>Ga0209810_1005841_pt1 | contig 10948 bp, 9 predicted proteins | sample Coa_R1_7_FD_187159 | JGI IMG/M metagenome (GOLD analysis project Ga0209810, IMG submission 187159) | Surface soil microbial communities from Centralia Pennsylvania, which are recovering from an underground coalmine fire - Coalmine... | ecosystem: Environmental > Terrestrial > Soil > Unclassified ...
AACTCTCAATCTGCCCTCAACCAGCGCGCGCCGCACGCCGCGGATTCTGCGCTTCCAGACGAGTCCCAGGATGATGAGGCCGATTACAGCGCCGCCGAGCCCTAGAACGATCAGGCGCAGGCGGTAGGTGCCGGCATTTGCAGCGCTCGACTCTTTCGAAGTCTGTTGAAAAAACGCTGTGAGCGCGCTGATTTCAGCAGGCTGGAGCGGATGCCGTGAGAAAATAGGTTTCATGGTGGGGCTGGGAGGATTTGACAGCCATGCTTCGAGCGCGCGCCGACCGTTGAGCCGCTGATAGACGAGTGTCAGGTCCGGCCCAAGTTGCCCGCCGCCAAGCGGGCCGCCGGCGGACTTCACGGAGTGGCACGAGATACACGAAGGCCCGCCCGCCTGAAGCCGCTGCTGGCCGAGAAAAATCGCTTTCCCTTTCGCCTCCTGCTCAGGTGTGAACGGCACAGTCTCAGTCGGGGCAGGCGGCGCCGCCCCGGATCGTGACGCAATAAAATTCAGCAACGCTTCCGCCATCTGCGACGTCATGCCTGGGACGGAAGGCATCACCACGCCGCCGTATTCCTGCTTCAACTTGACGGCATAGGCATCGCCGCTGTCGATGACGGCCTGTGGATTGAGCAGCCACTTTTCGAGCCACTCATGGTCCTTCGCCTGCGTCACACCTTTCAAATCCGGGCCGAGCAACTTGCCTCCGCCGATCGTGTGACACGCGGCGCAGTTTTGCTTGAAGAAAGCTTCTGCATCCTGTTGGGCTTGGGCCTCTCGAGGAGCAATGAAGGCAAACCCGAGGGCAAGCGCCAGGACGCAAATCTTGCGTATGATGATTCGATGCTTATGCAGCCATTCTCTCACGGTAGTACTCCGAGAGTTTTGTCCCCTGCTTGCGGACTTCGAGCATCCTCTTAAGCAACCGCTCTCGTTCAGATTGGGGCAGGCGTTCTATCCACAGGCTTAGCCCGTCGCAACTGATCGGGTGCTCGTAGATCAATTCCAGGTTTGCCATTGCCGACTGATACTGTGCGTCGTCCCATGAATCGCTTTTGGCAAGTTCTGCGATTTTTCTTACGCTGCGGAAAATTCCATCATGTTCGTTCAGCAGGCGCTTGCCGTATGCCTCGCCGAGGAACGGCTCAAGCGCCGGATAAAGATAGAGTTCCTCGAATTTGAAGTGGGGGCCGATCAGGCCCTCGGCTTCGCTGAGAATCTGACGGACGCGGGGAACATCTCTCGCGCTAATGGCCTGGCGCAACGCGAACAATGTGTCCACTACTTTCTGGTGGTCACCATGGAACTGCTCGATCAAATCCATTGCTTCCTCCTTTTGTCCTTTAATCCCGCAGGCGAGACTGCTGGACAGACTCAGGTGCGGCAATTAATGGACAAATGGTTCATCTGGTCGATTTGGTCCCGCGGCCCCTGACTCCTCCCGCCAGGGAGTTCGCCTAACCTGTTTTTCTTTGTTCGAGCCAGGTCTGCCACGGTTTGGGTTTCAAGGAAATGCAAGAGTTGGTTTCTCAACTCAGCCCATGAGTCATGTAAAGAACACTGGCCCCGTGCTGAGCATTGCTGGTCCTGCAGAATACATTCTGTCAGCGCCAGTTCGCCTTCCATCGAACGCACGACCATCAGCAGGTTGATCTTGTCCGCCGGCAGAGCGAGTTCATAGCCGCCGCCGATCCCTTTATAGGACCGCAGCAACCGCTTGCGCCGAAGCTCCAGCAGGATCTTGCAGACATAGGAATTCGGGATCTGTTCGTGGTCGGCGATCTCCCGGCTGCCGGACAGCTTTCCTGGAGGCTGCATGGCCAGGTAAGTGAGTGCCCGAATTGCGTAAGTTGATGGCCGCGAGAGCATCGCCGTTGACTCGCTTAAAGGACTTTCTTATCCTTTAGTCATGTATTTCTCATTTCCTCTCGTTTCAAGCAATCGTCGTTTTGTCTCATCGAATGTGACATTTGTCCCAGAGGTTCAGTGATGCTTGAGAGGGAATTGTTTGCAATGCTTGAGGGCACAGCCGACGCCGCCTTCACCGTGGATGAGCAGGGATTGGTGCGCTCCTGGAACCGCGCGGCGGAAAAACTGTTGGGCTACAAGAAATCGGAGGTCCTGCACAAGCCCTGTGCGCATCTGCTTCGAGGGCGAGGGAGCCTCGGCACCCAGATATGCAAAGAGCCCTGCGGCGTGATCGATTGCGCCGTAGGACATCGCGAAGTTCCCAACTACGACATGGAAGTTGAAACGCGGGACGGAACAAAACTCTGGGTTAACATCTCCATCCTTGCATTCCACGAAGAACGGACGAACCGACATCTCGTCGTCCATCTGGCGCGCGATATCACGTCCAGGAAAAGGACCGAGAGGCTGGCCGAGAAACTGGTGAGTGTGGCGAAAGAAATTTCAGCAATGCCCGATCACGCAGAAGGATTGCCGCCGGCATCGCCACTTACCGAGCAGGAACGGCGAGTGCTCGAACTGCTTGCAAAAGGCAAGACCCCGACGCAGGTTGCGAAAGAACTCGGAATCGCACCTCGCACGCTGCGAAACCATCTGCATCACGCCAATCAGAAGCTCCACACGCGAAACCGGCTGGAAGCCGTCATGCAGGCCGCGCGGCGAAAACTGATTTAAATCGTTGCAGAGGCTTTCCGGCCCCGTCAAATCCACCCATCGACGGTCAGTTCGCAGGCTTCGGTCATGAAATGATGAAGTCTGAATGTTGGGTCCTGAGCTATAGGTTTTGGATCGTAGGTGTTGAGTCATGAAAATGAAGCGTAATTAAAGATCGAGGGCAATTCTTAGCTCTGGACCCGGAATTCTTAACTCATGGCCGCTGACCCACAGTTCGCGCGTCCGTCATCGTTCCGAATTTATAATTCCTTCGTCAGCTCTCCGTGATGGTCAGCATTTGATCGATTTGCGGGTTTTCAACCACCTGGATATTGCCGCCCAGCCAGTGGATCTCGATCTTGTCCACCTTATCAATATGGCCAAGCCCGAACCACGCCTCGGGTGCCGACTGCGAAAGGTAGGAACCGCTTGTCCCGTATTCGCGCATCCGTCGCTTGCCTCCGGCCTCAAGAAAAACCTTAGAGCCGTAGCCCGAACGGTTGCAATGCCTTCCAATTAAATGTACAGCCAGCCAGTGATTGCGGTTACCCCCATCGTTACGCAGCAGCATGGGCTGGCCGTAGTTGGTCATGATGATCATGTCCAGGTCGCCATCGCGGTCGTAGTCCGCAAACGCTGCGCCGCGCCCTACAATTGCCCTTTTCAGAGCATCCCCTGCTGCTCCCGGCCTTGCAAGATCATAGTAGCCGTCCTGCCCCTTGGACCAGAAAAGAAAAGGCCTGCTTGGAACCAGCTTCGTCGTGTCAGCTTTGTCTTCGAGTGTTGAACCATTGATCGCCAGCAGGTCCAGGCGGCCGTCGTTGTCAAAGTCGAAGAAGAAGGTGCTCCAGCCGGCGTCGCCCATGGCGATTTCACCGCAGCCGTACATGTCCGCCGCGTCGGTGAAGTGCAGCTTGCCTTTCTCGTTCTGCTCCGTCCAGAGGTTCTGGTAGAGCGCGTAGCCCTGGCCGATCCAGTGCGTGAGGAACATGTCCGGGTCGCCGTCGCCGTCGAAATCGCCCACGGCAATGCCCATCGTCCCACGGTTTTCTTCCGTCCACGAAGATGCACTCACGTCCTGGAAGCGCCCACGCCCAAGGTTCTGGTACATGCGGTTTGAGGAAATGTCGTTGCCGATATAGAAATCCAGCCAGCCATCCAGATTGAAATCCGCAAACGCAGCGGAAAGGCTGCGTCCTTCTGCATTTGCCACGCCCAGCCGCGCGGCAACGTCGGTGAACGTTCCATCCCGGTTGTTGTGATAAAGGCGGTTCGGAACCGGGTCAAACGAAGAAGGATTGAGTGTGAACGGCACGTTCGTACCGTATTCCTGCGAAGTCGCGCCTGCTGGAACACCGCGCAGATCGTATTTCACGTAATTCGTAACATAAAGATCAAGATAACCATCGTTGTCATAATCCACCCAGACAGGCGTCATGCCCCAGAGATGATTGCCCACACCCGCGCGGTCCGTGACGTCCGTGAATGTTCCGTTGCCGTTATTGTGATAAAGAACGGAGCGGCCATAGTTCGTGACATAGAGGTCAAGGTGTCCATCGTTATCGTAATCACCCCACGCCGCGCCCATTCCGTACCCGCCGTGGTTGGCCACGCCTGCCTGGAGAGTCACATCGGTAAACGTGCCGTCGTGGTTGTTGCGGTACAGATGGCTGTGGGGCGCGCCGGGGCCGGGCTTCGCTCCCCAGGGACCCGGCTGATTAACGAGATAAAGGTCCGGCCAGCCGTCGTTGTCGTAGTCGCCCCAGGCAACGCCGGGGCCCATATCTTCCGGAAGCTGGTGCGTGCGGGTCCCGCTCGAGTGGATAAAATCAATTCCGGCCTGCCGCGTAACGTCGGTGAAAATGATCGACGGATGGTCCGGCGGGAGGTTCCGCGCCGCGCTGTCAAACACAAGTTCCTTGCGCTTCGAAGTTGACCGCGTGCACGCCGTCGCGAATCCGGCTAGGGCGGCGATGCTCGAAAGAAGAATTTCCCGGCGCGTCATTTTTCCCGTCCCGGAGTGGCCATGGGAACGAGCAAACTCACTCTGCTCCGCTTTGCTGAAGACGCGGCGCGGGCTGTTGAGCTTCCTGCAAGCGTAACATCGACGTGGTCAGAACTAATATCGGTAATCGGGGTCGAGAGATGCTTGCCCGGAAATGCAAAGTCCATGAAATACTGATTAGCTTTGCGGTAGCGCAATCGCGCCGTGATGGTGAGCGGCCCCTCGGCGTTGCGCGGGACCGTAAATTTGTACTCATACATGTCCGAGTAGCCGGGGAAGATCGCGCGCTTCCATTTGGCGCCCACGTAGTGCCAAAGATCGTGACGTACAATCTCCTGGCCCTCGGCGTTGACGCCCTCTGCCTTCAGAACAAACGTGCCCGGTTCAAGATGGCCGTTCTCCATTAGTTCGCCGGAATGGAAGACCACGTGTCCGCTCTGGTCCGCGACTTTCACCTCGACCCACGCACGAATCAGATCGAGCGGACCCGTTGGGAAACTGTGGCCCGCCTTGTTGTTGGAAACAACAGCGCGGAAGTCCACCTGCTCGCCTGGACGAGCCGTCTGGGGTGCGACAATCCTGATGGGAAGCACCGGCCCCTGCGGCCAGACATCGGCGATTTCAGGGATATATTTCTTCCCTTGCAGCCATTCGATGGCGCGCTCTTCCTGGGCCCTGGCATCAGGCGAATGAATGACCTCCGGCATCCACTGATTGGCCGCTGCAAACCAGTGATTGCGATGCTTAAGCCCGAGTCCCGACTTCAGGTCGTAAGGGTCGGCCAGGGCCACGCTCGGCGCTTCCTGATAGTACATGTGGCACTGCTGACAGCGCAGGCGGTGCGTCGGATTGGGATCGGTGTTCCACTTGCCGTGCTTCCAGTCGTCATACTGGTTCTGGAGTTGTACCCAGCCGACATGGTTAATTTCTTTGTCGATAAACTGCTTGTGGCAGGCTCCGCAGGAGGCAGTGTCCTTGTCAAGTGTGAGATCGTAATCCACGTCATGCTGGCGCGGGTAAGCACGAATCAGGAAATGCGTGATAGAAGCAGCCTGGCCGGCGTTTGCGTACTCAAATAAGTAAGGCTTTGGAGGCCCCCAGACGTAGTTACCGTTTCCCTGCACGTCCACACGCCGCATGGCGTGACAAACAACGCACGATGAGCCTTCTTTGAAACCTGGTGCTTCGATGCTGGTACTGGCGTTTTTATAGCCGGAAAGCAGCGAGACGGGATCATGGCAGCCGGCACAGTAACGGGCCGCAGGTGCGCCTTCGGCATGAATGAGCGCGGCCTGTACCCCTTGGAACGCAACGTCTTCTGAGGACCATCGGTGCGCGCCGGCTTCCCATTCCCGGTAGATTTCAGTATGGCAACCTGAGGCACCGCACGATTTCGAACCTGCGAGCAGTTCGGGAGCCACCGGCCCGCCACTCACTGTCTTGGCCATGCTGGGAGCAAAGGGGTCCTTGCCATAAGGCATTTTGTAATTCGCAGGCAGGCTGTAGTGGCTGAAGTTCGGCGCGTAGGCCCTGTAAATTCCTGCGATGACGCCAACCGTCGCCAGCAGCACCACCGCAGTCACCGCGCTAATCAGCCACATGTGGCGGCGGCCGGGGCGGAAGTCCGGAAGTACAGAGCCGCCATTACCTTTGAGACCGTTCAGCCCGTTGTTCAGTCCATTCGCTGCCTTTTTGGCGCGCGGCCAGACGTGGTAACCGAGAAATGGCAGCGCTGCAATTCCGCACCACAAATGCACCTGGTCCCAGAAACGACTGGTGTACAGCCCGAACATGGCCTGCCACGTCAGTACCAGGCCCGATGCCGAGACAACGGCCATCGTCCAGAATCCCGTGTATGCGCAAATCTTTCGGAACGACCGCCGAGCCTTGCGCGTGGCGAGCCAATGGCTGAGTTGCCAGATCGTAAGCGGGATCACGACCGCAAGCCCCAGGAGCGTGTGCATCAGCACCGAGACCTGGGTCGGCACGCTGAAGGGCAGCAGCCAGATCGCCAACCCCGTAAACGCCAGAAAGATCAGCGCGCCGCTGATCAGACTGAAGCGGAAAATTCCTTTTTCATGAACGAAAGAATGCCTGATGGGAACCGGGCCATAAGCAGTCTGTTCCATACTGCACTCCTTTCTTGCTCTCAAACCGCACCGGTAGTTGGCTCAACGGCGCTCATCCCACTCTGGGAGTTGCGCATGTCATTCTCAGCGTCAGTGAAGAATCTCCGAGGTCCCGCTTGCATGGCATTTGGAGGCGTAATCTTTGCCATTCGGCGCACAGCCCGGTCTCGAATGGGACAAAGCCCGCAGACGAATCTGCGTTTGCTTATTCTTAGCTGTCGAATTTGCCCGCTCTATTCTCCACGACAAGTCATACGCTCCAGCGCGTGTTGCTTTGAAATGCTATGACCCGACGATCTGCCCCTGCTCCGCATCTGGCTGGGACAAATAAAAAAGGGCGCAGCCGGGTCAGCCATCCGCTTTTTGAGATACGAAGGATGACCCGCTTGCGCCCGCACTTCCCCGGTCTCAAACCGGGGCCGTCAGACGTTTCTTCTATCGATCATGCAACCTGGTCGCTACGGCTACCAAAAGTTGCTAATTATCGCGGCGATTTTTACTCTTGCGTGACCTCCCCACTGGCCGAATCGGCACTGAGAGATGCCCCGCTACAGAAGATGAGCTTCACGATGATTGACGAACGCTGATCAAAGCTTTCCCGCCGCATCTTCGGCCACTAGATTTTCCAGCCGTTTGCGCAAGTCCTCGAGTTGGCGCGACTTGAACGACCGGCGCGTCTCCTCGATCACCTGAATGGCGTCAAGCACTGCTGCGCGATATTTCTGCCGCGGCCCGCACTTGATCAGCGGGCAGTAATCGATCTGTCGCCCGTCGTTCTCACAATCTTCGATAAACTTCAGCAAGACTTCGCGCTGATGCTCGATCTTTCCCGTCAGTTCGCTGGCGATGCCGTTCACGTAGTCACGCAGATCAATTTCGGTCGTTTTCATGCCGGCGCCCCCAGTCGAAGCATCAGAGACTTGTCGATACGATATTTGCACCCGTACACCGCGTCAATAGTACAAACCGATTAAATTGTGATTTTTTATTTCAAACATCACACCACGCTATGATTTTTGTCACACTTTCGCCCGCGCGCCAAGGGATTAAGACTTCCAATTTGGGATTGCGGAGGTTACGCCTCGCAGGGTCGACAGCAAACATACTGCGAGTTCATCCCCCGGAACTTCCGAAGAGGAAGCCATCTGAAATTTCAGATTTGAGATTTCAGGTTTGAAAGGGCCAGGTCAATTCATGACGCCTTCGCCGACGAGTGCGATGTTGTTCCGCGTCGTGTTTTTAACGAGGTACATCGCCTCGTCGGCCAGGCGAAGCAGGTCTCTGCGTGACCGTGCATCGCCGGGAAATGAGGCCACGCCGAAACTGGCAGTGACTTTCACCTTCAGACCCTCTTCCGCGAGGAACTCGGTGGAATTCAGCAATTCACGCAGACGGCGGACGACCATCAGCGCATTGCGCTTCGAGGTCTGGGGCAGCAGGACGACAAACTCGTCACCTCCATAACGAAACGCGTAATCGATCAGGCGAAGGTGGCCCTTGATCAATGTGCCGACGTGCCAAAGTAGCTTTGAGCCGGCCAAGTGGCCGTGTCTATCATTCACCTGTTTGAAGTGGTCCAGGTCAATAAAGATCACCGAGAACTCGTAACCATAGCGGATGGAGCGGTAGATTTCCGAATCGAGAACAAAGTTGAGGTGCCGAGCGTTATAGAGCGCCGTGCAGTCGTCCGTGATCGTAAGCTCGTGGATGCGTTGCACGTAGCGGGCGTTTTCAAGCGCAATGGCGGCGTAGTCCGCCAGGTTGGTAAGGATTGGAATGTCCTCTTCATGAAAGCGCCGGCCCTGTGAATAGTTCACCAGTTCGATCGTGCCCAGTACGCGCTCTCGGCCTTTGACAGGCACGCAGATGATCGAGCGCGCATCGGCGCGCCATGACTCATTCTCCAGGCTGAAACGTGGTTCCTGGGCGACGTCTTCGATCAGCACTGCCTCGCCGTGTTCGGCAACCCAGCCGCTGATGCGCTCACCCAGCTTGAACCGCACGTCCTTGAGCTTAGTGGAGGCGGCTCCGAAGACCATCTCGTAGTAGAGTTCGTTCGACCTCTCATCAATCAGTAGCAATGACCATGTGTCCGGCCGGAGGAATTCCATGGTCTTCGCCATGATGGTCTGGAGTACCTTGTTCAAATCGAGCGTTGAGGCAACAGCCTTGCCCACTTCATGAAAGAGCGAAAGGCGCGCGATCTGCTGTTCTAACTCCCGAATTCTATCGTTCCGGTCAGTCATGGCCTGTTCCCAGGGCGGCCTCCCCTGGCATTCCCGCGTCGTCAAGGTGCAGCTTCGGGTTTTCAGTATCTCTTTCGGCTGTTTTTTTCAATTTGTTTATGCGAACTTCCGATGATTAGAAGGTGGCGGCAAGTCTGCCTTGCCGTTCGGCTGTGACGGGAGTTCCCGCGCCAGCCCCTGGCGTGTGTCCGCCGACAGGGGGTAGATTCGTTGACAGCATCAGCAGCACAGAAATATGATGAAATAAACCCGAAGGGGAGGGTGGCGGGGAAGAGACCATTAATGGGCTCCTTTGGTGAGAACCTTCGGCGCGAACGAGAAATGCGTGGTGTGACGCTGGAAGAGATTTCTGCGGCCACCAAAATCAGCGTACGATTTCTTAAATCCATTGAGGACGAAGAGTTTTCGAGGCTGCCCGGAGGCATCTTCAACCGCAGCTTTGTGCGGGCTTATGCCCGCTATCTGGGCCTTGATGAGGAGCCGCTGTTGGCCGAATATCAACAGACCGCCAAGGACAAGGGCGAAGTGGACCTCAGCCAGTTTTCGCCGCCGCGGGCGAACACCTTGCCGGAACCCAGTTCCCATCACGCGCTTTGGGGTGGGGTGGCCGCGGTAGTCCTGCTGGTCTTGGGAATCGGCCTCTGGAAGCATGCTCACCGTCCGGCACAGATGCCTGCTGTGGAGACGCCCCCCGTAGCAAAGAACTCACCTTCAACGCATCCCGAGGGAGTCACACCTCCCGGCCCTGCACCCGCCACGCTTACTCCGGTGGCTGCAAATCGTCCTGTGCCAAATCCTGAGGTGGGTGCGGCAACGGAGAATAGTCAGGCCGCACAGGGCGGCGTTCTGGCAGCCCTTCCCGAGGGCAATTCCGCTTCGCCACCCAAGCTGCCATCCGTCAACAATGATGGTCAGCTCACCCTTCAGGTCGCGACAACTGAGCGCTCATGGGTGGCCATTGACGCCGACGGCAAGATGATTGCTCAGGGCGTGTTGGAACCGAACACGGTGAAAACGTACAAGGCCGACACCGCCTTCGATGTTCTTACTGGAAATGCACAGGGCGTGATCCTTACGCTGAACGGCCAGACAATGAAACCCTTGGGGCGGGAGGGCGAAGTGAAGAAGGTCCACCTGACCTGGGACACCCTGAAGCAGAATCCTTCTCACTGAGGCCACTTCCATTCCTCACCGGCTTGTGGAAATGCTGCGATCGGCTGCGGCCCCTCCGTCAGTTCGCCGCAAAGCAGCGGAAGGCGGTCTGCCAGTACCGCTGGAAGAAAAGATCGAAATTCTTGCGGCACTCTGTGATGATTCCGACAAAGGCACGCGTGCCGCCGCCCTCAATACACTCAAAAACTGGGACACTGCCGAGTTGAAGAAAGTGCTGTCAAACCGCGGAGTTTCTGTCGGAGTGCTGGAGCTTGCCGTCCGGCGATTACTGCCTGAACGCCCGGAACTGGGAGAAGCGCTTGCCGCAAATCCAGGTCTGCCGGTGTCACTTCAGGGGTTGATTAAAGGAAGGGAGGACGAATCCGCCGTTCCGACCGCGGGCGCTGGCGATTATGATGACGACGAATCGCTTCCGGAACGCCAGACACTGCTCCAAAAAATCAACCGCATGACCATGCCGGAAAAAATCAACGCCGCCCTGATGGGCAACCAGGAAGAACGGATGATCCTGGTTCGCGATGCCAACAGAGTCGTGGCGCGAAGCGTTCTGCAATCTCCCAAGCTCAGCGACCAGGAAGTAGAAAACATTGCAACGATGAAAAACGTCTCGGAAGAGGTCCTGCGCCTTATGGGCATGAACCGCAAATTCATCAGGAATTATGCGGTCGCGCGCAACCTGGTCAATAATCCGAGAACCCCTATCGATATCGGCCTGCCATTGATTAACCGGCTGAATGACCGAGACCTGAAGGAACTTTCACGCAACAAGAACGTCG
>Ga0209810_1005842_pt1 | contig 10947 bp, 11 predicted proteins | sample Coa_R1_7_FD_187159 | JGI IMG/M metagenome (GOLD analysis project Ga0209810, IMG submission 187159) | Surface soil microbial communities from Centralia Pennsylvania, which are recovering from an underground coalmine fire - Coalmine... | ecosystem: Environmental > Terrestrial > Soil > Unclassified...
AAGGAGCACCCCGTCGAGCGCTGGTATCGCGACCTGCGGGCCGCGGGCGTGATGGAGGGCGCCCTTCTCGTCTGATGATCAGCCTCGAAGTCCCCAAGAAGTTTCAGCCCCTGATCAGCCAGGCCCACCAGGTGGCCACCGAGGTCTTCCGCTCGAGCTCGCGCAAGTACGACCAGGCCGAGCACACCTACCCCAAGGAGCTCGACATGCTGGCCGCCGTCATGGACGGCATGGCCGACAGCGGCGCGCTGGGCGGCGCGGGCGCGGGCGCGGTGGGCTCGGGCAGCCCGAACGGCGGCGGCGGCGCCTCCGGGGACGGCAACCGCAACGGCTCCAACATGGCCAGCCTGCTCGGGCTGATCGAGCTCTGCTGGGGCGATGTCGGGCTGCTGTTGACGATGCCCCGCCAGGGGCTAGGCCAGGCCGCCATCGCCGCCGTGGCCAACGAGGAGCAGCTGAAGCGCTTCGGCGGCAAGTGGGCGGCCATGGCCATCACCGAGCCCGAGGCGGGCTCGGACTCAGCCGCGATCCGCACCACCGCCCGCTACGACGAGGACACGGGCGAGTACGTGCTGAACGGGGAGAAGATCTTCGTCACCTCGGGCGACCGCGCGGAGCTGATCGTCGTCTGGGCCAGCCTCGACCGCTCGCAGGGACGCGCGGCGATCAAGTCGTTCGTGGTCGAGCGCGACAACCCCGGGCTGAAGCTCGACCGGCTCGAGCACAAGCTGGGCATCCGCGCCTCGGACACGGCCAACTTCGTGCTCGAGGACTGCCGGGTGCCCAAGGAGAACCTGCTCGGCAGCCCCGAGATCGCCCCCAAGGGCGGCTTCGCGGGCGTCATGCAGACGTTCGACAACACGCGGCCGCTCGTCGCCGGGATGGCCATCGGCGTTGCCCGCGCCTGCCTCGAGCGCACGCGCGAGCTGCTGGGCGAGGCCGGCGTCGAGATCGACTACCACAAGCCGCCCCACGCCCAGAGCGCCGCCGCCTCCGAGTACATCGCGATGGAGTCCGATTGGGAGGCCGCCCACCTGCTCGCGCTCCAGGCGGCCTGGATGGCCGACAACCGCAAGCCGAACTCGCTGCAGGCCTCGATGGCGAAGGCCAAGGCCGGCCGGGTGGGCACCGACATCGCCCTGCGCTGCGTGGCCCTGTGCGGGAGCGTCGGCTACGGCGAGGGAGAGCTGCTGGAGAAGTGGGCCCGTGACGTGAAGATCCTCGACATCTTCGAGGGCACGCAGCAGATCCAGTTGCTGATCATCGCGCGTCAGCTGCTGGGCAAGACCTCGGCCGAGCTGCGCTAGGTGAGCGTGGCGGCCTCGCGGCGCAGGACATCCCAGGCGATGGCGATGTCCTGCTCGGTCGTGCGGATCTGCCCCACGGCCAGCCGCAGCGTGTAGCGACCGCCGAGCACGGCGTGGGAGATGAAGATCTCGCCGCTCGCGTTCACGCGCTCGAGCAGCGCGCGGTTGCGCTCGTCCTCGCCCTCCAGGCGGAAGCAGACGACCGAGAAGTGGCGCGGCGCGGTCAGCTCCCAGCCGGGCTCGGCGCCGACCCACGCCTCGAACCGCGCGGCCAGCTCGACGGCCCGGCGGATGTGCGCCTGTAGCCCGCTGCGCCCGTGGCAGCGCAGCACCGCCCACAGCTTGAGCGCCCGGAAGCGGCGGCCGAGCGCCGGCCCGTACTCGCTCAGCGACAGCGCGTCCTCGGCGTCCGGGGTGCGCAGGTACTCGGGGATCATGCTGAAGGCGCGCCGCAGGTCCTCGGGCCGCCGGCACCAGAGCATCGAGCAGTCGACCGGGGTGAGCATCCACTTGTGGGCGTTGACGACCAGCGAGTCGGCGCGCTCGACGCCCGCGAACGCCCACCGGAACTCCGGGCAGACCATGGCCGAGCCCGCGTAGGCGGCGTCCACGTGCAGCCAGGCGCCGGCCGGCGCGGCCAGCTCGGCGATCTCGGCCACCGGGTCGACGGCGGTGCTCGCCGTCGTGCCCACCGTCGCCACCACGGCGGCGGCGCGCGGGAGCAGCTCGGCCAGGGCGTCGGTGCGCATGCGGAAGTGCTCGTCGGTTGGCTGGGTCTCGAGCTCCATGTCGAGCATGCGCGCCGCCTTGGCCACGGAGGAGTGGGCCTGCTCGGAGCACAGCACGAGGCGGCGGCCGGTGGCCGTGCGCGCGGCCATCAGCGCGGTGAAGGTGGAGGTCGAGGCGGTGTCCTCGATGTGGCCGTGCCAGCCCGCGGGCAGCCCGAGCAGCTCGGCCACCCAGTCGAGCATCAGCCCCTCGAGCTCGGTCGACGCGGGCGCCGTGCGCCACAGGATCGCGGTCGAGTTAAGTGCCGCGGCGAGCAGCTCGGCCAGGATCGCCGGCTCGGAGGAGGTGTTGGCGAAGTAGGCGAAGAAGCGCGGGTGCTGCCAGTGGGTGATGCCGGGCAACAGCACCCGGTCCAGATCGGCCAGCACGGCGCTGAACGGCTCGGGCTCCTCGGGCGGGTGCGCGGGCAGGCGCGCGCGAATCTCACCCGGGGCAACGGGGGCCAGCACGGGCAGATCGCGCACGCGCTCCAGATAGCCGGCGGCCCACTCCAGCGCCGCGTGGCCGTCGGCCAGGAAGTCGCCCGTCGCGCGCGGGCCGCTCGCGTGGCCGCCGGCCGCGCGCGAACCGCCCGCGTCGGCGTCCGTCATGCCGGCCCGGCGGGCTCGAGCGCGCGGAAGCGGATCCCGGCCCTCGTCAGGCGCTCGATCAGGGCGCCGCCCATGGCCACGGCCGGGGTCAGCTGGCCCGCCCGCTCGGGCAGCTCGTCGAAGGCGAGGCACAGCGCCGACTCGGCGAGCATCTTCGAGGTCTCCCCGTAGCCGGGATCGCCGCCCGCGACCTCGGTCACGACGCGCCGGCCGCCGCCCTCGCCGTAGAGGCGCACGTTGAACCAGGCCCTGGCCCGCTGCTCGGCGCTAGGGCCCTCGCCCGAGCCCTTCAACCGGGCCAGCGCGGCGCGGGCGGGCGGCACCTGGGCGGCCGCGACCAGGGCGCCCGCCCCCACGGTCAGGCCCGCCAGCACCGGCAGGCGCTTGACAGCCAGGTAATGGCCGTAGCTGAAGTCGGGGCCGTAGCGCTCGAGCGCTCGAGCCGAGCGCAGCACGGTCTGCGGGTCGATGGTCGGGAAAGGCACCACCCACGCACCGATCCGCGCGTCGTGGCGCGGCGCGCCGGCGCGTCCGCGCACCCGGCGGGCGCCGGGGCGGCCCTCCCGGCGGCGGCGCTCGCGCGCCACCTGCTGGCCCTGGCGCAGCCGTCCCATGGCGTTCAGCGCCGACTGGTAGGTGCCGCCGGAGAACGTGCCGCCGGCGCGCACGAAGCAGTCGACGTGGATAGGGACGCCCTCGGGCAGCCTCTGCACGGTGAACAGCGTCCCCAGGTCGTAGGGGATCGAGTCGAAGCCACAGGAGTGCACGAGGCGGGCGCCCGAGCGCTGCGCCTCCTCGTGGTGGGCGAGCCACATGCGATCCACGAACTCGGGCTCGCCGGTGAGGTCGACGTAGTCGGTGCCCGCGCGGGCACAGGCGGCCACGACGGGCTCGCCATAGCTGATGTACGGGCCGACCGTGGTGATCACGACCTTGGCCGCCTCGGCGACCGCGGCGATCGAGGCCTCCTCGCCGATGTCGGCGTGGAGCAGCTCGAGCTGGGCGGCCGCGGGGCCCAGGCGCTCGCGCAGCTGCTCGAGCTTGGCCCGGTTGCGTCCGGCCAGCGCCCAGCGCAGGCCCTGGGGCGCGAACTCGGCCAGGTACTCGGCCGTGAGCGCCCCGGTGAAGCCGGTGGCCCCGAACAGGACGACATCGAAGCGGCGCTCAGCCATCGCCAGCCACCTCACCGGCCACGCGCAGCGCCTGCTCGAGCCCGACCCCCGCCTGCGCGGCCACCCAGCAAGCCACCGGTGCCGCCACCCGCTCGGAGGCGTGCGCGGCCTCGCCCGCCAGGTCGAGGATCCGCGCGAACTCCTCGGTGCTGGGCGGCGGCACGCCGAGGCGCTCGGCGTAGGCGGTGATCCACTCTCGGGCGTTCATGGGGCTCGCTGTCTCGCGGGATCCGGGGCGCGGACTCTACGGCAGGAGACTGGCATCATGCCCCCTTCCCTCCCGCAAGCGACGAAAGGCAGTCACGTGGCAGTTCTGGACGGCAAGGTGGCGATCGTCACCGGCTCCGCGCGCGGCATCGGCCGCGCCACCGCCGAGCTCCTGGCCGAGCACGGCGCGAAGGTGCTCATCAACGACCTCGATACCGACGTGGCCGAGCAGACCGCGAACGAGATCTCCGGCGAGACGCTGGTCTTCGGCGGCGACCTGACCAGGCCGGGGGTCCCCGACGAGCTCGTGCAGAAGGTCGTCGACGAGTGGGGCCAGGTCGACATCCTGGTCAACAACGCCGGCTACACGCTGGACGCGCCCCTGCACAAGCTGAGCGACGAGTGGTTCCAGCGCATGCTCGACATCCACCTCATCGTCCCCTTCCGCATGTGCCGCGCCGTCGCCCCCCACATGCGCGAGCCGGCCAAGAAGGAGCGCGAGGAGGGCCGTGAGGTCTTCCGCAAGATCGTCAACGTCTCCTCGATCTCGGGCACGATGGGCAACGCCGGGCAGGCGAACTACTCGGCCGGCAAGTCGGGCGTGGTCGGGCTGACCAAGACGCTGGCCAAGGAGTGGGGCCAGTTCAAGATCAACGTGAACGCCGTCGCCTTCGGCTACATCGAGACGCGCCTCACGGCCTCCAAGGACGCCGAGAACGTCATGGAGATCGGCGGCGAGAAGGTGCAGCTGGGCATCCCCGACCAGCTGCGCGGGATGGCGTCGATGCTGATCCCGCTCGGCCGGCCCGGAAGCCCGCAGGAGGCGGCGGGCGGCGTCTTCTTCCTGTGCTCGCCGTGGTCGAACTACGTCCACGGGCAGGTGCTGAACGTCACCGGCGGCCAGTTCACCGGCATGACCACGTAGCCGGCCGGCCCCGGCGCGGTCCAACCCCGCAGCTCGCCGATGGCCCGCCCGCGCATCGCGGTCACCCGCCGGATCCCCGAGCCGGCGCTCGAGCGCCTGGCGGCGGCCGGCGAGCTCTGGGTCTCAGAACACGACCGGCCGCTCGCGCCGGACGAGCTGCGCGACGCCGTGGCGGGCGCCGACGCCATCGTGACGCTCCTGCACGACCGCGTCGACGCCGAGCTCCTGGACGCCGCGGGCGCGCGGCTGCGCTGCGTCGCCAACGTGGCCGTGGGCTACGACAACGTCGACGTGGCGGCGGCAAGCGCCCGCGGCGTGCTCGTCACCAACACGCCCGGCGTGCTGACCGAGGCCACGGCCGACCTGGCCATGGCCCTGATCCTGGCCGTGACCCGGCGGCTGGGCGAGGGCGAGCGGCTCATCCGGGCGCGGCGGCCATGGTCGTGGCACATGTTCTTCATGCTCGGCTCGGGCCTGGCCGGCAAGACGCTCGGGATCGTCGGGCTGGGCGCGATCGGCGCCGCCACCGCGCGCCGGGCGCGGGCCTTCGGCATGCAGATCGCCTACAGCGCGCGCCGGCGGGCGCCCGCGGCGCTCGAAGCCGAGCTCGGAGGCGCGCGCCGTCTCGAGCTGGACGAGCTCCTGGGCGGCGCCGACGTGGTCAGCCTGCACTGCCCGCTGACCGCCGAGACGCAGCACCTGATCGACGCCCGCCGGCTGGCGCTGATGCGCCCCGGTGCCTACCTCGTGAACACCGCGCGCGGGCCGGTCCTCGACGAGGCCGCGCTTGTAGCCGCGCTGCGCGCGGGCACGATCCGCGGGGCGGCGCTCGATGTCTTCGAGCACGAGCCGGACGTCCACCCCGGCCTGCTCGAGCTCGACAGCGTCGTCCTCGTCCCGCACCTCGGCTCGGCCACCGTGGAGACGCGCACGGCGATGGCCGAGCTGGCGGCCGGCAACGTGCTCGCCGTGCTCGCCGGGCGCCCCGCGCTCACGCCGGTGAACGCCGGCGCGCTCGCGGGTACCGTGCAACACAATTGAGGCCGCGATGGAGGCCCTGCACACATTCCTGGCCCGACATCCGCCGTTCGACGAGCTCGGCGCCGCCGAGCTCGAACGGCTGTCCGCCGAGGCCCGCGTCGTCCAGCTCGACGAGGGTGCGACGGCGCTGATCGAGGATGGCCCGCCGTCCGAGGGGCTGTGGGTGCTGCTGACCGGCTCGATGGACCTCCTGCACGAGGGCGAGAGCGTCCAGGTGCTCGAGCCGGGCGAGTCCTTCGGTCACCCGTCGCTGCTCACCGGCCTGGCCCCCGCCTTCACGGTACGGGCGCGCGAGCGCGCGAGCTGCGCGATGTTCCCGCGCGACGTTGCCGCCCGCGTGCTCGCCACGCCGGGCGGGGTCCGCTACGTGGCGCACAGCATGCGCGGCCGGATGACCAACACCGGTCATACCGTGCACGCGCTGCTCGACGTGGGCACGACACCCGTGGCCGCCGTCATGCGCCCCGCCGTCTTCTGCCCGGGCGACACGCCGGTACGCGAGGCCGCCCGGCTGCTCGGCGAAGCGGCGCGCCCCGCGCTGCTCGTCGAGCTCGGGCGCGGCCGGCTCGGCCTGGTCAGCGACGCCGAGATCCGCCGCGCCGTGGCCGCCGACCCGCCCGCGCTCGACGCCCCCGTGGCCACAATCGCCCGCACCCCGCTCACCACGGTGCCGGCGGCTCAGCTGGCCGTCGAGGCGACGGTCGACATGCTGGCCGCCGGGGCCGAGCACGTGGCCGTGGTCGATGGCGAGCGCGTGTGCGGTGTGATCACCGCGGGCGACCTCATCGGGCTCGAGGCGCGCAGCCCTATCGCCCTGCGCCACACGTTGCTCGCCGCCACCGACGAGGCCGAGCTCCAGCGCGCGGCCGTCCACCTGCCGCGACTCTTCCTGCTCCTGCACCGAGCGGGCGTGCCCTCGACCGACATCGGCCGCGTTCTCAGCCTCCAGCAGGACACCGTCGTCTCGCGCCTGCTCGACTTCTCGATGGCCCGCCACGGGCCGGCACCGGCCGCGTGGGTGTGGCTCGACCTCGGCAGCGCCGCCCGCCGCGAGCTCACCCTGGCCTCCGACCAGGACAACGCGCTCGCCTATGCCGACGCCACGCCGGCGGCGGAGGCCCGCGCGGAGGCGTACTTCGCCCAGGTGGCCGCCGACGTCAACGCCGGCCTGACGCGCTGCGGGATCGGCATCGACTCGAGCGGCGTGCTGGCCGGCCAGGCGCGCTGGCGGATGCCCAAGGCGGGGTGGCTGCGGACCTTCCGCGAGTGCCTGCTCGAGCCCGACGAGTCGCAGCTGCTCAAGTCCACGGTGGCCTTCGACTTCCGCCCCACCGCCGGCGGGCTGGAGCTCACCGCGGAGCTCACCGAGCGGATTCGCGAGGCCCGCGGGCACCCGGCCTTCATGAAGCTGCTCGCCCGCAGCACGTGCGGGGTCCCGATCGCGCTGGGCTTCCGCGGCCAGCTGGCCACCGAGAAGCAGGGCGAGGCCTCCGGACGGCTCGACATCAAGCGCAGCGGGATCATCCCGCTGGTCAACCTCGTCCGCTTCCACGCGCTGGCCAACGGCGTGACGATCTCCCCCACGCTGGACCGCATCGAGGCCGTCGAGAGCGTCGGCGGGCTACCGCACGGACACGCCGACGCGCTGCGCGAGGCTTTCACGGTCATGATGCGCATCCGCCTCGAGCACCACGCGGCCGCCATCGACGCCGGCCTGCCGCCCGACAACCTGATCGACCCCGGCGAGCTGACGCCCATCGCGCGCACCGAGCTGCGCGAGGCGCTGCTCGTGCTCAAGCGCGCCCAGCGCCAGCTGGCCGGCTGGGCGCCCGCCGCCGCGTAGCCGTCACGTAGCCGTCAGAGCGATAGCCCTCAGAGCCCGTAGGAGCGCGCGATGATCTCGCGCTGGATCTCGCTCGTGCCACCGTAGATCGTGGTCACGAGCGCGACGCGAACCTGGCGCTCCATCCCGTACTCGACCGCGTAGCCGGCGCCGCCCATCATCTGCATGGCCTCGAGCGCCATCCGCTTGTTGAGCTCGGTGGCCTTCAGCTTGGCCATCGAGGCCTGGCGGGGAAAGCTGGTCTGCGGGTGCTGGGCGGCCATGAACGCGAGGTCGTAGAGCAGGAGCCGGGTGGCCTGGAGCTCGGTGGCCAGGTCGGCCAGGCGGTGCGAGAGAGCCTGGAAGCTGCCGACCGGGCGGCCGAACTGCTGACGCTCCTTCACGTAGCCGAGAACCTCGTCGAAGGCGCGCTGGGCGGTGCCGACGGCCTGGGCGGCGATGATCATGCGCTCGTTGTTCAGGCCGGCCATCAGCTGAGACCACGCCTGCCCCTCCTGCCCCACCAGCCGCTCGGCGGGTACGAAGCAGTCGGTGAAGAAGACGTCGTTGACCTCGCGCCCGCCCATTGTCTCGATCGGGCGCACCTCGAGCCCGGGCGTGCCCGCGGGGACCGAGATCATCGACAGGCCCTGGTGCTTGCTCTCCCCGCGGCCGGTCCGGCACACGGTGAGGATGTGGGCGGCGGCGTGGGCGCCGGTGATCCACGTCTTCTGCCCGTTCAGGACGTAGCCGCCGTCGGCGCGCTCGGCTCGGCAGGCCAGGCTGCCGACGTCGGACCCGGCGCCGGGCTCCGACATGGCGATCGCCTCCACGCGCCCGGCCACGATCCCGCCCAGCAGCTCGCGCCGGAGCTCCTCGCTGGCGAACCGCTCGACCGGCTTGGCCGCCATCATGCTGATCGGGAAGAACCCCATGGGGATCTGCCCACGGCTGAACTCCTCGCACAGCAGGCAGAGCTCGACGGGTCCCCCGCCCGAGCCGCCGTAGCGCTCGGGGATGGCGGCGCCGAGCCAGCCCAGCTCGGCCACGCGGGCATAGATCCCGGCGTTGTGCGGCTCGGTGCCGTGCTCGGTCAGCGCGTCGAGCTGCTCGCGCGTGCCGCATTCGCGCCGGGCGAAGTCGCGGATCGCCTCCACGAAGGCACGCTGCTCGTCGGTGAAGTTCAGAAGGCTCATGGCGATCGGCGCCGGCCCCGTCCACCGGCTCATGCTCGCGCTATTGCAGCACAGTCGGCATCCCGGGCCCCGAGCGGGAGCTTCAGCGCTCCGGGGTCGCATGCTCGGACCCATCGGGGCGCGCCCCGCCCGGGGCCGCGGGTGCTCAACTGTGAGGCCATCCCTGGCGGGGACGGCCATCCGTCCGCCGGGCCAGCCGCCGTTCGCGCTCGAGGCGCTCCAGGACGACCAGCCGCTCGGCCTTGTCCCGGCGGCGCTTCGTCATCAGGCGCGCGCGCCACTGCGGCCAGCCGCTGCGGGCAGGGGCGCGCGCCAGACGGGCGATGCCCGCCTGTGAGTCACCACTCATGGTGATCTCCTCTCAGAGTAGGTTGAGTCGCCTGTGACCGTCAGGTCACTGGTACGCGCGCAGGGGTAACCATGTCCGCGGTTACAGGTGACGACTGCGGCGTGCGAGTGCTGCGTGAACTGTCAGTGTGTGTCTTCCGGGGGGCTCACCTCCTGGTTGGATGGGGGGCCGCCTCCGGAAACGAAGAAGGCGACCCGTGGGTCGCCCTCGTCTACTCGGTATGTGCGCCGGCTGAAGCTAGCGCGCGAACCTCGCAGCGAGGGCGGTGACGTTGAGCGCGACACGACCGCCAGCCATCTGGGCACCGGCAGCCGCGACCGCGCGAGACGCGGACGGAACGTGGCGGGTGTACGTGGCGGTGATGGTCATAGCGGTCCTCCCGTCGAGCGGGATGCGGGGACAGTAACTCATCAGTCACCCGAATACAAGGGTGACTTCGAGAAATCTAACTATCGAGACGCTCGAGCAGCAGCGCGAGCGTAGGACAGACATCCACTGCGCGCCTGGCCAGACCGAGGAGCTCCTCAGGGACCTCGGGCTGCTCGACGATCGGATAGCCCCAATCATCGAGGCGGATGAGCTCGGGGAGCAGCTCGGCGCACAGGCCGTGGGCCTCGCAGGCGATCGGGTTGACCCGCAGTCGCATCCGCTTGCTCACGGACGGCTCCTCGTGCTCAGCTCGGCCTCCGCGCCGATCGGCAGATCGACGGGCCGGCCCCGGCACGTGCCCTGGCGGTGGCGGTCGATCTCCTCGGCGAACACGCTGAGCGCGCTCTGCACGAAGCGGACCGCGCCGTCGGGGTGATGGCAGGCGCCACGCCCGCGCACGTCGGCAGCCCAGGCGCGCACGCGCCGCCCCTCACCCGCGGGTGCACGGCCGGCGGCCAGCGCCGCCACGCCGTCGGCGATCGCCCGCAGTCCGAACACGCAGGGGCCGCACTGACCGGCTGACTGCCGGGCCAGGTAGTCGATCACACGCGCGCTCTCTCGCAGGCCGCAGGCGCCCGTGCCGAGCGCGATCAGCACTCCGGACCCCAGCGCGCCGCCGATCGAGCGCAGATCCTCGCGCGCGAGCCGCAGCTCGAGCGCCGGTCCCGCGGGCACCCAGGTGCCGAAGTAACCGCCCACGAGGAGTGCCTGGAGCGGCTCGCTGGCGCCGCCGGCGGCCGCGAGCAGATCGCGCATCGGGGTGCCGAAGGCGAGCTCGTAGACGCCCGGCTCGGCCACCGCGCCCGAGATCGTCACGAGCGCTGTCCCAGGGTCGGCCACCGTGCCGAGCTCGCGGAACCAGTCGGGTCCGAAGCGTCCGATCAGCGCCAGCTGGGCCAGCGTCTCCACGTTCTGTACCAGCGTCGGCCGCCCGCGGTAGCCACGCTCGTAGGGCCGTGGCGGCACGAACGTGGGGATGGCGCGGCCGCCGCCCAGCTCGTGCACGACGGCGCTCTCCTCGCCGCTCACGTAGCCCTCCTCGCCGGCCACCACCCGCACCGGCACAGGGTCGGCGGTGCGCTCGGCGAGCGCGTGCTCGAGCGCCTGCCGCTGCCGCGCC
>Ga0209810_1005844_pt1 | contig 10947 bp, 12 predicted proteins | sample Coa_R1_7_FD_187159 | JGI IMG/M metagenome (GOLD analysis project Ga0209810, IMG submission 187159) | Surface soil microbial communities from Centralia Pennsylvania, which are recovering from an underground coalmine fire - Coalmine... | ecosystem: Environmental > Terrestrial > Soil > Unclassified...
GGTCAGGGCCGTGCCGGTCATGCCGGCCAGCTTCTCGTAGAGCCGGAAGTAGTTCTGCAGGGTGATGGTGGCCAGGGTCCTCATCTCCTGCTGGACCCTGAGCCCCTCCTTGGCCTCGATGGCCTGGTGGAGGCCGTCCGACCAGCGCCGGCCCGGCATCGTCCGACCGGTGAACTCGTCGACGATGACGACCTCGCCGTCCCGCACGATGTAGTGGACGTCGCGATGGAAGAGCGCCCTGGCCTTGAGCGCCTGGTTGATCTGATGCGCCTCCGCCACGTGCTCCAGGTCGTAGATGTTCTCGATGCCCGTCATCCGCTGCATCTTGGCGATGCCCTCTTCGGTCAGGGAGACGGACTTGTACTTCTCCTCGACCACGTAGTCGACGTCCTTCTGGAGGCGGGCGGCGTAGCGCGCGTACTCGTAATACTTCTCGGTCGACTCCTCGCTCTGGCCGGAGATGATGAGTGGCGTCCTGGCCTCGTCGATCAGGATCGAGTCCACTTCGTCCACGATGGCGTAGCACAGCTCGCGCTGGACGCACTGCGCCGGGTCGGTGGCCATGTTGTCGCGCAGGTAGTCGAAGCCGAACTGGGTGTTGGTACCGTAGGTGATGTCGCAGCGGTAGGCCTCGGGGCGCGACACCGGGCGCAGGTGCTGCAGCCGAGGGTCGGGGTGCGTCTGGTCCAGGTAGTCGGGGTCGTAGACGAAGGAGCTGTCGGGCATCTGGGGGTCTCCGACGACCACGCCCACGGACAGACCGAGCAGGTGGTAGATCGGCCCCATCCAGCCGGCGTCGCGCCGGGCCAGGTAGTCGTTGACCGTGACCAGGTGGACGCCACGCCCCGGGAGCGCGTTCAGCACCAGCGGCAGCGCCGCCACCAGGGTCTTGCCCTCGCCGGTCTTCATCTCCGCGATCTTGCCCTCGTGGAGGACGATGCCTCCGACCAGCTGCACATCGAAGTGACGCAGCCCGATCGTCCGCCGGCTCGCCTCCCGAACCAGCGCGAAGCACTCGATCAGCAGGTCGTCGAGGTCGGCGCCCTCGCGGGCCTGGACCCGCAGGTCCTCGGCCCGGGCCCGGATCTCGTCGTCGGAGAGCGATTGCAGCTCGGGCTCGAACGCTCCGATGATCCGCGCCGTCTCCAGGTGACGGCGGACCTCGCGTTCGTTGGGATCGATGAGCTTGAGCAAGCGCACCGCTACCTCACCCGCCGGGGTACAGGGGGTCGAGAGCACCTCCGTCCCGAGGTCGGACAGCTCCCGGCCTCACCTGCCGCGCCAGCACCTTCATCCGAGTGATCATACCCATGGACGCGGCCGGGAACGCGCCCGACCGGGCCCGCCAGCTCCCATCGGGGGGTGCTCGACCGCCCCTCTTCTCCGTCGCTCCGCACCTCACCACCTCCCGCCCGCCCGGGCCAGGGTCAGGCCCTGCACGCTGCCCGCCCCGGCAGCTCGAAGGGCCCGAGCGCACGCCTCCAGGGTGGCCCCGGTGGTGGCCACGTCGTCGACCACCACCACCGGCGCACCGGCGAGCGGCGCCCCTCGCCAGGCGAAGGCGCCGGCGACGTTGGCGCGGCGACGGAGCCGGTCCTGCCCGACCTGGGGCGGGGTGTCGCGGATCCGCACCAGGCGTCCGGGCGGGGCCGGCACCCGGCAGCGCCGGCGCAGCTGAGCGGCGAGGATCTCGGCCTGATCGTACCCCCGCCGGCGAAGCCGGGCGGGATGGAGTGGAACGGCCACCACCCACGCCCCCGGGGGGCGGTCACGCCCTGGCTCGACCAGCAGCTCGGCCAGGGTGGGTCCCAGCGCCCGCCAGCCCTCGTACTTGAAGCGGTGGATGGCACGCTCCAGCGGCCCCTCGTAGCGGGCGGCGGAGCGGAGCCGGGACAGCGCCCTCAGGTGTCGGTGGCAGCCACAGCCGGCGCCGGCGAACTCGAGTTCGCGACCACAGCGCTCGCACCGTGGCCCTCCGGGCGGCCCCATGCCCCGCCGGCAGCGCGGGCAGAGCCAGGCGCCGAGCGCTCCGCAGCCGCCGCAGCGAGGCGGCAGGAGCCAGTCCAGGCAGCCTCCGAGAGGATGGAAGAGGTCCACATCCCGAGCCTACGGGCCGCGTCCAGCCCGGCCGTCAAGGGATCGACGACCCCTGCTCGGGGACGGCCGGCGGCTCCTCGCCGGCGGCCTGCGGGGCAGCGACGGCTCCGATCAGGAGGCGGTCGCCCGACCGCAGGCCCACCCCCGCCACCGTGCCCGCGGGCAGCTCCAGCACACCGTGTGCGCCCCTGACCAGGGGCACCGCCCGCCAGGGCGCCAGCCGCTCCCGCACCCGCAGGACGCGATGCTCCCGGTCCAGGAAGACGGCATCGATCGGCCCGGAGAGGAAGCAGGTGTGGATGCCGCGACAGGGCGCGATCCACATCCCCTCTCCCGCCCGCAGGGGAGCACGGAACATGAGACCCAGGGCCCGCCCCAACGGCGTCCTGGGCACCTGGAGCCGGCTCGCCAGCACCCGGCCGCTTCCGAGGTGCACCGCCCGGAACCCGATCCGGCCCCGGCCCCTCATCCCCCCGGGGTCGGCCGGCCGCCCCAGCGCAGCCCGGAGACCACGTACGAGCCGGCCTGGCTCCGGCGCAAGGTCGTCCAGCGGTGGTGGCGGGGCACGCCCTCCCGCGCCGGCACCACCACGCCCACCTCGACCCAGGCCGGCATCAGCGACCGGGCGAAGGCCATCGCCTCCCTCTCGGAGGCGAAGCTCCGCGTCGCCTTCCCCGGCACCTCCACCTCCCAGGCCTCGCGCTGGACCACGCGCACGAACACGGCGATTCTCTACCCTACTCCCCGTGCCCGATCTCCTGGCCGAGCCCCGCCTGCACTTCGAGCTGGCGGGCCCCGAGGGTGGCCGCCCCATCGTCCTCGTCCACGGCTTCGCCAGCGACTACGAGCTGAACTGGGTGGGCACGCGCTGGCAGGAGACGCTGACCGGCGCCGGGTGGCGCGTGATCGGCCTGGACTGCCGGGGTCACGGCCGCTCCGCCAAGCCGCACGACCCGTCCGCCTACGCCCGGACCGCGATGGCGACGGACGTGGTGCGGCTGCTCGATCACCTCGGGATCGAGACCGCCGACTACCTCGGCTACTCCATGGGCGCCCGCATCGGGCTGGAGCTGGTGCTGGCCCACCCCGAGCGTCTGCGCCGGGCGGTGCTGGGCGGGCTGGGGGCCTGGGGCCGCGGCGATCGCGCCGAGCTGATCGCCCGTCGCCTCCGCGGCGACGAGACGGTGACCGATCCCACCGCGGTGCAGTTCCAGGCCTTCGCCGCGGCACGGCCCACCAACGACCTGGAGGCCCTCGCCTGTTGCATCCTGGGCCCGCAGCCGCCGTTCGAGCCCCGGCAGCTGGCGGCGGTACGGGTGCCGGTGCTGATCGTGGTCGGCGAGCTGGACCCGGTCGCCCGGGGCGCGGGCGAGATCGCCCAGCAGATCCCGGGCGCGCGTTACGTCACCATCCCCGGCCGCAACCACCTCAACGTCGTGCCCGCGCGACCGTTCAAGGAGGCCGCCCTGGCCTTCCTCGGCGCTCCCTGAGCCGGCCCCCGGCCGGTGCCCTGAGTCGGAATCCGCCGCCACCCCGGTGGCCCCGGCGCTGGGACCGGACCTCTCCCGGTGCGACCGGCTGGCAGGGAACCTCCGACGCCCGTCACTAGCCGCTCCCGGTCAGCGCGTTGACCATGTCCGAGAACGCGATCTTGACCTCCTGTCCCATGGTGGCCAGGACCACGACCACCACGATCGCCACCAGCACCAGGATCAGGCCATACTCCACCAGGCCCTGCCCTTTCTGACCCCACCGGCGCGGATCCTCGGACGAATCGACCGCTCCCGCGCTCGACCTCGGGGGCAGGGGCCCGCGTGCTCGCCGGTGCGGCTTCACCACGGTGGGATACCTCCTGCACACGTACACTTCCCGGCTCAGGGCAGCCCCGGCGCTGGGCGCCGCCGAAGCCTGTCATCACGATACGATCGCGATCACCGGCCCCACGGCGCTCCTTCCCACGCTCCTGCCGCCTGGTCGGACGGCCTCCGGCCCCGCGCGGTACCGGGCGCGTTCCCGCTCCCCGACCGGGGATCGCGGCCGGTGCGGCCGGGCAGGCCTCGCGCCGGCTCCCACCCCGGCCCGACCGCATCGCGCACCGCCCGGCCGCCGGCCCCGTCGTGCCCTGCCGAACCGGGAGCGAGGACAGGGTACCGGTGGGGCACCACGGCTCGCCGTCGAGGAGAACCGCGCCCGGCGGCGGGGCCGGCCGGTCGCGCGGCTCCCCGTGGGTCGCTCGGGGACTCGCCCACCGGGGTCGGCGACGGCCGTCCTCCCCCGGCCGGGGACGGCCGTGGCCGACCGTCAGCGGGTGAAGCGGATGCGGAGCAGGTCGAGGGCCATGGCCCGGGCGTCCCGCAGCGGGGACACCCGGCTGCTCGGGGAGTTGATCCAGCGCACCGGGACCTCGCGCACCCGGTGACCGGAGCGCCGGGCGAGGTAGAGCACCTCGACGTCGAAGGCGAAGCCGGTGGTGTGGAGCTGAGCGAAGAGCTGGCGCGCCACCGGCCCCCGGAAGAGCTTGAAACCGCACTGCGTGTCCCAGACCCCGGGCAGGAGCAGGGCCTGCACCAGCAGGTTGAAGGCCTTGCCCATCAGCCGCCGGTACAGGGGCTGGTCCACCTCCCGCGCCCCCGGCGCCGCCCGCGAGCCGATGGCCACGTCGGCACCCTCGGCGATGGCCGCCTCCAGCCGGCCCAGCTCCTCGATCGGGGTCGAGAAGTCGGCGTCGCTGAGCAGCACCAGGCGCCCCCGGGAGCGCCGGACGCCCTCGGCCAGGGCCGCCCCTTTGCCCCGGTGGGGCAGGGAGAGCGCCTGCACGTAGGGAAACCTCCGTCCCGCCTCCCGGATGATCTCGAGCGTGCGGTCGTCGCTGCCGTCGTCGACCAGGATCAGCTCGAAGCTACCGCCGTGACCTTCCAGGAACGAGGCCACGCGCGCCAGGGACGCTGGCAGCCGGTCCTCCTCGTTGTAGCACGGCACCACCACGCTGAGGTCCACGGCCGCATCCTATCCACGACCGTCGCTCGGCGTCGGCGCCGGTGCGGCCGGCTACCCGCCCGGGCTGCGTCCCGAGCGCCACACGGCCACGGCGTAGGCCGGCAGCACCGCCATCCGGCGCCACCGCCAGGGCTGCAGGACCAGCCGCCACAACCACTCCAGCCCCAGGCGCTGGAGTCGGCGCGGCGCGCGCCGGACCCGGCCGGCCAGGAAATCGAAGCAGCCGCCCACACCGATCGCGACCGGGACGCCGAGGCGATCCCGGTTGCGCGCGATCCACAGCTCCTGGTGGGGGGCGCCATAGGCCACCAGGAGCAGATCGGGCCGTGCCGCCCGGATCCGACGCAGCGCCTCCTCGTCGTCTTCCGGCCGCGGCGAGCCGGCGTGGGTGCCCGCCACCCGCAGGCCGGGCAGGTCCGCCTCCAGACGTCGGGCCGCCTCCGCCGCCACCCCCGGCCGCGCGCCGAGCAGGAACGGGCGCCAGCCCCGGCGCGCGCACACCGCGGCCAGCGCCGGCACCAGGTCGCTGCCGGCGACCCGCTCGCGCTGGGGGCAGCCCTGGCGTCGCATGGCCCAGACCACGCCGGTGCCGTCGGCCAGGCAGAGGGAGGCGCCGTCGAGCACCGATCGGAAGCCAGGGTCCGAACGGGCCCGCATCACGAACTCGGGGTTGACGGTCGCCACCAGCTGGGTGGGGCCACCCCGCTCGACCATCCGCTCGATCGCGGCCACCGCGCCCGCCATGTCCAGGCAGTCGACGCGGACGCCCAGGACGCGAGCCTCCCGGCGCCCGATATGATCGGCCGGTGCGACCCCGGCTGGTGGTTGCCTGCGATCTCTCACGTCTGAACATGGAACGGCCGGCGGGAGCCGCAGTTTACGCCGGCTACGTCCTCGACCTGCTGCGGCGAAGCGACGAGGTGGAGGTGGTCGGGCCCGAGGAACGGCACCGCGCTCGGGCCCTGCTCTCCCTCGACGGCCGCTTCCGCCCCGGCCGCCGCCGCAGCGTGACCGCGGTCCTGGACGTCGGCCACCTCTTCCAGGCCCGCGGCTACGGGTTCGACGGCTGGCTTCGCGCCCACTGGCTGACCACCCGGGCGCTTCGCTCGGATCACCTGCTGGTGCCCTCGGAGGCGGTCCGGCTGGCCCTGGAGCGCTACTGCCTGGTGGCCCCAAGCCGCATCACCGTCCTTCCGCCCCTCCCCGCCCCCCGCTTCCGCCGTCCCCCGCGCGAGTCGGTGGAGGCGTTGCGCCATCGCCTGGGCCTTCCCGATCGGTACTTCCTGTTCGTCGGTGTGCGCAGCCGGCGCAAGAACCTGGGGCTGCTGGCCGAGGTCTGGCGACGCGCCTTTCCTCGTCTCCCCGGCGTGGGGCTGGTCCTGGCCGGACCCGGGCGGGCGGGGGTGCCGGGGGCCCAGGACCTGGGGTACGTGGAGGCCGACCTGCTCCCACCGTTGCTCGCGGGCGCGATCGCCTGGCTGAACCCGAGCCACTACGAGGGCAGCGCGATCGGGGCGCTGGAGGCCATGGCCTGCGGGACGCCGCCGCTGGTGTCCGCCGTCGGGGCCCAGCCCCGGGCGGTTGGGTCCGGCGGCCTGGTGCTGGAGGCCGGCGACCCGGCGGCCTGGGCCGAGGCCCTGGTTGCGCTGGCCGAGGGGGGCGAGCTGCGGGCGAGGATGGCGCGGGCGGCTCTGGGCGCGGTGGCCGAGCTGCGCCGGTCGCCCCCCGACCCGGGACCGCTGCTGGCGGCCCTGCACGGCGCCTCCGACTGAGCCAGGTCGTCCCAGCGGCGCGACACCGGCCCGACCGAGTACCATCCCTGCCACCCAGGCGACGAGGTGCAGGGTGCCAGCGGGATCGGGAATCAGCGGGAGTCGAGTCCGGTGAGGGCGGCCGGCACCATCGCCGTCGACCTCAACCCGGCCGCCAGGGAGGTGCAGACCGGCACCGAGGTCTACGCCCGGGAGGTGGCCCGATGGCTGCCCCGAGTCGCCCCCGAGCTCCGGTTCGTCTTCTACGCCTCACGGCCGGCCTCCCTCACCGAGCCCGATCTCACCGTGCTGCCCGGCCGTCGTCTCTGGTCGCAGCTCCGGCTCCCGCGCCAGCTCTGGCGGCACCGGCCCGACCTCTTCTTCGCCCCCTCGCACGTGGTGCCCTTCTTGGCCCCGGGTCGGGCGCTGACCGTGGTCCACGACCTGGCCTTCGAGCGCTACCCCGGCGCCTACTCCCGGGGGGCGCTGGCCTACCTCCGTCTGACCACGCGCTGGGCCGGACGCCGCTGCGCCCGCGTGATCGTCCCCTCACAGGCCACCGCCCGCGACCTCACCGAGCTGCACGGCCTGGATCCGGCCCGCATCCGGGTGGTGCCGGCGGGTGGGGGCGAGCGACCGGGCTTCCGCCCCACCCGGGCCGCGGCGCGGCGACGGGTCGCCCGACTGGGGATCGACCGCCCCTTCCTGCTCCACGTCGGCCGGGTGGAGCCGCGCAAGAACCAGCTCACCGCCCTGGCCGCGGTGGAACGGCTCCCGGACCTGCTCCTGGTCTGCGCCGGGCCTCCGGCCGACCCGCACCTGGCCGCCCGCCTGGCCCGATCGCCGCGCTGTCGGGTGCTGGGACGGGTCGACGACGCCGACCTGGAGCACCTCTACGCGGCCGCCGAGGCGCTGGTCTTCCCCAGCCTGTACGAGGGCTTCGGCCTCCCCGTGCTGGAGGCGCTGCGCCGGGGCCTGCCGGTGGTGACCGCGGCCGTGGCCTCGCTGCCCGAGGTGGCGGGGGAGGCGGCGGTGTACGTGCCCGACCCCAGCGACCCGTCGGCGCTGGCCACCGCCATCCAGACCGCGCTGCACGATCGGGAGCGTCTCCGTCGGCTCGGCCCGCGGCGGGCGGCCGGGTTCACCTGGGAGCGCACGGCCCGGGGCATCGCGACGGTCATGCACGAGATCCTGGACCGAGCCTCACCGGAGCAGGCCCGGCGCTGAGCCCTCGCCCCTGGCCTTCCCCTCCCGCCGGGCGAGCGGACACGGGCCGGCCCTGCCTCGGCCCGGACGAGCCGACCATCCCTTCCGGAGCGGTCAGGACTGGGCGCCGAAGATGACCGCCGCCCGCAGCGCCAGCACCCCGAGCAGGACCAGCAGGGGCACCCAGGTGACGCCGGCCAGCAGGCGCGAGACCATCACCCCGCCCCCTTCGGCTCCCGCCCCCATCGACACCGGCCGCCAGCCGGCCAGACCGGCCAGGGGGGGCGCCAGGCTGACGAGGACCAGCAGCCAGAGCAGCCACCAGGCCCCGCCCAGGGCCTGGCCCAGGGTCCCGGCCACGCCCACGGTGACGAAGAAGAGCACGATCAGGGCCAGCTCGAGCAGGGCGAAGTAGCCCTCGGCCTGCCGGAGTCGCTCGCCGGTGGGGGCCGCCTCCGGCCGGCGGCGCACGAGCAGGGTCATGAGGGCGGCGGACCCGCTCAGCCCCGAGGCCAGGAACAGTCCGCCCAGGCTCCAGGTGTCGCTCCACACCGGCTGGTTGGAGACGCTGAGAAGCACGCCGGTGTAGGAGGCGATGAAGAGGCCGAGGAGGCCGCCGACCAGCACGAAGACGCGGCCCGGGACGCCGTCCATGGCCTCGCCCGCCCGGGCCCAGCCGCCGCCCAGGTCCTTGCCCAGCGCGGCCAGGAAGGTGACGGTGGCGAAGAAGCCGTAGACCAGGAGCGCCCAGACCCCGACCGACATCGGGGACCAGGACTTGAAGTTGGCCGCCGTCACCCCCGGCGTGGTGTTGGTCATCATGTGCCAGAAGCGCAGCGGCTGTCCCAGGTCGATGCTGAGCAGGATCGGGCACAGGATCAGCGATCCGAAGGCGGCGTAGAAGCCGAGCCGCGCGGCGACCTCGTCCGACGGCTCCCCCCACAGCCGCAGGATCGCCGCCAGCGCGTAGCAACCCCCGGTGAGGCCGGCCAGGAAGAAGTAACCCCAGATGTACCACTCCCAGTGCGGCGGTCCGGCGAAGTGCTCGACCGCGAGCGGCAGCCCAACCATCAGCGACCCTCCTGGCCGGCACCCGTTCCGCCCGCCCGGCCGGCGCCGCCCCGGCGGCGCAGCGCGACCAGGCCGGCGAGGACGCCGAAGGCGGCCGTGACCAGCGCGGTCAGATACCCGCCCAGGTTGTTGCGGCTGGGGAGGCCGGCGTTCTGGGCGTTGGGCAACCGGTAGGTCTCCGGCCGGTCCATGAGCAGGAAGAAGGCGTTGAGCCCGCCGTAGACGTCGGGGTCACGGCCGTAGAGCTGGGCCCGGGTGTAGCCCTGCTGGTGGAGGGCGGCGAGCCGCGCGTCCGCCATCTGGTGCAACTGGTCCAGGGGACCGAACTGGATCGACTGGGTAGGACAGGCCTTGGCGCAGGCTGGGACCATCCCCGCCTGCAACCGGTCGTAGCAGAGGGTGCACTTGTGCGCGGTGCCGGTCTCCTCGCTGAACCCGATGACGTCGTAGGGGCAGGCGGCGATGCAGTCCCGGCAGCCGTTGCAGACCGGCTGCTGGATGTAGACGGAGTCGAACTCGGTGCGAATGATCGCCCCGGTGGGGCAGACCTCGAGGCAACTGGCCTGCTGGCAGTGCTTGCAGACGTCCGACATCATGAGCCAGACGTGGCCGTCGCCGCTGATCATGGTCTGATCCGGCACCTGCTCGATGAAGCGCACGTGCCGCCAGTTCTGGGCGTCCAACTGGCCCGTGTTGTCGAAGCCGTCCAGGAACGTGGGCGGATTGCCCGGCAGCTGGTTCCAGGCCTTGCAGGCCACCTCGCAGGCCTTGCAGCCGATACAGATGCTGGTGTCGGTGAAGAACCCGTACCTGGTGCCCCCGCTGATCTCAGCCATCCCTTCTTCGCCTCACAACCCCATCAGGTTCGGCACCGCTTTGCGGTAGCCACGCTCGCTCGCGTGCAGGACCAGGGGCAGGGCCGCGAGCTCATCCACCACCGGAACCGCCCGCGCCTCCCGTCCCAGGTCGACCCCGACCAGGAAGCTGTGGCAGGCGTCGCACGCCTCCACCCGCAGGTGCGGGAGCACCAGAGACGGGTCCTCGGCCGCCAACCCGCGCACCACCAGCTCGCCCTCCCCGGCACGCGCCTCGCCGAAGACCGGCAGGCGGCTTCCCTCCCGCTCCCCGCAGACCGCGCAGGCGAGCCTGGCGAAGGCCCAGCTGCGACCGCAACGGGCGCAGCGCAGCCGTCGCGGCCCGGTCTCCAGCGATGCCCCGCCGGCCGGATACCAGCTCAGCTGGGGGGGACCGCCGCAGCTCGGGCAGTGACGCTCGTCGCGCGGCCCTGAGCAGAGAGCGGCCGCGCTTCCGGGATCGAGGACCTCGAGCAGGGGATCGAGGCTGGCGCGGGCCAGGTAACGGTCGACGTCCGCCTGCTCGGCGCCCGCCAGCCAGCGGCCGAGCAGCTGGTCGGGGTCGGCCTGACGGAACCGTTCCTCCGCCGCCCGCGCCAGGCGCTCCGGCGCCGCCCTCACCGTGGCCTCCACCACGCCGGGCAGGACGCGAGCCCGGGCATGGGCGAGCGCCTCCGGCCCCGGTGGTGGATCGGAGCAGGTCTCCTCCCAGACCTCGAGCAGGGCCGCGTAGAGGCGCAGCTGATCCTCCAGGAACGGATACCGCGCCTGCAGCTCCCGGACGCGCCGGCGGCGCTCCGGCCAGGGACGTCCGACCTCCTCCTCCACCTACATCTTCTCCAGGTCGACCAGGAAGGCCTTGAACTCCGGCGTCCGGGCGTTGGCGTCCCCCACGAAGGGGGTCAGGGCGTTGGCCAGCCAGTGCTGACCGGTCTTGATGCCCACGTATCCCCAGTGGATGGGGATGCCGA
>Ga0209810_1005845_pt1 | contig 10946 bp, 7 predicted proteins | sample Coa_R1_7_FD_187159 | JGI IMG/M metagenome (GOLD analysis project Ga0209810, IMG submission 187159) | Surface soil microbial communities from Centralia Pennsylvania, which are recovering from an underground coalmine fire - Coalmine... | ecosystem: Environmental > Terrestrial > Soil > Unclassified ...
GATGGAGCCCGGGCTCGAGACTGTTTTTATGCTGCCGGCCGAAACCTATAGCTATCTGAGCTCAAGCCTGGTGAAGGAGATCGCTCGTCTGGGTGGCCCGGTCGAGGGTCTCGTTCCGCCTGTCGTCTGTGAACGGCTCCGGCGGAGGCTTGCCTAGCTCAAGATTGGCACCGCATTCAGACGTGATGTCGCCCAAGCGGCCTACCGAGTAGAATGGGATGCCATTTTTACCGACATCCCGGCATCAGCGACTTTAGGACACCGACATGCAACTGGCCGACCGTGTACAACGCATTCAGCTCTCGCCGACCGCAGCGGTGATGGCCGAAGCCGAACGGATGGCCGCCGACGGGGTCGACGTGATCAACTTCGGTGTGGGCGAACCGGATTTCCCCACGCCCGAACACATCAAGCAGGCGGCGATCGAGGCGCTGGCTGCCAACCGCACACGCTACACGTCCACGGCGGGGATTTATCCCCTGCGCGAAGCCGTCTGCCACTGGCACGCACGAGAATTCGGCACGCGTTACCAGCCCTCGGAATGTGTGATCACCGTCGGGGGCAAACAGGCCCTGTTCAACGCACTCAGTGCGCTGGTGAATCCCGGCGATGAAGTGTTGCTGCCCGCTCCGTACTGGGTGAGTTATCCCGACATGCTGCGCCACGTGGGCGCCGAGCTTCACGTGCTGCCCACCGTGGCCGAACACGGCTTCCGGTTGCAGGCCAAGCAGGTAGAGGCCGCGATCGGGCCGAAAACACGAGGACTGATCGTCAACTCGCCCAACAACCCGACCGGTGCCGTCGTTGCTGAGCGGGACTTCGGGGAATTGCTGGTCGTTTGCCGCCGGCACGGGCTGTGGCTGCTGACGGACGAATGTTACTCGCACTTCCTCTACGATGGGCAGCAACCGTTCTCGGTGGCCAGCCTTCCGGAAGCACGCGACCATGTCATCGTTGCCGGTTCGCTCTCCAAAACCTTTGCCATGACCGGCTGGCGCATCGGGTTTGCACTTGGGCCACGGCCGGTGATCGACGCCATGGTGCGCCTGCAAAGTCAGTCCACATCGAATGCGACCTCGATCGCCCAGTACGCTGCCCTGCGCGCACTGACCGGGCCCATGGACAGCGTGCGTGCCATGCAGACGGAATACGACGGACGCCGGCGATTGATCCTGGCAGCCCTGGCGCAAATTCCCGGTCTTTCGTGCACACCCCCGCAGGGCGCTTTCTATGTGTTTCCCGATGTGCGCCAGACGCCACGTATGATCAGCCGGCCAACCAGCACGGCTGAACTTGCCGTTGAGCTCCTCCGAGAGGAACGCGTGGCGGTCGTCGCTGGAGAGGCCTTCGGGGCACCGGGCCATCTCCGGATCTCCTACGCCACCTCAACGGACCGCATCAGAGAGGGAGTCCGGCGCCTGAGCCGGTTTCTTGCGGCATGTTGAGAGCAACAGCGCTGCGTCCTGCAGTCATTCGGGTACCGCGTCCATGGGGGCGGCGCGAGCTCCGGCCGCTGTTCCCGGGCTCCAGTGAACTGGCCGAACCCATCGGCGAAGTCTGGCTGACCAGCCGGGAGGCCCCCATCGAACAAGGACCCTGGCAGGGTGTGGCTCTGAACACGGCCTGGCGCCAGATGCCTGCCGACTGGAAAGGGCACCGGCTGGCTGCAGAAGCCGATTTTCCCCTGCTGATCAAATTTCTGTTCACCGGCGCCTTTCTCTCCGTACAGGTCCATCCTGACGATGAGTGGGCGACGCAACTGGAGGGGCCGGCGGCGCGCGGGAAAACCGAGATGTGGTACGTGGTCCAGGCGGCACCCGGAGCCGAAGTGCGTGTGGGGATCCCGGCAGCGCTCACACGCGAGCAGTTTCTCGATGCGGTTTCGCGTGGGACGGTAGCCGAGTGCTTGCTTCGCTGGACAGTGCAAGCAGGCGACACGATTTTCATTCCTGCCGGCACATTCCACACCGGCGGCCCGGGGCTAGTGCTGTGCGAAATCCAGCAGTATGCAGATATCACGTACCGCGTGTTCGATTTTCACCGGACCGGACCCGATGGCCATCCGCGCGAACTTCACCTGGAAAAAGCCATGCAGGTTGGCCGCTTTGGAGTCCAGCAGGGGGGCCTGCTTTCTCCTGTCGAGCTACCCTGCACAGCTGGACAGCGCCGGCTGCTTGTCAGCTGCCGCTACTTCGCGGCCGAAGCCTGGGCATTGCAGCAGGCGTACGCAAGGCGCACGCGGGCCGCTTCGATGGAAGCCCTGGTCGTTCTGAGCGGTCAGGGCCAGCTGGAGTGGGCCGACGCAAGCGTTGCCGTGGAGCGGGGACAGTGCTGGTTGCTCCCAGCCAGCTTGGGTCCGTACCGGCTGCTCCCTTCGCCGATGCTGACATTGCTGCGCATCTCAGCCGAGTCGCCTGAATCGTGGCTCGAGGAATTCCCCGAGGAACACGGGTTGCGCGAGCGCGTTGCGCGGATCATGTTCTCATGAAGCCGACGCCAGCACCTCCACAAGCCGTGATTCTGGCGGGCGGCCGCGGAACACGCTTCTGGCCCCGGAGCCGCCGCCGGACCCCCAAGCAGCTCCTGAACATTGTTGGCCAAACAAGCATGCTGCAGCAGACGCTGGCGCGGCTCCGCCCCCTGTTTCGCCCCGAACAGATCTGGGTCGTGACCCAGCGCGAACACGCCGAGGCCGTTAGACAGCAGATCCCTGAAGTTCCTTGCGCTCAAATTCTGATCGAGCCCGTTGGACGCAACACGGCCGCCGCAATTGGCCTGGCTGCCCTGCACATGCGCGCCCGCTACGGGGATGCCGTGATGGCCGTGCTGCCCGCCGATCATGTCATCGCCAATGCCGGAACCTTCCGCAAAATCCTCCGCGCCGCACTCGCCTTGGCCGCCCACCCCGCCACTCTCGTGACACTGGGAATCGAGCCGCGGTGGCCAGAAACTGGCTACGGATATATCGAGCGAGGGGAACTCATCGGCCGGTTCAAAGGCCTGCGTGCCTACCGGGTCAAGCGGTTTGTCGAAAAGCCGCCTCTAGCGCGCGCCCGGCGTTTTATGGCCTCGGGACGGCATAGCTGGAACGCGGGCATGTTCTTCTGGACGGCAACAACCTATTTGGAGCAGCTCGCGCGTTTTCGGCCGACGACAGCCCGCCTCCTGACGCGCCTGGCTGCCGCGGTCGACACCCCGCACTACAAGCGAACGCTCGCCCATCTCTACCCGCAGCTAGAAAACATTTCGGTGGATTATGCCCTGCTCGAGCCGGCCAGCCGCACACCCAGAGCAGTGACAGTGTGCGTGCTTCCAGCCCGGATTGGCTGGAGCGACGTGGGCTCCTGGGCGGCCGTGTATAACCTGCTGGCCCGAAAGCCGGGGGAAAACATCAGCCTCGAGCGGCTCGTAGCACTGGATGCCTCGGGTAATTACTTCTGGGTCCCCGGACGCCTGGTCGCTGCCATTGGTATCCGCGACCTGGTCGTGGTCGAAACGCCCGATGCCTTGCTGCTCTGCCCCCGCACGCGGGCGCAGGACGTCGGCCGTGTGGTCGAGGAGCTCCAGCGCCGGCGTCTGTACCGCTGGTTGTAGCCTGTGTTCCGGCCTTTGCCCGGATGCCGTATACTCAGCGCGCTATGCAGGGCATCCGGTTTGGCACCGATGGTTGGCGTGGTGTGATCGCGGATGATTTCACCTTCGCCAATGTCCGCACAGTGGTCACGGCAGTCGCCCGCTGGGTGATTCGGAACGAGCAGGCGGAACGCGGCATCTTCGTTGGTTACGACCGTCGGTTTGCCTCCGAGCATTTTGCCCGCGTGGCCGCCGAAACTCTCGCCGCCGCCGATATCCCCGTCTGGCTGGCCACCGAAAGCTGCCCCTCGCCTGCAGTTTCGCTCGCCGTGCGCCGCCACGGTGCTGCCGCCGGCCTCGTGATCACGGCCAGCCACAACCCCCCGAGATGGAATGGAGTCAAAATCAAAGCCAGCTACGGCAGCTCCGCCTCGCCCGAAATCATTGCCGGCATCGAACGTGAGCTGGCCACGGTCGATCGGCTCCCTGCCGGAACGCGTGTGCCCCGCCCTGCACGCATCCAGCCCTTTGACATACGCGGCTTTTATCTGAGCGAACTCGAACGTCTGGTCGACTGGAACCGGCTGCAGGCGTCGGGGCTCCGTTTCCTGTTCGACCCTATGCACGGATCGGCAGCGGGGCTGTTACCGGAACTGCTTCGCCGGCACGGCATCGCCTGCGAGGAAATTCGGGGCCGCCGCGACCCGTTATTCGGCGGCTACAATCCCGAACCCATCCCGGCCAATCTGGGGCCTCTGCAGGACGCCATGGCCACCGGGCGCTACGACGCCGGTTTTGTCGCCGATGGCGACGGCGACCGCATCGCTGCCATGGATGCCAGCGGCCGGTTCATCACCGCCCACCAGTGTTTTTCCATTCTGCTGTGGCATCTGGCCGGCACCCGCGGCCTGCCCGGTGACGTGGCCAAGACCTTCTCGGTGACCAAGCTGGTGGACAAGATCGCCCGCCACTACGGACGCGGCGTCCATGAAACGCCGGTCGGCTTCAAGTACATCTGTGCGCTGATGCTCGAGCGCAACATTCTCATCGGCGGCGAGGAAAGCGGGGGCATTGGCCTCGCCTTTTATCTACCCGAACGCGATGCTACCGTCAGCGCATTGCTGCTGGCCGAAGTGATGGCCTGGCACGGACGCCGCCTGGCCGAGCTGGTCGACGATCTGCATCGGCAGTTCGGACCTCATTTTTACGAACGGGCCGATGTTGAACTGGATGCCGACCGCAAGGCGCGTGTCCTGGCAGCGCTGCAGAGGGAACGTCTCGAGCAGATCGGGCGCTGGCCGATTCGGCATCGAGAAACGCTCGACGGCGTCAAGCTCTACCTCGGTGACGATGGCTGGCTGATGTTTCGGGCTTCCGGGACCGAACCGCTGCTGCGCATTTACGCAGAAAGTCACTCTGAAGCCATCACCCGGGATTTTCTGCAAACCGCCACCCGCTGGATCGAGCAAGTCTAGAGAGGACGCAGAGGCGAAGCGAAACAGTTCCGGAAATCTTCTGGAGCGGGCACGGCTGCAAAACGGGGAAAGGAGAACGATGCCATGAAACGCCGCTTTTACCACCTCGATGTATTCACCCGACGGCCGTTTACCGGCAATCCGCTGGCGGTGTTTCTCGATGCCGATGACCTGCCCCGTCGCACGATGCAGGCGATCGCCCGTGAGATGAATCTTTCAGAAACCGTCTTCGTGCAGAAGCCAAAGGACGATCGGGCACTGGCCCGGTTGCGGATTTTCACCACTCAGCGCGAGCTTCCGCTGGCCGGCCATCCGGTCATTGGGACGTGGCACCTGCTGGCGGAGCTTGGCATCGTTCCGGTGACGGAAGGGACGGTTCGCGTTCTGCAGGAGACACAGGCCGGCCTGTTACCGGTGGACATCTTGTTCGACAGCGGCCGGCCGGAGATGGTCGCGATGACCCAACTGCCCGCACGGTTCAGCCCCGCGCGCATCAGCGCGCAGGCGCTGGCGGCTGCTCTCGGCCTGCGCCCCACGGATTTTCTGAAGGACCTGCCCTGCGAAATTGTCTCGACGGGCATTCCTAATCTGCTGGTGCCGTTGAAATCAGTCTCTGCGCTAGCGCGGGTTGAACGACGCCCTGCTGCCCTGCAGCAGCTTTTGGGCAATCGTGCAGTCATGGCGTACTGTTTCGTCTTGACAGGCAGGCGGGTCCGCGCGCGCGGCATTCTGCCCTGGGAGCTGGGCGAGGATCCGGCCACGGGGTCTGCTGCCGGGTCGCTGGGGGCCTACCTGGTGCGGCACGGCCACTGGCCGGTGGGTCGACCGCTGCAAATCGTGCAGGGCGTTGAGATGCGACGGCGCAGCGAGATTTTTGTGAGCATCCAGAAAGATCGCGGCAAGCTGATTCCCCGCGTGAGCGGCATGGCGGTCAGCGTGCTCTCGGGCCACCTGGAAGCTTAAGGGGAATCCAAGCGCACGCCCGCTCACCTGGAGCTTGACCTTGCGGAGGTACTTCATGCTGCATCGCCGGACCACAGCACTCTGGGCGGTCATTGCCGGAGTCACTTTCGTTGCGGGCACTCGCCTGGTGCGAACGCAGGTGCAGAAGACTCTACCGGAGGGGGTCGTCCGCGCGTTCGGCGCATTCTCAGCCAACAGAATGCTGGCCGACATCCGCACGCTCGCCTCGGATCGTTTCGAAGGTCGTGGCCCCGGAACCCGGGGTGAGACCCTGACGATTCGCTACATCGCGCGCGCCTTCCGAGTCGCCGGGCTCGAACCGGGCTGGTCGGGCAGCTTTTTCCAGCGCGTTCCGCTGGTGGGCATCCAGGCCGATCCTCGCTCGGCAACACTTGAGTTGCTTCAGGGCAGCCGCCGCCTCACGCCGCGCTTCGGCGAGGATTTCGTCGCCTGGAGCAAGCGCCCGGTCCCGCACAGCGAAGCAGCCGGCGAGGTGGTCTTCGTGGGCTACGGCATCCGGGCTCCGGAATACCACTGGGACGACTTCAAAGGAACCGATCTTCGCGGGCGTGTGCTGCTGGTCCTCGTCAACAATCCACCCTTCCGAACTGTGAACGGGAAAACGGTCATGACGTATTACGGCCGATGGACCTATAAGTTCGAAGAAGCAGCACGGCAGGGGGCCGCTGCCTGTTTCATCATCCACGACACGGAGGCGGCGGGTTATCCCTGGGAAGTGGTGCGCGGAAGCTGGACCGGCGAACAGTTCGATCTCGATGAGCCCGAGGAAAATCAGCAGCACATTCCGATCGAAGGTTGGATCACCCGCCAGCAGGCCGAGGCAATCTTCCGCCTGGCAGGTCAGGACTTCGCACAGGCACTCGCAGCCGCGCGCCGGCCGGACTTCCGCCCGATGGCCCTGGGCGTGCAGGCACAGGCCCGGCTGCAGAATACGGTCCGGCGGGTGATCTCACATAATGTGATTGCCCGGCTTCCCGGCTCGGAGCCGTCCCTGCGGCAGCAATGCGTCGTCTACCTCGCTCACTGGGACCATCTGGGCCGCCACGGGGGTGAAATTTTCCACGGAGCGGTGGACAACGCCTCGGGCGTCGCGCTGCTGCTCGAGCTGGCCCGCGCCTACCGCACGCTGCCGCGACCGCCTTCCCGCAGCGTGCTGTTCGTGGCAGTGACGGGCGAGGAACAGGGGCTGCTCGGCTCGCAGTACTACGCGGCCCACCCGGCCTGTCCGGTAGGCCAGACCACCGGGGCCATCAACATGGATGCGATGAATGTCTGGGGACCCACGCGCGACATCGTCAGTATCGGCATGGGGGAATCCTCGATGGACGACTTCGTCGCTCAGGCCGCAGCAGCTCTGGGACGGCAGGTCCGCCCCGACCCGGAACCCGAGAAAGGCTTCTTCTTCCGCTCGGACCACTTCAGTTTGGTCCGCGCTGGCGTTCCTGCATTCGATCCCAACCCGGGGATTGACTTCATTGGCCGGCCACTCGGCTGGGGAATCAAGGTTCGGCAACAATACACGGCCGAGCGCTACCACAAACCGGCCGATACCGTTCAGCCCGACTGGAATCTGCAGGGCCTGGTCGAGGATGGTCGGTTATTCTTCCTGATCGGTTACGAGCTGGCCACCACGTCCCATCCGCCGCAGCTTCGTTCCGACTCCCCCTTTGTTCGACGCTCTGGCGGGAAATCGGCTCGCTCAACCGGCGCGCCCGGCGCAGCGTTTGCCTTACAGTCGGAGAAAATTCTCCAGCAACCGCAGCCCGACCGCCGTCAGAACCGACTCGGGATGAAACTGCACGCCCTCCACCTTCCACCGACGATGCCGGAGGCCCATCACAATTCCGTCGGCCGTTTCCGCCGAGATCTCGAGTTCTGCAGGGATGCTGCTACGCTCGACGATCAACGAATGGTAGCGGGTGGCCAGAAACGGCGACGGGAGGCCCTGGAAGATTGTGCGGCCGTCGTGATGAATCTCGCTGGTTTTTCCGTGATAGATCGCACGCGCGCGCACAACGCGCCCGCCGAACGCTTCACCAATCGCCTGATGCCCCAGGCACACGCCGAGCAGCGGAATCCGCCCGGCAAACTGGCGAATGACGTCCAGTGTGATCCCGGCGCGGCGGGGCGTTCCCGGTCCGGGAGAGATGACAATGCGCTCCGGCCGCAGCCGGGCGATTTCTTCCACACTGATCTCATCGTTGCGCCGCACGACGAGCTGCTGCCCGAGCTGGCCCAGATACTGCGCCAGGTTGTAGGTAAATGAATCGTAGTTGTCGATCAGCAAAATCAACGCCTACCGTCCCGGCGGGGCAGCTCCGCTTCCTGAAGAGCAAAAGCGAGTGCCCGCGCCTTGTTCACCGTTTCCTCGTATTCTCGCTCGGGAACCGAATCGGCCACCACGCCTGCTCCCGCCTGAAATCGCGCCTGTCCCCCCTCGACAACGATTGTGCGAATGGCAATGCAGGAATCGAGATTGCCCGAGAAGTCCAGATACAGGATCGCCCCCGAATAGAGCCCGCGGCGCGAAGGTTCCAGCTCGCTGATGATCTCCATCGCACGCACCTTGGGCGCCCCTGTGAGGGTTCCCGCCGGGAAGCACGCCATCAGCGCTTCCAGACAATCCACTTCCGGCCGCAGGTGCCCCCGCAGCCGGGAGACCAGGTGCATGACGTGCGAGTAACGTTCCACGGTCATGAGCTGTTCCACCCGCACCGTACCGTACTCGCAGACACGGCCCAGGTCGTTGCGGCCCAGATCAACCAGCATGACATGCTCGGCTCGCTCCTTGACATCGGCGAGCAATTCGGCTTCCAGCGCGCGATCTTCGTTTTCGTCCCGCCCCCGCGGCCGCGTGCCGGCAATGGGGCTGTAGAAGGCCTCGCGCCCCTGCACCCGGAGCAGCATCTCAGGGGAACTGCCAACGACGCTCACGGGCCCCAGCCGCAGGAAATACATGTACGGGGAAGGATTGATGACGCGCAGCGCACGGTAGATCTCGAAGGGGTCCGCTCGGGTTTCCGCAACGAAGCACTGGCTGGGCACGATTTGAAAGGCGTCACCAGCACGGATGTAGCGCAGTGCGCGGCGCACGGCAGCCAGGAAGCGTTCTCGCGTGAAGTTGGAATAGATGCGGAGTCCGATATCCGGACCGAACTTCACCGGACGCAAACCGTTCTCGCCGTGCACCGGTAACTGCCGCGCACGTCGCTGCGTTCGAGACGGTAAGGGGCCCTCCAGCAGCCGCCGGATGCGCTGCACGCGGCCGACTGCAGTATGGTAGCGATCCTCCAGAGGCTCCCCCGCCTCGACCGGGACCGTCTCGACCACCCAGACCGAATGGCGGACGTGATCGAAGACCACCAATCCTGAAAAAAACATCAGCAACGCTTCATCCACATTGGAACCGTCGCCCTCGGGCACCGGCACGCGCTCAACCAGACGCACCATTTCGTAGGCGAAGTAGCCAACGGCGCCAGCCACCAGGGGCGGCAGGCCCGGCAGCCGAACGGGACGGTAGCGCTTCAGCAGTTGCCGCAATACCGTCAACGGATGTTCGTGCAGAAGGCGACGATGGCGCCCGGATTCGAGCACGCAGCGTCCTGCCCGGTAGCGAAAAATTTCCGTCGGATGGACGCCGATGAATGTATAGCGCCCCGTACGCTCCCCGCCCTCGACGCTTTCCAGCAGGCAGGCGTACGGCGCCCTCCGTGCCAGGCGCAAAAAGGCACCGACCGGCGTCAACAGATCCGCGCGAAAGACCTCGCACACCGGGATCAAGTTGCCCTGACGGGCAAGCTGACGGAACGTTGGCAGGTCCGGGACAATCATTCTGCGGCCGCTCTCCGCGCTGCCCGCCACATCGCCAGCACCGGAGCCGGTCGTGACATCCACAGCTCCCACTGCGCGGCAGCCTGAGCGACGAACATGCGCAGTCCCGACACCGTCCGCGCGCCTTTTCGTGCCGCTAACTGGAGCAGGCGCGTACGCTCGGGTCGATACACCATGTCAAAAACAACTGCAGCGTGCAACTCGTCAGCGCGCAGCGGTGTGCGCCGAAAGTCCGGCATCATGCCCACCGGTGTCGCGTTCACGAGCAGGTCAAAGTCCTTCTGCGCCAGCCGGCGGCGATCGATGACTGTTCCACCGACGGCCCGGGCCAAACTGGCTGCCTGTTCAAGCCGTCGGGCCCAGATGAAAACCTCCGCACCGGCATCGGTCAGGGCAAAGGCGGCTGCTCGCGCTGCACCGCCGGCTCCCAGCACGACCGCCCGCGATCTCTGCAACTTTAGGGCTCCCCGCAACGCGCTCAGAACGGCACAGTAATCAGTGTTGTATCCAAGCAGCCGGCGCCCTTGCACCACCACCGTATTCACGGCACCGACGCGGCGCGCCAGAGGATCCACCCAGGCCAGATAGCGCAAAATCGCTTCCTTGTAGGGCAGCGTGACGCTGAACCCTGCAATGTGCAGCTGCTCGACTACACGCAAAAAATCCGCGAGCTCGGGCGTCGGAAACGGCAGATATACGGCGTTCAGCCGGCGCACCTGAAAGGCGCGGTTGTGCACGAGCGGTGAGAGTGAATGGCCGATGGGATGGCCCACCAGGCCGAAGAGTTGCGTGCGCGGCCCGATGTTCCGAACCCGGTAGAGCGACAGCGCCTCCTGGAGTGAAAGCTGACCCGCCGCCGTAGGTCTGCCCGTGTGGGCGTACGTGAGCAGGCTGCCATAGGCGAGTGCCAGCACGCGCGCCGGCACCGCCGCCTCCCCCATAGGAACCAGGATCGCTCTTCGCCGACGGCCAACTCCCAGCAGGGCCATGGCTTCGCTGATGCGCTGGCAGTGAAGCGCCAGTTTCGGTATCGCTCCAGAATAGTTCCGTAGCTGGCCGAGTAGCGCTTGCGGGGTCTGTTGC
>Ga0209810_1005848_pt1 | contig 10941 bp, 17 predicted proteins | sample Coa_R1_7_FD_187159 | JGI IMG/M metagenome (GOLD analysis project Ga0209810, IMG submission 187159) | Surface soil microbial communities from Centralia Pennsylvania, which are recovering from an underground coalmine fire - Coalmine... | ecosystem: Environmental > Terrestrial > Soil > Unclassified...
ACGCCGACGAAGACAAGGACTCCGGTGAGAGTCCAGGTATCCACACGAGTCATGACAGACCTCCGGATGCAAAAGGCAGAGGGGAAGGTGGGCGAGCCTTCCCCTCATGCCGGCCTCACTTCTTGCGGAGCGACTCCAGCCAGGCGCCAAGGATGCCCTTGCCGGCCTCCTGGACGGTTTCGTTCTCCGCGATCTTCTTGACGGCCTTGGCCGCATCCTTGGCGGTTTCCTTGACAGACCATGCCGTCCACCAGATCAGGACGAGCATGATGAAAAGGAACCCATCAAACGACCAGTCAAACGGCCAGAATGCTGCGAACATAAAACACGCTCCTTTGTATGGGCGAAGGGGTACGTACTCCCGGCGACACACGCCGCCAGGACAACTCAGGAAAACAGCTTGAACACGAGCTTTACCGGGCTGGGAGCCATGCTGCCGGGAACCGCCTGCCAGGCAGACGGGGACAACCTTCCGGCTCCCGCCTCTCGTTCAGAAGTGCGTGGGGAAGCTCTTCGCCTAGCGAAGGATCACTTCCCGGAACAACCAGACGAGCGAGGCTGGTCGTACCCCGCCAGCCCATTATGACATCTGCCAACCCATGAAGGCCCCGGCCAAAGACGCTTCCAGCAGCCGACGCCGCTCCGGTGGCATTTTCATCAGGCGTTCCGTGATGTACGTGGTCGCGGCGCGAAAGGAATCCGTGTCGCCGTTGAAACCGTAGGCGGCCCGAGCAACGCGGGCGAACAGCGTGGTTTCGGGCAGGGTCTCCCAATCGCTTTCCGAGCGGGGCGCGGTCTGAATCATTTCCACGATGGCCGCGGCGATTCCGCCGGGGACGTTTGCCAGGCGTAGCAGAACGCCAGCGTGAAAGGCCGCCTGCTCGCATTCGACCCGCCAGGCTTCCGGGGAATCGTCCGGCGGTGTCTCCGTACTCTTCTCCTCGGAGTTGGCGACGCTGCGCTCGTCCGGGCCGGCTGGGCGATCCGCCGCAGTCTCAGACTCGATGCTGAGCGGGGAGCCACACTTGGGACAGAGAAAGTTCATAAGTACCTCCATTTCTCGATTTGGGGAAAAGGCGGGGCTGGGCACGCCCCGCCGTGGGGTTACTTCAGCCAGCGTGTAATCCACGCGGCCAGACCCTCATTGGCCCTATTCTTGATCTCGCCGTCATCATCGAGGGTCGTGAGGATTTTGACGGCGAAAAACAGCAGGCATCCTCCAACGAGGAGGAAGTCCAGGAAGAAATCACCGATGCTCGTGGCGAACACGAGAACCTCCTTACTTGAACATGCGGCCCAGGATGCTGAGGACTCCCTTCTTGGCCGCGCCACGGACGAGAGCGTTGCCCTTGAGCCACTTGCACCACTGTCGGGTGCCCAGGAACACGATGACCATGAGTACGAGCCACCCGTTCCCGCCGAAGTGCTCACCGATGGAAGCCAGAATCATAAAAATCCCCTTTCTTTGTGGGCGAAGGTAAAAAGGGCATCCTGCCCGGAAATCATCCGTTAGAGTTCGCGGCCACCGCGACTCTGTTCCTGTTGCTGCTCTTGCGCTTCCTGCTGCTGGCCATTGCTCTGGCTGTTCCGTGGGTACATGACGTATCCGTCACCCCGGAACATGGCGGAGGCCAGCTCGTGCGCTCCATGCTCGAACGTGGGAGTCAGGCTGTCCCAAATCTTCCCGCCGATCTGCTTCAGCGAGGACGTCGCTTCCCGGATGGACTCCACCAAGGACGGCTCTTGGCCGGCCTTGAGTTGCTCGAAAAAATCGCGGCTTTCTTTGGACATGAGATGCTCCTTTCATTGAAACCAGTGTTGAAAAAGTCCCGCCGTCCACAATGCCGCCAGCATGGCGGCGGCGAGGAACAAGCACGCCGTATCGAGGACCATCTTGACCGGACTCAGGCCGGTGGGCCGGCAGAACTCCTTCTCGTAGTACCGGACCAGCCTGGTCCAGATCGGCGGGCATCCGGGGGTGAAGGTGATCGCCACGCGCGGATCAAGACCAGCGACCTCTTCGGACTTGAGGAGCTTGCGGCCATGCTGCTGCCAGTTGTGGCTGGTGTTCTCCGAGTAACTGGCACTGCTGCTTCCGTACTGGCCCGCCTGCTGCGTCTTGCCGTAGCTGGTGCCCCCGCTCTCCACGATGATCGTTTCCTCGCCAAGTCTCCCCGAGACGTACTCAGCTGTCTGAACATCATTCACCCCAAAAAAGACCTGTGAAGTATTTGAAAGAACCGTCTGCTCCTGGCCATCGGGCCAGCACTTCTTGAGTTGGCCGAGCGACTGGTAGTACAGCTGGAGCCGCACCCCGTAGCCGCGGAACTTGTCCACCGCGTCATCGAGCGCATCCATGTGCCCGAGGGACGCCGCCTCATCGAGGACGAAATGAACCTTGGTCCTCTCCTGCAAGCCGCCCTTGACCACGGCCCGCAGCAGCGAGCCGATCCACAGCCGCAAGAGCGCCGACTGCGCCCGCATATGCTCCGGAGGAAGAATCAGGTACACCGTCATCTTGCCGGTGAGCAGATCGGCCGGGTTGAAGCTACTCCGCTTGGTGCTCTCCGCGATGGCGATGGTGTCGAGGAAGCGCAGGAAGCGGTTGGTGGTCGTCAGCGTCGATCCCAACTCCTTGTCCTTGAAGTGCGTCAGCTGGTAGCCGAGCCGGGCCAGCATTCCCTGCCAGGCGTCGGACTCGCCGCACATCTTCTTGATCGCCCCCTGTATCTTGTCCGGGTCGGTGAGCAAGGCACGGACGGTTTGCAAGGACTTCTCCTCGCCTTCCGTGAACCAAACCACCGCCGCGACCATCGCGGCAATCCACACTTCCGCGGAGTCGTTCCAGAACGGCTCTTTCTCCTGCCCCGTCCGAATCACCAGCGCCTCGGCCAGGTCACGACATTCATCGATGGCGGTCGGCGAATCCTTGTCGATGAATTGGAGCGTGTTGAACGTATCCGGCTCTTGCGTGACGATCCGGAACGGATCAAGGAAGACGATCTGATGCCCCATCCGGCGTCGGGCAGCCACCGTAATCTTGGCCAGTTCGCCCTTGAAATCGACCACGACGGCGGATTCGTCGCACGTCAGCAGGAAGGGCACTGCCACAGCCGTGGACTTCCCGACGCCAACCGGGGCCACGATCATACTGTGGATCGCCGTGGTCAGCCGCACCAGGAATTTGGGTGGCGACCGTTGGAACGCCAGGAGGAATTTCTGGCAGACGGCCTTGGCCGACAGCCGGGAGTCGAACAGCGCTCGGACGGCTGCGATCTTGCTCGGCTTGCCCTCGATATGGCCGACCATCAGGCCGTTGCCTTCGAGCAGGTGCGGGATGTCGCTGGCGTCGGCCCAGCGTGCCGTCCCATAGGCGGTGTAGCGCGGCGGTCGCCGGCACAGCATCACGACGCCGAGGGCAGCGAACATCAGCCAGGCGTAGGGCACGAGGTAGACGACCAGGGCGGCCAGGTAGGCCACCAGCAGTACGGTAACGATCAGGAAATAACGTAGTATCTGGTACATGGTTCTCCTCAGTTCTTGCTGGGATGCAGCCGCTTCTGCGTGCGCTCCACTTGCAGTTCGTAAGCCTCGATCCCCGACTTGGCGGCCTGGTAGAAGGACTCCCACGCCTGCTGACGCAGCGCTGGAGGGAGGCACGGAAAAATGACATCAAGGCATGTCCAGGCGATGGCCACGGCGGCATCGTGCTGGAGTCGTTGGTTCGCCATCCCATCACCCCTTTCTGGCCTTGTCCCGGAGAACGGCCTGAAACGTGCGCGCGTCCAGCCCTTGCTCGCGTGCCTTCTTGGCTTGGCGCTGCGCTTCGCCGAGGCTTTCGATCAGGTCATCCAAGGTCAGAGCTTTCCCGCTGGCGACGATGCACACGCCGGACGGCAGCACCGCCTTGATGCGCGACAGCTTGACGGCCGGCGTTGCGTTGGTTCGCTTCTTGCGGCAGAATTCCGCGATTTGGCCGGCGGGTGTTCCGGCGAGGTACATCTCCAAGAGGCCGGCCTGCTCCGCTGGCGGCAGGAGGCTGATTTGATACCACGCTTTCGGGCCGATCTTGCCCTCTTCCGCCGCCTTCTGGACGGCCGGGATGGTCTTCCACAAGGAGTTCAGCCGCGTCAACATGCTGGCGTCGCGGTCGATCTTTCCGGCCAGTTCCTTGGCGGTCGCGCCGGGGTTCTGGTCCAGCCATTCCTTGCAGGCCAGGGCTTGATCGAAGGGAGACAGGCTGGTGGAGTGCATCGCCGAGATCAGTTGCAGTTCGCAAACTTCGACGGGACTCAACTCGTGGTCCACAACGATCACGTCCACCTCGAAGTCGGGATTCTCCAGCATCAGACCGCGCCAGCGGCACTCGCCGTCGAGGATCGTGTCATCGGCCAGGATGATGAGCGGGTGCATCTGCCGCTTCATCACCGAGCGGGCCAGCGAACGTAAGTCCGCTTCGGGCGGAAAGCTCTTGCGGACCTGCGGCCGCGTCTTCAGGACGCGAACGCGGCGTTTCTCAACAAATTTCTTCACAAGCGGGGGCATGATGATCTCCTCTCTAAACGGACCCTGACCATTGGCACGTTCCCCACGCGCCAGGACCGAGGCGGGAAACGATAGGGAATGACAATCCCGTGGTCCCTGATCGAGACCACGGGCAAGAGAGCAACTGCGGAGTCAAAGATTCGCGGCTACGCGGCGTCGGCTTCGTCGAACTCGCCGCTCTCGACCTCGCGTTTGCGGCGGTAGAAATCCGCCCGCGAGGCGCCGGTCTTCTCCATGTAGGCCCGTTCCTGTTCCTTGGCATCGGCGATGATGCGGATGATCTCGCGGACGACGTTGCGGCGCTTGGCCTTCTTGGCTTCGGGCGAGTTGGTGTTGACTTCGTGGCGGAAGTGGCAGGTCGCCTCGCGGACGCTGGCGGCAATCAAGTCCTCCCAATGGGATACGGAGCAGTCGGCGGCGAACTGGAGGTAGGTCTGAAACGCCTTCTGCTGCAAGCGCAGGTCGAGCGGGCAGCCGGCCGCACGGCACTCTTTGAGCAAGTATTCCGTGACCTTCAGGCACTCCTCCGGCATGATGACGAGCTTGTCCTGCACCCGGTATCCTTTCCCGGCCAGGTCACGCATCAAGGCCGTCAGCTCGGCATCGGTGACTTCGAGCCGATGAACCTCGATCCGCGTGGCCAAGGCCCGCAGTTCCGGCAGGTCGGCCAGCGGCCGGTTGCTAATCAGGATCAGGCCGCCGCGGAAAATAAACCGCTGGGGTCCGCCGGTGGCGGTGGTCCAGGTGACGATCCGGTCGTGTCCCGGCTGCGCCCACAGTGCCGAGCGGAGGACACCCTGCGCGTCGGGGTCTTTGGTCAGCCGCTCCATGTCTTCGAGAACATGAATGGCATCGGGGGCGTGCTGCAAGGTCTGGAACAAGCCCTTGGGGGTCATACGCGAGTTGTACAACTGGTAGGGCACGTCGGAGCTTTCCAGGTGCCGCAGGACGGTGTGGGACTTGCCAACGCCGCCGGTGCCATACAGGAAATAGCCGGTCTTGTAGCCCCTGGCCACGGCCGTGACGTGATCGCGGACCAGGTGCAGTTTCTTTTCGAGGCTGGCCAGTGCCTCGCGGTCGGAAGGCCGCATCGCTTCGCTCATCGTGTTTTACCTCATGGTTCGTTTGTTCGTCTCAGGTCCGGGTCGTGAGACGGGAGACCGGAGACTGGTTCTTTGCCGGTGACAATTTCTGGTTATCCAGTCGCAAAGGGCGACCATGAGACGGGCGACTTGCGACGGACCCAGCACCCGCGCCTACGATGCCAGCAGGTGCCGGTGGTGGACGGAGCCGGGAGTCATCCCGGCCAGGTGCGGGGCCACGATTTGGGCAATCATGGCCGCCTCGGCGTCGTCCAGGGGTTTCTCCGCACCGGCAGCGCGGGCGATGGCCCAGACGCTCTGGTCGGAGTCGGCCAGCCGCCGCAGCAGCTGCTCGAAGGCTTCGGGATTGCTCCGCGCTTGCTCGAACTCGGCGCGAAATTTCTCGATGTGCGCGCGGCGGCGACGCCGCGCGCGGGAACGACCGCGTGACATCGTTATCTCCTGTGTAGGGAGGGTCACGGCACCAGAGAGTGCCGTGGCAACCAGAACCGCCGATGGCGGCAGGCCGCTGATCGATTTAGGAATGAGAGCCGCCCCGCACTGTGCTGTAGTGCATCAACTCAGGGCCGTCGCCCCGTCTGCATTTATTATCTCGTGCCCGTCTATTGTGCGCCTCGCGCACGATCGGCTGGAGCGAACCGAGCCTCTTCATCGGCGCCCCTAGCGCAAGAAGGTCGGCTTGTGCAAAATACTTCCGGGGCCGGTTTGGATCGGCCTTGATGAACGCGAGCGTTTTCGAAGTCCGTTGCGGCACCAGCGTTCTCCTGCATGGCGTTTCGGGCGATCCGCCCTTGGCGGTCGCCTGGAGGCAAGCCCGCGTACCCTCGCATGAGCGATTGGGCGAGGTTCTCGCCCCGTCTGCCTTTATTATCTCGTGAGGTCGATTGTGCGCTGCGCGCGCGATTGGAGCGCTATCGGGCGCGGCTCTTGATACGCTCGCCCTGCTGTACTCCCTACTCCTCGACTTGTCGGATCAGCAACCGGTCTGCGGTTGGCCTTAGAGAATGGATGCGCCCACTTGCATTTTATCCGTCCGTAACGGTCATCTTTGGCAGACACTTCATGATGGAGAGGAACCGATCCACATAATGGAATGCCTTCCGTGCTCTCCGTGTCCACCGGCTCTCACGACGCTTTCCCCGCATATGCGTGGCCCGAAACGTCATCTCACGCTCTTCGCCGGTCCAGGCATTCGAGAAGAACGGCTCCTTGTCCAACAGAACGTGAACCACTTCGAGACAGCCATCGCGGATGTAGCCGTTGCTCGTCGGCAATCGGATTTCGGCGTAGGTCGGTTGCAGCTGCTCCAGCGTCGCTTGCAGCTTGCTATACCCGATGGCCCGATCTTCCGACTCGATAGCATCACGATCCACTTGCGCAATGCACCAAAAAAGCTGGAGCGGTGTCAGATAGACCGTCAGGTCCACATCTTTGAACCAGGTGAGGATTCGTTGGTCCTCCGTGCTGAGAATGGGTTGCTGCGTCGTCGATGCTATGGCCTTCTGTACCATTGGCTCCACCGGAATCCGACTCAAAAGTTCCACGGCAAGCTGTCGGTTCTCTTTATGGTGCCGCTCGGCATTGTGATAGCTCTCCCACCAGTAATCGTAATCGTCACCGTACCCACTTGGCGGTTTTCCGGGGAATGAAAAGGTGCTGGTTGCAACCTGACGAACTGCATCATGCACCGACTGGTCAAATGACCCTATGCTCTGCAAGGCGAAAATGGCCCACCCGCAAAACAACGAATTAGCATTGCCCAGGAAATTTACCAAGCCCGCTATCACGTCTGGAGAGGGTGCGCCGATGTCGCCCAGGGCTTTGACTGCTTCAAAAACGACGTGAGGGTCTGAATCTCGTAGAGCGGCAGCCAGACCTTTCAGGACAGACGGTGCGGCGACCCGTAGTTCGCCCAAGGCGCGAGCGGCCTCAGCGCGAATATTGTCACGCCGGTCGCCAAGTGCTTGGGCCAGTGCATCCAGGACGGCCTGGTGAGGCGGGTTGATTCGTTTGCAAACCTGGATGGCCGCTAGCCGAATAGAGCCGCCTGGTCCGACCACAGCCTGCGCCAGACCAGCGAGCACGTTAGCATCGGATAAACCCGCTTCATGAATGACTGCCGCCATATCGTCGTAGCTATACGAACCATCCCACGGATCGCACTGAGGTGAGGCGAGCAGCTCTCGAATGGGCGAGCCGAGCCTGACAAGCGCCTCGAAGGCGCACTTGCTGGCTTTCTTGTCGGAACCCTGGAAGTCCTTCATCAAGCGATTGATCACCTTGGGGGTGGGTTCATCGGACGGCCGGGCAGGCGGCATGGGCTGCTCCTTTCCTGATTCTACCATGCGCATGATTGTAGCCGGCAGCTGGCGGGCCAGCTACCGAGTCTGAAACGCCGAGTCTTTCCCGAAGCCGCCATTTACAGCCGGTGACTGCCCGGACGCCCAGGCCCTGCTCGCCAACGCCGAACTCTGCACCGATGCTGTCCTGACGCTCCTTTCTCCTCCCCCTTCGCTTCCAGCCCGCACGCGGCCTTACTCTCGGCACGGCTGAAGCAGCCGCCGGGCCGGTCAAGCACCGGCTTCCGTTGCGAAACAGCCGCCCAAACGCGGCCATTTCGTTCTCACCCGGCGTTTGACCGTCGCCAAGGCTTCCCGTCTATGGCTGCTTCGGTGGGCGTGCCGTAAGGCCCCGATAAGCGGGGCCGGAAATGCAAAGAAGGAGAAAGAACCATGTCCAAAGACGCAGCACTCGATACAGGCGTCAAGAACCGCAAGCCCAGCCTGATCGCCTACCAGGTCCGCGACGGCAAAGACGGTGACAGCTATTGGGACCGCGTGGGCATCGCCTGGAGCAACCGCGACGGCGGCTTCACTGTCCAGCTCCACAGCATTCCACTCGACGGCCGCATCGTCCTCACCAAACCCAAGAGCAACAGCTAATCCCAGATCAACCGGGCGGCCTCCGGGCCGCCCCCAACCGAAAGGAACGACACCATGAAACATCAAGCTGTTTACGTCGAGGCCATCGACACCACGATCCGGGCACTCCGCTCCCTCATCGCCAAGGCGATGGTGGACGTGACCGTCGCCTGCAAAGACCTGGAGCAGAAGCAACACCTGGCGGCCATCGGAGCCATTATGCCGCTGACCGAGACTTTGCAATCGGCAGCCGCTCTCCACGCAGCCATCCTAGTTCTCAACCGCGAGATTCGGTAGGAGGCGGCAATGGGCAACCGAGCTTTAATCATCTTCACGGATGGCGAGCGCGTCTCCCCGGTCGTCTACCTGCACTGGTGCGGCGACCAGGTTCCCACCTGGCTCAATGACCTCAAACAGCTCATGCGCGGCCGCGAGGGCGACGTGGACTACTCCTGTGCCCGTTTCATCGGCCTGTGTCACACGCAGATCGGCGGCAACCTGTCGCTGGGAGTCTGGAACGTCCCGCTGCATATTGAACGGGCTGTTCGGGCCTTTCCCTGCACGGACAGGTCACGCGAGCAGCTAGCCACCTATGGCCACGGCGATGCTGGAGTCGTTGTTGTGAACGTCACCGATTACACCTGGACGGCCTGCGGCGGCTACCTGCGCCATTGCAATTCCTCAGCAACTACGAACACATAAGGAGGTTTCTATGCACGTTTCGACCACCAATCCCTTTTACGCGGCCCGCGTCCAGCGAGTGGCACCTGCTCGGTCGGACGAACCGTCACGGCCGGTCTACGCCAAGTTGCCGGCGGTGCCGATCAACGCCAGCCCGGTCCCGCACTTGACCAGCCTGTACCACTCGGCCGAGGCCGGCGACTACGGCGACCGCAGCTATCCGGGCAACTGCGGTGGCAACCTTATCAAAGACTTGCTGCGCTACTTCAAGCCGTTCAGCGTCCTCGATCCCATGACCGGCAGTGGCACCTGCAAGGATGTCTGCGCGGAAATGGGCATCTATTGCTACTCCAGCGATCTCCACCAAGGGGCCGATGCTTGCGATGCCTCGCAATTCCCCCGTCGGTGTTTCGACTTCTGCTGGGTCCACCCGCCTTACTGGCGGATGAAGCTGTACACCGAAGACCCGCGCTGCCTCTCCCGCGCTCCCACGTTGCCAGCCTTCCTGGAACGCTACCGGCTGCTGATCAACAACTGCGCCGGTTCTTTGACGCCGGGTGGCAAGCTGGCCATCCTCATGGGCGACTACAGCGACCGCGAGGCCGGGTACGTTCCGCTGGTGTTCTACACGAAGCTGCTTGCTATGCGGGCCGGCTTGCGGCAGCATTGCACCGACATCATTCGTTTCAGTCACGGCAACAGCAGTTCCAAGAAGGTGTACCGGAGCAGTTTCATTCCGGGACTGCATGATGTGTGCATGATCTTCGAGAAGTAGACGCAGGGAGGCGAATATGCAAACCAATAAGACGATCCTCGCCGAGATTGCGAAAAAGCACCTGTCCATCGACGTGCTTGATAGCCGGCAATCCGACCGGCTCGATTTCCACGACCTGGCGGTCTGGAGTATCGAGCAAGCGCTGGCGGCCGCTTTTCAGGCGGGTCTCGACGCCGCCGAAGATCGGCGTCAGGTCTGGGGTGAGGAACTCCTCCGCCTGGCACAGAATGCCGAGGCGCTGGAGCTGGCGTACCCCAGCCGCAGGATCTTCGCGCAGGTGTTGGCCGCCATGCAGGACGCCGAGGAGATCGGCGGCCCGGAAAGGTCCGACTACATGGGCCTGATGGTTGCCATCATCCGCGAAGCATCGGAGCGGATTGCGTGTTACGCCTCTCATGCCTTCGAGCAGCACCGGAATGAAGTATCCATGACCATCGAACCAACCAACCACGGAGGAGACAAACCATGAAAGCCTTTGATGATTACGAAATCCACGGCGTCGCCGAATTCACCGATCTACACGGCAACCGCTACTGTGAGCCGGTTCCCGATGACGAGGCCCAATTCTGGAGCCTGTATGGACACATCCCCGGCCAAGGGCTGGAGTGCATCGGTGACTTCAAGACGCGGCAGCTGGCCGAGGAGGTGCTGGCCCGGATCACGGGCGGACCCACGGCCCGCGAGCTATTGCACGCCCTCATGGCCTGCATCTGGTGGTGGGACACCCAGCCGGCAACGGTACGCAACCTGGACGAGCCGGAAGCCTTCGTCCGTGGCCGTGTCCTCGTCGCCAGGGCGGTCGCCGCATGACCACGGACCTCTTCACGGATCTCTTCCACCACTGCGCCCTCGTCGCTTTCGTCGAGCAGGCGGCGGCGCAGGGTGGCTGGCCTGATCCAGAGCTAACGCGCCAGCG
>Ga0209810_1005849_pt1 | contig 10941 bp, 10 predicted proteins | sample Coa_R1_7_FD_187159 | JGI IMG/M metagenome (GOLD analysis project Ga0209810, IMG submission 187159) | Surface soil microbial communities from Centralia Pennsylvania, which are recovering from an underground coalmine fire - Coalmine... | ecosystem: Environmental > Terrestrial > Soil > Unclassified...
ATCGGCGTCGCCTGGTCGTTGCTCAACCCGCTGTTGATGATGGTGATCTACACCATCATCTTCAGCGTGTTCCTGCGTACGGTGGTCACCCCCGGCCGCCCGTACTGGGCGCTGGTCCTGTGCGGCCTCTTGGCCTGGCTCTTCTTCTCCAACTCGGTGGGCAGCGCACCCACCGCCTTCGTGCACAGCGCCAACCTGGTGGCGCGTGTGTCGTTCCCGATCGAGTCGCTCTCGATCGCCGGCGTGATCGCGAACTTCGTCAATTTCTTGATCAGCCTCGCCATCCTGTTGATCGTCCTGGCGGCGGTGCGGATGCCGCTGGGGCCATCCCTGGCGCTGCTGCCGGTGATCCTGCTGGCCCAGCTCGCGTTCACCATCGGGGTGTCGTTGCTGGTGGCAACGCTGACCGTCTATCTGCGCGACCTGGAGCACCTGATCGGCATCGGGCTGACCGCCCTGTTCTACCTGACGCCCGTGCTCTACCCTCTCGATCCCGCCTCGCTGCCCCACGGTGCGGCACGCGTGATCCCCTTCCTGAAATTGAATCCGCTGGCCTGGTTCCTCGACAGCTACCATGCCGTGCTCTTCTACGGCACCTGGCCGTCCGTCATTCAGTTCGCGCTCATGCTGTGTGTCGCCGTGGTGGCCCTGGTCGTGGGCTACCTCGTCTTCCTTCGCCTGCGGGGCCGGCTCGCGGAGGAGGTGTGATGGCGCCGGCGATCGCGCTCGAGGACGTGCACAAGCGTTACCGTATCTATCGAGAGCGGTATCGCTCGCTGAAGGAGATCGTCGTCCATCGCCGCTTCGGCGACTGGGAGGACCGCTGGGCGCTGCGCGGGGTCTCCTTCGAGGTCGAGCCGGGGAGCACCTTCGGGCTGATCGGTCCCAACGGTGCCGGCAAGAGCACCACGCTGAAGCTGATCGCGGGCATCCTCAGGCCGGACCGGGGACGGGTCTCGGTGCGCGGGAAGACGGCGGCGCTGATCGAGCTGGGGGCCGGCTTCCAGCTCGAGTACACGGGCCGGGAGAACATCTACCTGAACGGTTCGCTGCTGGGGCTCAGCCGGCGCGAGATCAACCGCAAGCTGAAGGACATCGTCGGCTTCGCCGAGCTCGAGGAGCACATCGACGCCCCCCTTCGCACCTACTCCTCCGGGATGTACATGCGACTCGGCTTCGCGGTCGCCATCCACGTCGACCCGGAGATCCTGCTCGTCGACGAGATCCTGGCCGTGGGCGACGAGGCCTTCCAGCGCAAGTGCATCGACTGGCTGGAGGGGTTCCAGCGCCGGGGCGGCACCATCGTCATGGTCAGCCACAGCCTGGCGACGGTGCGGCAGATGTGCACCCGCACGGCCTGGATCGAGCACGGCGACCTGGTCCGGCTGGGACCGCCGGCGGAGGTGGTGGGGGCCTACCTGGACCAGGTGCGGGAGAGCCGGTTGGATGAGCAGCAGGAACGACGGGCGCACGCCCTGGATCGTCCCGACATCGAGCTGGGTGAGGTGCGGCTGCTGGACGCGAGCGGCCGTCCGGCCCGGATCCTGGAGCCGGGCGAGCCACTCCGGATCGAGATCCCCTATCGGTGCCACCGCCGGGTCGAGCGTCCCGTGTTCGGAGTCATGATCCACCGCAACGACGGGGTGCTCGTCCACGGCACCAACACGCGCGAGGGCGGCCTCGCGCTCGATTCGATTGGAGAGGGAGGGGTGATCTGTCTCAACTATCCGTCGTTGCCACTGCTGGGAGGGACGTACCTGGTCACGGTCGCCGTGGCGCCCGCCAGCGACCTGGGCAATCCCATCGACCACCACGAGCAGCGCTACAGCTTCCGCGTGCGGGACCATGGCGCCGAGATCGGGGTGGTCAGCGCGTCGCACGACTGGAGGCTCGAGCCCGACCGGTCGCCCCATCTCGGCCGGAGTCGTGTCTGAGATCCCGGGGCGGGCCAGGGCCTCGGTCGTGGTCCTCAACTACAACGGACGGCGGCACCTCGATGCCTGCCTGGAGGCGTTGCTCGCGCAGCGCCTGGCCGGCGGCTTCGAGGTGCTGGTGGTCGACAACGGCTCGAGCGACGGCTCGGTCGAGCACCTGCGCCGGCACTGGCCCCGGGTGCGCCTGGTCGAGGCCGGCACCAACCTCGGCTTCGCCGCCGGCAACAACCTGGGTATCCGCCACGCCGGAGGCGACCACGTGGTCCTCCTCAACAACGACACGCGAGTGCGGCCGGGCTGGCTGGAGGCGCTGGTGGAGGCCGCGGAGCGCGACCCGCGGATCGGGGCGGTGACCTCGAAGCTGGTCTTCATGGACCGCCCGGACGTGATCCAGAACGCCGGCAGCCTCCTCCTGAGCGACGGCAGCGGCGGCGACCGGGGGACGGGGGAGGAGGACCGGGGTCAGTACGACCGGGAGGAGGAGGTCTTCGCCGCCTGCGGGGGGGCGGCGCTGCTCCGTCGCTCCATGCTCGAGGACGTCGGTCTACTCGACGAGACCTTCTTCTGTTACTACGAGGACACCGACCTCAGCTGGCGCATGCGCCTCAGGGGCTGGCGTGTCGTCTACCAGCCCGCGGCCGTGGTCGAGCACGTTCATGCCGCGACCAGTGGAGAGTGGTCGCCGTTCTTCACCTTCCACGCCGACCGCAACCGGCTCTTCATGATCGTCAAGAACGCGCCCTGGCCCTTCGTGCTGCGATCGTTCGCCGGTTTCGGGTGGCTGGCCTTTGGCTTCGCCGCTCGCGCGGCGCTGAGACGGCTGGCCGGCCGCGGCCGCGCCGGCGACCGACCCGGGCCGTCTCGAATCCGAATCCACGCCGACGTCCTGAGATCTCTCCTTCGCCACCTGCCCGAGATGCTCGCCAAGCGCAGGCACATTCGGCGCCGCCGGCGGGTGAGCGACCGCGAGGTCCTGGGCTGGCTCTATCCGAGGGAGAGATGGAACACCAGAGCGGCCGGCTCGCGCTGAAGATCGGTCTCTACTCGCCCTTCTTCGGCTCCACCGTGGGCGGGGGAGAAAAGTACCTCGGGGTCACGGCGGAGGCCATCCGGGACGCGTTCCCCCGCCACCGGGTCGAGATCGTGAGCCCGGTGCCGGTGGACCCGGAGCGCTACCGTCGCATGCTCGGCATCGACCTCGACGGCATCGGGCTGCGAACCGGCCGGCTGCCCGGTGCGGGGCTCGGACGGCGGATCCGCAGGCTGCCGCTGGTCCGCCGCTACGCGGATCTCGTCCTCAGCGCCAGGGCGGTGGCCTGGACCCGGGGGTACGACCTCTTCCTCTCCATGGTCTACGTCGTGCCCACGTTCTCGCTGGCCAGGCGGGGCGTGATCCTCTGCCAGTTCCCCTATCAACTGGGCGGGGTCGCCCCCCGGTGGCAGGGTCTGCCCGGCCTGCTCTACCGTGCCTATCTCGCCCCGTACCGGCTCCTGCGCCGCCGGCTGCTCGGATCGGAGGTGGACGCGTTCCAGCTCGTGATCTGCCAGTCGGAGTACGTGAGGAGCTGGGTTCGTCGCTACTGGGAGCGCGATTCCGAGGTCGTCAACCCACCCATCGACGTGCCCGCTGCCGAGCCCGATTTCCCGGCCAAGGAGCCCATCGTCCTCTCGGTGGGACGTTTCTTCGCCAGCGGTCACTCGAAGCGCCACGACCTGATGGTGGAGACCTTTCGTCGCCTGTGGGACGGCGGCCTCCGGGGATGGGAACTGCACCTGGTGGGCTCGGTCCATCGAGACGACCCCGCCGACCTCCGCTACTTCGATGAGGTGCGCCGCCGGGCCGAGGGCTACCCAGTGCACATCCACGCCGACGCGCCGCTGGAAACGTTGCTCGACCTGTACCGGCGAGCCTCCATCTACTGGCACGCCGCCGGTTACGGGGTCGACGCCGAGCGCCGGCCGATCGACCTGGAACACTTCGGGATGACCACCGCTGAGGCCATGGCCCACGGGGTGGTGCCGGTGGCGATCGCGCGGGGAGGTCAGGTGGAGGTGGTGCAGGAGGGGGTCGACGGCTTCCTCTGGGAGGAGCCCGGGCAGCTGGCGGAGCACACCCTGACCCTGATCGCGGACGGCGAGCTGCGCCGGCGCATGGGAGAGGCGGCTCGCCGCTCCAGCTTCCGCTTCTCGCGCGAGACCTTCAAGCGACGGATGGCCACCATCCTCCGGCCGCTGGTCGAGGAGCTGGAGCGGGAGCTGGGGTCGGCCGCCGTGGACGAGCGATGACCGACGCCGGTCCCTCATCCAGCTCGGGCGCGGTCGGCGGCTCCGGCCTGCGGTCCGACCGGGATCCCCGCCTGCGACCCTGGCCGCCGAGCCTGCGGGAGCGGCTCGTGGCGCTGAGATCCCGCCGTCGCGGTGTGACCTGCAACATCTGCGGCTGGTCGGGGCCAAGCTTTCGGGGGGTGCTGCACAGCGAGTCGGCCACCTGCCCCCGCTGCGGCGCGATCGCGCGCGACCGTTTCCTCTATCACTGCTGGACGGAGCGGGTTCCCTACCGGCCCGGGGCCCGGCTGCTGGAGACCAGCCCCCGGCTGGGACAGGCCTACCGGCGACGGATGACGGAGCTGGTCGAGTACCTGGCCAGCGATTACGACGAGCGGGCGCACCGGGCCGATCTGCACCTCGACCTGCAGCGGATGGATCTGCCCGACGAGCACCTCGACGTGATCCTCACTCCTCACGTCCTGGAGCACGTGCCCGACACCGACCGGGCCCTGGCCGAGATGTACCGGGTGCTGAAGCCGGGCGGCTGCGCCTTGATCGCGGTGCCGGTGCCCCAGGCCAGAACTGCCCCGCCACCGGCGCCCGAGTACCACGGCGATCGCACCCTGGTCTACTGGCGCTTCGGCTGGGACCTGACCGATCGCCTGGAGGACCATGGCTTCGAAACCACCATCCTCGTCCTCGACGACTTCCTGGATCGGGCTCGCGAGGGTCGCACCTGGGAGAGCGGAGGCGGCGACGTCGACCCCAACGACCTCGTCACCCATGCCGGGCCCTACCTCGACCGCATGGTGGCGGTGGCATCGGTGGAGCAAGCGCGCCGGCTGGCCCTCGCCCCCAGCTTCTACTTCATCGTCTGGGAGGCTCGCAAGCCGGCTCGCTGACGCCCGGTCGGCCAACGGGCCCTGGCCGAGTCTTCAGGTAACGGGGCTATGCTGCCTGGCGACGTGAGGACCGAACATGTCCCGGGAGACGAGGTGGGCGGGGTGAGCACGGGCCGCCAGGTCGGCCTGGAGTCCCCGATCAAGGCTCCGGTGAGCGCCCGGTCGCTGGTGGTGCTTCCGACCTACGACGAGCGCGAGAACCTGGGGCCGGTGGTGGCGGCGGTACGGGTGCGGGGGTACGACGTCCTGGTGGTCGACGACGCCTCGCCGGACGGGACCGGCGAGCTGGCCGAGCGTCTCGCCTCCGGCGACCCCGGGATGGAGGTGCTGCACCGTCCGGGCAAGCTCGGCCTGGGCAGTGCCTACCTGGCCGGGTTTCGCCGTGGCCTGGAGCGCGGCTACGAGCTGTTCGTGGAGATGGATGCCGACGGCTCCCACCTTCCGGAGCACCTGGACGCGATCGTGGCCGCGGCCTGGCGCTGCGGGGGGATGGCCATCGGCTCTCGCTACGTTCCCGGCGGCTCGGTCGAGGGCTGGCCGGCGCGCCGGCGGTTCCTCTCCTGGGGTGCCAACCTCTACTGCCGGGCGGTGCTGGGGATCCCGGTGCGGGACGCCACCTCCGGCTACCGCTGCTACACCCGCCGGGCGCTCGAGCGCATCGGGCTGGACCGCGTCCGCTCTCAGGGCTACTCGTTCCAGATCGAGATGGTGCACCGCTGTCTGCGGTCCGGGCTGCCGGTGGTCGAGGTCCCGATCCGCTTCGTCGACCGCGTGGCGGGCGCCTCCAAGGTCTCGGCCGGCGAGATCCACCGCGCCGTCCTCACCGTGCTCAGGCTCCGCCTCGCGGCCGGGGCCGGGAAGCCGGTGGACCGGGATTGACGCCGGCCGGAAGCAGGTCACCCGATCTCCGGGCCGCGGCCGGACTCGAGCGCTCGCGCGCGGTCACGGCCATCGTCCTCGTCGTCTACGTCGCCCTGGCCGTGGCGATCTTCGAGGTCGCGTGGCGCCGGCCGGGCGACACTTTCCCGGGCGACCGGGGCGACCCGGTGTTCTTCATCTGGTGCCTGGGCTGGGTGCCGCACCAGGTGCTCCAGTTCGGCAACCCGCTCTACACCACCGACCTCAACCACCCCTTCGGGGCCAACCTGATGTGGAACACCTCGGTGGTCTTCCCGGCCCTGGTCCTGGCCCCGATCACGCTCGCCTTCGGGCCGGTGGCCTCCTACGACGTCCTGGTGACGGCGGGGCTCGCCCTCTCCGCCTGGTGCGCCTTCCTCGCCGCCCGCGTCTACGTTCGCCGACAGATGGCGGCGGGAGTGGCCGGACTGGTCTACGGCTTCAGTCCGGCCATGACGGCCCAGTCGCTGGGCCACCCCAACTTCACCGTCGCCCTCTTCCCGCCGCTCGTGCTCCTGGCCCTGGACGAGGTCCTGGTCCGCCGGCGGAGGGCGCCCTGGCGGGTGGGCGTGCTGCTGGGCCTGGCTGCGGCGGCGCAGCTGCTCACCGGGGAGGAGCTGCTGCTCACCACCGCCGTCCTGGCCGCGGTGACCCTGACCCTGGCCGCGGTCCTCCACCCCGGCCACGTGCGCTCTGGCCTGGGGCGCCTGCTGCCGGCGCTGGCGGTCGGAGGATCGGTGGCCCTGGCCCTGGGCGCGGCCCCCCTGTACGTGCAGTTCTTCGGGCCGCAGCGGGTCCCGCACGTTCTCCGGCACACCGCCTTCATCGGCACCGACCTGTGGTCGTTCCTGGTCCCGACCTCGATTCTCCAGCTCACCACCCCCGCCGCCCTCGACCTCAGCCGGCACTTCCGGATGAACCTGAGCGAGGTCAACGCCTACCTGGGCCTCCCCCTGATCCTGCTCCTCGGCCTGGCCGTGGCCCTGCTCGCCCGGCGGCGGCCGGTCGTCCCGCTCGCCGGCGTCTCGATCCTGCTCGTGGCCCTGCTGGCCCTGGGACCGCACCTGGTCGTGGCCGGTCGCGACACCGGCATCCCCCTGCCCTGGGCGGTCGTGGAGCGCCTGCCGCTGGTCGATGACGTGCTCCCGAGCCGCCTTGCCTCCTTCGTCTACCTGTGGATCGGCATCGTGCTCGCCGTCCTGCTCGACGTGGCCTGGGACCGCGGGGCGCTGGCCGGGGTCGGGGCCGGGGTCGCGGTGGCCGTGGCCCTCGCCCCTCTGGTCCCACGGCTGCCCTACCCCACCAGCCGCTTCCAGGCGCCCGCCTTCTTCCTGCCCGGCGGACAGGTGTCCCACATCCCCGCCGGGAGCGTGGCGCTGGTGACGCCGCTGGCGGAGGCGGGGTCGACCTCGGCCATGGCGTGGCAGGCGGCAGCCGGCTACCGCTTCCGGATGCCCGAGGGCCTGGTCCTGGTGCCCGACCCGAGCACGGACGCCCCCATCCTGGGACCTTACCTCCCCGAGCTGGGCCGGGCGCTGACCGGCCTCGAGCAGGGCCAGGCCGAGCCGCTCACCCCCGACTTGCGCTGCCGGGCGCTGGAGGAGCTGGCCGGCCGGGGGGTGGGGACGGTGGTGGCGGGTCCGTCCGCCGGCCGGGATCGCACCGTGGCCTGGCTGAGCGACCTGCTGGAGCGGCCGCCGGCCTCCTCCGGCGGGGTCGAGGTCTGGTGGGGGGTCGACCCCACCGGGCTGGCCCGGGCTCGGGGCTGCCCGGGGTCGTAGCCGAAGGCGGCTCCTCCGCCGCCGGCCGCCCGGGCCTGCAACCCCCGTGGCCGCTGGCGCACCCTTACCCTCGTGACCGCCAGGGAGCCGAAGGCGCGGCGCCGGGTCCTGCTGGACGCCCGCCCCCTGCAGGGGGCCGACGCCCGGCGCGGCATCGGCAGCTACGTGCGTGGCCTGATCACGGGGCTGATCGACGAGGGCTACGACCACCGGGTGGCGCTGCTCTTCGACGCCTCGCTCCCGGCGCCGCCGGTGCCCCAGAGCCGCTTCATCGCCTACACCGTCCGCCGGCGCTACCGCGACCGCGCGGGGCTGATCGAGGAGGCGGTCACCATGGGGCGGCAGCTGGCGCGCATTCGCCCCGCCCTCTACCACGCCACCACCCTGGCGCTGCCCGGTCGTTGCCCGGTCCCCCTGGTGGTGACCGTCCACGACCTGGTTCCCTGGGCGCTCGGCGGGCTCGGACTCCTGGGGGAGCGGACGCGCTGGTGGCTCGGCCGCCGGCTGGTGCGACGCGCCGACCTGGTCATCGCCCCCTCCGAGGCGACCGCCCGCGACGTGCGCCGCCTGGCGGGGGTGATCGAGGACCGGCTGCTGGTGGTGCCCGAGGGATTGGCCCCGGGCTTTACGCCCGCGGAGGGGGCGTGGGAGCGCGTGCGCGAGCGCCACGGGATCTCTCGGCCCTACCTCCTCTTCGTGGGAGCGCTGGACCGCCGTAAGGACCCGCGGGCGCTGCAACGCGCCTGGCAGGTGGCCAGGCAGGAGGGAGCCGAGGTGGAGCTGGTGCTGGCCGGCGCCGCCAGCCGCCAGGCCCCGTCCGACATGGGCGAGGCCCGCCGTCTGGGTTACCTCGACCACGCCGCCCTGGTCGACCTCTACTCGGCGGCGGCCTGCTTGATCTTCCCCAGCCGCTACGAAGGCTTCGGCCTGCCCGTCCTGGAGGCGATGGGGTGCGGCTGCCCGGTGGTCACCTACCGCAACTCCAGCCTGCCCGAGGTGGCGGGCGAGGCGGCGGTGCTGGTGCCGGACGGCGACGCCGTGGCCCTGGGCCGGGCCGCGGCCGAGGTCGTGCTCCGGCCCGAGGTGGCGGCCCGCCTGCGCCAGGCCGGCCTGGCCCGGGCCCGGACCTTCACCTGGCGGCGCGCGGCCCGGGCCACCATCCAGGCCTACGAGCGGCTGCGGACGGACGGGGACTGAGCCCGAGACGGCGCGGCCGCCCGCGGGCGCGGCTCCGGGTCGGACCCGTACGGCGCGTCCGCTCAGCCGTGCAACCAGCGGTCCGCCCCGGGATCGCCGCGCAGCCAGTCCAGCCGCAGCCGGAGGTTGAGATGAAGCGTGAACGAGCACTCGGGTGAAGCCGGGACTCGAAGCGCTCGATGGCCCGTTCGAGGTCGCGCACACCACCGGCGGGGGAGTAGTCGAGGGTGACGTGATCGAACGCGTACCGCTTCTCGATTCCCTTGATGGAGGTCGTCGCGCGGTGCAGCCTGGCCACTCCGAAGAACTGCGGCTTGCCCCCGAGGTGGGTCGGTCTGGCGTAGCCCAGCACCCGGAGCTGCTCCAGCCCCGGCCGCTCGCGATCGGGGATGCCCAGCTCCTCGAGCATCTCGCGTCGCATGGCGCGCTTGACCAGGGTGACGAGGTCGTCCCCGCGCCGGAGGTCGCTCCAGTCCATCGACCCGCTGCCGGAGGAGACCAGCAGCTTCTGGGAGAGCTGGTTGGCCGCGGTCTGCCTGGTGAAGACGATCCGGCCGTCGTCGACGACCGCGAGCACGTCCACCCCGAGGTGGTTGGAGCAGCCGCTGCGGCGGAGGTTGGGGATGACGCCCCCGCGCAGGACGACCTCCTCGGCGCGGACGAGTGGACGCTCGCCATAGCCCATCACGTCCACGATCCCGAGCTTGTTCGTGACCAGGAAGGCCGAGTAGTCGGTCCTCTGCAGGACGACCGCGGTGCTGGAGGTGAGGAGGGCCGAGGCGAGCCGGATCTTGGCGTCGTCGAAGTCGATCCTCATCCGGCGCAGCTGCTGCAGCTCGGCCAGGTGCTTCGGCGCCGGCCGCCACCGCTCGCCGGCGAGCTCGACCGCGATCCGCTGCTCGGCCCTGAGCCGGTGGTTGAGGCGGGGATCGGTGACCGCTCGCCAAGACCGCAGTTCGACGTGCTGCCAGGCGTCGTAGGGGGGCTCGTAGGGCGCGTCCAGGAGGACCGGGCGGTCCCGCTCGTAGAGCTCGTGCACGCGCCGCAGAAGGATGGTCAATGATGGTCCGGTCGACGGCGCCGTGGGCCGGAGCCGCCGGCCCCCTCGGAGACGGCCAGGGCTCCGGCCTGGAATACTTCTGCACTGCCAGATGACCAGCATCGACCTCGCCCGCTACATCCGCGACGTCCCCGACTTCCCCGTGCCCGGCATCCTCTTCCGGGACATCACGCCCCTGCTGCGCGACCCGCGGGCGCTGGAGGAGGCGGTGGAGCGCATGTCCACTCCCTGGCTGGGGCGGGGGGTGGACCTCGTCGCCTCCATCGAGGCGCGGGGCTTCATGTTCGGCGGCGCCATGGCCGTCCGGCTCGGCTGCGGATTCGTGCCGGTGCGCAAGGCCGGTAAGCTCCCCTGGCGCACGTGCTCGGTGCGCTACACGCTCGAGTACCGGGAGGACGTCCTCCACGTCCACGAGGACGCGGTCGAGCGCGGCCAGCGGGTGCTGGTGGTGGACGACGTCATCGCCACCGGCGGGACGGCGGCGGCCGTGGTCGAGCTGGTGGAGAAGCTCGGCGGGACGGTGGTCGGCGTGCAGTTCCTGGTCGAGCTGGCGGGGCTGCACGGGCGTGATCTCCTGGAGGGGCGGGAGGTCCGAAGCGTCCTCGTGCTGTGAGCGTCATCGAGGGTGGGCGCGGGCGCCCGGCTCGGGGTTCGACCCCGGTCCGGATGGTGCCGGCTCCGATGACCGTGCCGGCCGCGGCCTCGCTCCCCTCGGTTTGGAAAGAGGCCCACTGGTGGAGGAGTTGTACTGACGATGAGCGTGAGCACGACCGACGGCGACATCAAGGACCGTTCGCTGGCGAGGGCGGGGGAGGAGCTGATCGAGTGGGCGGCGCGGGAGATGCCGGTGCTGCTCATGATCCGGGAGCGGTTTCGGCGGGAGCGGCCGCTGGCGGGGCTGC
>Ga0209810_1005864_pt1 | contig 10923 bp, 7 predicted proteins | sample Coa_R1_7_FD_187159 | JGI IMG/M metagenome (GOLD analysis project Ga0209810, IMG submission 187159) | Surface soil microbial communities from Centralia Pennsylvania, which are recovering from an underground coalmine fire - Coalmine... | ecosystem: Environmental > Terrestrial > Soil > Unclassified ...
AGGCCGCGTAAGTCAGCGGCATCGCCTCGGCGAAGATCGTCTCCATCCGCTCCGCCACCATCTCGATCTCCCGCTGCGGGAAGGAGGGGAAGGTCGAGTCCTCCCGCTTGGTCCGCAGCGACAGGAAGTTCATCAACGCCCTGGCGTTGCAGGTGGCGTACATCGACGAGTAGACCGACACCGGCAGCACGCCGCGCGCCACCTCGCGGGCGATCCCGGCCTCCAGCATCTCCAGGTAGGCCCGGTACGCGGACGTGCACACCGCACGCGTCGCCTCGTCCACCAGCTTGTGCTGCTCCGCGGTGCCGTCCACGAACACGTACCGGCCCGGCTTGCCCTCCTGCACCAGCTTGCGTTCCGGGCCCGGCACGTAGAACACCGGCTCCAGCCTGCGGTACCTGCCGCTCTCCTCGTTGTAGCTGAAGGTCCGGTGCCGCATGAACTCGCGGAACACGAAGATCGGCGCGGAGACGAAGAAGGTGAAGGAGTTGTGCTCGAACGGCGAGCCGTGCCGGTCGCGCATCAGATAGTTGATAAGGCCGGCCGAGCGCTCCGCGTCCGAGCCGACCTCGGCCAGGGACTTCTCGCCCGCGGTGGAGACGCGGGCGGCGAACAGCACGTCGGCGTCCGCGGCGGAGGACTTGACGAGCTCGACGGTCACATCGGAGCGGAAGCGCACCTCCGCCAGGCCGGCGGGGGTGTCCTGCGAGTCGGTCACGGCCTTGCTCCCTGCTGTGGTCGATCGTCCTGGCGGTTGAGCCCAGGTTATCCGGGCCGGCCGACAGGCACGCCGACGGCGAGGGCGGGTCAGCCGGTGGGGTTCAGGTTGGTCAGCTTCGCGCTGTCCAGCAGACCGTTGACCGTGCCCGCATTGCTCATAAGCCGCAGCACGATGTCCAGCTTGGCCGGGAGGACCACGGACGGGTAGGTGCCCAGCTGCATCGCCGCGATCACTCGCGAGTCGATGCCGCTGCCGGAATTGCGCAGCGCGGTCTCCACCACGACGCGCTGGCCGCTGGAGGCCTGAAGCTTCGCCATGACCGCCGCGAAGATCGCCGTCGAGTGCGGGTACTTCGTGACGAACGTCTTTGTCGCGAAGTAGCCGTCCACGGGCACCGCGGACGCGTTACCGGTCGCCAGGTCCTGGTCCAGCTGCAGGCCGCCGCTGATCTCGGCCGCCGTCACGTACGGCTCCTGAAGCACCGCCGCCGTCGCCTGGTGCGACGCGACCGCTCCAATCGCCTGGGCCGGGTTCGGGTTGGCCACGATCGCCGGGCAGTTGGTCGGCAGCGGCGAGCCGAGCGACTGGAACCAGGCGGCCAGGGCCAGGTATTCGGTGCCCGTCTTGCTCGGCACCACGATCGAGACCGAACCGTTGCAGTTGAACGCGTTGCCGGCCCCGGCGCCCCAGGTCGGCAGGGTGAAGCCGGTGCGCTTCAACAGCCCGATCGTCCCCGAGCCGGCGTCGTAGCCCTCGCTGACGACGCGGATGTTGTCGCTGGTCGCCAGCGTCGAGCTGCCGTTGAGGAACTGCGCGTACTCGCCGTAGGCGATGTCGATCTTGTCCGACGCGAGCGCGGCCAGCTCCTCCTGCTGGTTGTCGAACTTCTGCACCGAGATGTTCAGTCCGGCGTCCATGAACGCGTGCGTCGTGGTCGAGCTGCCGATCTGGAACGGGACGGCGCCGATCGAGTCGATCAGGCCGACCCGCAGGTTCGGCTGGTCCGGGCTGCCGAGCCCGTTCGAGCTGCCGCTGCACGCGGTCGCCGCGGCGGCGAGGAGCGCGGCGGCCAGGCCGAGCGCGATCCCGGAGCGATGGCGCGACCGGCGGGCTGGCTGGCTCGGCTGGAACATGGCTACCTCTCGGGACGTTCAGTCGTCGGCGGCGCCATGCTAATCCACCGGATACCCGCCCTGAATAGCGGGCGTGGAAATCCGGTGTGCGCTGCCGGCGTGAATGAGGACACGAATATCGCATATTCAAGGCACCGATTGGCGATCTGATTCGGCACTTCGCTACGCTTCGCGGTCAATCGGCCACGAACCGTAGAAGATCGCATTCTCGCTGCTCAAGGCGAGTATCCGAGGCGCGGTCGGCAAGTGTGGCAGCGCGGTGGCCGAAAACGCCAGGGCGTGGCGGGAAAATCTCGGGAATCCTGTCCGGATCATTGTGTTATGTCCGGAAATGTCGCATGCTGCGGAGTGATTTATGTCGGCCCCGTCTTGGCCTCGGTGCCGGTGCTGTGCTGGAATGCGTTTCCTGAACGAACCGCCGGGCGAGGCCCGCCGCGGTCGAGTCGCGACGACCGCCGAGCAGCCCGCCGATCGCGGCCGGTGTGCCCGGCCGCAGTGTTACAACTGACATGACGCGCGCAGTATTTGGTGCGGTCACGAACTTGGTGAGGGCAAGTGCAGACACGTCCCGTGACCCCGCGACGCGAGCCTGCCCAGTCGGGGCCGCGCGCGGGCCGGCCGGGTGCGCCGGAGCGCCGCCGTCCGTCTCAGCCCGCCGATCCCGCCCCGGTGCAGTCCGCAGCCAGGCCCGGCCTGTTCTCGCTGCGCAGCTGGCGCGTGCGCAACCGGCTCACGCTGCTGGTGCTGCTGCCGCTGCTGGCCGCCGTCGGCCTGGCCGCCGCCCGTATCAACACCCTGTACCAGGACGAGACGCACTTCAGCAACGCCCACTTCGAGGCGCAGACCACCACCTCGGTCGAGGAGGTGCTGCTCGCGCTCCAGCAGGAGCGGCTGGCCGCCTCGGTGTGCCTGTCCGTCATGCAGCCGTGCACCATGGCCGCCGCCGACGCGCGCGCCCAGCAGAACCAGGCCGACCAGCAGAACTTGAACCTCAAGCCGCTGCTCGAGTCCTACGTCACCGCCTACACCGACGCCCAGCAGGCCGCCACCACCGCGATCACACAGGTCAGCGCGGTGGCCAACCAGGTCATCAGCGGCAACTCGTTCAACCCCAACCTGCGCGCCTTCGCCACCGAGGCCTTCGGCCGGGTCACCGACCTCGGTGAGATACGCAAGGTGGCTACTGGCAGCCAGGTGCAGTCGAGCCTGGCCTTCCGCGCCTACACCAGCATCATCGACGACGTCATGGCCGTCATCGGCCAGACCGCCAGCGACACCTCCGACGCGCTGGTCGCCCAGGACAACGCCGCGCTCTCCGCGCTCGACAACCTGGTCGAGGCCCAGTCGGTCGCGCAGCTCTACACCCAGGAAGTCATCGCCAACGGCCAGATCGGCGGGCAGGGCCCGAACCCGGACCCGGTCGAGGCGAAGATCCAGTCGACGAACCTCAACCAGGCCATCGCGACGGCGACCTCCGCGCAGAACGCCTTCCTGAACGTCGGCGCGCCCTCCTTGATCCAGTCGTTCCAGGCGACGGTCTCCGGCCCGGACATCACCGCGGCGCAGGCGGCGGTCGCCCGGGTGCTCTCGATCCTGCAGGGCAGCGCCACCTGGCAGAGCAGCAGCTCCCAGCTCGGCCCGGCCATCGTCGACGAGTCGCTGCCGGCCACCATCGGCGACCTGCGCACCGTGCAGGGCACCGCGATCCAGCAGATGATCACGGACTCCGGGACGCTGCTGAGCAACGCGCAGTCGGACCTTTACAAGAACATCGCGATGATCGTGTTCGCGTTGCTGATCTCCTTCTTCGGCATCGCGCTGGTCGCGCGCTCACTGGTCGGCCCGCTGCAGGCGCTGCGTACCGGCGCGCTGGACATCGCCGCCAACCGGCTGCCCGAGGTGGTCCGCAGGCTGCGTGACGCGGACAATTTCGACGCCGAGACCGCGGTCGATCCGATCCCGATCAACTCCAACGACGAGATCGGCCAGGTCGCCCGGGCCTTCGACGAGGTCCACCAGCAGGCCGTGCGCCTGGCCTCCGAGCAGGCGCTGCTGCGATCGAACGTCAACTCGATGTTCGTCAACCTCTCCCGCCGCTCGCAGTCGCTGGTCCAGCGCCAGCTGCGGCTGATCGACGAACTGGAGAACAGCGAGCAGGACCCGGACCAGCTGGCGAACCTGTTCAAACTGGACCACCTGGCCACCCGTATGCGCCGCAACGGGGAGAACCTGCTGGTCCTCGCGGGCGAGGAGCCGGGCCGCAAGTGGAGCCAGGCGGTCCGCCTGCTCGACGTGATGCGCGCCGGCGCCTCCGAGGTGGAGCAGTACGAGCGGGTCGCGCTGCGCGACCTGCCCGACGTCAACGTGCTCGGCCGCGTCGTCAACGACCTCGTGCACCTGGTCGCCGAGCTGCTGGAGAACGCCACCTCCTTCTCCGCGCCGGAGACCAAGGTCTCGGTGACCGCCAACATGCTCAACACCGGCGGCGTCATGCTGGAGATCGAGGACGCCGGCATCGGCATGACCCCCGAGGAGCTCGACGACGCGAACGAGCGGCTGGCCAACCCGCCGGTCATCGACGTCGCCATCTCCCGCCGCATGGGCCTGTACGTGGTCGGCCGGCTGGCCACCCGGCACGGCATCCAGGTGCGGCTGCGCCGCTCGGCCGGCGGCGGCATCACCGCCCTCGTGCTCGTGCCCAGCACGCTCCTCGCCGGCGCCGACGGTGAGCAGCAGGCCCCCACGCCTGAGCTTTCGGCAACTGGCGCCCGCTCGCTGGGCGCGCTGCCCCGCCGCGGCGGCGGCCAGGCGGGCTTCCCGGATCAGGAGGGGACCGGCGACATCGCCGCCTTCCCGGCCGAGGGCGCGGGTGCTCCGCCGTACCGCGGTGCCGCACCGTCCGGTCTCGGTACCGCACCGGCCGGGCCGGGCAGCAGCTCGCCCGCGGGTGTCGGTAACGCACCGTCAGGTCTGTCCAACGGCGACCAGTTCGCCGATCTGCCGCCCTTTGGTGGCGCCCCGACCCCGCCGAACGGCCCGGACGTGCTCCCGCGCCGCGGCGAGCCTCGCGACGGCGGCCCGACCGCGCCCAGCCCGACGATCCCCGGCGCGCGCACCCCGTTCGAGGACCGCCCCGGCATGGCCTCCGGCCTCGACGCGCTGCTCGACCCCGACGCCACTACGCAGTTCCCGCCGATCAGCGGCGGCCGCCCGGGCAGCCCGCCTGAGGGACCCGGCCGGTTCCCGCCCTTCGGCGGCGGACGCGACGCCGAGTCCGAGCGGCCCGCGCCCGGCCGGGACACCGCCGGCCAGGGTTCCAGCGGCCAGTTCGACATCCAGGGCCTCAGCCGCGAGCCTGGCCCCGGCCGTCCGGCCGGCGGCCGCGGACCGGACTCCGCCTCCACCGGGCAGATCCCGCGGATCCAGGACCCCTCCTCGACCGGCCAGTTCCCCCGGATCCAGGACCCCTCGTCCTCCGGTCAGTTCCCGCGGGTGCCCAGCCCGGACGCCGCGCCGCAGTTCCCCGGCCCGGCCACCGAGCGCCCGGACGCCGCGGCGCCCGGCTCGCGTCCGCAGGACCCGGCCTCCACGGGCCAGTTCCCGCGGATCCAGGACCCGGCCGGCCAGGGCCCCGGCTTCCCCGGCCCGGCCTTCCCGCCGCCCGCCGGACCCCAGGTCCCGGCCGACATGCCCGCGGCCCAGGCTCCGTCCGCCCCGGTGACGCCGACCGCGCCGCCGCCGGTGCAGGTACCGTCGGAGCTCGACCTGCCGCAGGCCGCGCCGCTGGTCCCGTCCTCCGCGCCGACCGCCGTGGAGCGGCTCTTCGCCCAGGACCCGCTGCCCCCGGCCCCGGCCACCGACGAACGGCTCCCGATCTTCGAGGCGATGGAGTCCGAGTGGTTCCGCCGCCGGGACGAGGCGCGCGCCCAGGCCGCCCTCGCCCAGGCGAACACCGTGCTGCCGCCGCTGCCCACGATGCCGCCGCCGGCCGCTCCCGCGACCTCCGCGGCGCGCGGATCGGGTAGTGGCGGCAACGGCACGGCTCCCGGCGGCGGCCTCGGAACCACGCCGGGAAGCGGCTCAGGCTCCACCTCCGGACCGGCGGTGACGGCCCCGGCAGCGGGATCGTCCAACGGCACCGGAGCCAAGTTCGACCTCGGGTCGACGGGCACAAGCACCAGCAGCTCCGTCTCCAGCCCGGCCGCTCCCACCCCGAGCGCGCCGAGCGTCCCGACCCCGTCAGCTCCGGTCGCCGCGCAGGCACCGGCGGCTTCGGCGAGCGCGCCCGCACCGGCCGCCTCCGCCGCGCCGCCAGCTTCCGCTCCGGTCGGCCTCCCCGTGCAGCCCCTGGCGACGGCGCCCGCCACCGATGAGAAGCCCGCCGCCGACTCCCGAGGAGCCTCGCCTATGGAGAACACCTCAGCCGCCTGGTCATCGCCGGGAGACGAGGGGTGGAAGGCCGCCCAAGCTGCGGCCAAGCCGGTGGCTGCGGGTCTGACCACGAAGGGCCTGCCCAAGCGGGTGCCCAGGTCGAACCTCGTGCCCGGTTCCGCGGGCGGCTCGGGCGCGGCGAAGGCCACCCCGCCGATCATCCCGCCGCGTTCCGCGGACGCGGTACGCGGCCGGCTCTCCAGCTTCCACCAGGGCCTGCGGCAGGGCCGTGACGCCGCGGCGACCGACCACGAGCCCGGCCAGGACGGGAAGAATGACGACTGATGACCGCTTCGCGTCCGGTGGGGGACGCCCGGCGGCCCGCCAACCGCTCCCCGCACTCCCGCACCTGCCCGACCATGTACCGACGTTCCCTTCGGAAGGGGATGCACTGTGAGTGAGCTGAGCCAGGCGGCGCAGAATCTCAACTGGCTGATCACCAACTTCGTCGACCGGGTCCCGGGGGTGGCGCACACCGTCGTGGTCTCCTCGGACGGCCTGCTGCTCGCGGTGTCCAACGGCTTCCCGCGCGACCGCGCCGACCAACTGGCGGCGGTGGCCTCCGGCCTGTCCAGCCTGACCCAGGGCGCGGCCCGGATCTTCGAGGGCGGCGCGGTCACCCAGACCGTGGTCGAGATGGTGCGCGGCTTCCTGTTCGTCATGGCGATCAGCGACGGCTCGGTGCTCGCCGTGCTGGCGTCCTCCGACTGCGACATGGGTCTGATCGGCTACGAGATGGCACTGCTGGTGGAGCGGGCCGGCGACGTGCTCACCCCGGCGCTGCGGGCGGAACTGCAGAACGCGCTTCCCCGGTAGTCTGCGGACCAGGCCGAAACGGCGGCGCACGATTTCAGCGTGAAGGACGGTTTCATTGAGCTCAGGACACGATTCGTCACCGCTCGTGCGGCCGTACGCCATGACCGGCGGCCGGACCCGGGCGCGCTACCAGCTGGCCATCGAGGCGCTGGTGTCCACGACGCCGCGCGGCCGCACCGGGGGTTTCGGCCTCATGCCGGAGCACCAGCGGATCTGCGACCTGTGCGTAGAGGTGAAGTCGCTGGCCGAGATCGCCGCGCTCATGCGGATGCCGCTCGGCGTCGCACGGGTGATGGTCGGCGACATGGCCGAAGCCGGCCTGATCGCCGTCCACCAGTCCAACACCACCGAGGGCAAGCCGGACCTCGCACTTCTGGAAAGGGTGCTCATTGGACTTCGCAACCTCTAGCCCGCCCGAAAGGACCGCGGGGCCGACGACCTCTGTCAAGATCGTCGTCGCCGGGGGCTTCGGGGTGGGGAAGACCACGTTCGTCGGCGCGGTCTCGGAGATCAATCCGCTGACGACCGAGGCGGTCATGACCGCCGCGAGCGACGGCATCGACGACCTGACCAAGGTTCCGGACAAGACCACCACCACGGTCGCGATGGACTTCGGCCGGGTGTCCCTGGACCGCGAGCTGATCCTGTACCTGTTCGGCACCCCGGGGCAGAACCGGTTCTGGTTCATGTGGGACGACCTGACCCGCGGCGCCATCGGCGCGGTGGTGCTGGTCGACACCAGGCGGCTGGCCGACTGCTTCTCCGCGATCGACTACTTCGAGGACGCCGGCCTGCCGTACATCGTCGCGCTCAACTGCTTCGACGGCACGCTCAGCCACGCCGTGGACGACGTCCGGGAGGCGCTGTCCATCCCGAGCGACGTGCCGATCGTGACCTGTGACGCGCGCTCCCGCGAATCGACCAAGCTGACGCTGATCCGCCTCGTCGAGCACGCGATGAGCCGCTTCGCCGCGATGCGCTGACCCCAGGCCGGCGCTTCGCCGCCCGCCGACGCCCCGCACGCAGCTGCCAAACGTGCGGGACCGGCGGGCGGTCGCATGCTCGCGGCCCGGCGTCGTCCTTTTGGACGTAGGTCGGCCCGCCTGAATGGCACCGGCGCGTGCTCCGTGATGTTGTTCGAGGTATGGCTGCCGTCAAAACCTCGCCCGCGGTGATCCCTCACGACGAGACCCATTTCGGGTACGTGGTCTTCATCGCGGCGGCGGCCGCGATGGGCGGGTTCCTGTTCGGCTATGACAGTGCCGTGATCAACGGCGCGGTCACCGGCATCCAAAAGCACTTCAACGTCGGCTCCAACCAGACCGGCTTCGCGGTCGCGGCCGCGCTGATCGGCTCGGCGATCGGGGCGTGGATCGCCGGGCAGCTGGCCGACCGGATCGGTCGGGTCAGAGTCATGCTGCTGGCCGCGTTCCTGTTCACGGTGAGCGGCGTCGGCGCCGGCCTGCCGTTCAACATCTGGGACCTGGCGGCCTGGCGGGTGGTCGGCGGCCTGGGCATCGGAATCGCCTCGGTGATCGCGCCGGCCTACATCGCCGAGGTCGCGCCCCCGGCATACCGCGGCCGGCTCGGCTCGCTCCAGCAGATGGCGATCGTCCTCGGCATCTTCGTCTCCCAGCTGGTCAACTACGCGCTCGCCCAGGCCGCCGGAGGAAAGAGCGAAAACCATCTGTGGGGCCTTGAGGCCTGGCAGTGGATGCTGCTGATGGAGGTCGGGCCGGCGCTGCTCTACGGCGCGCTCGGCTTCATCGTGCCCGAATCGCCGCGCTATCTGGTCGCCACCGGGCAGGACGAGCGGGCCCGCGAGGTGCTGGCCAAGGTGGAAGGGCACGAAGACAGCACCGCGCGCATCGCCGAGATCCGCGCGGTGCTGGCCTCCGACCGGCGCGCCGGCTGGCGCGACCTGCTCGGCCCGTCCGGCCGGATCCTGGCGATCGTCTGGATCGGCATCGGCCTGAGCGTCTTCCAGCAGTTCGTCGGCATCAACGTGATCTTCTACTACTCCTCGCTGCTGTGGCAGTCGGTCGGCATCAACGAGGCCAACTCGCTGCTGATCAGCGTCTCCACCTCGCTGGTCAACATCATCGGCACGATCGTGGCGATCCTCGTGATCGACCGGATCGGCCGCAAGCCCCTGGCGCTGATCGGCTCGACCGGCATGATGATCTCGCTCGGCTTGGCGGCCTGGGCGTTCTCCTACGCCACCGGAACGGGCAGCAACGCGCACATCCCCCGCGACGAGGGCACGGTCGCGATCGTCGCCGCGCACGTCTACGTGTTCTTCTTCGCGATGTCCTGGGGCGTGGTGGTCTGGGTCCTGCTCGGCGAGATGTTCCCGAACCGGATCAGGGCGCTGGCACTGTCCATCGCGGCCTCGGCGCAGTGGATGGCGAACTTCGCGATCACCCAGAGCTTCCCGAGCATGTCGCGGTGGGACCTGAGCGGCGCGTACATCATCTACGCCTGCTTCGCCGCGCTCTCGATCCCGTTCGTCGCGTTCCTGGTGCGGGAGACGAAGGGGAAAGCGCTCGAACAGATGGGCTGACCGCGCCTAACGTTCGACCTTCGCGGCCAGCGAAGCCAGCACACGTAGTTTCTCCGCGCTCTCGCTGCCCGCGTCCGCGTAGTAGACCACGAGGATGACGTCGTCGACCGGCAGCTTGTCGCGGTTGAGGCGCATCTCGCCGACGAGCGGATGGTTCACCCTGGTCGTGCCGCCCTCAAGCCGGCGTACGTCGTGGCGTGCCCAGAGTGCGCGGAAGCGGCCGCTCGCCAGGGTGAGTTCCCCGACGAGTTCGACGATGCGCGCGTCGTCGGTCGCGTCGCCGACGGATTGGCGGAACGAGCCCACGAAATGCGCTGTGGCCGCCTCCCAGTCGGTGTGGAACTCGCGCTCCTCGGGATCGAGCAACAGCGAGCGCAATCGGTTCTCGCCCGGCCGCAGCCGGGGTGAGAACGCGACGGCCAGCGGGTTCGATGCCAGAACGTCGAAAGCCCGGCCCTCGATGAAGGCCGGCACCTCCAAGGCCGCGAGCAAATGGTGCAGACGGGCCGGGACACGCTCGGCGCGCCGGCGGGAACCCCGTTGCCGGGGTTGCGCGAGGTCGAGCAGGTATTGGTATTCGACCTCGTCGAGCCGCAGGACCCGAGCGAGCGCTTGCAGCACCTGCGGCGAGGGGTTCTTGTCGCGTCCGCGTTCGAGCCGCAGGTAGTAGTCGGCGCTGATTCCGGCCAGCATCGCGACTTCCTCCCGGCGCAACCCGGGGACGCGCCGGTTGAAGCCGGCCGGGATGCCGGCCTGCTCGGGTGTGACCAGCTCGCGCCGGGCACGCAGGTACGTGCCGAGCCGATTCGTGTCGGTGTCGTGGTCCATCAAAGACACGCTAACCCCGCATCCGCCCGCAGAAGGGGGTCCTGTCACTCCCTGGATCAACGGGGCCCTTCCTGCTGCCCGCCGCGCGCCCGAGCGTTGAGACATACCGTCCGTTCCACACGAGGAGCCCGGCATGGATATCTCAAACCGCACTGTCCTGATCGTGGGAGGCACGTCGGGAATCGGGCTGGCGCTGGCCCGCCGGTTCGCTGCCGAGGGCAGCACCGTTGTCGTCGGCGGCCGCAAGACCGCGAACGTCGACGACCTCCCGACGGTGGACATCGACGTGACCGATCCGGACTCGATCCTGCGGGCTCGCGACAGCGTGCTCGAGAGTCATCCGGACCTGGACGTCGTGGTGACGATGTCCGGAGTCATGCTCACCGAGGATCTGCGCGACCGGTCGCACATCGCCGCCGCCGAGAGCACGA
>Ga0209810_1005867_pt1 | contig 10921 bp, 11 predicted proteins | sample Coa_R1_7_FD_187159 | JGI IMG/M metagenome (GOLD analysis project Ga0209810, IMG submission 187159) | Surface soil microbial communities from Centralia Pennsylvania, which are recovering from an underground coalmine fire - Coalmine... | ecosystem: Environmental > Terrestrial > Soil > Unclassified...
GGCGTCTTGATTGGCCGGCGTCTTGATTGGCCGGCGTCTTGATTGGCCGGCGTCTTGATTGGCCGGCGTCTTGATTGGCCGGCGTCTTGATTGGCCGGCGTCTTGATTGGCCGCCACCCTCCATCCCCCCTCGTGACCAACCTCTAGGGGTAAAACGCCTCTTTCTGACTGGGAGTGCCTCCCCCGCATTGCAGCCACCCTGCCTGCACGCATTGTTTCAATAGCAGCACGTTGGTCAGCGGCCCGACGCCGCCCGGCGTGGGAGTGAGCGCGCCGGCCACCTCGCTCACGGAGGCGAAATCGACATCGCCGACGATGCCGCCCTCCGGCAGAGCATTGATCCCGACATCGATAACCGTCGCTCCCGGGCGCACCATCTCCGCCGTGACCATCCCGGGCCGTCCCACCGCCGCAATCAGCACATCCGCCTGGCGCGTCAGACTCACGAGATTCTGGGTACGCGAGTGACATACGGTCACGGTGGCGTTCTTCTGTAAGAGCATCAGGGAGAGCGGCTTGCCAACGACGTTGCTGCGCCCAAGTACAACCGCGCGCTTGCCCGCCAGCGGCGTGTGCGTGCGCTCCAGGATCTCCATGACGGCGGCCGCTGTCGATGGCAGAAAACTCGGCAGCCCCAGGAAGAGGTTGCCAGCGCTGTACGAACTGATGCCATCGATATCTTTTTCGCCGGCGATGGTATCGGCGATCATCTTCTGTGAAAGATGCGCGGGCAGCGGCATCTGCACAATGATACCCTGCGTCTCGCGGTCATTGTTCAGTTGAACGAGCAGCGAGCGCAGTTCATCGGCGGAGATCAGAGCCGGCAATTGCTCCAGTCTGGCCTGCACGCCAATATCGGCGGCGATGCGCAGAATGGCCTTGCTGTAGACGCCCGACGCGGCATCGCCACCGGCGCGCACGATCACCAGACCCGGTGCGCGCCCCTGCTCCTGTACATAGCGCTGAACGTCCGCGCGCAACTCCGCGCGGATCTGGGCGCTCATCGCCCTCCCATCCAGAATCATTGCTGTCACACCCGGCCTCCCACAATGTCGATCACCTGCTGGTTGCCCGTCGCGAGAGCATCCAGGGCGGCGTTGAGGCGTTCATTCAATGCCTGCCCACGCTCGTGATCCTTCATCATACGCAGGTTGACGCGCACCATCCAGGCCGCGCCACTGCCAGCGCTGGCGGCCAGTGCAGCCCCGGCGGCGATATCGCTCAGCACGTTGGCGTTGCCGATCTCGGCGATGCGCCGGCAGCAGCGTATCAGCTCGGCGGCGCATTCCGCGACCTCCAGCGGCACCAGCGCGGCCTCCGCCAGTCGCTGCTGAATCGCATTGGTGCGCGCGGCTCGCTCTTCTCCGGTGGTGCGCGGCATCTTGAAGCAGGCCGAGAGCCGCCCGTAGGCGTCTATATCTTCCTGGACGAGTTGCTGAAAGCGGGCGCGCAGCCTCTCGCTCTCCTGGAGTAGAGAGGATATTTCCTCCTCAACGCTGGCATAATCGGCTTTGCCCAGGGTAAGCCGCGCGACCATGCAGGCCAGCGCGGCCCCCAGCGCGCCGCTGAGCGCGGCAGCCGAGCCGCCGCCCGGCGTGGGCTGCGCCGAGGCCAGGTCGTCGAGGTAGTTCTGTAACGGTTTATCTAGATACATGCGTGGTGTTTGTCGCTCCTCAAATCTATCATCTACCAGATGATGTAATAGCTCTGGACCTCCCCTAGTGTAACGTTTTCTGCTCTCTATCGTCAACGAGAAGGCATGCGCGGATCTCTGCAATGGCCTGTTCGGTATCCTTGAACTGCACTCCTTGCATACCCAGCGCCCGCGCAGCCTCAACAAATCTGAGTTCATCATCGATAAAGAGCGCTTCCTGGACCTGCACGCTCAGGCGCTGAGCTGCAAACTGATAGATCTCCAGGTTGGGTTTAGTTGCTCCTACCTCTGCGGAAATGATAACTTCATCGACCTCGCGCTCCAGGTGAAAGCGCTGCGTCACTAACACGCGCACATCCGGCGGCGCATTGCTGAGGATCGCAGTCTTGTAGCGTGGACGCAGTTCGCGAAGAAATGCCAACAGATCGGTGTTAAGCTCAATGGCAGAATAGAAGGTATCGGCGACCATTGACCACTGCTGCGCATCCAGGCCAATATCCACTGCCACAGCGCGCCACAATTCCTCTCCGCTTATCCGGCCCCATATCGCCTCCCGGAATTGCGGAGTGTACAGCATAGCCTGCGTCAAACCATTTTCTGGAAGGCCCAGTCGCTTCTCAAGGGACCGGCGCGCGGCAAGGTTCTTAGCAAAAAACAGGACATCGAATAGATCGCAGATGATGGCCCGAATTGGCATATGCGCTCCTGGCAGCAAGCAATAGAGAAGTGCTCGCTCTATAATATACTTTACAATAGTCGTCCATCGCTATCTGGTCAGGGAGTTGAGATGAAGATATAGCAGATATCCCAAACACTAACCATGAGTTTAACAACACGGCCAGACATCTAAATTTCCCGCCATCTACTGGAAGATCTTTGGAAGCGTTTCTGGAAAAAACATTACATGTATCAGCAGCCCGCAAAGAGTCCCTAGCGCGAAAAACATGGCAGCATCTCTAACATCTGCTATAAAAATATACGTGAAAAGCGCGTATGTACTCGCCACTGTAAGAATGAGAGTTACTATCCCAATGCCACGCGTTGGTTTGAGCAAGGCTACTACTGTCAGGAGGAAGAAACCGCCTATTACTCCCAGTATCAATATCACCCAACTCCCAAACCCAAAATTAGGGAAAGAGTTAAACGTGAAATCTATACCTTGAAGTGAAGACAATTTGCTAATGATGTAGAGGACAAAGACAATCAGACCTAAAAAAAAGCCAGCCCAGGCAGATCTTTTTTCATCGGCATGACTGCTTACTACCATAGCGAAAATCAGCATACCGAATATAATGCACGGAACAATAAACCACAGTACCAAACCATAAATAAATTGTAACATTTACAGCACTCCTAGTAATAAATTTATATCTTTTCGATGAGATTATAAAGAACTTTATTTTAAATGTCAACAAGCAAGCACAAAAATCAAGTCGTGCTACAAGTCCCCCTTACAGACCGAGGCATCATTCCTGCTTGCATACTCAGGATAACAGCGATAAAATACCTGCACATCATAAGACACTTGAGTAGGGATAGAGCATGGTAACTCCAATTAAAGCAGCCGCGCACCTGACACGCGTCTACGATCTCCTCATCGCCGCCTATGGCGAGCCGAAGAACGAGCCGGACTACGATCCGCTCGGCGGGCTGATCGGCACCATCCTTTCACAGCACACCTCCGATATCAACTCGGAGCGCGCTTACCAGCAGCTCGTCGCAGCATTCCCAACCTGGGAAGAGGTGCGCGACGCGCCAACCTACCAGATAGCGGATGCTATACGTATCGGCGGCCTGGCGAACATCAAAGCGCCGCGCATTCAGGATGTCCTGCATACACTCACCGAACAGCAGCAGGCTGCCGGATTTGTCGGTTCGCTCTCCCAGTATCTCTATGCCGAACTGACGAAGCGCAGCCCGGAGGAAGCCTGGCGCTACCTGCGCAGCCTGCCGGGCGTTGGCCCCAAAACCGCTGCCTGCGTACTGATGTTTAACATGGACTGGCCTGTAATGCCAATCGACACGCACGTCCACCGCGTCAGTAAACGCCTGGGCCTGATCGGCCCGACGGTGAGCGCCGACCAGGCCCACGAGATCTTCGCCAGAATGACGCCGCCGGAGTGGGTCTATCCTCTGCACGTCAACCTGATCCGGCATGGCCGCCAGATCTGCCATGCCCAACGCCCCGAATGTTCACGCTGCCCGTTATATAGCGAGTGTGCGTATGTAGGGAGTGTCAACCCGCAAGAAACAGCAATTCAAGGCTTATAAGGCTTTTTTCTCTTTTCGTGTTTATAAATAATCCCCTATATGGAGGGTGTAAGATAGCTTGTGGAAGTGGACATCCAGGAGACAGGATGAATTTGAGCACAAACCCAATTGTTTACTCTATTTAATTGAAGAGTTTCTACCACATTTGAGCAAGATCCTAAAAAGCTACTCACTGGGGAAGAACTCATCAAGGGTTTTCGCCTTTGTTTTGCGCAGCTCTTCTGCCATCGCTTTGGCTGGTTCTATCACACTGATCTGAAGTTTAGCGAGTAAGTCCTCTACCGTGCTAAACCGCAGGGCAGGTTTAAGAACCCAAGGGAAGCCGAAGAGGTCGGTGCTCATAGAGAAGGGTTTAGCGTCAGCCTGACAGATAAAGGCGAAAGGAATTTTGTAATTAGGGACAGTGGCCTCCAGTTCTTTGGGGACTGATGGCCCGCTCAGATCCGCAATGATAAAGTGCGCGAGTCCAGCGAGCGTTTTGACTGTTTCGGTGAAGTCGCGGTCGTATGGTCGCTCAAAGTCAAAAATGATCGGCAGATACTTTTCATCCCGAAGCCTGGCTGCAATCGCTTGTAGCACTTCCAGACCACCACCACCAAAGCGCCCCAATAACAGTACACCACGCTCGGTTACTGCGTTAAGCACATTACGAAGTTTTCGGTAGTTGAGCAAAAGGTAGATGAACTGAGCCACTTCTAGATCATCAACGGTAATTTTAGGTTCATCGGGATCGGTAATAATTAACCCCCGTTGATCCGTGTTTTCTAATTCAAGGTTCCAGGCAGAAATGCCATAAATTTTGCAATCAAGAAGCTTAGAGTCGTGCCAGGTTGTTTGGATTAATCGTGCTCCAGTGAGATTTGCGTCTTTAAGGTCTGCACGATTAAACGTTACTCCCCTAAGATCAGAGTCGCTAAGATCAGCATCTCTCAAGTTTACATCGAAAAATCTAGCTTCTCTAAGATCTGCCTCGCAGAAAGTTGCACTAATAAGTTTCACTTGCCTAAAACAGGCTCCCTCCAGTCTTGAGCCACTAAAATCTGCATGGTTGAGTTCTGAGTCCTGTATTAGAGTTGCGCCCAGATTAGCTCCTCTATCAATAATAGCTTCGTTAAGATAAGTCTTACAGAGAATAGCTCCACATAAGTCAGCTCTCGTAAGAGTTGCACCAGTAAGATCTGTTTTCCAAAAGAAAGTGTTGCTAAGAATAGCTCCATTCATATTGGCCCCACGAAGATCTATATTTAATACCCTTAGACCTTCCATAGACGAACCACTAAGATCGACATCACGGAGATCTATATCTAACAAGCTCAATTCGCATCCAGAAAAGCTTGATACATAATCGTCCAAGCTCATTCCACATTGATTGAGGAGATCAAAATCAACCTCAGTAAAATCTATATCTCCAAAGTCACAATACGCTAGTACTATATCTCCCTCGATATTAAAATTGATACCGCTAAGATCTGGCTTTATCTCTGGGTGCTCTTTTCTCCATGTATTCCACTTTTCAAGCCCTTGCTTCAATATCTCTACATGCTCTTGGTTTGCCATAATTAGAATCCTTACAAATAGCCGTTTCTACTAAAATCATCACCTGCTTAGATGAACGAAACAAGATGCGATTCGTAAAATTCTGTGCAGTTAAGGCTAATCTTGAGATATAATAGAAGCGAAAGGTAAGAAACCTTGCAGGAAAAGGAATAAATAATGGCAACTCTACTCCCCTACTCAATACACACCATAGCTGCTGCCGTGGCATCTATAGATCAAGGGGAAGATCCCTGGTATGCTTTTGGGTGCTTTCTCCATGACTGGTGGCGCTACGCAGCAGATCGCCGCCAAGATCTGATTAGTACGCCACCTGCACCAACCAGAACCACAGAAGGACAACGCTGGGCCGCTTTTTTTGCCGCTGCCGTGGAGGAGCTTTGTTCCAGAACTTCCTTTCCCTGTCCTGCATGGATATATCAGCAGGATTACATACTCGAACAACCCTGGTTTCTCTCTCCTCAGTTATCTCAGCGCAATTGGTTACTTTCAACTACGCCTGAGCCATTTAAAAGGCGCAACATCTTTGTTGGCGGCAGCGTGCTGGACAACAAGTACGAGCTACAACGAACTTCTAAAGCGAAGCCGAAGTGGTCCATCTGGTCGGAGCAGGATCTCCAAAATTTGTCAGCTTCCGAAGAAGTGTCACCTCTCTAAGTAGCGCTCCGCTGCCAGTCGCTACGCCAGTCTTTGCAACTTTTTTCAGCGCGGCCACGTGGAATACATGAATATATGTACAAAACACAACCTTACACATTTATGCTCCATTAGCAATGTGTATTGCTGACATAGAGCGAAGAGGAGTGCGTTCCTCTTTCATTTACAAAGAAGAGTTTTTGTGCAAAGGAGTACACATATGTCCATGAATCCACATTCGACTGTTGTGGGCGTTTTCAGAGACAGAACAATGGCCGAGCAGGCTATGGCGGCTCTCAAAGAGGCCGGGTTCAGCCGCGAGCAGATCCGCTACGCCGGGCCAGGCGGCGGCGGCTTCTTCGAGGATATCAAGAGCCTCTTCACCGCGCCAGGGGCCACCGTTGAAAATCTTGCCCACGACCTGACCGCAATGGGCCTGTCAGATGATGAGGCTCGCTACTATGCGAACGAGTACAACAGTGGCAATACGATCATCGCGGTAAAAGCGCCTGGACGTGAGCAAGAGGCGCTGGAGGCGCTGAACAGGTACGGCGCCTATAACTATGGCCCGGCAGCTACACCTGGTCCGGCGACCAGCGTCGGTTACGCGCCCGAACCGCCGCGTACCTATGCACAGCAGCCACCGGCGAACGCCCCCCGGGGGGATTACGCCCCCTCACAGCCTGGGCAGCCAGGTAGTGATCGCCCGCTTGCGACAGCCAACCGGCCGGTCAGGGATAATCGCGCGATGCCAGACAACCAGCCAGCCCCGACCAGCCCGCCCACCACAACCCCAACCGGGCACAACACAGAACTCGAACAGCTTCAGGCGCAGATCCAGGAGACGCGCCGGCAGCTTGAGGATGCACGCGCGCAACTGAAAGCGGCGAAAGATCGAGAGTCTCAGCTTCAGTCCGCACGACAGGAATTGCAAGAAGCCCAGGCTGAACTGCAAGCCACACTGGCTGAACTGCGCGATACGCAGACCCGAGCCGGCCAGCCGCGCTAAATGAAACAGCGAGCAATGACACAGCACCCGCGCTGGCGCGGGTGCTGTGTCATTTCATAGCCCATCTCCAATGTAGTATGCTATGGAAGAGAGCAACCTTACAGATTTCTATTTATCTACCACTGGGAAGGATAACAACCAATGCTGATCGACCTGCGCAGCGATACCGTGACCATGCCCACAGCGGCAATGCGCGAAGCCATGTATCGCGCCGAGGTAGGAGACGACGTGTATGGAGAGGATCCTACAATCAACCGCCTGCAAGCAATGGCAGCCGAACGTCTGGGAAAGGAGGCCGCACTCTTCGTGCCGAGCGGCACAATGGGCAACGCCGCCGCTATGCTGACACACGCGGGCCGGGGGCGCGCAGTGATCGTCGGCAGCGAATCGCACGTTTATCATTATGAAGCAGGTGGGGTGTCAACGCTCGGTGGCGCTCCAATGGTGATCGTCCCCAATCTGCCCGATGGCATGCTCGATCTGGATAAATTGCGTGCCGCCATCGCCGATGAGAGCGACGAGCATGTGGCGGCTACCGCACTGGTGTGCATCGAAAACACGCACAATCGCTGTGGAGGAACGGTCCTGAGCGTGGAGCAGGTGCGGGCCATCGCGGATCTCGCTCACGCGCGGGGAGTCGCGGTGCATATGGACGGCGCGCGCATCTTTAACGCGGCCATCGCGCTTGGTGTGCCGGTCAGCGAACTCGCCCGCCCGGTGGATTCGGTGATGTTCTGCCTCTCCAAAGGGCTGAGCGCGCCCGTCGGTTCCATGCTCGTCGGGAGCAAAGAGTTTATCCGGCAGGCCCATCGCACGCGCAAGCTGCTCGGTGGAGGCATGCGCCAGGCCGGCGTTCTCGCCGCCGCTGGTATCGTGGCACTGGAACAGATGGTAGAGCGCATGGCAGAAGACCATGCGCTCTGCAAGCAACTGGCACAGGGCATGGCCGACTATCCGCAAATAGAGATTGACGCGGACCGGGTTGTTACCAACATCCTCATCTTTCGGGTACGCAACAGCCGGCAGGAACCGCTGACGGAGGCGGAAACCGAATCGTTCCTGGAGAAAGCACGCGAACACGGCGTGCTCATGGGCCAGATGGGCGGAGGTATTGTGCGCGCCGTCACGCACTATGGCATAGAGGAGTCGCACATCAACGCGGCGCTCATCGCTATCCGGCGCGCGTTGATCGATATGCAACTTTAGCACACCTTCTTACGAATACATTTTAGAGTGTGTCCGACGCTCATCGTTCTCGCCCGTCTCACCGGGCGTTCATGCGGCTCCGCCGCACCAGGTAGCGCGTGTGTGGTGAGGAAAAATGCGCAGCGCATTTTTCCTCACCACACACGCGCTACGGCGAGCACCGCAGGCGCGAGCAAGGGGTAGCGTCGAAAAAAGGAGGTTATAAAATATATGGTGCCCGGCTACCGGCGTCCGGCCTTCGGCGGCCTCTCTGGCGCTATCATTCTTATGGGGATTTTCCTGCCTATCGCCTTTGGAGGCTTCAATCTGCCCATTTTCTTCATCGCCCTGGCAGCCTCCATCTTCGTCGGCTCGCTGGCCTCGGGTTCTCCCAGGAGCGTGTATGGTAGCCTGTACGGCGCCCTCTGGATGCTCATCCTCGCTCTGTTCTTCATTACGGGTAGCTGGATCTGGTTCGTGATCGGCGGTGTGCTCTGTGGAGTTCTGGGTTCGATGACCAGGCCGATTTTAGCCTCGATGGGCTATGTGAGCACCTGTGGATCGGCGCCAGCGACTAATCGGCAGCCACAGCAGTACTACCAACCGCAGGAAGCTTACCGGCCGCCGGAGGCGCCGTACCAGCCTTACGAACAGGGATACCAGCCGCCGCGTCCAGAAACATATCAGGAGGGCGGACAGCAGTATCAATATCCGCCCACCACGCAATACGAGGAGCCACAGGCGCAATATCCGCAGCAGATGCCGCCGCAACAGTAATCTCGCGGCAGTCGTTCGTCGCAAGTTGCATGCACCCGGAACAGCAGCAATGCGCAACCGGGCATTTGACACACCGGGCAAACAAAATATAAGATCAAGAAGGGATATAGAATTACCGCTTGATCTTTATTTATTTTGAGAGGAGTCATGGATGAGCTTGAAACAATTTGCCGGGGCGGTGGCGGTCATTACCGGCGGCGCCAGCGGCATTGGCCTGGCTACCGCCTGCGCGCTGCGTGCGAAAGACGCGGATGTCGTCCTGGCGGACATCAATAGCGGAGCGCTACAGCAGGCAGCGCAACAGGTACATCAGAGCAATCCCTCCTCGATAGCCCAGGTGCTCACCGTTGTCACCGATGTTACCAGTGAGGAGCAGGTACAGGAGTGCATGCGCCAGGCGCTCGCTCTGCGCGGGCGCATCGACCTGGTAGTGACCTGCGCCGGCGTCGGCCGGGGCGGCCCGATAGATACCTTCACCGGCGAACAGATGCAGGCCATGATGAATATCAACTTCATGGGCACATATCACACGATCAGGGCGGCTCTGCCCGCGATGCGCCAGCAGCAGCGCGGGCACTTCGTCCTGCTCAGCTCGGTGGCAGGCAAGCTCTGTCCTCCTCTGCTCTCCGGCTATGCCGCGACCAAATGGGCGGTGCGCGGCCTGAGTTCCGCGCTGCGCGCGGAGCTTTACGGGACCGGCATCGGCATCACTACTGTTTATCCGGCCTGGGTGGATACGCCGATGGTCCACCAGGAAGATATGGAATTCCTGGATGCGGTGGTGATGCTCAAGCCCGAGCAGGTAGCGGCGGCAATATTACAGGCGGTGCAGGAGGATAAGTCCGACCTGACGCTGGCGCCGAACCCGGACATCGCTGCCGGCCTCCAGCTTATGCACGATGACCAGGACAATGCGGAGCAGGTGGTAGGAAAGTCGTTTTACAGGCGCATGCAGCAATTCACGCAACAGCAGACTTAATCTGGATAACAATGGAGACGCAACGAGAACAGAAGCCCACTTCTGATGGGGGCTACTTTGGCAGCAATAGCATCACATGGAAGCTTGCTCGTGAGGCTATCATAAACCTGGGGGGAGCGCGGGCAGTACTGATGCAGCTTGCGCATCCCCTCGTCGCGATGGGAGTCAGCGAACATAGCAGCTATATGCGCGATCCGCTGGGCCGCTCCTGGCGCACCTTCCTGCTAGGTCATATGCTCGCCTTCGGCTCTACCAGCACAGCGCGCCAGGCGGCTCGCACCGTCAATCGTCTGCATGCCCAGGTCTACGGCACGCTCCCTGAGAAGGTAGGAGCCTATCATGCCGGCACTCCCTACCGCGCACGGGATCCCGAATTGCTGCTCTGGGTAGAGGCAACGCTGATCGATACGGTTCTACTGATCTACCCGCTGTTCTTCAGACCGTTAAGCGATGCAGAGCAGGAGCAATATTACCAGGAATCGAAAGCGTTTAGTGCCCTGCTGGGACTCCCCGCTAAGAAGATGCCCGCAACGCTCGCCGATTTACGCCAGTATATCCACGATATGGTCTACAGTGATCGTCTCGCCGCTACGCCCCAGGCGCGCCAGATAGCACATCAGGTGCTCTTCCCGCCCGCGCCCGGCATGCTGCGCCCCTTTATGCATCTCCATCTCCAGTTCACCTGCGCGCTGCTTCCGCAGCCGGTGCGAGAGATCTACGGGCTGGAATGGAGTCCGCAGCGGCAGATGGCCTTTGAGCTATCGGCGGCAGGTATGCGCATGGTCATTCCCCACCTGCCGCTAGCCCTGCGTGTGCTGCCCCTTACACGCAGACTGATGGAACGCGGCAGCGCCGC
>Ga0209810_1005868_pt1 | contig 10919 bp, 9 predicted proteins | sample Coa_R1_7_FD_187159 | JGI IMG/M metagenome (GOLD analysis project Ga0209810, IMG submission 187159) | Surface soil microbial communities from Centralia Pennsylvania, which are recovering from an underground coalmine fire - Coalmine... | ecosystem: Environmental > Terrestrial > Soil > Unclassified ...
GCGCGTAGTCCGCTGCCTGCGGGCCCAACCGGCGTTCCAGAGGATCGATCAAATCCCATGAGAAACTTAAAAGAGGTGGTTCGTTCGGCTGGAGAGCGCTTACAAATCTTGCCAACGCCACATTCGAATCAATCCAAGGCTGCTCCGTTGGAGATGAAACGACAAGAACCCCGTCCTTCCTGATGACCATATTGCCCCGGATCTGTGGTTGTTTCCCCTGCGATCCGAGTTCGAGGACAACTAGCTTAGGATAGGTACGGCGCAATTCCTCAATGAGTTCTCGCGCGGCATTCGACCAAGGAGCCCCGGATTCACTTTCCACAATGATTCCCGCGAGCCCGCGCGATGCTGCGACACGGGCGGCAGTGGCTGCATCAGTCGGCCGGACCCCGGCAAAAACGCGGTAGCCAAGGTTCTTTGCCGCATTCATCAAACCGACGCTTCCCGGAGTCCAGGGGACAACCAAATCCCTGACACCAATTTGTGTGACTAATGGAATGCCGGGCTCAGTCCATTGAAGAAACACTCGGCCCCAGGCTGGCGCAGCAGCAATCAGCAGGAGGGCGGACAGGAGAACGACTCGATGGCTTCGCATCTCAATCAATCTACTCAATGAACTGAATCAGCCGGATGGTTCAGAGATATCCGCGGTCCATGGGAAACCATTTCAGAACCACCCTGAGAAGAAATCCAAACGGCCGATACATTCGGCAAATTCCTGACCAAGGCCCTGCCACGCTCCGGCCCCATCAGCAGCAGGGTTGTTGAAAGAGCATCAGATTCTGTAGCTGAATCAGCAACAACGCTGACGCTGTAAGGGGTCGTTACGGGGATACCCTTCACCGGATCGATGATATGTCCGAATGGTGCGCTTCCGGCCTGGGGATTGCGGGTCTGTTCAGATGTCGAAACACTGTTGTCTCTAAGGCTGACTGCAGGACCCCGTTTCCTTGTCGGGTCGTGCAGGTGGACTAGCCATGCGGGCAAGCCGGGCGGGGCGCCCATCGCATAAATCGTGCTTCCTCCGGCATTGATCAAGGCATTCTTGATTCCAAAAGACCGCAGCACGGCCGCCACCCGGTCTACGGCGTATCCCTTGCCTATCGCACCCAGGTCGAGCGCCATGCATGACGAACGCAGCTCTACGCGGTCAGGCGGGACCAGGACCACTTTTTGCCATCCTATACATTTCTGTAGCTCTTTGATTTGTTCCGCGGAGGGAGCATTACCGCCCCGGATCTCCTTTTTCCAAACCCTGGAGAGCGGGCCCACAGTAATATCAAACTTGCCCGTGGACAATTTCGAATAAACCAGCGACTGTTGAATAATGCGGTACAGATCGGCGGGAACCAACTCTGCCCGATAATGAGCAGTGCGATTGATCCGGCTGAGGTCGCTGCCGGGATCATAGTCGCTCATCATATGGTCCAACCGAATCACTTCAGCGAAGGCTTTGTCAATTGCACGGGAGGCCAGCGATGGCGAAGAGTTGTACGCTGCAATTTCAAAAACCGTGCCCATGGCGTACTCTTTCCTGTAAACAAGCTGGTTCGTCTGGGCAGAAACCTGAGTCTGGGCGAGACCTAACAACAGGAATTGCAAAATGGTCCCACCCGTACATCCTCTATTCCAGCGCATAAACCATTCCCTGATTGCCTGTCAGATAAATGTTGCTCCCCGTGAGGACCGGAGCCGACTGAAGAGAGCTTCCCAGTTCGGCGGTCCAGATAATCTTGCCCGTCGATGCGTCGTGGGTTGAGAGTGCGCCAGCCTGAATGCATACAATGCCGTCACCAATAACCGGCGGTGCCGTGATGCAGTTCCCGACCCGGGACTTCCAGCGGAGCCTGCCAGTATGAATATCGAGGGCATAAAGGAATCCGTCTTTACTGCCTATAAACGCCGTCTCGCCGCCTACGGCCGGGGACGACGAAACGCCCAGGCCTGTATCAAATTTCCAGCGCTCAGAGCCGTCGTCGACGTCGAACGCATAAACGGAAAAATCCTCTGATCCCACGAAAACCGTATTTCCAGCAACTGCAGGCGAAGAATCGATCACGTTGCCGGTGAGAGCGCTCCAGATCACTCTGCCGGATTTCGTCGCAAGACAATAGAGTCGATTATCGCTGCATCCGAAATAAACGCGGTTGGGCATAGCGTATGCCGTTGAATAGACCCGCGAGCCGAGGTTCCGGAACCATTCGGTCTTACCGCTTTCGGAATCGACGGCGTAGAAAATTCCATCCGCAGAACCAAAGAAAGCCTTGCCGTCAAGAACGACCGGAGACGTCCAGACCTCGCCGCCCGTCTGCGTCGCCCACATTTCCTTGCCCGATGCACAATCAAGCGCGTAAACACGGCCGTTGTCACAACCAAACAGGACCTTGTTGCCTGACAGCGAGGGAGTCGAATGGATTGGACTTCCTGCATTGAATTGCCAGGCGTGCCCGCCTGTCCGTGCATTGATGGCATGGAGGAAACCATCGAGGCAGGTAACAAAGAGCAGATCGCATCCAAGCACCGGCGCGGAACTTACCGATCTGCCTAGCCGCACTCGCCACAAAAGGCCCTTTGGCGCCGGTGCCGGCTTCGGCCCCAGACCGCCAGTACGCGTGCTGTCGCTCATGAGCGCGACCCAGCGAGATGTTTGATTTGAGGAATGGCCCATGGATCGTTAAGTTCCGAGTTCGATTCGGCGGCGGTCGATTTTGTGGAGATCTGAAACGCCGAGTCCCAGTTTACCGGCAGCAGATATGTGTCCCGGCTGGCGGTAGAAGAGGTTCTTGTTTGGATTGTAATAGTACTCATTGCTGTCTGGAGTAATGTTTTCTGGGTTGCGGTCCCACAGCGATAATGCCCCTTCCAACTTCCTCTTTTTTTCGATGGTCTCCAACTCGATGGTATCGACCGCCACAGGATCAGTCCCAAGGATGAGCAGGCCGGATTGTGCGATAAACTTTTGCACTTGCGTCAGCGGCCCTCCATGCCATACCTCTCTCATGCCGTCCATAATATGCAGAACTGCCTTGGAGCGCAGCGGTTCAACAGAACACATGATTCCAATCAGCGGGTCGGTAAAGGTAATGGGTTGATGGTGAGAGCGTGCGACATTATTGAATGAACCATATCCAAGATTTTTGAGACAGCCCGTGACTCCTGAAGCAGAGTGGTCTTTCAGAGTGGGAACATTGATGATTTTTGTAACTTCCCGGGAGACGACGCAAGCAAGATATGAACGGGTTTCCCATTCGCCAAAGAAGTTTGCTTCACAGTAAACGTTCATGTCGTATCCGGAGAGGTCAGGCCACCCGTTCTCGATGCCGACCAACCGAATGCCCACTGGCAGAAAAGCCTGAAAACTTCCCATCTCAACTTCGTAGGAATAGCGGTCATAAATGACGATGTTGTGCCTCGGAACACCGATCAATTCAAGGCAACGAATAATCTCCCGCACAAGCTCGGGGGACGAATAGCACGCCGGCGCGCCCGAGGGGTTGATCTTAACGCCGACGACATCATTGGGTTTGACAAAAAGCGACCAGGCGTCCAGAAGCGAGGATTTGCCCGTAAGCTCGCGCATCCCTGCTTCCAGCATGCGCCGCACGGCGGGCTCTGAAACACGGTTGTTTGAAATCGCGCGGGGGTCAAACACCTCAACGACTTTGCCTGGGTAAAGACCCGGCATGCCAAGCGGCGATGGCTCATATCCGGGCAGCCCGTGAGTATGAACGGGAGGAGGCTCGGGCTGAGTGAAGAGTTTTGCCTCATCTGCCTTTAACCGTCCGGCCAGCGAACCCGCGTATCCTAGGCATGCGTTCTTCAGGAAGGTTCTTCGCTTCATCATGGTTGTTCCCATTCCGGGAATGCTTCAGCGCGGGTAATCGTCCGCGGTTGAAGGAGGGCTGGAGCCAAGTTCAGGTGGCGTAAAATACTGCTTCCTGGCTCTTTGCCATTCCACCATGCTAAGACCCGACGGATCGAATACGATGCGGCCCGCCCGTACAGTCATTCGAGCAATCAGCTTGACATTGCCGTCCATCCGCGCGTAGCCGTCATCAGAATAACTGTATTTCCCATGCAATTCCTGGAGCACCGCAATATCCGCTACGCTGCCCACCGACAGTGTGCCCAGGTCCGGACGGTGGATTTCGCGCGCCGGGTTTACTGTCGATTCCTGAATCACCGTTTGAAGCGGAACTCCCATAGCCAGAAATTTCGACATCACATTCACCATGCTGATGGCCTTCGTGGTCATGCTCTCCGTATGAAGGTCCGTCGAGATTGAATCCGGCAGAAATCCCTGGGCCACGGCCGGGACAGCGTTCCGGAACCAGAAGCTCCCAGCCCCATGACCGACATCGAATATTACCCCGCGCCTGCGCGCTTCTTCCATGATGGGATTGAGTTTGCCGTCAGACAGAATAATGGGAAACTGCTGGGCGAAAACATGGGTGTGGATGTCGCCGGGACGCATCTTCTTGAGAATCAGTTCTGCGTAAGATCGCTGCGGCGGGCGCGGCCAGAAGTCCACCATAACGGGCACGTTCGCCATGCGGGCGCATTCTTCCGCCCGGTCAACTGCCGTCCATGGCTGATGTTCGGTATCCCAGGGTTTCTCAGTCCAGTAGTGCGCCGTCTTGACTCCAACAATCAGGTCTCGGTTCTTTTGAATCGTTTCCGCACAGAGTTTTGGGTCCATCTGATCCACTGTCTGCTCAAGCCCGCCATTCATCCCGTTTGCGACAATATTCAGGAAGGCCAGAACGCGAACGCGGGAATGCTCCATCACCATCTCTTTTTCCCGTAAGAATGTATCCGCGCCACTGCTGCCGGCATCGACGATGGTCGTTACCCCGGAAGCCAGAACCATATCGGGAGGGATTCCGAATGGAGGCGTATGGGTGCGGGCGCTTGGCGAATACCAGTCGTCTGGAGCGCCGCCATAACCGATGTGTACGTGAATGTCCACGAGGCCGGGCGTTACGTAGAGGTCATGAACGTCAACGGTTTTTTCGGCCTCGGAGGAAGGAATGCCAGGTCCGACGGCAGCAATTTTGCCGCCGGCTACCGCTACATCCATCACTCCATCAATCTGGTTGGCAGGGTCAATCACATGCCCGCCTTTTAACAGCAGGTCGTAGCGAGGCTTCTGTTGCTGGCCCGCGGCAAGAGCAACCGCCGCTATCAGGAATTCGGCCACAATGGTTATTCGGAGAAATTTGTTCCGCTGGCACGTCATGCACCCACACTCCTTATGAAAGTTGGCGATGGCCTCGGATAAGGCTTGTCAGTGCGGCCGGGAGAAACGGCTCGACTGCCGCGCGCTCCAGCCATCGATGGTCCGGTGATGGAACTTTATCACAACCCGAAACATGCATCGCATGAATCCTGCTGGTGGCAACAGCAGTGAAAAAGAACTCCGTCGCCGGCTTTTTCAGCGATAAGTGAGACGGACAATCCTTTTGTCCAACGCTCAAGAACCATAGCTTGCCTCGACTGTTCTTTCCGGATAAACTGCCGTCCTGCAGCGAGTGACAGGCAGGCCGGGCGAACGTGCCGCCGTGGAAATTCCCCAGGTCGATAACCTCCGACGAGGTGATGGGTATGTTCAGGCTTAATCGGCGAGAGTGCATGCAAAGCGTGCTGGCGGCCATGGCAGGAGCGGCTGCGCCTTCGGCAGTTCGTGCACTATCAACTCCTTCTCAGAGTGACAACCCGGACAACGGAAACGACAAATTCAAAATATGTCTGGTCTGGGGCGCTGATGACCCGCACCGGGTGAAATTGTCAAAGCAGATCGGCGTTACCCATGCGATCGCTGGAACCGCCTCCGCTCTCAGCCGAGTCCCTCGCTCACGCTATGCGGAGACGGTGGCAAGGATTAAAGCTGATTACGAAAAGGCCGGGCTGACGATTGCCGGCATCGAGAGCCATCCTGTGCCCGCGGAAAAGATCAAGCTCGGACTGCCTGGCCGCGACGAAGAGATTGAGAACTATATCGCAGCGATCCGGGCCATTGGTCAGGCCGGCATCCCCATGGTCTGCTACGACTTCATGGCGGGCATTGACTGGTATCGCACGAACATGCATTTTCCTGGCCGAGGTGGATGCAGTTCGTTATCTTTTAACGTTCGCGACGTTCCGGAAGGACTTACACAATGGGGCCGAATCAGCGAGAAGAAAATGTGGGACAACATCACATACTTCCTGAAGGCCGTCATCCCCGAGGCTGAAAAAGCGAATGTAAAGATGGCTCTGCATCCGGACGATCCTCCTGTCCCGGAGCTTCGAGGCATCGCGCGCATCATCATCAGCCCGGAAGCTTACCGCCGGGTGATGAACATCGTGCCAAGCCCCGTGAACGGTGTGACGTTCGAAATCTCCGTTTACTATCTGATGGGTGCGGATCTCGAGGCGATTGCCAAGGAATTCGGCAGCAAAAGGAAAATCTTTTACATCCATGCGCGCAACCTTAAAGGATCGCGCGACAACTTTGTGGAGACTTTCCAGGACGATGGCGCGATTGACTTCGGAAAAGTGTTTCAGGCGCTCTATGACAGCGGCGTTTGCGTCCCATTGCGTCCGGACCATGATCCGATCCTTGACGGGGAAACTGATGTTCATCCCGGCTACGGGGTCCTCGGGAAAATACTGGGCGTCGGATATATCAAGGGAATCATGGCCAGCAGGAACATTCCATACGTTTAGCACTTGCGGGTGCAGGTCGGAAGACAGATGCCGTAAATGGTTAAGCACATAACGTAACCTGAAACCGCAGGAGGTGATGAGACAATGGCTAAACACGACGACATGAGGATTGATCGCCGTGGAGTTTTGAAGTCCTCGGCGGCGATGTTGGGTGGTGCTTTCCTGACCGCGGACGCTGAAGCGGGCGCAGAAGCAAAGATTCAGGAAAACGTCAACACGCTATCGAGTCCGTCAAGCCTGAAGATTACCGATCTTCGCGTAGCGACTGTGGTAAAGCCCGGTCCGAGTCCCTGCCCGATTATCCGAATCGATACCAACCAGGGGGTCTACGGGCTGGGCGAAGTACGCGACGGCGCAAGTCCTACATACGCATTAATGCTCAAGAGCCGCATTCTTGGCGAGAACCCTCTTCGCATTGATTACATTTTCCAAAAGATCATGCAGTTTGGCGGCGACGCGCGCCAGGCGGGCGGCGTGGTCTCCATCGAAATGGCGCTGTGGGACATCGCCGGCAAAGTTTACAACGTTCCGATTTATCAGATGCTGGGCGGCAAGTGGCGAGATGAGATCAGAATTTACGCCGACACAACGGAGTCAAAGGACCCCCGGGTTTACGCTCAAAGAATGAAAGCCCGAAAGGAAGAAATGGGGCTGACGTGGCTCAAGATGGACCTGGGGATTGATCTGATCAAGGACATACCGGGCACTGTAACGCAGCCCTCGGGATTAAGTCCGTGGGAGCAGAACTTTCAGCCGCATCCCTTCGTCGCGACCGAGGTAACCGAAAAGGGCATTGAGAAACTGAGCGAATTTGTCGCCGCGGTGCGGGAAGCCGTTGGCATGGAGATCCCCCTTTCGATGGACCATCTTGGCCACATCGGCGTGAAATCCTGCATCCGCCTCGGGCAGGCTTACGAGAAGTTTAACCTTGAGTGGATCGAAGACGTCATCCCCTGGTTTTACATGGACCTTCTCAAGCAGATTACAGACGAAAGCCCTACCCCGACGCTGACCGGCGAAGACATCTACCGCGAGGAGGATTTTGAAAAGCTTTGCGCCAATCACGTTGTGGATAAAATTCATCCGGACCTTTCCACTTCCGGCGGCATCCTCAGGACGCATCGCATCAGCGATATGGCGTTCAAGTACGGCGTCCCGATGGCCATGCATATGGCCGGCACACCAGTAGCCTGCATGGCGAGCGTGCATTGTGCGGCGGCGTCACGGAATTTCCTGGCGATGGAAAATCATTCGCTGGACGTGCCCTGGTGGCAGGACCTTGTTGAGGGAATTGACAAGCCGATCATCCACAAGGGCTACATCAAGGTCCCTGATAAACCCGGCCTCGGCGTGACGCTTAACGAGGACGCAGTTCGCCAGCACCTCAAGCCCGGGACAGGTTATTTTGAGCCCACGATTCAATGGAATGAAGATCGCTCCTGGGACCGCCTGTGGAGCTAAGGGGTCATTGGTTCTGGCGTCCCACCTGGACTGCAAGGGAGCGGTCTTGGAACTGCGGGAATTAACGTTGCTCTCAGACACTTGTCATTGCGGGACCTTCATCCTCAACTTTGAACCTTTCTGCGCCACCCAGGCGTTAAACTCTTCGACCATTTTGCGGGTCCAGCGCCCATCGATTTCGCCCGGCGTATATTTCCCTTCCCGGAGCATTTCGTGTCCCCAGTCATCCTGCAAGTGAGTCAGTTCGGCATGGTCTGCAACCTGCTCGGCCAGTTCCGCCGGGATAAAGGTCACTCCTTCCGGCCCGCCCAAGGCAATGTCTCCTGGCATTACTGTTGCATGCCCAATCCGGATTGGCACATTGATTCCCATCAGCATCACGTCGCGCAACGCGGAGGGATCGAAGCCTCGAGTATAGATTTGAAATCCTTTAATTTCTTCCAGGCCCACAACATCGCGCACTGCGCCATTGACAATCAGTCCCGTATGGCTTTTCGCATAAATCGCTGTTCCCAGATTGTCGCCGATCAACGTGCCGTCTTTGATTTTTCCAAACAGGTCAACCACCAGAACATCGCCCGGCTTAAGAATGTCGATGATCCAGGAATTCTGGGCTCCAATCCGCCCTTCCTCCTTGCCATGCCTATTAATTATTTCGTTAACATCCGGCCGTGAGGGCATGAACACTGCGGTTACTACGCGACCAATGAGCTGATCTCCCGGGTTAATCACCTTCCATCCCGGTTCAAACTGGTTTTTGTAACCTGCCGGCATCAGCACTTCCCAGGCCTCTTCAGCGGTCACCCCCTTAAGGCGTTGGAGGACAGAATCGGGAACGTCCGGGCGGCCGTCCGGAAACCTCGCTCCACGCCATGCGCTGGTAAAATCGATTCGCTGCTCCCTCGTGAAAAGCCCAAGTTGAGCGTCAGCAGGGCTGACCATCGAACAGCACAAAAGAAGTTCGGCAGCAATGAGAGCCCACTTGCACCTGTATTGAGGCATGGCCTTCGGTTTTCCTCCTGTCTCAAAATTCAGCGAACTCGATTCTACTCCCAAAAGAAGAAATTCCTTCGGGACCCTCGCGAAAGACGAGGGTTTCGCAGATCTTGCATTATTCCTGGCCCCTTCGCCCTAACGGGGCTTGACGGCGATGGCGGAGATTTCAATTCTGGCATCGTTCACCAGCCTGGCCACCTGGACCGTTGTGCGCGTGGGTTTGGGGTCTGGGAAGAAAGTCCTGTACACGCCGTTCATTTTTGCGAAATCGTTGATGTCAGCGAGATACACGTTTACCGCCACAACGTTGCTCATGGTCATTCCGGCGCCTTCGACGATCTTACGGATGTTTTCCAGAGCCGCGCGCGTCTGTGCCTCGATCCCCGGCTCGAGCTTCCCATGAGCGTCGGTTCCCTCTGTCCCCGCCACGTACAGCGTATTGCCCACCAGGATTCCGTTGCTGAAAGGCAGCCCTTCCGGGCTTCCCGGCGGATTGATTGCTCGCGCCTGCGGCCCGGATGGCTTCGGTCTGGCCGCCGCAAATTTGATCGTTGCAGCCGTCAGCAAAGTGATTGCAATAGTCATCATGGTTCTTTTCATGGTTCGCCTCCTCTCTTTGCTCGGACATGAGGGAAGTTTGGACGCAAATGCTGTGCGCCAGCGCCCCTTCATGTCCCAAAACAGGTACGCTCACCGGAAACCCCGGGCCCTTTGGAGCGATTAGAACAGACATCTATATACGCGAGAACCCATCACGTTGCAATTACTTTGTCGGAGATTCAATGCGCGCCAGGAAATATGCGGTTTTGCGAAAGCGGCCCTGAAAACCGGGGTACGAAATGATCAAGTGCTGGGATTTAGACCTGGTCAGCAAGTATTCTCTAATCCGCAAGCATGCCTGCAAAACGGACAGCATAATGACTTGACCGGCCCCCGGCGCCATTGTAAGTTAAGCCTAGTTCAGAGTGCGCAGATTCGAGTTTGCCATTGGCAGCAGGACCATCGCAACAACGAGCGCTCTCCGGGTCCTTTTAGCGTGACGACTCATCTCAACCGTTAGACATTTGGCCAGCGACTGCCAGGGCTGTTCGATAGTGACTCTGCGGAGAATTGTTTTTATCTTGCTTTCCGACACCTGAGCTCTGAAGCATTGAATAGATACAATGAGGCCAGCATATGACAATCCACTTTTTCTCGCGGCGAAAATTCTTTAAATACGGGAGCGGCGTGCTGGCGGCTTCCGCGGTCTTTTCCGAGCGAACTCCTGAGATAAAGGCGAAGCAAAGGAACCGGGAAACGCCGGAGGGAGAGGACTATTACTCCAAACTGAACCTGACGCCTTTCATCAACGCGGCGGGAACATACACCATTCTGACGGCATCAATCATGCCGCCGCGGGTCCGCGCCGCCGTGGATCGTGCCGCAACCTCGCCGGTGAAACTGATCGATCTGCAAAAAGCAGCGGGCGAATACCTGGCCAGACGTCTGCACTGTGAAGCGGCGCTTGTTAGCGATGGAGCGGCATCGGCCTTAACCCTGGCAACGGCGGCCTGCATCACGCGCGGGAACCCGGAAGCAATAGTCAAGGTTCCAAATGATTTGAGCGGCCTGCCCAACGAAGTGCTCATTCAGAAAGCACACCGCTACGAATATGATCATGCGATCCGCTGCTGCGGCGTCAAAATGGTGGAAGTCGAAACTCTGGAAGAGTACGACCGTGCTTTTACGCCGAGGACAGCGATGGCCCACTTCTT
>Ga0209810_1005872_pt1 | contig 10916 bp, 10 predicted proteins | sample Coa_R1_7_FD_187159 | JGI IMG/M metagenome (GOLD analysis project Ga0209810, IMG submission 187159) | Surface soil microbial communities from Centralia Pennsylvania, which are recovering from an underground coalmine fire - Coalmine... | ecosystem: Environmental > Terrestrial > Soil > Unclassified...
AAGCGGTCATGAAGAGCGCGAACAGAAGAATACCGATCATCACACTGAATGTCTTGCGATGCCGGTCAAATACGTTCATCATATACCTGTCCTTCCCTCTGCTGCCATCGTCGGGCGAAGGGCATTCCCCTCACCACAACGGGCATCACATACGAAACACGTACAACACCGAATACATCCTGACTCCCGCAGGAGTCTGCTGTCCATTTTCGCGAACCAGCCTCCTTTCTTCAGGAGATGCCGCCTTTCCATCAATGGTGGACAGGCAGCATCAGCTAGCGAACGATGGCCTGAGCCTGGGCCGGAGCTTCCTTTTCCTCCGCCGCGCTGGCCGCCTCCTCGCGAGCGACCAGGATACGCTCCCAGGCCTTGAAAAACGGATAATAGATGAGAGCGGAAACACCGAGATCGAAGAACTGGAGCAGGCTGCCACGAATGTCGCCGCCAGTTGCTACGAAGCCGCTGATTCCGACGGGAACGGTAAAAGGTTGTAGTACCACCGGCACATGCACCAGCCCGGTAGCAAAGCAGACATAGTTAATGGTGACGATGGTGACCGGGGCCATGACAAAGGGAATCATCATGATGGGATTAAGAACCATTGGCACACCAAACGTCACCGGTTCATTGATATTGAAGATGGCCGGGCCGAGCGCAACTTTACCCACCGTGCGCAGTTGCGCCGACCGCGAGCGCAGCATGTAGATGACCAGCGGCCATGTTGCGCCGGAGCCGCCCAGGTGCGCAAAAATATGGAAGAATGGCTCGGTGACGATGCCGGTCGGATGCGGGCTGGCCGCGTTACTTGCCAGAATGGAGAACCAGAAGGGCGCGGCGATGGCCGTCACCACGTTCATGCCATGAATGCCGACCGACCAGAGCAACATCATCAAAATAATTTCCAGCAAAGCGGCTGGATAGCTGTCCTGTACGGCTACCAGGGGCTTGAACACCTGCATGAACAGGAAAGGAATCGTCATCTGCTGTGTCGTGTTGCCGTCGACATAGGTGAACGAACTGACGAACCACTCGATGCCCCAGACCAGCGAGATCAACAGCAAGGTCGGCACCAGAGCCTCAAAGGCGCGGGTGACATTTCTTGGCACGCTTTTCGGCAGGCGAATGGTGAAACGGGAGCCGCGAAACCAGCGCATGACCTCGGTGGTCAAAATACCGATCAGAATGGCAACCAGTAACCCCTGACCGCCGAGGTAGGGCAGGATGGCGCCGAGTTGCAGCGTGTTCAGGTCGCGCACGGGCATGCTGGCGACCAGGAAGAGGACCATTGCCAGGATGCCCGGCTGCACCGGTTCCGTGCGCCGGTATTGCGCCAGGCTATAGGCAACGCCAAAAGCCAGAAAGACGGCCATCAGCCCGAAGGAGAGTTGATAGGGAACAAGAATATCTGTCTGGTAGGGAGCAATGAGGGCCGCCAGCGCGGGAACAGGGGGATTGGCAAGCACCAGAAAGACGCTGCCGGCAATAATCAAGGGCAACGTGAAAATAATAAAGGCGTCACGGATGGCCTGCAAATAGACGCTGCCCGCCAGCCCGCCGAGGGGCGGCACGAGGTAGCGTTCAAACCAGTCGCTGCTGCGCTCAATAAAGTTCGTCACGGCCTCGTTGTTCCTTCCTGCGCGCTGGCAAACAGGCGAAGTACCTGTTCCAGCACGGCCTCGCCATTCATCGTCGCATAGTGAAACGGCTCGATCAAAGCAACGGGCTTGCCGGTTGCCACCGCCAGTTTCTCAATGCTCTTCCTCAGATGGCGTATCTGGGGCGCGATCAGCACCACGTCACACTCTTCGACCCGCGCTGCGTACTCACCCGCGCTCAGTGCCTCGACGAAGAGTTCATACCCGCGCTTCTGCGCGGCTTCGAGCATGCTATCCACCAGCAAACTGGTCGACATTCCCCAGCTACACACAATCAAAACGCGAATCATGCATCCCCCGGCGGTTCCGACCGCTCCGCTTCGCTACCGGCGTATCGGTACATTTCTGTGCCATTTTTTTCATCTCAGCCGACTACACTCACATATATAGCAACAATCATGCCAGGAAGTGTGCTACACGGATAGCACACTTCCTGCACGTTATCGGTAAAGTATGTCACAGCGGCAACCTCTCCCACCCCTCTCTTTCCTGGATGCTTCGCTCCGCTCAGCATGACACGCCTATAAGCGTTTGCCATAATGGCTATAAGAAAGGATGGTCAATAAAAATATCGACCTGGCGCAGGATGCCGACGATGTTGTATGCCTCTTCATCGGGCAGGGGGCGGGCCACCTGCGAACTGAGAATCTGCAAGGCGCGGCGGCAGATGCGCAGTTCGCGCGGGTATTGCTCCTCCACCAGCGCCCGCACGCTATCGCTCACCAGCATGCCTTTTTGCAGGCCGCGTTCCAGAATACAGGCCAGGTGCAGCATCAGACCGGCCAGCACTTCCATATCAAACGTCTCCCCCACCTCCGCCTCGATCAGTTCGATCATGCGGTCGATCAACGGCAGGGCGCGCGCCGGATTGAGGAATATCAGACTCTGGCTCAGTGTGGTGGTGATCTCGCGCACAAGGTCAGCGCGGCGAGTAAATACAGGTACCGATGAAGGCGCAGCAGGAATGGTAACGGGCGCGACAACAGAGGTCGCGGCATAGTGGGCAGTTGCGGTCGCGAAAGTATGCTCATCCGAGGGCAGTGATGGCGCCAGCAGGGCAGGGTCAATCAGCGTCTCGCCGAGCAACGTGCGCAGGCGGGCAATGCCATCGCCGAAGAGGAAGTCGGTGAGCGCGATATAGGGATAGTGATCCAGGTGCGGGTTGATGGTACCAACGACCGCGACCACGTGCCGATTGCCGACGAGACGCTGCACATCAGCCTCGGTCTTGCCGGAAAGGCTGATATCCATACAGACAATTTCCACCCCTTGCTGGCGCAGATCGGGCAGGTGTCCTTCGATCAACTCCGCGATCCTGGCGGCGCTGCCGAAACCTGTCAGGCAAACGGAGAGAATGACTCGCGGCGCATGGGAAGTAAAGCCGTTGTGCCTCTCGCTCACTGCCCCCGCCTGCACCTCAACGGTGTCGGCCAGCGCAGCCTGCCTGTCTGTCTGCCTGCCATTGCTATGATTGTTCGCCAGCCCAGGGGAAAGGCTGGCTGCCAGTTGATCGAGCGTCATATTGCGCGAACGCTGTGCTTTGCGCACGGCCTCGATTACCAGCGGGGCGGAAACGGACGCTACCGCTCGTACCTGCACGCCGGTTTGCCGCGTCACCAGCTCTCCCAGCGAGAGCAGCGAAGTGAAATCGACGAGCAGCAGGACGCCACTCCCCTGATCGGCGGCGCGCACCCAGCGCGCTACCTGCCCGACCAGTTCATCCGGCGATTGTTCTAAGGTCAGTTCTACCCAGCGCACGGAGTTCACGCCCACCAGCGTATTTGCCAGCTCGGCCAGCCCGGCGGCGATACCCCGGCCATGCGCGGCCACCACAATGCCCACCGCCGATGGCTCATCGCTGAGCAGAGCGTCAGCATTGGCAAGCAGGATCGCCAGCACGTCTGTCTCGCTCTCCGGCAGCGAGACCCCCAGCGCCGAGCGAAACTGCATCAGGGCCACGCGCGCGACCTCGTATTCGATGGGATAGGTGCGCCGGACAGATTCGATGACCGGAGCAACGATTTGCCGCCCCTCAGCCAGACGTTCCATCGTGCTGGTCAAATGCATCGCCAGCACCAGCGCCAGCTTCTCCGGGAACGCGCGCCCCAGTTGCTCCTCCGCATACTGCACGATGTAGCGGCTGACGGCGGCAATGCGTTCATCCACCAGCGTTGTCAGGGTCTCAGGAAGCTGGTGGCTGACCTGATCGGCATATTGCTGGAAATACCGCTGGATATCCAGATGCAGCAGGCGATTGATCTCAGCATCTGAAAGACCGCCCTTGCGCAGCATATTCAGATCGCTGCTGATGGTCTCATAAATATCTTGCGCGGATTCAGGCAGGCTATCGAGGCTGAGACCGGTGGGCGTAAAGATGTGGGTGGCCTCCAGCAGGTGTTGCAGAGGTTCCAGGCGGCGGCGCAATTCGGGCGTCCGCAGCAGGCCGCGCCGCACATGGTCGGGCAAAATATCGAGATGAACGCGCAGTTCAGATAGATTGCCGGTACGATATTCAAGGTAGGCACGCGCGCAGACCAGCTGGACATCGGTGCGCAACTGGCCGATGTTGCCGGGACATTCATAAAGCAACAGCGCGCGCAGTGCCTGTGGCGCGACATGGATATGCGCGCCGATGCTGCTGCACTCAGTGGTGAAGAAGGCGCGCAGCAATTCGTATCGCTCCGTCAGCGTGCGTTCGTGCAGCCCCGGCAGCGTGATCGTCATGGGGACGCGGCGGCGAAACGTCGGCAGCAGCGTTGTATTGGGGTCTTCCGTCGTCGCGGCCAGCAGGAGCAGGGAACAGTGGCGCTCTTTGACATCGCCCAGGCGGCGGAAACGCTCGCGATCCATCAGGTAGAAGAGCATCTCCTGGCCTTCCGGCGGCAGGCGATGCACCTCATCCAGAAACAGGATACCTCGATGCGCCTGCTCAACCAGCCCCTCACGGTCGCGATCAGCGCCGGTGTAGGCCCCGCGCACCACGCCGAAGAGATGGGCCATGAGCAACTGAGGATTGCCCGCGTAATCGGCGCAGTTGAAACTGATAAAGGGCGCGTCCGGGGGCAGCGCGTTCAATTCCAGCGCGAAGGCATGCATCAGGCGCGCGAAGGTGGTCTTGCCGACTCCACTGGGGCCGTAAAGCAGCGTATGCAGGCCGCGCGGGGGGTAGAGCATAGCGGCTTTCGCCTGCTGAATGGCAACCTTTAGCCCCTCACTGCCGCCGATCAGCGTCTCAAAACTGGTGACGACCGCGCCAACATGCATGGAAGCGGCAACTGCTGGCGGCTGCCCTGGTTCATAACTCTCCAGCGGCGTCGGCAACGTCGGCGGCGCCCCTTCCTGCCAGCCTCGTCCATGGCCATTCGCGCTCAACGGCCCCAGGGGAGATTTGACGACAAAGAGAACGGGGCGGCCAGGAATGCGTTCAACCCGGCCTTCTTGCACCAGCAGATTGAGATCGCGGCTGGCATTGGTGCGATCAACTCCTGCCAGCCTGCCAACCTCTTCGGCGTTGAAGCCAGCATGACGCCGCAGCACGCCATTCTGCGGCGGTCGCTGCCTCTGTAAGCTTTGCAGTGCCTCAAATACCCGCTCTTTACGGAGCAAGCGTTCACTCCTTCTCGTGCAGGCGTTGCGGGATACAACCTTAACCTGCTCGTGCCTGCCAGTGTAGCATAACTCATCATTGAGGAACAAAGGGGAGAAAATGATCCTTCGCCATTGAAGCCACGCCCCTACCGCTCTTATCTTATTATACTACGTTCGATTGCAGAGCAAGTTCACAGCCTCTCTTACCCCTCTGGAGAGGCCATACCCTTCAGGAAGAGGAGGGAGCGTTTGATCGCTCTTCAGGAAACTGTTCCTGGTGGCGTTTCTTCCATACATGCCATCAGGCAACAATGATCGCTTGAATCATCCCTACAATGGGCGTTGAGAAGAGGCCGCCAATAATGCCAAAGAGTTCCACGCCGGCGAGCAGGGCGAAAATCGTAATAATGGGATTCAAGCCAACGGCTCGCCCAACAATGCGAGGCGTCAGGATGTTATTCTCAAGCGTCTCTACTACAATCAGAAAGACGAGCGTAATCAGCGCGGTAATCCACCCCTGAGTGAGGGCCACAGCCAGAATGGCGATAGAGGTGATGTAGACGCCAAGCACCGGCAAGAATTCCAGGGCAAAGGCAAACACGGCCAGCAGAAAGGCATAGGGAATACCGATGATCGCCAACCCGATATCCATCAGCACACCGATAATCAGAGCCAGTAAAACCGTGCCGCAAATATAGCCGCCGACCACTCTCCTCAGCGTCTTCAGCAAAAAATCAATGCGCCCGCGCTGGCTCTCCGGCGTCTTCGTGCGCAGCCAGTGCGTCATCGCGGGGCCATAGAGAACAAAGTAGATGCTGAAGAGAGCCACCAGCACCATATTGACATAGAAGCCAAAGACGTTGGTTGCCAGGGGGACGATGCTGGTGACAACGCCTTCCAGGCAGCGCAGGCCACCCCTGGCGGGTGGCCTGCGCTGTCGACCTGTGACGGGGAGCCAGCATACGGCATGCTATCCGGCGAGCCGACTATTTTCTCAGCTCGCGAACAAACTGGCTGAAGACATGGATATGGTGATCGATGTCTTGCCGGGTGTGCTGGATAGAGACGGTCCACTGGTCGTCGAAGCCCGGCGGGAAAAGGATACCGCGATTCGCCAGGAAGAGCCAGTAGGCGTAGGAGAGACGCATGTCGATATCCCACCAGGCGCGATAGTTGTACGCGCGCTCGTAGCGGAACATGGCACAGCCTTTCGCGCCGATCTGCGCCACATGCATGGGCATGCCGAACTCGTCGATGATGCCGATATAGGCTTGCGCCAGTTGCCTGGAAAGGTCGATGGCATGGTTGTGCGCGTCCTGCGTGAAAATCTGCGTGAGCGTCACCAGCCCGGCGCGCATGGACATCGGGTTGCCGTTGAAGGTGCCGAGATGCAGCACTTCCTCGTGGTTGATATGGCGCATGACCTCCTCACGCCCGCCAAAGGCGCCGATGGGCATGCCACCGCCGATGGATTTGGCGAGGCAGATTAAATCCGGTTCGACCGGATAGAGTTCCGTGATGCCGCCGGGGGCAACGGTGACACCCGTCTTCACCTCGTCAAAGATGAGTAGCACGTCGTGTTTGCGCGTCACATCGCGAATGGCCTGCAAATAGCCGTCCTGCGGCAAAATGATGCCGACATTCATCAAGACGGCCTCGGTAATGACGGCAGCCACCTCGCCTTCGTGTTCGCTCAAAATGCGATCCAGCGCCTCCGCATCGTTGAAGGGGGCAATGATGGTATTGCCTTTGAGATCGGCGGGAATGCCCTTTGAGGCCGGAACTGTGTTGGGATGCTCCACCGGGCCAGCAGCCTCACGCGAAGGTTTGGTACTCATCAACAGCGTATCATGGTGACCATGATAGGAACCTTCGATCTTCACTACTTTGTCGCGCCCGGTGTGCGCGCGAGCGACACGCAGGGCATCCATCGTCGCCTCGGTCCCGGAGTTGCAGAAGCGTACCAGTTCGATTGGCGCGAAACGACGCTTCATCTCTTCTGCCAGGAAAACGGTATCGGGGCAGGGCAAAGAGTAGAGGCTGCCCTTGCCAAGCTGGTCGCGCAGGGCTTCCACCAGCACGGGGTGCGCGTGGCCAACAAGCAGGCTGCCGAAACCCAGGTGAAAATCAGCGTACTCGTTGCCGTCATAGTCCCAGATATGGCTCCCCTGCGCCCGGCTGATAAACAGCGGATAAGGCGGCACGGCCTGGAACGAACTGGATACTCCCATCGGCAGCGAAGACAGCGCCCGCCGGTGAATCTCGTAGGAGCGAGGAGTGCGCTTTCTGAATTCCGCTTCCTCGCGGGCAATGATCTCTTCTACCACTGCGCGGTCAAGCATAACTGGTTCTCGAAGCATAAAAAATCCTTTCCTGAGCGAGGAAATACGTACTCATCCGTCAACATGCGTCACCGGATGGACAATAACATCTCTCAATGCGCTTCCATGCTTCCCACGACTCACATGAAAGAAAACCACATCTCTTCTTTATTGTACCCTATCGCTGAGAAATTAGCAATTCATCCTGCTATTTTATACGAATATCATATTTTTCCGCGAATATGCTACGAATTTCGCAAACAAGTTACCCTGTTTGCAGGGTATCACTCTTGCCATCCCCATCGTGTATCTACATGACCTGCCTTCAGGTTCGCTATCCGTGTCACAATTGCAGGGTACTATTGCACAGATGACGCTACAAAATTTGCCTGGTAGTGACATACAAAAAACACCATGTAGTATGCAGTCCTCAAGCTGCTTTTCAGGAGAAACATATGCCACAATACATGACGCAGTTTACCTTTACGCCTGAAGCCTGGAAAGCGATGACCAGCAAGCCACAGGATCCAGGGCAGGCAATACGCTCGATCATAGAGCGATGCGGCGGCAGCATTATCACCTTTTACTACAGCTTCGGCGAATTTGACGGGGTAGTGTTCTATGACGCACCCGACGAGGCTACTGCGGCTGCTATGGCCGTCGCGACGGATATCACGGAACCGTTGAAGGCCATCAAAACGACGGTATTGCTCAGTGAGGATAAGGGAAGGGAGATGATGCAAAAGGTTGGGAGTTTGAATCTCAGCCAGGTGCCAACGTAACATCAGGAAGTCAGAAAAATGCGGGCGGGGTGTATTGCTGCATAGCAATACATCCTGCCCGGAGTGAGCAACTCTTGCTAGCCCTGTGCCTGTCCCGGCGCCACACCGGTAGGTGTAGCGGTAGTCGGGCGAGGTGGCAGCGGCTTGCGCGTAATACGGGCAAAGATACCGCCAACGATGAGCAGATAGGCTGTATAAAGGAAAGCTTGCAACACAGTGGGAGCCTCGGCATAGCCAAGCAAGCCATGTAGCAGATCACCAAGAGTACTCTCTTCACTCAGTAGATGACCGGTGTTCCAGAGGATAGCTGTACCAAAGGGGAGCCAGCCCAACTCTTGCAGATTCTGCACAGCATCGCCAAGCAGACCGGCAGCAAAGAAGATGAGCAGAATGCCCATGATACGGAAAAAGACCCGGTAATCCAGCCGATAACCCATGCGATACACGAAGAAACAGAGGATGAGAGCAGCCAGCAGACCAAGGGCGGCGCCAAGCAAGAGCAGCAGGCCGTTTGTCTGGAACGCGAAAGCCAGCGTGAAAATGGCTGTTTCCAGGCCCTCTCTGCCAACCGTAATAAAGGCAAGCAGGCCAAGCGCAAAACCAGAACCGGCAACACTGGCTTTAGCCGTAATCTCCTTCTTCAGCAGGCGACTATGCTTCTGCATCCAGAATGTCATGGTCGTGAGCAAAACCACAGCGACCAGATACGTAATGGTCTCAAAGATGGTTTGAAATGTTGAGCCATCATAGGTGCGAACGGTGAAGTAGATGGCAAACCCACCGAGCAATGAGCCAAGCACCGCCAACCCGACGCCAGCCCATACAGCTCGCCCCTGGTGCATCTGCCCGAGCTGGCGCAGCACAGCAAAGAGGATACTGATAATGAGACTGGCCTCCAGCCCCTCCCGCAAAAACAGGACAAATGTTGCTAACATTCCAAATATACCTTCTCTAGAGGAGTAGAACTTGCACAGCCATCGCAAATACACTCCAGAACACTAATTCCGACTAACTCACTAAGATATTAGCATACCCTAATGTCGTCCGTCAAGAGAGATTATAGCAAAAAAGCCTCAGAATAACCAGAAGTAAGACGAGCAGGCCAGCCGTTTATCCCCCTGAAGAATCAGACCTCCAGTAGCGCAGCAGAGCAAAAAGATCAGGCTGGTCAGAGGTGATGGAATCAACGCCAGCATCGGCAAAACGCTGCATGGCTTCAAGCGTATTGACGGTCCAGACGCCCAGCTTGAACCCGTTCTCGTGCGCCGAATGGAGCAATACATCGGTGAAGAGGGTGCGATCCAGGTTAATCCACTCGCAGCCCAGCGCCAGCACCTGCTGCATCAACGTCTCAAGCGCGTCTTTTTCGCCATACTTCCACATGCTCTTATCAACGAGGGCGCCCGTGCGGATGCGAGGCTCAAGCTCCTTCACACGAGGCAACTGCGACCAATCAAAGGAGATGATGAGTACGTGGTCAACCATGTCGGTGGCGCGCACCTCCTGTACCACCGCTTCGGCGATACCGGCATAGCTGCCATACACGCCATCTCTCTTGCTGCGCTTGATCTCGATATAGACATCCAGATGCCCCTTCACCAATTCAAGCACCTCGCGCAGTGTCGGAATTTGCTGCGGCTCCGGCCAGCCACCGGGAAAATGCGCGGCGGCATTCAAGCTGCGCAGATAGGCAAAATCGAGATCAAGGATATTGCCGGTACCATTGGTGAGTCTGTCCACCGTATTATCATGAAAGACGATCAGGTGTCCATCGCAACTCATCTGCACATCCAGTTCAACCGCATCAACGGGCAGCGTCAGTGCATTGCGAAACGCCGCCATCGTATTTTCCGGCGCCAGCGCCGCCCCTCCACGATGAGCCACCCGCTCAACATAATGCGTATTCGTATCCATAACAGTGTCCTGTCAACTCCCTTCTCATACTCGCTATTGTTGTTGACGATTCTGTTGTATAGTATAGCAACAGGAAGCAATTTTGAAAGCGAGGAAATTTTCCGATGGCATTGAAACTCGGTTTAACAGGCGAATCGACGACAGTGGTGACACACGAGAATACGGCGGCGGCGGTAGGCGCGGGCGGCGTTGAAGTCTTCAGCACGCCCATGATGATCGCCCTGATGGAGAACGCATCGTGGCATGCCGTTGCCGACGAACTGGACGAGGGCTATGTCACTGTTGGCATACTGGTCAACGTGCGCCACCTGGGGGCCACGCCCATAGGCCAGCGAGTGCGCGCCACCGCCGAACTGGCCGAGATCGACGGGCGCCGCCTGGTCTTCAACGTCGCGGCCTACGACGAGCAGAAAAAGATCGGCGAGGGCCAGCACGAACGCTTCATCGTCAACCTGGAACGATTTTTGCAGCGTATCGGGCAAACGGAATAAGAAAGCCTTGCTATTTGTTATCACCTTTGCTACAATAGACGTGTAAGTGGAGTCTATCCCTCCGCTTGCGAGGCAATGCAACAAGGGGATGTCGGGTTTCGACAGACAGGCAAATTGTAGAATTGCAGGCCGAGGTGTCGGTACGCACTCTCGTTAAACAACCGA
>Ga0209810_1005876_pt1 | contig 10912 bp, 8 predicted proteins | sample Coa_R1_7_FD_187159 | JGI IMG/M metagenome (GOLD analysis project Ga0209810, IMG submission 187159) | Surface soil microbial communities from Centralia Pennsylvania, which are recovering from an underground coalmine fire - Coalmine... | ecosystem: Environmental > Terrestrial > Soil > Unclassified ...
CGGCGCCGAGGCCACGAGTCAGCTTGTCGCCGATACGGATCCAGTGTGGGGCCTCCGTTTGCAGCAACGCCTGTGCATCGGTGTTGATGGCGATAAATTCAATCCCTACCATACTGGCACGAATCATACGGTTTACCGCATTGGTTCCCCCTCCTCCAACACCGATCACCCGAATCTGGGCAAAGCCCTCAACTTGATGATTTCCCATTGGTACCATAGTGGCCTCCTTTACCTACGGAAGAAACGCGCGCAGCCAGCGCCCGAAACGATTGACAACATTCGTATTCCCTTGCTCTTCCCGTTCCTCGTCCTCAATGAGGAAGGAAGTGTGCCGCAGGCCCCATAACAACAGACCGACCGAGGTGGCATAGGCCGGACGGCAGATGGAATCGGCCAGGCCGTGCAGTCCGAGCGGAGAGCCGAGACGTGCAGGCAGGTCGAGCGTTTGCCCCGCCAGTTCCAGAATGCCCGGCAACTCCGCTGACCCGCCCGTCAGAACCAGGCCCGCCGGGAGCAGCCCCTCGTAGCCAGATTTTTTAATCTCCTCATGCACCATTTCAAAGAGTTCTTCCACGCGGGCCTGGATAATTTCCGCCAGCAATTTACGCGGCACCAGGTCGTTGCAGTCCGGCATAAATTGCGCCAGGTCTATCATATCGTCCTCGGAGATGGTGGCAGGGTCGCAGTGTCCATAGGTCACTTTGAGTTCCTCGGCCACCCCGAAGGGCAGGCGCAGGCCGATGGCGATGTCGCTGGTAATCAGGTTGCCGCCGACGGGCAGCACGACGGAATGCCAGATAGCCCCATCGGCAAAGACGGCGACATCGGTGGTGCCGCCGCCCACATCGACCAACACCACGCCCAGGTCAGTCTCGCCGTCGCCCAGCACCGCCTCGCTTGAGGCCAGCGGCTCCAGCACCAGGTCCTCAATCTCCACCTGCGCCTTATGCACGCACTTAATCAAATTGTGAATGGAAGAAACCGAGCCGGTCACGATGTGCGTCTCTACCTCCAGGCGGAAGCCGGACATGCCGATCGGGTTCTTGATACCCTCCTGACCATCCACGACATAGCCGCGAGGAATGACATGGATCACCTCACGGTTGGCCGGCATAGCAATGGCCCGCGCCACCTCGATGGCACGGCTGATGTCGTTCTGCACGATGTCGCGATGACTGGGCGAGATAGCGACAAAGCCCTTGCTATTCTCCGATTCGATATGGCTTCCTGCAATGCCCACGTAGGCGGTGGTAATGTTCTTCCCTGAAAGGCGTTCTGCACGATCAAGCGCCGCAGCAATGGATGTGACGGTCTCTTCAATGTTCACCACCACCCCACGGCGCAACCCCTGCGAAGGGCAGGTGCCAACGCCAACAATATTCAGTTTCCCGTCGCGGTCCAGCTCGCCGACGAGAACGCAGATTTTTGTTGTTCCTACGTCGATACCGACAATCACCCGCTCTTGCACGATACACGCTCCTATCGGGCGGTCACTGTGAGACGCACTACGTTAACTCTGTAAGGTATAAACAGGCCGCAGGCCGAAACGTAGATCAACCGTCGCGAGATGCAGTTGTTGTCTCTGCGCCAGCGCGAGAATTTGCTGGAGTTCCAGCAGGCGGTTCTCCAACGGATTGCGGTCACCGGTGCTGCCAAGATAGGCGCGCCAGCCCGCCGGACTGACAATGACAAATGAACCGGCTTCTCCCGGCGCGACGGCCAGAGTATCCGTATAATCCAGGGTAAAGGCCGTAAGGCCCGTAAGCCGGGGCAGGCTGCTGAAGACCTGCATCGCGAAGCGCACATCGGCGGCATTCACGTGACTGCCCGGTTGTAGCCTGCTACTGCCCTTCCCTGTCGCTATATCTTTACGGGTGTCCACGACTGCCATCAACTGACCCGCCCCCGGCGTCTCGCTCGCCAGGGCGATCACCACTCCCTGCGCGTCCACGCTATAGGTGCCATATCTTGTCTGCCAGAGCAGAACCGGCACGCGCTCGCTCACCGCTACCGACAACTGATTGGGCCATTGCCGCGAGACGCTGGCCGAGGAGACCGGCGGCAGCGCCTCGACGCGCGCGGTAAGCGAGGCGACATCTACCAGAAAGATGTTCTGCCCCTGCATGCCCATATTTTGAATGGTCTGGATCAGGGCGCTGTTATGCGTTCCCCTGACGTTGACCTGCTCGATACGAAAGGCCGTGCCGGTCAGGGCAAAGCTGGAGCCGAGAGCGGCAGCAACCGCGAGAACGAGAAACCCCAGCACTTTCCAGAGCAGGCCTCGACGCCGACGCCGGGGAATCGGCGTGCCGTTGTACGGCGGCAAATGGCGGCGCGGCAGAGGTCGGCCAGCCAGCCCGCTCTGCGAGAGGCGGCGCGGCACCATGCCGCCAGAGGTCTGCTGGCGCTGGCGGGCGCGGAAACGCTCCTCGCGCCGCCGCTCAAAATCGCTCCATGCCTGCTCCGGCTCAACCTCCTGTGATAGCGTGACGATGCGCTGCTGGTACTGTTTTGCCTGCGCCCTCTGCGCCCCTCTCGCCTGCTGCTCCAGCGATGCTCGCCTCGTCAATGGACGTTTGTATGTGTGAGAGGCTCTCTGCTCTCGTTGTGGTCGGTAGTTTACCATATGACCCCCCAGACGCCGCGCAACTCGACTTCCAGTTCCAGGTCCACCCCGAATTGCTCCAGTACGCGGTCATGTGCTTCGATAATCAATGCTACGATGTCGGCGGCGCTTGCCCCCCCTGAGTTGACGATAAAGTTGGCGTGGCGCGGCGAAATCTGCGCCTTGCCGTGCATTTTGCCCTTCAGCCCGGCGGCCTCAATCAGGCGACCGGCGAAATCGCCCGGCGGGTTCTTGAAGATGGAACCCGCGCTCTGCTGCGGCGGCTGCGTCTGCTTGCGATGCAGCCTGTATTGCTCCACCAGCGCGCGCAGCTTCTGCGGCTCCTCGCGGTGCAGGCGAATGCCCAGTTGCAATACGATCTCTTCCGGCTCGATCATGGCGCGCGGAGCCGGAACCGGGTAGCCCGCCTCATTGAACTCGACGCGCCGGTCGGCGCGGAAGCGGCTGTTGCGATAGGCCAGCGCCAGTTCGTCATGATTGAGACGGCGCACAACCGGCGCCTGCTGCGGCATTTCTGGCTCGTCGCGCAGTTCTGAGCGCCTGACATCCAGTTCATCGACCCATTCCAGCACACGCCCAATCTCACTGCCGTGCGCGCCCGCGTTGCTAACGACGCCACCCCCCAGCGTACCGGGGATACCGGGGCCAAATTCCAGTCCGCCCCAGCCCTTCGCTACCAGATCGTTGATCAATTTCGGCCAGTTCACCCCTGCATCTGCTATGAGCAGGGCCGTACCGTCGCCGCGCTCCTCAATGCTATAGCGGTCGAAGGCGATGCGCGCCACGATGCCGGAGACACCCATATCGGAATAGAGAATGTTGGTGCCATTGCCGACAAACAATACTGGCCAGCGCAGCGCCGAACAGAGCTTCACCAGCTCAATCAGTTCTTCCTGTGATGCCAGCGAAATCCAGATGTCCGCCTTGCCGCCGACGCCAAAGGTATTATGGCGGGAGAGCGGCTCGTTGATGCGCACGCGCTCGCCAAAACGCGGGCGCAATTCAGCGTAAGCAAGCTCTATATCAAATTGTTCAAAATCAAAAGCCATAAGCGCGTTCCCCTGGAGCTTTCCAGACAGCTATCTCCTCTTCACCTCACCGGCCACGTCTTCTTGCAAAAGCATTTCAGTTACCGTATAGACATCGCCCGCGCCCATAACGAGTACCAGATCGCCCGAACGCAGGACGCGGCGCAGCGCCCTGGCCGTTTCTTGCACGCCGCCACTATGTATCACCTTGCGCCGCCCATCGGCGAAAGACGGTTGCTGCGCGATGGCCGCCACCAGGTCTCGCGAGGAGATCAGGCCGCTATCGCGCTCGCGCGCCGGAAAAATATCGGCGATGAGCGCCACATCAGCCACATCAAAGGCGGCGCGAAACTGCTCGAAAAAGGTCTTTGTCCGGCTAAACATGTGCGGCTGGTAGACCGCGACCAGCCGACGTTCAGGATACCGCTGACGAGCCGCCAGCAAGGTCGCCTCGATGGCAGTGGGATGATGGGCGTAGTCATCGACAAGGATGATATCCTCTGCCTGCCGAACCTGCCCGTTTTCTCCCTCGATTGTCAGCGCGCCAGCGTGACGGATCTCGAAGCGCCGCCGGATGCCGGAGAAACTTTCCAGCGTTTGCCTGATCGTCGCGGCATCCACGCCGAGCAGAGATGCCGCTGTGAGCGCAGCCAGCGCATTTTGCACATTGTGGACGCCTGGCAGACGCAGACGGATAGTCTCCGCCCACACCTCGCCGTCTGGCCCACGCACGCGAAAGCTCGTTTCGCCTTCCAGCTTCACATCAATTGCCTGAAACGTTGCCCGCTCCCTTATAGACGCCGCACCTGCCCCTTTTTGAGAGGGTGCGAGGCCCGCGACGGAGCAGGTGACGATGCGGCCCGGCCAATCGCTCAGCCGGTCGCGCAGTTCCAGACAGCCAGGGCTATCGGCATTCAGGACAAGCGTCGGCGGTAGTGACCGCTCGTCGCTCATGTCCATGCCGCGTATGAAATGCTCAAACGCGGCCAGGAATGCCTCGTAGTCGGCGAAGAATTCGGGGTGTTCAAACTCAATCGAAGTCACAACCACCAGACGAGGGTGATAGTGCCAGAAATTGTGATTGAACTCGTCGGCTTCGTTCACCGCGTAGCGGCTCTGGCCGAGACGGTAGTTCGCGCCGAAACGCGGGACGACCGCGCCGATCTCGACCGTCGGGTCGAGACCGGCATCGACCAGCATCAGCGCGAGCATGGCAGTGGTCGTTCCCTTGCCATGTACCCCACTTACCGAGAGCAAACACTTCCCACGCATCAACTCGCCCAGCAGTTCCTGCCAGGGGATGACCCGCACGCCACGCCGCCGCGCCTCCGCCAGTTCCGGGTTATCCGCGTCAAGGGCCGTCACCGCCGGGCTGATCACCAGGGCATCGATCTCAGCGCCCTCTACCACCACATGCTCCGGGTTATGCCCGATGGCCACCGCGATGCCTGCACGTTCCAGCATACGAGTGGTTGCTGAAGCTTGCCGATCACAGCCGGTCACGACATCGCCCGCCAGTCGCGCCATCTGCGCGACAGCGGAGATGCCCTGGCCGCCTATGCCCATAAAATGTAAGCGAGAATGTCTCTGTTTCAAACTTTCGCATCCTGATTGTGCCTGTTTTGCGCTGCCGCGCCCGCCAGTGTCTTTATATGTAAAGCGATTTCTCGCGTTGCGTCCGGTTTCGCGATTCTCCCGGCTGCCTGAGCCATTGACTCAAGTAATGAACGAGACGAGAGAACAGTTATTACACGATCCAGCAGCATTTCGGGTGTCAGGTCATCGTCGCGAATGACCTGCGCCGCCTGCTGGCGTCCAAACATGGCCGCATTCACCTCCTGCGGTGAGCCACCGAGGGCGGGCGGCAGCGGAACCAGGATGCTCGGTTTGCTCAAGACGGCCAGTTCGCTCAGGGTTGCCGCCCCGGAGCGACACAGGACCAGCTCTGCTGCTTGCAGGGCCGTCGGCATCTCGGCGTCCATGTATGGAACCAGATGGTAACGCTGTTTCTCCTGATCGGCCAGGTTCGCCATCGTTTGTTCAGCCAGTTCGCGTGTTTCGTCAAATAGCTTCTTGCCGCTAATTTGCAAAACCTGACAATGGGTGAGAAGCCCTGGCAGGGCGTGACAGACAACCTGATTGAGATGTCTGGCCCCCTGGCTGCCTCCGGTGACGAGCAGGACTGGCGCTTCCGCCTCCAACCCCAGCGAGCGCCGCGCCTCCTGTGGAGAGCTGGCCCGCGCCTCCAGGATTGCTTCTCGTACCGGATTACCGGGTTGCAACGTTTTCTGTCTCGGAAAGTACGCCAGCGAGTCGGCGAAAGCGACCGAAATGCGCGTCGCCAGCGGCGCGAGCAGGCGATTCGACAGGTTGGGCGAGACATCTTCCTGATGCATCAGGAAAGGCACGCCATTGAGACGAGCCGCCACTCCCGCCGGAACCGCGACATAGCCGCCACTGGTAAAGACGGCGTGCGGGCGAAACGTGCGCACGATGCGCACCGCCTGCGCTATACCCACCGGCACCCTTGCCACCCCCGTTACCGTTTTCCATGAGATGTACCGTTGCAACTTGCCAGCCTTGATAATGGCGTAAGGGAAACCCATCTGTGGGGCCAGTTCGGTTTCCAGACCATCGTCACTGCCCAGGTACAAAATCTCGGCCTGATACTCCTTCTGTAACTGCGTCGCCACCGCCAGAGCCGGGTAGATGTGACCCCCGGTGCCGCCGCCGGATACTAACACTCTCATACGCAATACAACCCACCAGACTTTATATGCACCAGACCCGGTCAGAGGGTGGGCCGGAAGGGCAGGCTCCGGGCCGGGCCTGCTCCCGCTGGCCATCACGGGTGCTGCAAGCCCTACCCCTCCATGCCTCCAGCCCTCTGGCCGGTTGCCTGGATAACCCGGTTTACTCCGGTGTCTCTTCTTTACGCTTTCTGCCTGCGCTGGCCAACTGTCAGGGTGCGGCGCAACGCGGGCATCTCCGGCTCGCGAATGTAACGCGAGATGTTGAGCAAGACGCCGATAGCCGCCATGGAGACGACCAGCGACGAACTGCCATAACTAATGAACGGCAGCGGCACCCCTGTGTAGGGAATGGTGCCGGTGGTGGCCCCGATGTTAATCATGGCCTGCAAGACCAGCCAGGTCGTGATCCCCGTTGCCAGCAACGCGCCGTACATGTCCTGCGTGCGCCGGGCCAGCCGGAAGCCGCGAAAAGCGAGACACAAGAATAAAATGACGATAATGGCGGAACCGAGCAGGCCCAGTTCCTCACCGATAATGGCCATAATCGAGTCCGTATAGGGCATCGGCAGGTAGCCCGTCTTCTGACGGCTCGCGCCGAGACCCACGCCAAACCAGCCGCCCGAACCCAGAGCCAGCAACGACTGGTAGAGTTGCATGTTATATCCCGTAATATTGCTAAAGGGGTTGAGAAACCCCAGCAGACGCAGGGCGCGGTAGCCGCTGAACGCCTCCTTGAGAAAGATGAGGCCGCCGCAGACCATCGCCAGCAAAAACTGCACGATATTCGCGCCCGCCGTAAAGAACATGGCCGTCGCCATCCCGGCGATGATAATGGCCGTTCCCATGTCGTTTTCCAGCAGGATCAGGCCGAGAATCAGGCCGACCAGGATGACGAAGGGGGCCAGGCCGTAGAGAAAGGTGCCAACCTGGTTACCCTTGCGCGCCAGCCAGTCCGCGATATACAGAGCCAGCACCAGCTTGGTCAGCTCGCTCGGCTGAAACGAGAAGAACGAGCCGAAGGCCAGCCAGCGCGACGCTCCATACACTGTGACGCCAAATTTCAGCACGATCACCAGCAGGGGCAGCACAATCGCCATGCCGATCAGCGAGAAACGCCGCCAGATGCGATAATCGACACGCATGGTCACCAGCATGGCCGCCAGCCCTACCACCATGCCCCAGAACTGGCGCAGGAAAAAGTAGGACGGGTCACCATAGTAGCGCGCTGCCGTGAACGAGCTTGCGCTGTAGACCATCACCAGACCGATGCAGAGCAGGGCCAGCGTGATGACCAGCAGCCAGGGATCGATCTTGCCCGCCACACGCGGCAGGCGCATCTCCAGCTCGGCCAGCTTTTTCTGCTCCTCCGCGCTGATGACCTGCACGCTCACATCTTCCTGCTCCGATTCCCACAGCCGCCAGCCACCGGTAACGCCGCTACGCCTGCCCACCGGCGCCCCATCGGCACCCGCACCACGCCCGCGCGGCAGCCTCTTGCGCGGTCCAACAGGAGTGGCAGGAGTGGCAGAACGCGCCAGCGCCTGCCGCGCGCCAGCGGGCCGAGGGCGGGCGCCGCCGACGCCAGAGAGCGACCGCCTGCTCTCCGCCCCGATCCGGCTCGCACCCACACGCGCAAGCGACTCGCCATGCTCCTGCGCGTAGCTTTCCAGCGCGGGCGAACGCATCACCGGCGTCTGCTCCTGCTGGCCCTTGCGCCGCTCCAGTCGCGTCCGGCTCTCGCCTGCTCTGTTCGGTTGTCTCCCGTTGTCGCGTGACATCGCTACTTTTCTCCGGCCAGGCCTTGACATAGAACAAATTTTCGAGTATAGTTATTTACAGGAAGCAGGAGAGGGTTATTTCTCCTGACCGCCGGGAGCGGACTGTTCCTGCATCAGTTGCAGGGCCTGCTCCAGATCGAGATCATTCAGCGCCTGCGAATGTACCTGCTGCAGGTCGACGACCTTGATACCCTGTCCGCGCTGCAATTCAGCCCAGGGGTCGTTGCTCAACATTGGTATTTCCGGTACTTCAGCGTTGGCTGCCAGCTCTGGCCCGGCGCTGGCTGTCGCCTCTCTGGAGAGGCCGAGCAGTTCGCGCCAGGTGTCGCTCAGTTCCGGCTCGTCTTGCCCGGCCTGCTGAGCCGGTTCTTCCTGCTGATGCTTATTCTGTTCGGATTGCATGTCTTCCTTCGCTATCCTGTTTGTTTGCCCGACCGTGCCGCCCAATCGGCCGCCCCGGCCAGGCCACCCGCAAGGGGTGGCCCTACTATATACGAGGCCCTCCGACCGCCCCTGTATAGCCAGACGATTGCGATTTTATGCTTTTAGATCGTCGGGCGGGACCTGATAGTAGGCCATGAGTTGTTGGGCGATGGCTTTCCAGAGGGGAGCCGCCGCCGTGCCGCCATAGATGGTGGCCTGTGGCCGGTCTATTTTGACCAGGATGACGAACTGCGGGTTCTGCGCCGGGATGAAGCCGGCGACCGAGGCTTCCGTCTCGGAGTCAGAGATCCCCTGCGTCGTCGCGGTTCCCGTCTTGGCGGCTACTGTGTAACCCGGCACTTTGGCCGTCTGCGCCAGTCCGATAGTTGCCGCCTCCTCTAACATGCCTGTCAGCAGTTGAGCCGCGCGGGCGCTGATGACGCGCCGCACTACCTGTGGCTGCGTCGTCGCGTCCCGCCCGTTGTTGTCGATTGCGGCCAGCAAGTACGGGCGCATCATGACGCCGCCGTTGGCGATAGCTTCGTAGGCCAGCGCGACCTGGAGCGGCGTGGCTTCGATGCTCTGGCCGAACGCCTGGCGGGTCAGGTCGCTGGGCGTCCAGACCTGCGGGCTGTTCGTCGGCGTGCGATAGTAGCCGGGGGCCTCCGGGCCATCATGGAGACCGGTGGGCTGGCCGAAGCCGAAGCGCGCCAGGTACGGGTAGTAGCGCGACGCGCCTAAGATGTTGTGCGCTACGTAGGCGGCGCCGACGTTGGCCGAGTGTTCCAGCACCTGCGTCATCGTCTCCGTCCCATAGGCCAGATCATCCCAGTTATAGACCGTTGGCGCGTCCGGGAAGGTGATGTAGCCCGGATCGACCAGCGTGGTCTCAGGCGTGATCAGTTGCTGGTCGAGCGCGGCTGCCATCGTCACGGCCTTCATCGTCGACCCCGGCTCATAGGCGCAGTAGAGCGCCGGATTGAAGTAGACATCTTCACTGCCCAGACAGCCCTTCTGGTTGGCGTACTGCCAGTATGAGTTCGGGTCGAAGGTTGGATAGCCGGCCATCGCCACCACCGCCCCGGTGCGCGCGTTGAGAACCACTACCGTGCCGCTCTGCGCCCCCAGTTGCTTCACCGCCTGCGCCAGCCCCTGCTCTACAAAGAACTGGATATCGCTATTGATGGTCAGCGTCAGGTCAGCGCCGGACACCGGGTTTTGCTCGGTGCTGGGGCCGACGACGAGCGGGTTGCCGTTCAGATCGGTCTCAGCCGTCAGGCTGCCCGGCTTGCCCGAAAGCAGCGCGTTGTACTGACCCTCGATGCCGTAGACACCCTGATTGTCGGTATCGCTCTGCGTCACGTAACCGAGAAGTTGCGCCGCCAGGGAACCCTGCGGATAGACACGCCAGGTTCGCGAGACCAGAAAGATATCCGGCAGGTGCATCGCCTGTAATTGCTGGCTCTGCGTCGGGTCGATGCGCGTCGCTATGCGTATCGTCTGCAGGCCACTGTTAAAGTCCTTGTATAACCGATCTTCCGAGACCTGCGGCAGAACGTGATGCAGTGAGTGAATCAATTCCGCCAGGCTGGCCTGGTAATCGTCTGGATGGTCAACCGAAAACTGGATCGGCTCGATATATACGTCATCGCGCACAACGTTGGTTGCCAGGATGCGCCCCTGGGCATCGTAGATGAGGCCGCGAGGCGCGTTCAGCACGATATTCTGTATATGTTCGTCGAGGGCCAGCTGCGCCAGGTTATGGCCGCTATGCGCTTCAACGACCTGCCAGTAGTAGAGCCGACCCAGCAGGACCAGCATGCCGAAACAGACCAGCAAGAAAATGAGCATCTGTCGATTGCGGGCGCGTCTCAGTTCCTGGCTCACTTCTTGCCTCCTTCCTTTTCGGCGTTATGGTTTGAATCGCTGCTTGAGATCATCGCTCGGAATCGGCCTGAGATGCGGGACGATCACCACCTGAACGGTCGAGGGGTCGGCGGGAACCAGTCCCATGTGCTTTGCCTGCGCAGCGATATAGGCCGGTGATTGCTCCTTCGCGATAGTATTTACCAGGTCCTGATTCTGACGCTGCAATGCCGACTCCTGCGCGTGCAGGGCAAGCAAGGTATTGTTGGCGCTGATGGCCTGGTTGAGTTGCGACAGGTAGAGCAGGGCCATCAGACCGATGAGCAGAACGCTACAGACGGAGAGCGCGACCGGCCCCATGTGGAAGAGAAACGGGTAGAGTTGCCGTCGTCGCTTCGCAGCCTGAATCGGCCCCGGCGCTACGCTTTTCGGTCTTTG
>Ga0209810_1005877_pt1 | contig 10911 bp, 6 predicted proteins | sample Coa_R1_7_FD_187159 | JGI IMG/M metagenome (GOLD analysis project Ga0209810, IMG submission 187159) | Surface soil microbial communities from Centralia Pennsylvania, which are recovering from an underground coalmine fire - Coalmine... | ecosystem: Environmental > Terrestrial > Soil > Unclassified ...
CAGCCGGCCGGATCAGACGACGATCTCGGCGATGTCCGGGGCCACGTTCGCCGGGTTGCTGAATTCGATGGAGTTGCGCCCGGCGGCCAGGTGAACCGTCATGGTCAGCGCCTGTGGGCTGTTCCAGTCGCCGTTCCCGGCGAAATACACGCTCGTGTCGACCTCGTCGACCGAGACGACGGCATCGCGGCCGCCGCTCGTGTCGCCCTCGGTGAATACGATCTTCATGGTGTAGTCGCCGGCGGCCGAGGCCCTGACGTCCGGGAAGGTCAGCGTGCCGCCCTCGCCGAGAAAGCGGATCTTCATACCGTCCGGACAGGCCCCGCACCAGCCGGCCTTAGCACCGCCGGCCAGCACGTTCCCGCTCGCGTCACCCTCGTAGGCGCGCGGCGGCAGCGGCGAGGCCGCAGGCGACTGCGACGCGCCCGCGGGCGTTCTCGCCACGGAGCCGCTGGGTCGCGGCGACGGGGAGGTCGGCGTCGGGCTGGGGCTGGGCAGTCCCGCGCCGGTGACGGTGGTCGCCGCCGATCCGTTCGTCGGGCCGATGACCGGAACGACGGCGGGCGGCGGGGCGCCGTTGCCGCTCCCGCTCGGACGCAGAACGCCGAAGGCGACGATGCAGCCGGCCACCGCGCCGAGAACCGCGGCCGCCGCGGTCAGCCGGGTCAGCGTGAGCCCGGGGAAAAGCCGGGGCCGCGGATACCCGAACTGCCCGCCGCGACCCTGTCCGGGTCCGTCCGCACCAGGTGAAATGCGCTTGCTGAACGTGCTCGATCCCTCCAGACGCAGAGCGGTCACCCATCATGGTGGCGGCACCCGGTTGATCACAAGACCCTGTGGCATGAACTGACGCTTACTCAAGAACGACGCTCACAACCGCTCAGAACCGGGCGATGAAACGGCGAATGAAACGCTTGTGGGCCCCTTTCCCGTCGCGTAGCGTGCTTGGCGGTCATGCTTCTGAATATCATTCACATATGTGAAGAGGACGGCCCCTATGCCCCCTGCTCAACGACGACGCACGGCACCGGCGACCATCGCCCTCACGCTCGCAGCGCTCTGCTGCACCGGAACCGCCGGCGCGGCAGTGATAGCCGACTCGCCCGCCGCGTCGGCGACCGCACCGGCGCAGGTGACGCTGACCATTGACACCGCGCATCCCTACGGTGCGCTCCCGCGCGACTTCGTGGGCCTCTCCTACGAGATGCGCGAGCTCGGCGTCGGCAATTTCGACGCGGGCACCGGCAACCTGGTCAACCTGCTGCGCACGCTCGGCTCCGGCAACCTGCGCATCGGCGGGAACACGCTCGACCGCGACACCCTCTGGGAGCCGGCCGGCCAACCCCCGCCGCAGCCGCCGCCCAGCTGGGTACAGGATGTCGTCGGGCCGTCCGACATCGCCCGGCTCGGCCACTTCCTCGACGCCACCGGCTGGCGTGCCGAGGTGGGCATCAACCTCGGGCACTACGACGCGGCGCTGGCGACCGACGAGGCCAAGGTCCTCAAGGCCACGCTGGGAAGCAACTTGCTCGGGGCCGAATGCGGCAACGAGCCGAACGACTGGGCGCACAACGGCCTGCGCACCGCGCCCTACGGCTACACCCAGTACCTCCCGGACTGGCAGGCCTGCGCCGTCGCAGCGGGCAGCACGCCGCTGGCCGGGCCGGACGTCAGCTCGCCGACCACCACCGGAGCTTGGGTCTCGCAGTTCGCGCAGGCCGAGAAGAGCCGGCTCAGCCTGCTGACGATCCACGGGTACAGCGTGCCGGGCGGCTCGACGGCGACGCAGCTGCTCTCGCCGCAGACCGACACGAGCGAGGTCGCGAACGTCGCGCAGGAGCTGGCCGGCGCGCGCGCCGCCGGCCTGCCGATCCGGATCGACGAGACCAACTCGGCCGCCGGCGGCGGCATCACCGGGGTCAGCGACACGTACGCCTCGTCGCTCTGGGCCCTCGATTACAGCCTGCTGATGGCGCAGGACGGATTCAACGGCCTGAACTTCCACGGCGGCCTCGGCGTGTGCGACGCGCCGCTGTACAACGGCAAGTTCCAGATCTACACGCCGATCTGCGCCGCGAACGCGGCCGACGAGAAGGCCGAGGTCTACACCGCCGCCCCCGAGTATTACGGCCTCTACCTCGCCGACCACATGGGAGCCGGCCGGTTCCTGCCGGTGAAGGTCTCCGCTAGCGGCTCTGGGACCGCGCCTAACCTGACCGCCTACGCGGTGCGCGGCGACGACGGCAAGATCCGGGTCGCCGTCATCGAGAAGGACGCGACCACGGCCGCGCCGGTGAGCCTCGCCATCCGCTTCACCGGAGGCCACACCGGCGCGACCGGGTCCGTGGTGCACCTGACCGGGAAGTCGCTCGCCAGCGCCCAGGGCGTGCAGATCCAGGGCGCCAGCGTCGACCGTGCCGGCCGGCTTCCCCTCCGTCCGGCGGACAGAGTGCGCGTCCACAACGGCGCGCTGGCCCTGCCGATCGCATCGGGCAGCGCCGAACTCATCACCCTCGGCGGGTAACGAAAATCGCGCTGCCGCCGCGGCGTCCGACGGGACGCCGCGGCGGCAGCAGGAGCGATATCCGCGCACCGGCTTCGGCTCAAAGCAGCTCGGCGGCTCGCCTCACTGCGCGGTCCACTTCTGGTTGGCCCCGCCGTTGCACGTGTACAGGATCAGCTTGGCCAGGTTGGCGGTGCTGGCACCCTGCACGGTGATGCACTTGCCGGACTGGGCGCCGACGATGGTGCCGGAGGAGGCGCTGTAGGTCCAGTTCTGGTTGGCGCCGCCGTTGCAGGTGTAGATGTCGACGATGGTGCCGTTCGCGGTCTGGTTGTTGTTGGCGTCGATGCACTTGCCCTCGACCTGCAGCGTGCTGCCGCTGGTCACGATCGACTGGTTGGCGCCGCCGTTGCAGGTGTAGATCTCCAGCTGGGTCCCGTTGGTGGTGCTGGAGTTGTTGTCGTCGATGCACTTGCCGGACTGGGCGCCGACGTAGGCGTGGCCCCCACCGCCACCTCCGCCCGTGCTCCCACCGGTGATCTTGTTGAAGATCTTGGAGTAGGCGTAGCCGGTGCCCTTGTCGTAGCCGTCGACCTCCCAGAAGGCCAGCTCCTGCACGCCGTGGCTCGCCGCGAAGCTCTCCAGCGTGCCGGCGTTGGACTGGGTGAAGTTCTCGTTGTCGTCGTTGTGCCCGGCGATCGGGGTGAGCCCGAGCATGTTCCAGGCCCGCGCCGAGGAGACCCCGTAGACCGACTCCAGCTGCGGCACGGTCCCGTTGGCCGCGGACTCGGCGTCGGCGAGCGCGTTCTGCCCGTCGCCGAAGTCCATCGTCATGATGTTGACGAGGTTGACCTTCACGCCCTTGCTCTTGGCGCCCTTGAGCAGGTTGACGGCGTTGGACTCCAGGCCGGTGGGGTCGACCGGGACGGTGAAGTCGATCTGCACGGCCGGTTCGGCGGCCTGGAGCGCGGCCAGCGCCTGGGCGCGCCGGGCGTTGGAGGTGGTGTCGTCGAGCACGCTGCCTTCGATGTCGAAGTCCAGCCGGGTGACCCCGTAGGTGTCCACCACCTTCTTGTACGCGGCGGTCAGGTTCGACACCGAGGTGCAGGTCTGCGCCAACTCCCCGCCCGCCTCGCCGCCGAAGGAGATGATCACGTTGCCGCCGGCCGCCTTGATCGCGTTGATCTGGCTGCTGAACGCGCCGACCGAGTCGCCGCCGTCCTCCCACTCCGGCGTGCAGCCGGACTTCGGCGTCAGGAAGGCCAGGGTGTAGAACTTGTCGCCGCTCGCGGACAGGTCGGCGGCCATGTCGCCCGCGTCGCCGCTCGAGATCTGCAGATACGGCGCCGCGTAGTGCGCCGGGAAGGTACCGGCCGCGGTCGCGGAGTTCGCACCGAGGGCGATCAGGCCGACCGGTACGAGGGTTGATACCGCCGCGAGCGCGGCGAGCGTGGGCAGCTTGCGCATGACTGCGGGCTCCGTCCCAGGGAAACGGGTGGGTGCGTGGGTTGTCTTTCGTGCTGCGGTCCTTGGTGCTGCTCATGGCGCACCGCGTGCCGGGCGTGGTGGGACCCGGCACGCGGTTAGGAAAGTTCTCTTACTAGATTGAGGACCGTACGCGGTCCGCTACCGCGCGTCAATACGCTCGTCAACGCATAGGCGAAATGCGGGTAGCGGACCGGGCCTAGCCTGCGGCTGGCAGACCGATCTGCGCCGCGCCGAGCGTCCGGTAAGCCGTCGCTGGTGTTCCGGTGACTGGGGCATAGGGCAGTGCGGTGGTCGGGGCGGCGACCGGCTCCACGAGGTATCCGTTCCCTTGCATCGCGGGCAGGGTGACTTCGTCTGCTGATGTCGGCCCCACGACGATGTGCGTCTTACCGCTGACCACCTGGACTGCCTGTCCCGGCCACGGATTGCGGATCCGGATCGGGCCGGTCGCTCCGGCCTCGATCACCACGGTCAGCAGCCGGCCGCCGCGCACCTGTACATCGACCTTGCTGCGGTGCTGGATGTACACGCTGGCGTCGGCGTCCCAGCCGCTCGGCCACGCCGGGGCGATGCGCAGCAAGCCGTCGTAGTCCTGCACCATCGCCTCCTGCAACGCGTCCGCGACCACCGCACCCTGCTCCGCATATGGCTCGGGATAGCTCGCGCCGAACGCGGCCAGGCCCGAGGGGCGCGACTGGTACTTCTCGGTCTGGTCGACGAGCGTCTTGGCGACGTCCGCGGACAACCCGAGCCGTGCCGCGTCGATCGGGTCGAGGCTCCAGTCGTTGATCTCGACGTTCGGCCGATCGGTGAAGGTGCGCTGGGCCAGCGCGCTCAGCGGCCCGCTGTCGCCGACCAGTCCATACGGCCAGACCGGCTCCAGGCCGAGGTTCTCGGTGTTGTGAGTCGGCGCGGCCTGCTGGTATGACATGCCGATCACGTCGCCGCCGGTCGCGTCGGCGGCCGGGGTGAGCTGCTGGGTCCGGGTCGCGGCGTCGGTGCGCGGATACGGCAGGATCTTCGGCAGCGCGGCCTCGATCTGGCCGACCAGGTCGCCGTCGCGGCGCAGGATCCGCGCCGCCTGGACCACCTCGGGGAAGACCGCGTCCATGGCGGCGATGTCAGTGGTCGGATCGTCCACGTCCCACTGCGTCTCGTGCGCGTTGGACGGGCTGGTGTGCAGGAAGCCGTCGGCGCCGGGCTTGGCGTAGGCCAGCATGAATCGCGCCCAGGCGGCCATCAGCGGATAGTTAGCCCGCAGGAAGCCGAGGTCGTCGGTGGCCAGATAGGTCTGCCAGATGAACAGCGAGACCTCGCCGCCGGTACTCAGGGTTCTGGCATTGAAGTTCGCCGGCCCTTGCGCGCTGCAGTCCAGGTAGGGCCGTGCGCCCCACACCCCGTTCGCCTGGTGCACCTGGATGCCGACGCCGTTGAACCGCATGGTCTCCGGGACACAGGCGCCCGGCAGCCCGCCGAACTGGCTCGACGTCCAGTTCTCGATCGCCGGCAGATCGTTGCGGTACATCGCGAAATAGCCGTCGTTGTTGCCGAACGCGCCCGCGCCGAGATTCGCCGTCACCATCATCCGCAGGTTCCAGCCCCAGTAGGAGGCCGGGTCCCAGGAATGTGAATCCTGCGATGAGTCGAACAGGTCGGCGACGCCGGCCTGCGAACCCGGCCGCACCGTGCCGCGCTCCGCGGCCGCCGCGTACAGGCTGATCAACCGGACGTTCTCAAGGTACTGCGCAGCGCCGTCTGCGGAGGACAGCTCCATCAACCCGACGCGGCTCCAGTAACTGTGCCACCAGCGTCGCTGCGCGGTATCCAGGGCTGCGGCGCGAATCGGCGCGGCATCGGCGCGCAGACCGCGAGCCACGGTGGTCACGTCCCCGCCGGTCCACTGCGGGGCGGCCACCACGACCCGGAACGAGCCGTCGGCGTGCGGACGAAAACTGACCTGCACCGTGAGCGGATCGACCACGCTGGCTTGCACGCCCTGGCCTGAGGCCGTCACGGCGCCGAGCGCGCCGAAGGTCTCGTTGCTTGCGCCGGGCTGGGTGTTGTCCACCCAGGTCTGCGAGAGCACGCCCACGCTTCCGCCGACGGCTTGTGCGGCCGGGGTTCTCGGCTGCCACAAGCCGAGCCGCGCGGTTTGGACGGCGCCGGGATCGGCGCCGGTCACGTTCACGACGAGCTCGTCCGTCGCAGAACTCACATACGCCGTCGCGGTCATGCCGCCGCCGGACTCTGTCAGCACTCCGTCATACTGGTCGAGGCGGCCGTGGTAGTCCGGTGCGCCGGTCAGTTTCGCCAGGCCAGGTATCACCACCTGGCCGGGGGAGAGCCGGTCGGGCAGGGTGTCGGCGCGGTTGAGTTGCGCGGTGAAACCGCTCGCCGCCCACACCGCCGCGCCGAGGCTGCCGTTGCCGAGCGGCATCGCCTGCGCCGCGGCGAGATTCGGCTGGCCGAGCACCACGTCCGAGCGGCCGACTACACCCGGGACGTCGACATGAAATGCGCCGTCGCGCCACGCGGTCGTCGGCCCGCTGCTCGCGTGCGCTGTGGTTGCCGCCGAAAGCAGCGCCGCGGCGAGCGTCCCGGTCGTGACCAGTGCGAGCAGGCGTCGAACTGTCATATCAGCCACCGATCTTGATGTGCGCGGCGAGCGGGAGGTCACGCGAGGAGGTACCGACGCGGACCGTGTAGGTGCCTGGCTGCACGGTCCAGGTGTTCGCGGCGGTGTTCCAGTAGGCGAAGGACTGCGGGGTGAGCTTGAGCGTCACGTGCTTCGTCTGTCCCGGCGCGAGCTGCACCTTCGCGAAGCCTTCAAGCTGATTCGGCGGCTCGGGCACCGCGGAGTCCAGCGGATGCCCGATGTAGAGCTGGACCACTTCCGAACCGGCCCGCCGACCGGTGTTCGTCACGTCGACGCCGACCGACCGGCCGCCGTCCTCGACTCTCAGCCTGCTGAGTTTGAACGTCGTATAGGACAGCCCGTATCCGAACGGGAACAGCGGATCGATTCCGGCTTCGTCGTAGTGCCGGTAGCCGACGAACACGCCTTCGGAGTACGTAGCGACGCCGCCGACGCCCGGATATTGCGCCGGAGTGTTGGCCGGAGTGTCGGCGAGGCTGCGCGGGAAGGTGATCGGCAGGCGTCCGCTCGGGGCCGAGTCACCGAACAGCACCGCCGCGATCGCGTTCCCGTCCTCCTCGCCCGGATACCAGGCCTCGAGCACGCCGGCGACCCGGCCGAGCCACGGCATCAGCACCGGGCCGCCGGTGTTGAGCACCACGACCGTGCGAGGGTTCGCGGCGGCGACCGCCCCGACGAGCTGATCCTGATAGCCGGGCAGTCCCAGGCCGGTGCGGTCGACGCCCTCGCTCTCCTTCTCGCCGACGAACACCACGGCCACGTCCGAGGACTTGGCCGCCGCCACCGCCTGCGCGATCTGCGGATCCTGCGCGCCGTCCGGCGCGGTCCAGCCCAGCTCGATGGTGCTCGTGCCCTGATAGTCGACCCGGATCGAGTGCGGCTGTCCGGCCACCAGGTCCACCGTCGCCGTGGCGGTCGAGGAGGGGAAGGAGCCCTTGCCGGAAGCCACCTCGGCACCATCCAGATACAGCGCGGCGCTGCCGTGGCTGGTGAGGTTGAAGGTGTACGCGCCGGTCACCGGGGCGGTGATGGTGCCCGTCCAGCGCACCGACCAGCCGTTGGCCGGCAGACCGGGGACCGGTGCGACCGCGTGATAGTCGGTGTCGATCCACGGCTCGTCGCGCGTGGCCGCCGGCGTGCCGGTGAGGTTCGACGTGGGGAAGTACTGCGCTGTCAGGCCACTGACGGCGGCACCGTCGGCGGGAGCCAGCGCGCTCGACGGGACCGCGGGCTGCGGCCCGAGGTTGACCGGCGGCATGCCCTCGGCGTAGTGGACCTTCACCGAGCCCCCGGCGCGCCTCTCGATTCCGGTCAGGGGGCTGACGGTGTACAGCGGCGCGACATCCGGGCTGCCTGCGCCGCCGGTGACGGCTGTGCCGGCGCCCGGACCGATCACCGCGACCGAGTGCACGCTGCGCGAGCTGAGCGGTAGCACTCCGCCGGCGTTCTTGAGCAGCACCGTCCCCGCCTCGGCGGCGTCGCGGGCCACCCGGCCGTCGGCGGCCGCGTTGATCGGTTCGGTGGTCGCGGGCCGATCGAAGAGCCCGAACTGGAACATGGTCCGCAGCACCGGGTATACGAGGCCGTCGACTGCCGCCATCGAGACCTGCCCGGATTCGACGTCCGCTTTGAGCGCGTCGCCGTAGTACGTCGCCGAGGGCAGTTCGATGTTCATCCCGGCGCCGACGCAGTCGAGCGTGTCGTGGCAGGAGTTGAAGTCGGAAGTCACAAAGCCCTGAAAGCCCCAGTCCTGACGCAGCGTCTGCTGCAACAACCCGCCGTTCTCGCACGCGTACTGGTCGTTGACCTGGTTCTTGGCGCACATCACCGAGCCGGCATGGCCCTGCCTGACCGCGTCCTGGAAAGCCGGCAGGTAGATCTCGTGCAGGGTGCGCGGATCGATCCGCTCGTCGATCGTGCTGCGGTTGGTCTCCTGGTTGTTCGCCGCGAAGTGCTTGACCTCGGCGATGGCGCCCTGTGCCTGGATGCCGCGGATGTCGCCGACCGCGGTCTGCCCGGCCAGGTACGGGTCCTCGCCGTAGGCCTCGAAGGTGCGGCCGTTGAGGGGCACTCGGGCGATGTTCACGTCGGGGCCTTCGAGCAGATTGCGGCCCTGGTCCAGCGTTTCGCGGCCCTCCACGGCGCCGTATCGCGCGGCGATGGACGGGTCCCAGGCGGCTGCGGCGCCGATCGGCGCGGGCAACGCGGTCGCCGGGTACTGCACGACGCCGCCGGAACTGACGCCGGCCGAGCCGTTGGTCAGCAGCAGCGCGGGCACGCACAGCCGCGGAATCGGCCCGACCTGCCGGGCGTGCGTGCTGTCCGAGATCGCGTGCAGCAGCAGCATCTTGTCATCGAGGGTGAGCTGCCCGAGCAACAGGCTCGCGCGCTCGTCAGGGCTTTTATGCCGGTCGAGCCACGGTGCTCCGGAGCAGTTGCTCGCGTCCCAGGCCGCGGTCCCTGTGGCCGCCTTCTCTGTAGCCAGCGCCGGAGCGGCTCCCAGCCCGGCGATCAAGCCAAGCGCCGCCACCGCTGCCGCGAACGCTCCCCGCAACCGGCTACCCATCGGCCACCTCACCCTCGCTCGACCCTGAGCTAGTGAGCGAGGTTTACACCATAGGTCGGACCTGTCAAGCGGAAGGAAGGAGCTTCAGAGCATAAACGGCAGTCATCTGCGGTCATCTACGCCGACACATCGGATGTGTTTCAGTCGGCCGCGAGCTCTTCGGCTTCTGGTTTCGCGACCAGGCCCGCATCACCGCGGGCCCGCGCTCCGGCCCACCCGGTCGTGGCCACCGTGATCAGCGCGGCGGCCAGGATCGCGCCGTCCTCCCCGGGCCGCAGCAGGCCCGCGCGTGAACCGATGGTGACCGCCGCCACGGGCACGCCGAGCTGGGCGGCGGCCAGGACGGCCAGCGCAACCGGTTGGCGCGCGAGCGCCGCGGCGCCGTGCGCGGCGAGCGTTCCCAGGGCGAGAGCCCCGGCCAGCGCGATCATCCGCGGGTGGGAGGCGAGCGCGCGCAGGTCGAGAGAAGCGCCGAGCCACACGAAGAACACCGGGCCGAGGAACCCGTCGGTGACCGCGAACAGCTGCCGGGCCAGCCGGTGCGGCTCTCCGCGCGCCGCGAGCGTGAGCCCGGCCGCGAACCCGGCCAGCATGACCGATACGCCGAGCCGCTGCGCCAGCCCGGCCAGCGCGAAGACGGTGATCAGCTGGACGCGCAGCTCGAGTCCGAAATGCCTGCGGCGGCTGAGCTTGCGCATCCGGGTCAGCAGCCCGCGATGCGCGGCCTCGCGCGTGACCAGAAGGAGGAGCACGCCGGCGCCGAGTACGGCCAGCACGCCGAGCGCCGCCTTCCCGGCGCGCTCCGGCTGCTCGGCGAGCGGCAGCAGCACGATGCAGGCGGTGTCGGCGACGGCGACGTGCACGATCGTGGCGAGCACCGGGGGCGCGTCGAGTTTCGCCTCGTCGATCACCGGCATGATCAGCGCCGCCGAGCTGGACGCGAACAGCACCGCGTACAGCAGCGCGTGCCCGGTGTCGAAGAGCGCTGCGACTCCGTAGCCCACGGCGACCGCGAGCGCGCCGGTGAGCAGGGCGAGCAGCACGCCGCGGCGCAGGGCCAGACGCAGCGCCGGGTCGCGCAGCGGCACGTGGCTGCCGGCCACCAGCATGATCAGGCCGAAGCCCGCGGAGGCGAGGAAGGCGAGCACCGGCTCGCCCGGGTCGATCCACCGCAGCCCGGTGCGCCCGGCCAGCACCCCGGCCGAGATCTCGCCGACCGCGACCGGGATCCCGGCCCGCTTCGGGGTGGCCAGCAGCGGTCCGGCCAGCCCGAGGGCAAGCACCAGCGCCAACCCGGCCAGGCTCACCGCGCCGCCGCCTCCTTCGTGCCCTGCCACCAATGCACCGGCCGCACCCACAGCTTCGGTGCGGTGGTGACATCGTGACAGGTAGCGGACGTCGTGCCGGTCAGGCCATCGACGCGAGTCGTCCCGGTCAGTCGAGCCGCACGATCGGGCCGGGCTAAAGCCCGTGTGCCGCGCGCGCCCGAGCGGGTAGGTGACGTCGAACCGGCCCGGCGCTCCAGCCGTATTCCCGGTCGACCGGCACAGACGAAGGAGGCGCACCATGGAGGCAACCGCGCAGATCGGCATCACCGGCTTGGCGGTGATGGGCCGGAATCTGGCTCGCAATTTCGCCCGTCATGGCTACACGGTCGCGGTGCACAACCGCACACCGTCACGCACCCGCGCACTCATC
>Ga0209810_1005880_pt1 | contig 10909 bp, 9 predicted proteins | sample Coa_R1_7_FD_187159 | JGI IMG/M metagenome (GOLD analysis project Ga0209810, IMG submission 187159) | Surface soil microbial communities from Centralia Pennsylvania, which are recovering from an underground coalmine fire - Coalmine... | ecosystem: Environmental > Terrestrial > Soil > Unclassified ...
TGCCGAAGTTGCCCTCCGGGGCCTGGCACATGCGCGTGCCGCGATGCCGGCAAACATCGTAGAATGCGCGGACCTCGCCCGAGGAATCGCGCAGGATCATGATGTTTTCGCCGGCCACTTCGCGCACGAAATAATCGCCGGGGTTTGGGATAGTGTCGGCTCGCCCGGCGCACACCCACATGCGGCAGAAGAAGCTCTCCATCTCCTGCCGGAAGACGTTGGGGTCCGTGTAATAGCGGGCCGGAAGAGTCTGCATTTTGCTTTTAGATTACACCGGCGGCGGTGGTTTTCCCGCCGCGTTCATGCGCTAGAATCGTTGCTTGCCGATTCCGAAGGTCACGGTGGCCGTGCCTACGCTGGCTTCCGGCGACGCTCTGGCGGACTGCTTGCGCTCTCTGGAATCTCAAACCTTCGGCGACTTCGAGGTGGTGGTGATTGACAACAGCGGGGGCGGCCGCGCGCAGATTTCTTCAGGACGCGTGCGGGCGATCGCCAACCCGCGCAACGTGGGGTTCGGAGCCGCGGTGAACCAGGCGCTGCGCGCTTCCCAAGCGCCGTATCTGGCGACGCTGAACGATGACGCCATGGCCGATCCGCGATGGCTGGAAGCGCTGGTCGCCAGCGCGGAGGCGGAGCCCCGGGCGGGCATGTTCGCCAGCCAGGTGCGGCTGAGCGCGGCGGCGCTGGATTCGGCCGGAATGCTGATCGCCGCCGATGGATCGAGCAAACAGCGGGGCCATGGCGAGCCGCCGGCCGCGTTCGGCGAAGCGTGTGAAGTTCTGTGCCCCAGCGGTTCCGCCGCGCTGTACCGGCGTGCGATGCTGGATCAGATCGGGGCCTTCGACGAGTCGTTTTTTCTCTATTGCGAGGACACCGATCTGGGACTGCGGGCGCGCTGGGCGGGCTGGGAGTGCCGCTACGTCCCGGGCGCGATCGTCGAGCATCGCTATTCGCATTCGGCCGGGGCGGCATCCCTTCTCAAGGCGTATTACGTGGAACGCAACCGGCTGTTCACTGTGGTCAAGAATTTTCCCTTGCGCGCCCTGCTGCGGGCTCCGGGGGCGGCCCTTGCGCGCTACTTCTGGCACACCATGTCTCTGTTTTCGGGCCGGGGCAAGGCCTCGGAGTTTCGCGCCTCCGGGCGCTCCCCGGCGTGGCTTCCGCTGCTGGCGCTGCGCGCGCACGCGGCGGCGCTGCTGAGCCTGCCGCGATTGCTGCGGGAGCGCCGGCGCATCGTCCGGTCGCGCCGGATCGCTGCGAGTCAATTTGAAGAATTGCTGGCGCGGCACGCCATCCGCGTGCGCCAGGTGGCGGCGCTGTGAACGGCGCCAAGGTCCTGGTGCTGATCCCCGCCTTCAACGAAGAGGGGGCCGTCGGGAACGTGGTCCGGGAGGTTCACGAGGCGATGCCCGGCGTGCCGGTGCTGGTGATCGACGACGCCTCCCTGGACGCCACGGTTTCCCGCGCGCGCGAGGCCGGGGCTCGCGTACTGCTGCTGCCGCATCATCTCGGCCTCGGCGGCTGCGTGCAGGCCGGCTACCGGCTGGCGTTCGAGCTGGGCTACGACTACGTCATTCGCGTGGACGGCGACGGCCAGCACGACGCACGCGATATCCCCCGGGTGCTCGAAGCCTTGCAGAAAGAAGGCTGCGAGATGGTGATCGGCTCGCGGTTCGTTGATGGCCCGGGGCCGCATTTCGGCCCTCTGCGAGCCGCAGGGATCTTTTTCTTTCGCGCCGTGCTGCGGCCGATTCTGGGCAAGCCGGTGCGCGATCCGACCTCGGGTTTCGTGGGCGTGAACCGCACCGCGCTGGCGCTGTTTTCGCGCAGTTTCCCTCTGGAGTATCCGGAGATCGAAGCGCTGGTGGTGCTTCAGCGGCGGCGCTTCCGTTTCCTCGAAGTGCCCTGCCGCATGCGGCCGCGCAAGACGGGCCGAAGCTCCATCACCGCCGTGAAGTCGCTGTATTACATCATTCACGTGCTGCTGGGCGTGTTCGTCAATGTGCTGAAGTTCGAACCTCGGAGAAAATAGGAAGTTTATGGACCGCTTGTTGACCGCACTGTTCGCGCTCGGGCTGGCGATGCTGCTGGCGGCGCTGGCGTCCGTGCGCCGCGAGCACATTCGCGTGGAGTATGCGGTGGCGTGGCTGCTGGCCGCAGTCCTGCTGCTGGCCCTTTCGTTGGCGAAGGCCACGTTGCAGCGCGTCGGCCTGTGGCTGGGAGTCGGCGGCGCGGATGCGCTGCTGATGATCGCCGGAGCCATCTTCGTGGTGGTGCTGTACCGGCTCTCACTGCGAATCTCGGGCCTGAAGGATGCCAACATCGCGCTGGCCCAGCGAGTCGCGATTCTGGAATACCGCTTGGAATCCCTGAATGAGCAAATCAAAGCGCCCGCGGGCCGTTGAGCCAGGCAAGCTTCCGGCGAAAGGCATGGACGCTCGCGCCGCGCCGCGTGGATTCGTCTGGTGGCCGTGGGCAGCGGGGATCGCGGCGCTGTTTCTGGCGCTGGCGGCCTATGGCCCCGCACTCGACGGAGCCTTCGTCTTCGACGACCGGTACCTGCCCTTCTTCCTTCCGCAATACGCGAACGCGCCGTGGCTCGAATGGGTGCGCGGTCTGCGGCCCATGCTGATGTTCAGCTTCTGGCTGAACTACCGGGCCAGCGGCGTGGACCCCTATTCTTATCACGCCTTCAATGTGCTGCTGCACGTTTTCAACTCGGTGATGGTGGCGCTGATCGCGATGCGGCTGCTTGCACGGGCGCCGGAAGGCGCCGCTGCCGAAGGCGACACCCGGCTCCGGCCGACGTTGGGAATCTTCGCGGGAGCGCTGTTCCTGCTGCACCCGATCCAAACGGAATCGGTCGCTTATGTAGCGAGCCGGTCTGAGGTGCTGGCGGCCTCGTTTTATCTCGCCGCGTATTGCGTCTTCCTTTACCGCCGTACGCAGCCGATTGGATGGCTGCGGGCGCTGGCGGTGCTTGCGTTATTCGGCGGTGCGCTTGCCACCAAAGAGCACACGCTCACTTTACCCGCGCTGCTGCTGCTCACCGATTTGTTTTGGGTGAAAGGCGGGCTCCGCGCAAATCTGCGCCTGTATGTGCCCATGGCGCTTGCCGGCGCGCTGGGCGGCGCGTTCGTATACCGCATTCTTTCTTCGGGAAATACCGCCGGTTTTCACACCCCCGGGTTCACCCCGGCCACCTATTTCTACACGCAATGGCGCGTGATCTGCCTGTATCTGCGGCTTCTGGTGCTGCCCTTCGGGCAGAACGCCGATCCCGACGTTCCGGTTTCGCACACGCCTTTCGATCCGCTTGCGTTTTTGGGGTTGCTGCTGATGGCGGCGCTGCTGGCCGCCGCGTGGATTTTCAGGAAACGCTGGCCGCTGGCTTCGTTCGGTGTGTTTACGTTTTTTCTCTTGCTCGCGCCGACCTCATCGATTGTTCCGATCGCCGACGCTATGGCGGAGCGCCGCGTGTATCTGCCGTTTGTGGGCTTCGCTCTGGTCTGCGTTGAATTTCTGCGCCCCCTGAAGCTGCGCCGACGCGCGATGATCGAGGTTCCCGCTCTCCTGGCGCTGTTTCTGCTCACCTACCAGCGGAACGCGGTGTGGGGCGATCCGATGAAGCTGTGGCAGGACACAGTGGCGAAATCGCCGCGCAAAGTGCGCCCGCGCTCGCAGCTTGCGTTCGCATATTACGAGCGGAAAAATTGTCCCGCTGCGGCCGAAAATTACGAAGCCGCCGCGCGGCTCGCTCCCCCGGATTACCCGCTCCTGGTCAACTGGGCGTACTCGCTCGATTGCGCGGGCCAACCTCAGGCAGCCATCGAGAAATTGCTGGAGGCCTCCAAGCGCGAATACGATCCTCAGGCCTGGGCGCTGCTCGGCATGGTCTACGGCAAGCAGCACAAAGTGGAGGAGGCGCTACACGCCCTGGATCGCGCACAGAACATCAATGCGAATTACGTGATGACTTACGCGGTCCGCGGCAATGTGTACGAGTCGACCGGCGACTTCGCGGCCGCAGCGGAGCAATATCAGCGGGCGCTGCAAATCGACCCCTCGAACGAACCGGTGCGCGAGGCGCTCGGCCGCGTGCTGGCTCGCCGCTGAGCCAATGGCGCGCATCGGCGTCAACGCGCTGTACCTGATCCCCGGGGGCGTCGGCGGCACCGAGATTTATCTGCGCGAGCTGCTGGCTGCGCTGGCGCAGATCGATTCGGCCAACGAATATTTCGTCTTCACCAACGCGGAAACCGGAGGCGGCCTTGTCCCCCCCCGACCGAACTTCTTCTGGAAGCCGCAGGCCGTGCGCGCCTCCTTCCGCCCCGCGCGCATTTTATGGGAACAGATCGCGCTGCCGCGGGAGGCCGCCCGCTGCCGCCTGGACGTGCTATTCAATCCCGGCTTTACCGCGCCGCTGATGTCGCCGTGCCCGCTGGTTACCACTTTCCACGACCTCCAGCACAAGCGCCATCCCCAGCACTTCCGCTGGTTCGACCTGCCGTTCTGGCGATTTCTGCTGTGGGCTTCCTCGCACCGCTCGCGCCGCCTGATCGCGCCCTCCGAGGCGACCCGTGCGGACCTGCTGCGATACTATCGCGTGGCGCCGGAACGAATCACGGTGGCGCCGCACGGCGTGAATCCGGAATTTTTCCAGTTGACGCGGGGCCATCTTGAGCCCATGATCCTGTGCGTCTCCACTCTGCATCCGCATAAAAACATCGAGCGGCTGATTCGCGCCTACGCGCGCAAGCCGCGGGCGCAGAGGCTGGTGCTGGCGGGCCTGCGCGGCTTCCACACCCAGCCGGTTGAGGCGTTGATCCGTGATCTCGGGCTGCGCGATTCGGTGGAGATTACCGGCTGGCTGGCGCGCGATAAGCTCCTGCCGTTGTACGGGCAGGCGTGGGCTTTCGTGTATCCGTCCACGTTCGAGGGATTCGGCATGCCCGTGCTGGAGGCGCTGGCGGCCGGGATTCCGGCGGCGTGTTCGGCGATCCCGCCCCTGCGCGAAGTGGCGGGAGATGCCGCGCTGTTTTTCGATCCCTGGGACGAAGACTCGATCGCGGCGGCGCTGGATGGAATCGTGGAGGACGAATCGCTCCGCGCGCGGCTGTCGCAAGCCGGACCCGGACGCGCGCGCGACTTCACCTGGCGGCGCGCCGCGGAGCAAACTCGCGAGGCGATGCTTTCCGCGGCGCGTTCGCGGGCCTAAAAGTGAGCTGATTGAGGCCAATTCCTCCGAATCCCGTTCTTCAGGAAACGCTGGACGCGCGCCGGTTGCAGCGGCTGGCGGCCGCCGGATTGCCCGCAATCGAACATCTGGAACTGATCGAGGGAGAGCCTGGATCTCGTCGTGATTCGGGAGCCCGCTCAAAACTTCAAGGACGGAAATCCGGCGCCGAGTTCCGCGTGGCCGCCGCGTTTGAAGAATCACTACGCCACGGCGTCCGCGGCGTGATAGGAACTGCGCACCAGCGGACCGCTCTCCACGTGGCGGAATCCCATCTGGTAGCCGCGGCGCTTCAGCTCCGCGAATTCCTCGAGCGTCACGTAGCGCATGACCGGCAGGTGCTTTGCAGAAGGCCGAAGATACTGGCCCACCGTGAGGATATCCACGTCCGCGGCGCGCAGGTCGCGCATCACGGCGAGCACTTCCTCGATGGTCTCGCCCAGGCCCACCATCAGCCCGCTCTTGGTGGGCGTCCCCGGACTGGCCTTCTTGACATACGCGAGCATGTCCAGCGACCGCTCATACCGCGCGCCCAGCCGCACCTGGCGGTATAGCCGCGGCACCGTCTCCGTGTTGTGATTCAGGATGTCGGGCGCGGCTTCGAGCACGATATCCATGGCCGCGAGCGAGCCCTGAAAATCCGGCACCAGCACCTCGACTCCGCAGTCCGGCAGGCGCTTGCGGATGGCCCGAATTGTCCGTGCGAACAGCTCCGCGCCGCCGTCCTTGCGGTCGTCGCGATTCACGCTGGTGATGACGGCGAATTTCAGCCCCAGCGCGGCGCAGGCCTCGGCCACGCGGTTAGGCTCATCGTAATCCACCGGCAGGGGGCCGCCTTTCTGCACAGCGCAGAAGCCGCAGCGCCGCGTGCAAACGTTACCCAGGATCATGAACGTTGCGGTGCGGCGATTCCAGCAATCGCCCACGTTGGGGCAGGCGGCGCTTTCGCACACCGTGTGGAGTTTCAGATCCTCCACCAGACGCTTCAGGCTGCGATAGTTTTCGCCGGCCGGCGCGGGCGCCCGCAGCCACGCGGGCCGCGGCGTTTTGGGCTCAATGGTGACTAGCACTATTTCGAGTCTAGCAACCGCGCTGCTGCGGACTGCTTCGCCTTCCACACCTGGGCGATGCGATTTTCAATGATCCGCGATTCGTCGAAGTTGGCGGCGTGCCGGAAAAACTCCGGAAACATTTCGAAGGCGCGCCGCGGGATGAAGCCAATCAGTTCGCCCCCGGCGGCGCGAGTCCCGTGGCGTTCGGCCTCCGTTTCGATCGCCCGATAGACTTCATCCAGCGGCGTCTCCGCGAACCGCGTCAGGTTCATCGAGACCTGCGCGCAGTTCCGCGAGGGCAGATCCAGGCCGATGGCCTTCACGAAGCGGAATCCACCAGAGGATTCACGAATCTTGCGCGCAATCGCCTTGGCGATTGCCACATCCGCGGCCTCCAGCAACACGTTGTAGGCAATCAGGAAATCGCGGGCGCCCACCATGGATGCGCCCGCGCTGGGGTGCGCCGGCATCGCGCCAATGTCCGGGGGCTGCCCGTCGAAGCCTGCCCGCCGGACGCTTTCGAGCCGTGCCCGGCCGGGCACGCGCGCCGCCGCTTCATAGAAATACACCGGCACCCCGAAGCGTCTCCAGATCTCGGCGCCCGCCTGGTGGGCCGCCCCGACGCATTCCCCGATGGTCGATCCCTCCAGCGGCACGAACGGAATCACGTCGGCGGCGCCGGTGCGCGGGTGTACGCCTTCGTGGCGGCGCAGGTCGATTTTTTCGGCGGCCGTGCCGGCGGCGCGCACCGCGGCTTCGATCACCGCCGGAACCGGCCCAGCGAAGGTCGCCACCGTTCGATTATGGTCGGCGTCGGATTCGATGCCCAGCAGCACCACCTCCGGAGTGGCCTCGATCGTATCCGCGATGGCCCTCACGATCCCCGCGTCGCGGCCTTCCGAGAAATTGGGAACACATTCGATCACGGGTACGATGATAGCTTGCCGGGTTGGAACGAAACAAAAACGCTCGATCGCGTGCTTTCGCGCGTGGGGCTCGGCTCGCGCACCGAGGCCCGGCGATGGATCGCGGAAGGGCGAGTCCGGGTGAATGGCCGGAAAGTCCAGACGCCGGACGCCTGGGTGAATCCGGCGCGCGATCGCATCACCTTCGACGGCCGCCCGCTTGAGCCCGCGCGAAAAATCTACTTGCTGCTCTACAAGCCCAAGGGCTATCTCACCACCCATAAAGATCCCCAGCGGCGGCCCACCGTATATGACCTGCTCGGGGATGTGAAGGAGTGGGTGTTTCCCGCCGGACGGCTGGATCAGGACACCAGCGGGCTCCTGATCCTGACGAACGACACGAAATTCGGCGATTACATTACCAGTCCCGATTCGCACGTGCCCAAAACCTATCTGGTGAAGGCCTCGGCGCTGCTGACTGGCGAGCAGCTCGATCAACTGCGCCGCGGCATCACGCTTTCCGACGGCCTGACGCGTCCCGCCGAGGTCGCGCGCGTACGGGATTCGGCGCGCTTCACCTTTTTTGAAATTACGATTACCGAGGGCCGCAACCGCCAGGTGCGGCGCATGGTGGAGGCTCTGGGAGCCAAGGTGTTGAAGCTGGTCCGCGTGCGCATCGGCGGCATCGGCATCGGCGATTTGCAGATCGGGCGGTATCGCCTGTTGACGCAGGAGGAGGTGCGCTCTCTCGCCCGAAAAACAGCCAAGCCAGTGTAGAATGGTACGCGGTTAGAGGGAGGGCGAAATGAAATCTCACTTGTCTCTGCTCGCGATGATGGCCGCCACGGCCGCATTCGTCTACTCCGGAACCACCGGCGGTACGGAAAAAAAGGGCACGGTCGAACATATCAAAGTTCATGGACGGTCTCTCGAAGGCAACCTGGAAGGCGATTCCCCGGATCGCGATGTCTTCGTTTACCTGCCGCCCAGCTACGCCGCGAAAAAAACCCAGCGCTACCCGGTGGTGTACCTGCTGCACGGCTACGGCCTGACGGGCGAACGCTGGGTGTCCTTCATCGGTCTTCCCGACCTTGCCGATAAGGACATCGTTGCGGGCGCCGCGAAGGAGATGATCCTGGTCAGCCCGGACGCGTACACCAGATACGACGGCAGCATGTACTCCAGCTCGCCCACCACGGGCGATTGGGAGACGTTCATCGCCGAGGATCTGGTGTCTTACGTCGATAGCCATTACCGCACTATTCCGAACCGCATGAGCCGCGGGCTCGCCGGGCATTCGATGGGCGGCTACGGCACGGTGCGCATCGGCATGAAGCGCCCCGACGTTTTTTCGAGCCTCTACATCATGAGCGCCTGCTGCCTGATGAACAATCCCGGCGCGGCGCCGCAGGGCCGCGGCCAGGCCAAGCAGCCCCCGGCCGAACCTGCGAAGGGCAAACAGGCCAAAGGGAACGTATTCCGCAACGTGCAGGAGGCCGAAGGCGCGGCCTGGTCTCCGAATCCGAAGAATCCTCCCACGTTCCTGGATCTTCCCGTGAAGGACGGGCAGTTGCAGCCGATGATCGCCGCCAAGTGGATCGCCAACTCGCCTCTGGCCATGGTGGATCAGTACATCACGAACCTGAAGAAGTATCACGCGATCGCGGGCGATTGCGGTTTGCAGGACGGCTTGATCGGGTCCAATCAGGAGCTCGATCGGGCCCTCACCGACTTCGGCGTGCCACACACGTTTGAGACCTATGAGGGAGATCACACCAACCACGTGAAGGATCGCTTTGAGGGCAAGGTGCTGCCGTTCTTCACGGCCAATCTTTCCTTCACCCAGGCCAAGCGTTGAATCAAATCCACAGACTGAAAGTCTGTGCCACGTTAAGCGCGTTTCTGCTGTTCCAGGTTCAGCCGATCATCGCCCGCTTCGTGCTGCCGTGGTTCGGCGGCAGTCCGGCGGTGTGGACCACGTGTGTTCTGTTTTTCCAGACCGTGCTGCTGCTCGGCTATCTGTACGCGCACACGCTGCGGCGGACGTGGGTGCACATCGGGCTGCTGGCAGCCTCGCTCGGGCTGCTGCCGGTCATCCCGCGCGCGGAGTTCTGGAAGCCCGCCACCAGCAACAATCCCACCGGGCGCATCCTGCTGCTGCTGGCCGCCACCGCTGGCGGGCCGTATTTTCTCCTTTCGACCACCGCTCCGCTGGTGCAGCGCTGGTTTCATGGCTCGAAACCCGAGGGGTCGCCCTGGCGGCTCTATGCGCTCTCAAACCTGGGGTCGTTCGTGGCGCTCATCAGTTATCCCTTTCTGGTGGAGCCATTCGTGCGGCTTCGAACCGAAGCCTGGCTATGGTCTGGAGCGTATGTTCTGTTCGCCGGTCTGTACGCCTTCACGGCCTGGAGGTCGGGCGGCGAAGGCAGCTGGCAGGACTGGCGGCTCCGCTCCCATCCGTGGGATATCCTCTACTGGGTAGGTCTGGCGGCCAGCGCGGCGATTATCCTGCTGGCCGTCACCAACGAAATCTCGCAGGAAATCGCCGTGAATCCGTTCCTGTGGGTGGCGCCGATGTCGCTGTACCTGCTCACGTTCGTCCTGACGTTCGACAGCCCGCGCTGGTACCGGCGGGCGCTGTACGCGCCGCTGGCCGGGATTCTCGCGGCGGTCTCGTGCGGAGTGCTCGCCGCGGCCGTCGCGCTTTCGCTGTGGTGGCAGATCGGCGTGTACCTGGCGACGCTGTTCGCCACCTGCATGGTCTGCCACGGCGAGCTCGTGCGAGCCAAACCCGAGCCCGGGCATCTGACCGTCTTCTATCTGGCCGTCGCTGCCGGCGGAGTCCTGGGAGGCGTGTTCGCGGCCCTGATCGCCCCGCAGATCTTCACTGAGTACACCGAGTTTCCGGCCGGGCTCGCCGGCGCGTGCCTGCTCGGTCTAGCCGGCTGGCTGCGCGGAGGAGGCATGTCGCTGTGGACCAGCCGCAACTTCGCCGTGCGCATCCCGATTATGGCGCTGCTGCTGGGCGGCCTGACGGCCGTGGCTGCGGCGGTGATCGCCGCGCCCAGCCCGGGGACCGAGGCGCGTCGCAACTTCTACGGCATCCTGCGCGTTTCCGAGACGCGCGATGAAAACGGCCCGCTGCGCAAGCTGAATCACGGCACGATCACGCACGGCTTCCAGTACCTCGATGCGGATAAACGCCGCCGGCCCACGGCGTATTACGGCCCGCGTAGCGGAGCCGGGATTGCTCTGGCCGCGCTCGATCAGCCCGGCCGGCGCATCGCGGTGGCCGGCCTGGGTACGGGGACGCTGGCGGCGTGGGGCCGTCCCGGCGATGTCATCCGTTTCTATGAAATCAATCCGGACGTGGTGGAGATCGCGAAAACCCGGTTCACGTTCCTGGCCGATTCCAGGGCCGAAGTGCAGATCGCGCTGGGAGACGCCCGCGTGCAGCTCGAACGCGAACTGGCACAGGGCCAGGCCCACGATTACGATCTCATCGCCCTGGATGCGTTTTCAAGCGATGCGATTCCGCTGCACCTGCTCACCGCGGAGTCGGCCGACTTGTATCGCGCCCGGCTCAAGCCCGGCGGCCTCCTGCTGCTGCACATCTCGAATCGCAGGCTGAACCTGGAGCCCGTCGCACGCGGCCTGGCGCAGCATCTTGGCTGGCCCGCGGCGTACTTCGTCTCACCCAAAGACGACCGGACCGG
>Ga0209810_1005884_pt1 | contig 10904 bp, 10 predicted proteins | sample Coa_R1_7_FD_187159 | JGI IMG/M metagenome (GOLD analysis project Ga0209810, IMG submission 187159) | Surface soil microbial communities from Centralia Pennsylvania, which are recovering from an underground coalmine fire - Coalmine... | ecosystem: Environmental > Terrestrial > Soil > Unclassified...
CCACGCAGAGGGCCGTGTACTCCCCGACCGAGTGCCCCGCCGCCGCGTCGGGCCGGATGCCCGCCCGCTCCAGGAGCCGGGCCAGGGCCACGCCCACGAACAGCAGCGCGGGCTGGGCGTTGACCGTCGCCCGCAGCTCCTCCTCGTCCGCCGAGGTCAACAACCGGTGCAGATCGACGCCGGCCGCGCGCGAGCAGCGCCGGGCCAGCTCCGCGATCTCGGCGTCGCGGAGCAGGTCCGTGCCCATGCCCGGTTGCTGCGACCCCTGGCCCGGGAAGAGGAAGGCCACGCCGCCCGGGGAGGGTGCGAGAGAAGGATGGGGTTCGAGGCGTGTCCGTTCAGACACGACCGGACCGGGGGTAGCGCACGGGAAGAGGGGGCTCAGTCGGTCGCGATGACCTCGCGACCGGCGTAGTGGCCGCAGTTGGGACAGATGTGATGGGGGCGGCGAGCATGCCGACAACGCGGGCAGGGATCGAGCTGCAGCCGGCCCAGCGCGAGATGGGAACGGCGGCGCCGCGTGCGCCCCTTGGAGAGCTTGAACTTGGGGAGTGCCATGGGCGTGCGAGAGTGTACCAGAGCGAGGGCCGGTACGAGCTCGGGCCAGGGCGGGGCCGAGAGGGGATCAGAGGCGGGCGCGCCCCAGCCCGCCCGCCTCCGAGCGATCACCCGGCCGGGCCGACTGGAGCGCCTCCACCCCGCGTTTGACCGTGACCAGGGTACGGGTCAGGTGCGCCTCCAGCTGCTGGAGCTGCTCCAGGGCGTAGGCCTCGGCCTCGCGAACGATCTCCGCGGCCCGAGCCTGTGCCTCCCGCAGCGTCTGCTGCGCCTGGCGCTCGGCGCGGTGCAGGATCTCCGAGTCCTGGAGCGCCGACTCGGCCCGCTGGTTGGCGCGTGACAGGATGCGGGTGGCCTCGGCGTGCGCCTCGGCGATGAGACGCTGTTGCTCCTGCACCGTCCAGTTGGCCCGCTTGATCTCCTCGGGCAGGCTGAGACGCAACTGATCGACCAGATCCAGGACCTCCTCCTCGTCCACCATGACCTGGTTGGAGAAGGGCACGCGCCGGGCGTGGTGGAGGAGGTACTCGATCCGATCCAGGATCTCGTCGACCTTCAGCTGAACTTCTCCTTGAGACGTCTGGCCACCACAGGAGGTACGAAGCGGTCGACGTCGTGGCCATGGCCGGCGACGTCCTTGAGGATACTCGACGACACGAAGATCTGAGGCAGGCCGGAGATCAGGAAGACGGTGTCGATCTCGGGGGCCAGGTGTCGGTTCATCAGGGCCTGTTGGAACTCGATCTCGAAGTCCGAGGGCAGGCGCAGGCCCTTCACCAGCACCCGCAGCCCCCGCGATCGGGCGAACTCGACGGTCAGCCCCCGGTAGCTCGTCACCTCCACCCCGGGACGGTCGGCCAGGGCCTCCCGGATCATCTCCACCCGCTCCTCGGGCGAGAACAGCGGGGTGCGCTTCTCGGGATTGGCGGCCACCGCCACCACCAGGCCACCGAACAGCCGCAGCGCGCGGTCGACGATGTCGAGGTGCCCGTTGGTGAAGGGATCGAAGCTTCCGGGATAGAGGGCGCGACCGCTCACCGGGCCACGGTGACGGTGACCCCGGTGTCACCGTAGCGACGCTGCCGGCGCACCTGGAGCCGCTCCGTGGTCGGCCACGACCAGCGCCATGGATGCTCGGCCACGACCAGGGCACCCGGGGCCACGAGACGATCCAGCACGGTCAGGGTGCGCGCCAAGACGGGGTCATTGTAGGGCGGGTCGAGGAGAACCACCGAGGCGGCCGCGACCGCGCCCGAGCTGGCCTCCAGCCAGCGTGTGACCTCCGCCCGGACCACCCGTGCGCGTCCCTCCAGCCCCAGCGCGGACAGGTTCCGGCGGAGCGCGGCGATCGCGCCCCAGGACCGCTCCACGAAGGTGACCCTGGCCGCCCCATGCGAGAGCGCCTCGATGCCCAGCGCCCCCGAGCCGGCGAAGAGGTCCAGGACCTCGGCACCGACCACCGCCTCACCGAGGAGGTCGAAGATGGCCTCGCGCACCAGGGCCTGGGTGGGCCGGACCCCCCGTGGCCGGGCCAGTCGCCGGCCGCCCGCCCATCCCCCCTGCACCCGCAACCGGCCAGCCACGGCCCACCCGCCTCAGTCGAACCCGGGCGGCCGACGGCCCCGCCAGGGCATCGCCTGCTCCACCTGGGCCGCGACCGCCAGCAGGAGCGCCTCCCCGCGGGGCGGCCCGACCAGCTGGACCCCGAGCGGGAGGCCCTCGGAGCTGGTGCCCAGGGGGAGGCTGATGGCCGGCTGGCCGGTGCAGTTGTAGGGGTAGGTGAAGGCGAGCCAGTCCAGGGTGCGCTCCTCGACCCGTGCCGGGTCCGGGTCGGCGAAATGCCCGATGGGAGGCGGAGGTTGGGTCAGGGTCGGGGTGAGCAAGAGGTCGTGGTCGTCCCAGAAGGCCACCACCCGCCGGCTGTGGTCGCGGATGGCGTTCACGGCCCGCACGTAGTCGGCGGCGGTCAGACGCTGCGCCCGCTCCATCATCCAGGCGTTCAGGGGATCGAGGAGGGAGCGGTCGGCGACCGGATAGGTGGCCGTCCCGGCCGTCACCAGGACCGGGAAAGCGGACCGGAAGGGCTCGGTCTCGGGACCGCCCTCCTCCGGGCGATGGCCCAGCTCCTGGAGCCGGGCGGCGGCCACCTGTACCAGCTCCCGCAGCTCGGAGTGGACCCGGTCCGGGGCCCCGGCCTGCACCCCGATGCGCAGCCCCCGGGGCGGCCGCTCCAGCGCGGCCAGGTAGGAGCCTTCCGGCTCGGCCCAGTAGGGATCGCCGGGCAGGTGCCCGGCCAGCAGGTCCAGGGCGGCGGCGGCGTCGGCCACGGTGCGGGTCAGGACCCCCTGGGTGGAGAGGCCGGCCCAGCCCTCGCCCACCAGCGGGCCGGGCGAGATACGGCCGCGCGACGGCTTCAGCCCCACCACTCCGCAACACGAGGCCGGGATGCGCACCGACCCGCCCCCGTCGCTGCCGTGGCTCCAGGCACAGAGCCCGGCGGCGAGGGCGGCGGCGGCGCCGCCGCTGGAGCCGCCCGGGGTACGCCCCGGGTCCCAGGGGTTGCGGGCGGTGCCGTGGAGGCCGAACTCGGTGACCGGACGGGAGCCGAACTCGGGCGTGGTGGTCCGCCCCAGGATCGGCGTGCCGGCCACTTTCATCCGGGTCACGACGAAGGCGTCCACCGCGGCCACGTTCTCGCGATAGGCCCGGGACCCGAAGGTCAGGGGATACCCGGCCATGGCGGCCAGGTCCTTGACCGAGACCGGCGCCCCGGCCAGCGGTCCCTCACCCGGCCGCGCCGCCTGCGCCCGGGCCAGCTCCGGCGTGACCAGCCAGTAGGCGCCCAGGCCGGGGTTGTAGCGCTCGATCCTGGCCAGGTAGGCGTCGACCAGCTCACGGGCGCCGACCTCACCGCGGCGCACCGCCGCCGCCTGCTCCAGCGCGGACGCGAATGGGTCCATCGATCACCTCTCCGATCCAGGCGGCGGGATAGGGCTCCTCGGCCAGTGCCGCCTCGAAGGCCGAGGCGCGTTCCGACGGGATGGCCACCAGGAGGCCGCCGCTGGTCTGGGCGTCGCAGAGCAGGAGTTGCTCCACCTCGGGGACGGCATCCCAGTCGACCCGCTCGCGGTAGGCGGCGTGGTTGCGGCGGGTGCCGCCCGGGAAGAGCCCGGCACGGGCCAGCTCCCGTACCCCTTCCAGGACCGGGACCGCCTCCAGCCACACCTCGGCCCCCACCCCCAGGTTGGCCAGGTGCCCGATCAGCCCGAAGCCGGTGACGTCGGTCGCGGCCGAGGCGCCCGCCGCCACCATCGCCTCCGAGGCCCGACGGTTGAGATGGGTCATGACCGCCACCGCCCGCCGCTCCAGGTCCGGCGGGCAACGGCCCTGTTTCACCGCGGTGGCGACCAGACCGCTGCAGAGGGGCTTGGTCAGGTAGAGGCGATCGCCGGGCCGCGCCCCCCGGTGCGTCAGCACCTGCTGCGGGTGCGCCTGCCCGACCACCGCGTACCCTACCTTGGGCTCGGCGTCGTCGATGCTGTGACCGCCCACCACCGGCACGCCCACCTCGGCCAGCTTGGCCGCGCCGCCAGCCACGATCCGCTCCAGCAGCCCCGTCCCCAGCAGGTCACGGGGGAAGGCGACCAGGCCCAGGGCGAAGAGCGGCTGCGCCCCCATGGCGTAGACGTCGCTGAGCGCGTTGGCGGCGGCGATGGCCCCGAACGCCTCCGGGTCGTCGACGATGGGGGTGAAGAAGTCGACGGTGGAGACCAGGGCCCGATCGGGGGCGATCCGGAAGACGGCGGCGTCGTCCCCGGCGCCGACCAGCACCGCGGGGTGGTCGAGGCCGGGCAGGGCCCCGAGCAGCCGGCCCAGCTCCGCTGGGCTCAGCTTGCACGCTCAACCGGCGCCGTGGCTGTATCGGGTGAGCCGGATCGGTTGCTCCATCCTCGCAGGCAGAGGCTACCCCGGGCCGTCCCCCGACCGCTCGGCCGCGGTCGTGCTACCCTGCCCGACCGTGGCCAGGAGGGGGGCGGAGCGGGGATGAGACGGACGATCGTCCACTGGCTGGTCAGCGCCCTGGCCCTGGCCCTGGCCGCGGCCGTGGTGCCGGGGATCAGGATCTCCGGCAACGGCGTCCTGGCGGTGGGCGGGATGGCGATCGTCTTCGGCCTGGTCAACGCCATCGTCCGGCCGGTGCTGAAGCTGCTCTCCTGTGCCTTGATCGTGCTCAGCCTGGGGCTCTTCCTGTTCGTGGTCAACGCCATCGCCCTCTGGCTCTCCTCGGCCATCGCCGTCCACTGGTTCCACCTCGGCTTCCACGTGGACGGGTTCCTGTCTGCGCTGGAGGGGGCGGTCATCGTGACCGTGGTCTCCTGGGCGCTGTCCGCCGCCTACGAGCTGGAGCGGCACCTGCGTCGCTCCAGGCGATAGGCTAAGACCCCGGCCGCGCGGGCGGCCGGCGTCGACGACCCGCTGGGAGGATAGGAGATGGCCGTCAAGGTCGGAGATCGGGCCCCGGACTTCGAACTCTTCAGCCAGGAGCTGCTGGAGGGAACCCCGCCACGGTTCAAGAGCTACCGGCTCAGCGCCGCCCTGGAGCAGGGACCGGTCGTCCTGCACTTCTTCCCCATGCCCTTCACCGGCGTGTGCGAGGCGCAGATGTGCGCCGTGCGCGACCAGCTGATCCCGGCTTACCGATCCCGGGGCGTCCAGGTCTGGGGCGTCACCGGCCATTACCCCTTCCCCATCCAGGCCTGGGATCGGGAGCACCACTTCGGTGTCCCGGTGCTGGCCGACTACGAGCACACCGTCAGCGAGCAGTACGTGGGGACCTACGCCGACCTCCTCGGCCTCCGGAGGACGACCAGGCGGGGCGTGACCGCCATCTCCCAAGACGGGATCGTGCGCCACGTGTGGATCACCGACGATCCCCTGGTGGCGCCGGGCCAGGAGGTCGTGGCCGAGGCGGTGGCCAGCGTGACCGGCGACTGAGGCAACTGGGGGCAGACCGGCGGGCCGCGCCCGGCCGGCTCAGCCCCGGTACCGCTGGAGCACCCTGAAGAGGGCCTCGGCGCCGAAGTCCAGGGCGGCCACGGGCACGCGCTCGTCGGCGGCGTGGACGGTCTCCTGGCCGAAGCCGGCGGGGAGCTGGAGGGGCAGGTAGCCGTAGCCTTGGATGCCCAGCCGGGAGAAGTGCCGCTGGTCGGTCGCCCCAGCCATGAGCAGGGGCACCGGGATGGCGGCCGGCTCCAGCTCCCGCAGGACCTGACCGAGCAGGTCGTAGAAGGGACCTCGCTCGGACTCCAGGGGCGGGGGACCGAGCGAGACCACCTCGATCTCGGGCTCCGGCCCCACCAGCTGCCGCAGCTCGTCCAGGAACTGCTCGCACTCACAGCCCGGCACCATCCTGCCGTCCAGCTCGATCGTGGCCTCGGAGGGGATGACGTTGACCTTCTCGCCCGCCCGGACGATGGTGGCGTTGACGGTGTTGCGCAGGATGGGGTCGAAGCGCAACGCCTCTGGCCCCATCTCGTCCATGGCCCCCTCACCGCGGACCGGATCGAGGAGGGCGAGGAGCCGGGAGCGGGCGGGCTCGGAGACGGCCAGGGCGATGCCGCGGACGTACTCGGCGGCGGGGGGCGTGACGCGGATCGGGAGCCGCCCGCGGTCCAGCGCCAGCAGCAGCCGGCCCAGTCGGGCGGTGACCCCGTCGCGATGCGTCTGCGAGGCGTGGCCGCCGGGCCCCCGGACGACCATCCGCAGCCGGCAGATGCGCTTCTCGGCCACCATGATGGGATAGAAACGCCGGCCCTCGACGGTGAGGGTGGCGCCGCCGCCCTCGCCCAGGCCATGCCGGATGCCCTCGAAGAGGCCGGGATGGCACTGGACCAGGAACTGGGCGCCGTGGACGCCCCCCGCCTCCTCGTCGGCCAGACAGCACAGCACTACGTCCCCGGCCGGCGGTCGGCCCTGGTCGAGGCAGCGCAGCAGGGCCGAGACCATCATCGCCAACCCGCCCTTCATGTCCAGCGCGCCCCGCCCCCACACCCAGCCGTCGATCAGCTCACCGCCGAAGGGGTCGCGCGCCCAGCGCTGGCCGGCCACCGTCACCACGTCCACGTGGCCCTGGAGCAGCAGCGGCGGGGCCTCGCCTCGGCCCGGCACGCGGACCACGAGGTTGGGACGGCCGGGCGACGAGCAGAGCAGCCGTGCCGGCACGCCGCGTGCCTCGAAGAGCGCCCGGAGGTGATCCTGACAGGGCGCCTCGTTCCCCGGCGGGTTGACGGTCCGGAAACGGATGAGCTCTTGGAGCAGCTGAGCAGGGGGCATGGTCCTCCTCGGTCGATGAGCCGATGACGGCCGGCGTGGGCCTCCCCCCGGCGGACCGCATCCCCGCTCGTGTGGGCGGCGGATCGACCCCGGGAGCGCCGGCCCGACCCGCCGGTCGTGGAGAGGGACGGGCACGGCTCGGGCGGCCGACGCGTGCGCTCACCGGCGCCAACCAGCTTACGCGAGCGCCCCGACCCGGGCGCCCTCCTCCGGCCGCGGCGAGGAGCGCGCTCCGCTCAGCTGATGGAGGTCAGCTCGAGCCGGCGCTGCGCGGCCCGCCAGAGCTCCGGCCAGCGATCCAGGTCCGGGTCCTCCTCCAGCAGGCGTTGCGCCTCCTGCCGCACCTCCGAGAGCAGCTCGGGCTCCAGCAGCGCCTGCATGGCCGCGTCGGACATGCCGTGCTGCCGGGGCCCCATCAGCTCCCCGGCCCCCCGCAGGCGCATGTCCTCCTGGGCGAGACGGAAACCGTCGGTGGTCTGCTCCATGAGTCGCAGCCGCTCCAGGCTCTTGGCCGAGGGGTCGTCGGCGAGCAGCAGGCAGAAGGATCGGAACCGTCCCCGGCCCACCCGTCCCCGGAGCTGGTGCAGCTGGGCCAGGCCGAAACGCTCCGCCCCCTCGACCACCATCACGGTCGCGCCGGGCACATCCACCCCGACCTCGACCACGGAGGTCGCCACCAGGACGTCGCATCCGCCCTGGCGGAACTCGCGCATGACCGCGTCCTTGTCCCGCATGCGCCCGTGGACCAGGGCCAGGCGCAGGTCGGGGAAGACCTCCTTGCGCAGGCGCTCGAACTCGGCCGTGGCCGCCTTCGCCTCCAGCGCGCCGGACTCCTCGATCAACGGGCAGATCACGAAGGCCTGGTGGCCGGCCCGGATCTCGCTTCGGACCAGCCGGTACGCCTCCTCGCGCCGACCCGGCTCGATCACGCGGGTCTCCACCGGCGTCCGTCCGGGCGGCATCTCGTCGATGATCGAGAGCGCCATCTCGCCGTAGAGCGCCAGGGCCAGGGAACGCGGGATGGGGGTGGCGGTCATGGCCAGGAAGTGGGGACGGCCGCGCTCGGAGCGCTCTCGCAGCCGCTCGCGCTGGCGGGTCCCGAAGCGATGCTGCTCGTCCACGACGGCCAGCCCCAGGGCGGCCAGCCGGACGTCCTCCTCGATCAGGGCGTGGGTGCCGACCAGCACGGCGCACTCGCCGGAGGCGGCGGCGGTCTTGACCCGACGCCGTTCCCGCGCCCCCAGCCCACTCACCAGCAGCTCCACCCGCAGCTCGGGGAAGCTCCGCCCCAGGTGGGCCCGGAAGGCCTCCAGGTGCTGTCGGGCCAGGATCTCGGTCGGCGCCATGACCACGGTCTGCAGCCCGGCGGCGTGGACCATGGCCGCGGCCGCGGCCGCCACCGCGGTCTTGCCCGAGCCCACGTCGCCGTCCAGCAGCCGGTTCATGGGCGTCTCCCCCCGCAGGTCCCGATAGATGTCCCAGATGGCCCGGCGCTGCGCCTGCGTGAGCTGGAAGCCGAGCCCGGCCTTGAAGGCTTCGATCACCTCCTGCCGGTAGGGGATCGGGGTGGCACGCTCCACGGCCATCCGGCGCCGGGCGAGCAGGAAGGCGGCCTGCAGCTCCAGCAGCTCGGCGAAGGCCATGCGATCGCGGGCCCGCCGCCACTCGTCCAGGTCGCGCGGCCGGTGTCCCCTGCGGACCGCCTCCGCGATCGGGAGCAGGTGGTGACGGGCCAGGGTGGCGGGAGGGATCGGCTCCGCCAGCCGCTCGGCGAGCGGAAGCGCGGCCTCCACCCAGGCCGCCCGCTGACGCGAGCTGAGGCCCGCGGTCAGGTGGTACTTGGGCATGAGGCCGCCCACCCGCCGGGGGCCGCCCTCGCTCACCCGCTCGTAGAGCGGGTTCTGCATCTCGGGCAGGGGTCCGTAGCGGGAGGCCCGTACGGTCCCGGCCACGGCCAGCCGCTCCCCGACCCGCAGGCGCCGGGCGAGGTAGGGCTGGTTGAACCAGACGATCTGGAGCAGGCCGCCCTCGTCGTCCTGGAGCACGGCCTCGGTCAGCTCCAGCCGGCCCCGCGGCGAGGGCCGGGCCAGGACGCGGAGCAGACGGCCGATCACGGTCGCCTGCTCCCCGGCCCGGAGCCGGGCCACCGGCACCGGCTCGCCGTACCACTCCCAGTCGTAGGGCAGGTCCAGGAGAAGGTCGGCGACGGTTCGGATGCCCAACCGGGCCAGCCGTTTGGCGTCCGCCGGCGTGAGGCGGGGCAGCTCCGAGACCGGGCCATCGGGGGTCGGCCCTGCCTCCCGGGGCTCGCCCTGGGCCCGGCCGGAGGCTCCGGCCGAGCTCAGGGGGCGGGCCGCCCCCGCCACCCCACGAGCGCCGGAGCCACGTGGCTCCGGGACGGGTGTCGCGTCCACGTCCGTCAATTGTCGAGGTTCCGGACCGGCGGGAACCGGGCCGCCGGCCAGGCCGGGCGCGAGGCGGCCCCCCGGTCAGGAAGACGGGAGCGCCCGGCGGTCTCCCGCCAGGCGCCCGGACGTAGGGGATGATTGGGGATGGCGTTTCGGAGGAGGGGTATCCGGGCCACGGACCCGCCCGGTCCTGGCCCCCGTCCGGTGGCCTGCCGGGCCGCCGCCCTCCTCTCCCCGGCGGGGGGGATGACCGGCCTCGAGCAACCGGGGGTTCCGGCCTCGAGACCGGTCGGAAGGAGGGGATTGAGGTTCACTTCGACGACCGACGCCCTGCCCTCGGGCGGCCATCGTCCGATCCGGCTCCGCCGCTCGCCCCCCGCCCCCGGCCGGCGGGCGGGCCAAACCGCAGCCGGAGGGCAGGGTCGCGGTCACCTGCTCCGTGTCCTCCACCACTGTGATCGACGCACGAGCCGCCCGGATTGATCGGTTCCGGCCCCGAGCCGACGGGACGGGCCGGCCCGGCCTAAGCCGGCGACGAGCGGTCCACGCTCAGCTCCCCGAGGCCCCCGATCACCCGAAGGTCGTAGCGCGCCGGGGCGGCGGCGAAGGACGGCGGCTCGAAGTGCAGGCTCCCCGCCGCCACCCCCAGGCGCTGACCGTCGCACTCGACCCTGCCCACGCCGTCGATCCGCAGGCGGACCGGGATGCCGGCCGGCCGTCGGACGCGCACGCTCCCGGCACCGCCCAGCAGCCGCAGGACCACGTCGCCTTGGGGAGGGGGAAGGACCAGCTCCGCCCGCGCGACCCCACCCAGCAGCTCGAAGGAGCGGAGCCCGCCGGCGGCGAAGTCCAGACGCAGCTCCGAGGCTCCGCCCCGGACCCGGACCTCCCAGGGGAAGCTGGCGTTGAGCACGACCTCGACCGTCCGCCGCCGCCACTCGCCCACCGGATCGCGAAGGGGCCAGCGGAGCCGGATCACGGTCGTGTCGCCGCCCGTCTCCGCCTCCGGCCGTGCGCCCTCGATGCGGGCGCGATAGCGCAGGGAGAGGGCCGCGTCGGCACGGATGCTCACCCTGGCGGCAGCGCCCCGGAGCTCGAAGCTGCCGCCCGACGCCGCGGCGAGCGGGGCCGAGAGCTCCACGCTCTCGCCGCCCGCCGTCGGCCGGACCGGACCCCGTCCGGTGAAGCCGTGGTCCATCCTGGTCCTCCTCTATCCGAATGCCCGGGGCGTGGCCGGGCCGCCGGCCGCTCCCCCGGGGCCGGCACGCCCGGGGGTTGGCGTCGCCACGGTGGGTCAGGACCCGGCCGTGGCGTAGGGGCGAAGCCGCTCGGCCAGCTCCTCCAGGCGACGCAGGGCCGGGTCGCGCCCGTCCGAGGGCACGTAGTAGATGACGCGTTCCACCCCGGCCTCGAGGAAGCGCTCGACCTCGCCCGGCTCCGCCGTCTCGCCGTAGACGGTGACCGGGATCGGGCCCCGGCCCGCCTCGCCGGCCAGGCGCTGCAGCTCGGGGATGCGGGCCAGGATCTCGCCCCGATTCGGCATCCAACCGTCGGCGTAGCGGACCACCCGCCTCAAGGTACCGGGGCCGTTTCCTCCCAGGAGCA
>Ga0209810_1005886_pt1 | contig 10901 bp, 9 predicted proteins | sample Coa_R1_7_FD_187159 | JGI IMG/M metagenome (GOLD analysis project Ga0209810, IMG submission 187159) | Surface soil microbial communities from Centralia Pennsylvania, which are recovering from an underground coalmine fire - Coalmine... | ecosystem: Environmental > Terrestrial > Soil > Unclassified ...
AAGTAGCGGTGGTCGCGGCTCCGCGGCGGACGGTGGCCGGTCTGCGCGAGGTACCCGCACCCCGCCCCCAGCACCGCGAGCACGACGACCAGCGTGCGAAGCGCACTGCGCATCCGACCCTCCCCCGGCATGCCGCCGCCGGAACGCTAACGCGCATCGCGACGGCTCGCGGTTGGGCATGGTGACGGGGTGAGCGGGGAAGCCCGGGCCGTGCAGCGGCGTGCGCTCGTCGCGCACCGTCTCGCGCTTCGATGAAGCGTGAGTCGGTCCACGACCGACTGGTGCTTCAGTGAAGCGTGAGTGACATCGGCGGGCGGTCCCGCGGGACCGCGCGGCGCGCGCTCCCCGCCGAGGGTGACGCCGCCAGCCGCGAGCTCGACCCACGTACGGCCGGGTGCCCGCGATCGCGCGAGCGACCGTCAGCCGGACGTGAAGCGCGTGATCCGCGTGGTGAGCGCCCGCAGCACCGGGTTCGCGTCGCCCGCGACACCGGGGTACGCGACGCCCGCGGCCTGGGCGAGGCGGGCCTGGCGCTCGTTGATCGCAACCGACCGCGTGAGCGCGAACAGCTCGTGCCACGGGAGGTCGACGAGCTCGCGGCCGAGCTGCCGCTCGTAGTGCGCGACGAGCTCGTCGCGTGCGAGGAAGCCGGGGACGCTCCGCCCGACGAAGCGTGTCGTCAGCTCGTCGAGCACGAGGTACCACGCGACGTCCGACTCGGCCGGACCGACGATGGCGAGCTCCCAGTCGAGGACCGCGCGCACACGCCCGTCGTCGGTGAACACGACGTTGCCGATGCGCGCGTCGCCCCAGCACAGTGAGCGCGGTGTGTCGCTCGTCGGGACGGTCTCGGCGCACCAGGTGATCGCGTCGGCGAGCCCGGCGGTCGGGGCGCCGTCCGCGGCCCAGTCGACGTAGTCGCGCCACCACGCGACCTCGTCGGCGAGCGTCGCGCCGCCGTGACCGCCGTGCCCGCGGTGACCGCCGCGGAGCGCGTCGCCCAGCCCGTGCGCGCGCCAGTCGAACCGGTGCACCGCGGCGAGCGTGTCCACGAACGCCTCGTGCAGCACGCGCTGTCGCGCGACGGGGCGGTCGGTGATCCAGGCGTCGAGCGCGGGTGCCTCCCCGCCGACGTGACCGTCCTCGTACGACATGACGAGGAAGGCGTCGCCGAGCCACCCGGCGTCGGCCTCGAAGGCCAGCACGCGGGGGACCGGGACCGGTCCGTGCGCAAGCGCGTCGAGGACGCGCGCCTGCGCGGCCAGGTCGTACGAGGGCCAGGTCGGCACGGGTGGCGGGAGCCGGACGACGACCTGCTCGGGTACGCGGCCGTCGCTCGCCAGATGCACGACGAGCGTCTCGTTGGTCCAGCCCGCGCTCGGGCGCGCCATCCCCGTGACACGGCACGCCGCGTCCGGCCAACGCTGCCCGCACCACGCCTGCAGACCGCGTGCGAGGTCCGCGTCGTCGCGCCGGGCGAGGGCCGCCATGCGCCGCTGATGTTACATTTCTGCCGGTGTCTGTCACACCTGTCCCCACCGGCGAGCGGATCCTCGACGCCACGCTCGAGGTGCTCGCGCGGCGCGGCGAGTCGCGACTGTCGATGCGCGACGTCGCGGAGACGGCGGGCGTCGCGCGCATGACGCTGTACCGCTACTACTCCACGAAGGACGACCTGCTCCGCGCGCTGGCCCGTCACGAGCAGCGTCGCTTCGACGAGCGACTCGAGGAGGCCCTGCGCGACGCGACGACGCCGGCCGACCGGATCGACGCGGTCCTGCGCGCGATCGTCTCGTTCCAGTCGGAGCGCGCCACACGCGCCGTCGTCACCGCGGAGCCCGGCTTCATCCTGCAGCGCATGCGGCGGGCGCTGCCCGTCCAGCGGCGGACGCTCGAGCGCCTGGTCGGCGACGCGCTGGCGCAGGCGCCCGCGGTCCGTTCGGGGAGCGCGACGCCGGGCGACGTCGCGGAGGTCCTCTTGCGGGTCGCGATGTCGCAGTTCCTCGTCCCCCGCCGCGATCCGGACGCGCTGCTGCGCGTGCTCCACGCGTCGGTCGGGTTCCCGGCGAGTGAGCGCCGGCGCGCGAGGCGGGCGTCGTGAGCGCGTCGGATGACGGCCCGCTCGTCGCGGCCGACGAGTGGTTCGCGCACCAGATCGTCGAGACCCACGCGCACGTCGCGCAGTCCGACCGGTCGTGGACCGAGAAGGTGTGCGCGATGGCGGCGGCGCGCGACGGCAGCCTGCAAGTCGGCTTCGGCGTCGGGAAGTACGCCAACCGGAACGTCTTCGACGGGTACGCCGGCGTCTCCCGTGGGCGCGAGCAGTGGACCGTGCGCGGCAGCCGGCGACTGAGCGACGACGGCGAGACGATCGGGGTCGGCCCGATCCGCTACGACGTCGTCGAGCCGTTGCGTGTGATCCGGTTCCGCTGCGAGGCGAACGAGGTCGTGCCGATCGCGTTCGACTGGACGTTCGAGGGGGTCGTGCCCCCACGTCTCGAGCGACGTGACCGCCAGCGCGCACGGCGCGGCACGCGCGTGGACGTCGACGTGCTGCGCTACCACCACGTCGGCGTCGCGTCCGGCTGGGTCGAGGTCGACGGCGAGCGGCACGGCATCGCGCCCGACACGTGGTTCGCGACGCGGGACCACTCCTGGGGTGTGCGCCAGGACGTCGGCCTCCCGCCCGAGGACGTCGAGCGCTCCGGTCTGACGGCCGGGGTGTCGTTCCGGTTCTCGTGGAGCCCGATGCTGCTCGAGCGCGGCGACGGGTCGCGCTACGCGATCCATCACCAGCACCGGCAGCTGCGCGCGTTCGGGTACGAGGAGGAGATGTTCGAGGGCGGTGTCGAGAGCGCCGATGGCGGGGTCGAGCCGTTCGTCGCGCTGCGGCCGGAGCTGCGGTTCGACCCGACGAACCGCCGCGTGCTCGGGGGCACGCTGCACGCGACGACCGCCCGCGGTGAGTCGCGGCCGATCGAGGTCGAGGCGGTCGGCGACACCGGGTTCCACCTCGGCGCGGGGTTGTACTTCGGCCTGGACGGTCACCATCACGGCGAGTGGCGTGGCGCGCTGCACGTCGAGGGCGAGCGCATCCCCGACTGCACGGACGTGCGGACCGCGCACCGGATCCACCAGATCCGCGACGCGGTCGTGCGCGTCGACGATCCCGTCGGTCGCGGGCGCGGGTGGGGCAACCTGCAGACGGCGGTCGTCGGCGCGTGGCCCGAGCTCGGGCTGAGCGAGGAGACCTCGTTCGTATGACGCGCTCCGTCGACGACGGGCCGGGCGAGCTCCGGGTCGACCCCGAACAGATCGGGCTGTTCACGCGCGACGACTACTACGAGCTGCTCGCCCGGCTGCGGCGCGAGGCGCCCGTCCACCGGTTCGCGCCGAGCTCCTGGACCGTGGCGTGCTACGAGGACGTGCGCGAGATCAGCCGTGACCCCGAGCGGTTCTGCTCCGGACGCGGCGTCCTCGTGCACGACCCGCTGCGCGCGGGCGGCGGGATCGAAGGGTCGCTGATCCACATGGACCCGCCCCGGCACGGCGTGTGGCGCCGCGTGGTGAGCCGGCGGTTCACACCGCGCGCGGTCGGCCGTCTGGAAGCGCGCATCCGGGAGCAGGCGCGGGCGGTGCTCGACCCCCTCGCACCGGGGGACGCCGTCGACGTCGTCGACGCGATCGCGGCGCCGTTCCCGGTCCTCGTCATCGCGGAGCTGCTCGGCGTCGCGCACGGCGATCGCGACGACTTCCGCCGCTGGTCCGACGCCGCGATCAGCACTCCCGACGCCGAGACGCCCGCGGTCGACGATCTCGCCGCGCTGCATCGCTTCCTCGTCGAGCACGTGAAGGAGCGGCGCGCGCACCCGGGCGACGACGTCGTGTCCGAGCTCGTCACGGCCGACGTCGACGGTCGCCGGGTGTCGACGTCGGAGGCAGTCGGGTACTGCCTGACGCTCCTCGTCGCGGGGAACGAGACGACCCGTCACCTCGTGTCCGGGAGCGTGCTCGCGCTGTTCGAGCATCCCGAGCAACGCGCGTTGCTGGCGCGCGAACCCGCGCGGATCGGCAGCGCGGTCGAGGAGTGCCTCCGGTGGATCACGCCGGTGCAGGCCTTCGGCCGGACCGCGACGCGCGACACCGAGGTGCACGCCACCCCGGTCCGCGCGGGCGACTGGCTGGTGATGCTGTACGCGTCGGCGAACCGCGACGAGACCGTCTACGGACCGACTGCGGACCGCTTCGACGTCACGCGGCCCGTCGACAGCGCGCATCTCGCGTTCGGGTTCGGCGAGCACATGTGCCTCGGCGCCGCGCTCGCCCGTCTCGAGGGGCGCGTCATGCTCGAGGAGCTCCTCGCGCGGTTCCCGGAGTACGCGGTCGCCGGCGATCCCCGGTGGACGCGCTCGACGCTCGTCCGCGGCCTGGAGTCCTTGCCCGTCGTGCTGCGCTGATCCACAATTGTGGTTCCGCGCTCGTAGAGCGCGCTGAACCACAATTGTGGCGCACGTCAGCTGGCCCAGCCGGGGCGGACGAGACCACTCTCGTAGGCGAACACGACGAGCTGCGCGCGGTCGCGGGCGCCGAGCTTCGTCATCGCCCGGCTGACGTGCGTGCGCGCCGTCGCCGGGCTGATCACCAGGACCTCGGCGATCTCCTCGTTGGACAACCCCGCCGCGACGTGGCTCAGCACCTCGCGTTCGCGGTCGGTCAGCACCTCGAGGTTCCGGCCGTGACGGGTCGGCTTCGCACGCAGCGCGTACTCCTCGACGAGCCGTCGCGTCGCGCGTGGTGACAGCAGCGAGTCGCCGGCCGCGACCGTCCGCACGGCCCGCAACAGGTCGACGGGCTCCGTGTCCTTCACGAGGAATCCGCTCGCGCCCGCGCGCAGACCGTCGAACACGTACTCGTCGAGGTCGAACGTCGTCAGGATCACGATGCGGACATCGGCGAGCCGGTCGTCGGCCGCGATCGCGCCCGTCGCCTCGATCCCGTCGACACCGGGCATGCGGATGTCCATCAGGACGACGTCGGGCACGAGCCGGCGTGCGAGCGTGACCGCCTCGTCACCGCCCGACGCCTCGCCGACGACCGTGATGTCGTCCTCCGCGTCGAGCAGCGCGCGCAACCCCGCGCGCACGAGGCCCTGGTCGTCGGCGAGCAGGACGCGGATCACGATCCCGGCGTGACGGGGAGTCGCGCCCGCACCTCGAACGTGCCGTCGGCGCGCGGCCCGGCGTCCAGCACCCCGCCGACCGACGCCGCCCGCTCCCGCATGCCGACGATCCCGGAGCCGCCGTCCGTCGCGTGACGCGTCATCCGTTGTCGCGACCCCGCGTTCACGATGCGGATCTCCAGCGCGTCGCCGTCACGGTGCAGACGCACGTCCGCCTCGGGCCGCTCGCCGTGACGCGCGACGTTCGTCAACGACTCCTGCACGATCCGGTACGCGGCGAGGTCGACGTTGCTCGGCAGCGCGCCCAGGTCGGGGTCCGCGTCGAGCCGGACGCGCACACCGCTCGTGCGCGCCCGGTCGACGAGCACGTCGAGCTGGTCGAGCGACGGCGTCGGCATCCGGGGCGCGCCGTCGTCCGGACCGCCGGCCTGTCGCAGCACGCCGAGGATCGACCGGAGCTCGACGAGCCCGACCTTGCTGACGTCCTTGATCGTCGTCAGCGCGGCGCGCGCCTGCTGCGGGTCCTGATCCATGAGGTGGAGCGCGATCCCGGCCCGCAGGTTGATGAGCGACATGCTGTGCGCGACGACGTCGTGTAGCTCCTGCGCGATCCGCAGCCGCTCCTCGCTCGCACGCCGCTGCGCGCTCTCGACCCGTGAGCGCTCCGCCTCTCGTGCCCGCTCCCGGCGGCTCCGGATCAGCTCCGCGACCGTGAGCAGCACGAGCAGCCACGCCGCGAGCGCGCCGACGACGTGCAACTGCGGCGCCTTGCCGCGCCCGATGAGGTACCCGAGCCACGGGAACGTGAGGAACCCGATCACGAGCGAGGTCACCGCGGCGGCGCGCAACCCGCGCAGCACCACGTAGCCGAACGCGACGACGAGCGCGACGAAGATCGGCCCGCGCGGGTAGCCGAGCGACCAGTACGCGAGCGTCGTCGCCAGCGTGGCGGCGAGCACGCCGATCGGGAAGCGCCGCCGCAGCGGCAGCACCGCGATCCCGGCCGCGAGCAGCGCGATCCCGGCCGCGCCGAGATCGCCGCGGCTCTGGTGGCCCGCCGCGACCGCGGTCGCGCCCAGCTCGACGAGCGCGCTGCCCGCCACGAGCGCGACCTCGATCGCGATCGTCCGGGCCCGCGCGCTCCTCGGCGGGCGCTCAGCCGTGAACGCTGGCATCACCCGTCCAGCGTAGGGACCGCGGACGCGGGGGCCATCCGCCGCCCGGCGGATCGGCGCGTACGTCGAGCGACGTACGCGCGCCCGGACGACGGCCCGCGTCTACCGCGCGGCGCGTACCGCAGGTTCCGACGGGCGGGCGACGACGCCGGCGAGGACGTTCCGCACGATGGACACGTCCCCTCGAACGGAGGTCCACCGACGATGACGACCACCTCGACGACCGGCACGACGACCGGCACGCTCCTCGCCGCACCTGCCGCCCGGGCCGAGCACGCCACGAAGATCTACGGGACCGGCGACGCCGCGGTGCGCGCGCTCGACGACGTCACGCTCGACATCCCACGCGGCCGGCTCACCGCCGTCATGGGCCCGTCCGGGTCGGGCAAGTCGACGCTCCTGCACTGCATGGCCGGCCTCGACGTCGTGACGTCGGGCCGCGTGCTCGTCGACGAGCAGGACCTCGCCGAGCTGTCCGACCGCGAGCTGACCGTCCTGCGCCGCACGCGGATCGGCTTCGTGTTCCAGGCGTTCAACCTCGTCCCGACGATGACGGCGATCGAGAACGTCGTCCTGCCGTTCACACTCGGTGGCGCTCGTCCCGATCGCGCGTGGCTCGACACCGTCGTCGAGACGGTCGGTCTGCGCGACCGGCTGCACCACCGTCCGAGCGAGCTGTCGGGCGGACAGCAGCAGCGGGTCGCGGTGGCCCGCGCGCTCGTCACGCGACCCGAGATCGTCTTCGCCGACGAGCCGACCGGGAACCTCGACTCGCGGGCCGGCGCGGAGGTGCTGGGCTTCCTGCGCCGCGCGGTCGACGACTTCGACCAGACCGTCGTCATGGTCACGCACGACGCGATCGCGGCGTCGTTCGCGGACGCGGTCGTGTTCCTCGCCGACGGTCGCGTCGTCGACCGGATGGACGCGCCGACGACTCAGCGTGTGTTCGACCGCATGCGCGCGTTCGACCGCGCGCACGAGCTGGGGGCCTGAGAATGCTGAAGACCAGCCTGCGCTCCGTGTGGCACCGCCGCCGGCGCGTGCTCGGCATCTGCGTCGCGGTGACGATCGGCGTCGCGTTCCTCACCGGCACGCTCGTGCTCGGCGACACGCTGAAGACGAACTTCGATCGCCTCTTCGCGGAGACGTCCGCGGGGACGAGCGTCGTCGTGCGGAACGCGACGGCCGTGCAGTCCGATCGTCAGTTCGACGCCGACCGCGGTCTCGTGGACGAAGCGCTCGTCGCGCGCGTGCGCGCCGTACCCGGCGTCGCGGACGCGCAGGGCCAGGTCGCCGGGTACGGGCTCCTGATCGGCCGTGACGGATCCGCGGTCGGCGGCAACGGCCCGCCCCGCATGGCCGGGAGCTGGATCACCGATCCCGTGCTCAACCCGTACCGGCTCGTGCAGGGCCGCGCGCCCGCCGCACCCGACGAGGTCGTGATCAACCGCGGCGCCGCGAACTCCGGCGACCTCCACGTCGGCGACACCGCGACCGTGCAGACGCCGGAGCCGATCACCGTGCGCATCGTCGGCATCGCGACCTTCGGTGACGCCGACGGCTTCGGCCAGGCCACGTTCACGGCGTTCACGCTCCCGTCCGCGCAGACGAACGTCACGCACCAGCCCGGTCGCGTGTCGTCGATCGTCGTGCGCGCCGACCGCGGCGTCTCCGCCACGACGCTGCGCGCCCGTGTCAGCCGGGTCCTCCCGAGGGGCGTGCAGGCGATCACGGGCCAGCAGCTCACGAACGAGCGGATCGACCGCGTGTCGAGCGCGTTCCTCGACATGCTCCGCGCGTTCCTCGTGGTGTTCGCCGCGATCGCGCTCGTGGTCGCGGCGCTGAGCATCAACAACACGTTCTCGATCACGGTCGCGCAGCGCACGCGCGAGCTCGCGCTGATGCGCGCGGTCGGTGCGTCGCGGCGGCAGGTCCGGGCGATCGTGACGTTCGAGGCGCTCGCGATCGGCGGCGTGTCGGCGCTCGTCGGTCTCGTCGCCGGACTGGGCGTCGCCGGGCTCCTCAAGGGGATGTTCGACGCGTTTGGCTTCGCACTCCCCGCCGGCGGGCTCGCCGTCCGCACGTCGTCGCTCGCCATCGCGTTCGTCGCCGGCGTCCTCGCCACGCTCCTCGCGTCGCAGCTGCCCGCGCGTCGTGCGTCGAGCGTCGCGCCCGTCGCGGCGCTCGCCGAGTCGAGCGCCGAGGCACCCGGCATCGGCGGGGGCCGGACCATCGCGGGTGGCGCGCTCGCGGCCGCTGGCGTCGCCGGCGCGGTCGCGGGCGCGCTCGGCGGCAGCATCACGCTTGCCGGCCCCGCCGCGCTCGTGCTGGTCGTCGGGTCGTTGATGCTCGCGCCCGTCGCGCTCGGCCCGGTGTCGCACGCGATCGGCGCGGTGCTCGGCCGCCTCCGCCCGACGTCCGCGTCGTTCGCGGAGCAGAACGCGCGGCGCAACCCACGACGGACGACCGCGACCGTGACCGCGCTCGTCGTCGGCGTCGCGGTCGTGTCGCTCTTCACGCTGTTCGTCGCGTCGCTGAAGGCGACGCTCGACCAGCAGGTGCAGACGGGCCTGCGCGCGGACCTCGTCCTGAGCAGCCCGTCGTTCGGCGGCGGGCGACTCAGCCCGTCCGTCGCCACGGACGTCGCGCGGTCACCCGTCGTGACGCGTGCCGTCGGGCTCGGCGAGGCGACGTTCCTCCTCGACGGGAAGACGACGACCGCGTCTGTGGCTGACACGACCCAGATCGGTCGCGTCATGCGGTTCGACACCGTCGCGGGCTCGGTGCCGCGGGTCAGCCCGGACGGGATCGCGGTCTCGCGGTCCGAGGCGTCGGCGCACGGGTGGCACGTCGGATCACGCGTCGAGCTGACGTTCGGCGGTGGCGCGCGCGAGCAGGCGACCGTTCGCGCCGTCTACGACCACGCCGATCTGCTCGACGACGTGCTCGTGCCGAGCTCGCTGTGGGCGCGGCACACGGCGCAGCCGACCGACACCGTCGTGTTCGTGTCGACGCGGCCGGGCGTGTCGTTCGCGGCCGCGAAGCGCGCCCTGGATCCCGTCGCGACGCACAACGGCGCGACCGTCCAGGACCTGTCGCAGTACGCCAGCTCGTCGAGCGCGGGACTGAACACGATGCTCGGCATCGTGTACGTGATGCTCGCGCTCGCGGTGCTGATCGCGTTGCTCGGCATCGCGAACACGCTCTCGCTCGCCGTGTACGAGCGCCGCCGCGAGCTCGGGCTGCTGCGTGCCGTCGGCCAGACGCGCGCGCAGCTCCGGTCCGTGCTGCGGTTCGAGTCGCTCATCACGTCGACGTTCGGCACGGTCCTCGGCCTGCTGCTCGGCGGGTTCCTCGGCTGGGTGTTCGCCGTCGTGTCCGGCGCGGGGACGTTCTCGCTCCCCGTCGTGCAGCTGGCTGTCGTCGCGGTGCTGGGCGCGGTCGCGGGCGTGCTCGCTGCGGTCCGTCCGGCGCGGCGCGCGGCACGTCTGCCCGTCCTCGAGTCGATCGGGGCGCTGTGAGCGCCCCGTCGACCCCCGAGGTCTCCGTGAAGCGTGGCGGACGCCAGGCGACCGTGACGCTTCAGGGAACGGGCCGGGTCCGGCTCCGCGGGCGCGCGCACAAGCTCGCGCTCACCGTGCACGTCCTCACCGCGGTGGGCTGGTTCGGCGCAGCCGGGTTCGTCGCGTTCGCGCTGATCGTCGCGGGGACGACGGGCGACGCGCGGCTCGCATCCGCGCTCTACCGCACGATCGAGACGTCGGTCTGGCTCACGATCCCGCTCGGTGTCGTGACGCTCGTCGACGGCGCGGTGCTGTCGGTGGGGACGATCTGGGGCCTCGTCCGTCATTGGTGGGTCGTCGCGAAGATCGCGATCGTGGTCGTCGTCGTGGTGACGGACGCGACGCTCGTCCGCGCCGGCGCGCACGACGCGCTCACGGGCGGGTCGGCCGGTCGCGCGATGTACGGACCGGTGATCGCGCACTGCGTCGTCCTGACCGTCGCGACGGCGCTCTCCGTGTTCAAGCCCCGGGGCCGGACACCGTTCGGTCGAGCGCGCGCAGATGCGCGACCAGCGCCGTGAGCGCGACGCGGGCCGCGGCACGAACCGCGTCGTCGTCGGCGACGCCCGCGTCCGTCACGACGTCGCGGCGGACCGGGATGTCCGCGCACGCCTCTTCGACGACGTCGCAGCCCGCGTACCCGAGCACCGTTCGCAGCGACGCATGGCGCTCGCCGCGCCCGTCGGCGACGTCGACGCGTTCCACCACGCGACGGGCTTGCCGAAGATCTCGTGGCCGCCGATCGTCCAGTCGAGGAGGTTCTTGAACGAGCCCGGCAGCCCGCCCGCGTACTCGGGCGTCGAGAGCACCACGGCGCGCGCGTCGGCGATCGCGCCGCGGAGCCCGGCGACCGCGGGATCGAGCGGCTCCGCGTCGTCGTCGGGGTCGAAGTGGGGGAGCGTGCGCATCCCCTCGTACAGCACGCCGGCGAAGCCGTCGGGCATCACGTCGCGCGCGGCGAGGAGCAGGCCGGACGGCTTCGCC
>Ga0209810_1005889_pt1 | contig 10897 bp, 17 predicted proteins | sample Coa_R1_7_FD_187159 | JGI IMG/M metagenome (GOLD analysis project Ga0209810, IMG submission 187159) | Surface soil microbial communities from Centralia Pennsylvania, which are recovering from an underground coalmine fire - Coalmine... | ecosystem: Environmental > Terrestrial > Soil > Unclassified...
GTCGCGATGGCGGCGTCCTCGGTCGCCCCGATAGTCACCACTATCGGGGCTCCCTGCGTCCTTGCCCCGCTCGCTTTTCGCCGCCGTCTTGCCCGGCAACGTTCCCGGATGCTCCACTAGCGGGAGACGACGAGCCGGCCCGTGACCGTCTGGGCGCCGAGCCGCAGCCGGACGCGGTAGCTCCCCGCCCGCCGCGGATTGCCGACGCCGGCGCCGCGCTTGACCGCGACGGTGACCGTGCCGGGGCCGATGACGTCGCAGATCGCGCCTCGAGGCGGTTGCGGCTGCAGCGTGAGCGTCTCCCCGCTCACGCGAACCGCGGCGACGGGAACGCCGTCGATCGTCACCGCGCTCGCCGCGATCCGGCGCGGCACGCGTTCCGCGGGGGGCAGCCCGAGCACGAGCGGCCCGCGGACGACGCGACCGCATTGCAGCTCGGCGAAGCGCGCCTTGACGGTGAGCGCGACCGGGCGCGCTCCGGCGAAGCCGGGCCTGGCGAGGGCGGTCAGCGGTGGGACCGGGGCGGCGCCGGCCGCCGTCGCCGTGAGCGCACCCGCCGCCACGAGCGTGAGGACCCCTCCCCGCACGCCGGGAACGGTAGCGCCGTCGGGCTCAGTACGCGACTGCGCCGCGGCCGGACGTCGCCGCGTGCCGCTGCTCGTCCGCCCGGTAGCTGGAGCGCACGAGCGGCCCTGCGAACACCGAGCCGAAGCCGAGCGCCTCGCCCTGCTCGCGGAACCAGCGGAACTCGTCGGGATGCACCCAGCGGTCGATCGGCGCGTGCTTCGCGCTCGGCTGCAGGTACTGGCCGATCGTGACGACGTCGACGCCGTGAGTGCGCAGGTCGCACATCGTGTCCACGACCTCGTCGTTCGTCTCGCCCAGGCCGACGATGATCCCGCTCTTCGTCAGCACCGGATAGTCGGCCAGCTCCTTCGCGCGCGCGAGCAGCCGCAGCGCCCCCTCGTAGCTCGCCTTGCCGCCGCGCATCTGCCGATGCAGCCGTCGAACCGTCTCGATGTTGTGGTTGAAGACCTCCGGCCGCGCCGCGAGCACCGTTCGCAGGGCCTGCTCCTCCACGCCGAGGAAGTCCGGCGTCAGCACCTCGACCGACGACGCCGGCAGCTTCGCCTTGATCGCACGGATGGTGGCCGCATAGTGGCCCGCGCCCTTGTCCGCGAGATCGTCGCGGTCGACCGACGTGACGACGACGTGCTTCAGGCCCATTTGCGCCGCCGCCTGGGCGAGCCGGAGCGGCTCGAGCGGGTCGGGCGGCGCTTCCGGCTTCCCGCTCGTGACGTAGCAGTAGCGGCAGGCGCGGGTGCAGGTCTCGCCGAGGATCTGGAACGTCGCCGTGCCGCGGCCCCAGCACTCCGCGATGTTCGGGCAGCGCGCCTCCTCGCAGATCGTGTGCAGCCGCGCGCCGTGCAGCAGCTTCTGGACGTCGAAGTAGCTTCCGTCGCGCGAGGGCGCGCGGACCTTCATCCACTCCGGCCGGCGCGGCCGTCCGGCGACGGGCAGCGAGCTCTGCATCGCTGTTCCAGTCTAGAGAGGGCTACAGTTCCGCCGTGACGGTCGCTGCGGTCCTCGCTGCGTCGGCCGCGCTCACGAGCGGCCTGCACGGGCTGGTCACGCGAGGCCCGGTCACCCCGGTCTGCCGCGCCGGCACGCGCTGCTCCGCGCCCGCGTCGCACGTGTCGCTCGTCTTCTCACGTCACGGGCTGGTCGAGCGGACGACCACGGATGCCCGCGGCCGGTACCGGATTACGCTCCGGCCGGGTCTGTGGAAGGTGCGAGCACCCCATGCCGGCTTCGCCGTCACCCCGACGTTCGTCGTCGTGCGCGCAGGCGTCTCGCGGCTGACGAACCTGTCGATCGACACCGGCATCCGCTGAAGCGCGTCTGCGTCTTCTGCGGGTCGTCGAGCGGGACGCGCGGCGCGTACGCCGACGCAGCACGCGGGTTCGGCCGAGCCGTGGCCGAGCGGGGGCTCGGCCTCGTCTACGGCGGCGGCCGCGTGGGGCTCATGGGGGCGCTCGCCGACTCCGCGCTCGCGGCGGGCGGCGAGGTGATCGGCGTGATCCCGCAGGACCTCGTCGACCGCGAGCTCGCGCATGCCGGCTTGAGCGAGCTGCACGTGGTCGGCTCCCTGCACGAGCGGAAGGCGCGGATGGCGGAGCTCGCCGACGGGTTCGTCGCGCTGCCCGGCGGGTTCGGGACGCTCGACGAGCTGATGGAGCAGCTCACGTGGGCGCAGCTCGGCGTGCACGCGAAGCCGGTGGCGCTGCTCGACGTCGAGGGGTACTGGCGGCCGCTCGTCGAGCTGGCGCGGCACGCGACGCAGGAGGGCTTCGTCCGGGAGGGCGACCTGGCCGCGATCGCGGTCGGAGACGATGCCGACAGCCTGCTCGACGAGCTCGCGCGGCTCGCCGCGGCGCCCGCGCGAAGGCCGAAGTGGACATCCCCGCCTCCGCCCTGACGACGTCGGCTCAGCTGCCGAAGAGGGCGACGATCACGTAGGCGGCGACGACTGCGCCGAGCCCCAGCAGGCCGGCCCAGGCGAGCGCGCGCAGCGCGGTCTCCATGCCGAAAGGGTCGCCCGAGCGCCGGACGGAACCCCGCCGGCTCAGGCGGCGGGCGCGAGCAGCGTCGCGGCGGAGCGCTCCTCGAAGGCGAGCCCGAAGATCTCCGCGAGCGCCGCGGCCGCGACCGGCTTCACCTCGTCGACGGAGAGCGGGCGCGCGAGTTCGCGCGCCATCGTCGTGAAGGCGGCGTTCTCGAGCCCGCAGGCGGTGATCCAGTCCGTGAACGGAGCCGGATCGAGATCGACGTTGAGCGCGTAGCCGTGCGTCGAGATCCACCTCGTGAGGTGGATGCCGATCGAGGCGATCTTGCGCGGCGGGCGCTCCAGCCAGACACCGGTCAGTCCCTCGATCCGCGTGCCCGCGACGCCGAACGCGGCGAGGGTCCGGATGAGCGCCTCCTCGAGGTCGCGGCAGTACCGCCTCACGTCCTGGCCGTGGCGGGTCAGGTCGAGGATCGGGTAGCAGACCAGCTGCCCGGGGCCGTGGTAGGTCGACTTGCCGCCGCGGTCGACCTCGACCACCGCGGCGTCGGCGCCTTCCGGGAGATGAAGCTCGCCCGCCTCCGTGCGGCGTCCGAGCGTGATCGTGGCCGGATGCTCGAGCAGGAGCACCGTCTCGGGCGACGAGCCGTCGCCGACGGCGGCCGCGAGCGACCGCTGCAGGTCCCACGCCTCGCGATACTCGACGGTGCCGAGGTCGACGAGGTGTGCAGGAATCACAGGCCCAGGCTAGCGAAGGCATTCCGGCCGGACTCCGTCAGCCGCACCGCGCGTGAGCCCGGCAGGCGCTCGACCCAGTGCTGCTCGAGCGCCCGCGAGCAGATCGCCGCGCCGATTCCGCCGGCGACGTGCGGGCGCCGCTCGCTCCAGTCGAGACAGCGCCGCGCCGGAGGACGCCGCGCGGGGAGCGCCTCGATACCGAGCGCCGCGAGGACCTCATCGGAGGCCGGCCCGAGCGCGAACGTCCCGTCGCGCTCGACGAGCGCGTTGCGGGCGAGCAGCGCGTCCGTGAGCGTGACGCCGAGGGCGCCGGCGAGATGGTCGTAGCAGGTGCGGGCTGCCGCGAGCGCTCCGCCCACCGTCGCCTGCCGCAGCGAGCGCGGTCTCGCCGGCGGCGCGACGGCGGCCAGCGCCTCGATCGCGTGCGCCACCTCCGCGCTCGCCAGGCGGAAGTAGCGATGGCGGCCCGTCCGCTCGACCGTGAGGAGCCGGCCGTCGACCAGCTTCGCCAGGTGCTCGCTCGCGGTCGACGGGCGGATGCCCGCGCGTCGCGCCAGCTCGCCGGCCGGCAGCGCGCGCCCGTCGTGCAGCGCCTGGGCGATCCTGGCGCGTGCCGGGTCGCCGAGCAGCGCCGCGACCGGGGAGACGTCCACGTCGGCGATCATGCCCCGACCGTAGCGCGAGGACGCTTCGGCCGCGGCCGAAGCGTCGACGGTCTACGGTGGCGCCGTGCTGACCGACGCCGACCGCCGCTACGTCGAGGAGCAGTTCGTCCCGCTCGCCGAGCTCTGCGCCGCGGCCGGGCGCGACCTCGACGACGCGCGGGACGCGATCGCCGCGCGTCGCCTGCCCGCGCCGCCGTATCCGGGGCTCGAGTACGTCCCCGCGAACTACTTCGAGCTGCCGGACGCGGCGGAGTTCGAGCGGACGTTCGACGGGCCCGACGCGGAGGAGGAGCTCGCGGCGTATCTCGACGGCACCTACTTCGTCTGCCTGCGGGAGGCGACGGTCGAGAACGTGGTGCGGAAGGGCTTCCTCGTCGAGGAGATCCGCCGCCGGCTCGCGGAGCTGCGTCCGCTCGTGGACGAGCTCGACGCGCTCGAGCGCCCGTTCTCGCCCGACTACGACCGCACCCGCTTCGGCCGGCCGCCGACGCGCGACGAGCTGATCGCGCCGTTTAGACATTCGTCACGGTGTCTGACACCTCACGGTGCCTGACACCGTGACAAAACATCAGTAGTCCGACTCGCCCCAGTCCTGCAGCCGCTGCCGCAGGTCGCGCAGGAAGCGACCGGCGAGCGCACCGTCCACGAGGCGGTGGTCGTACGTCAGCGTCAGGTTCATGATCGAGCGGATCGCGATCGCGTCGGCGCCGTTCTCGTCGGGGACGACCCACGGCCGCTTGACGATCGCGTACGTGCCGAGGATGCCGGCCTGCGGCTGGCTGATCACCGGCGTCCCGTGGAAGGTGCCGTAGCCGCCCGGGTTGGTGATCGTGAACGAGCCGCCGGCGACGTCGTCGGGTGTCAGCTGCTTCGAGCGGGCGCGTGCGGCGAGGTCGGCGATCGCGCGGGCGAGCCCGAGCAGGTTCAGGCCCTCGGCATTCTTGATCACCGGCACGATCAGGCCCTTGCCGTCGGCCAGCTCGACCGCGATGCCGAGGTTGACGAAGGTCTTGGTGACGATCTGGTCGCCGCGCAGCTCGCCGTTCACCCACGGGTAGTCGCGCAGCGTGTCGACCGCCGCACGCGCGACGAAGGCGAGGTACGTCGGGTTGACGCCGTACGCCGACTCGTACTCCCTCTTCAGCTTCGCGCGGATGCGCGCGACGTTGGTCATGTCGACCTCGATCGCGCTCGTCACGTGCGCGGCGGTGTCGAGCGAGCGGCGCATGTGCTCGGCGATCCCGCGGCGCATCGCCGACATCGGCTCGAGCGACTCGCCGACGACGCCCGGCTGAGCCGGTGCTGCGGCTGCGGCCGTTGCGGGTGCGGGTGCGGGGGGCGCAGCCGCGGGCGGGGGAGTCGGGGCGGCGGGCGCGGCGGGAGGCGCTTCCGGCGCGGGAGGCGCTGCGGGCGCCGCCTGGGCGGTGCCGCTCTCGATGAAGGCGAGGATGTCCTTCTTCGTCACGCGGCCGCCGGTGCCCGTGCCGGGGACCTGTGCCGGGTCGATGCCGTGCTCGCCCGCGATCCGCGCGACGACCGGCGAGACGAAGGCGCGGCCGTTGTCGGGTGCGGCCGTCTGGGGCTCGCTCGGCTGGGCGGGAGATGGTGCCGGCGCCGTCGCCGCTGCGGAGGGCTGCTCGGTCTCGACGCCCTCGCTCGCCTTCGCCTCCGACTCGTCCGCCGCTGCCTGCGTGGCGGGCTCGGGCGGAGCCTCGGCGGTCGGAGCTGCTCCGCTGGAGCCGCCGATGCGGGCCAGCAGCGTCCCGACGGCGACGGTCTCGCCCTCCTGGACGAGGATCTCGCTCACCGCGCCCGATGCCGGCGCGGGCACCTCGGTGTCGACCTTGTCGGTCGAGATCTCGAGCAGCGCCTCGTCGGCCTCGACCTGCTCGCCGACCTGCTTCAGCCACTTCGTGATCGTCCCCTCGGAGACGGAGACGCCCATCTGCGGCATGACGACGTCGACTGCGGTTGTGCTCGCCATGGTGCTGCTCCTAGGGATGTGGTCGGATGGCTCGGCCGCGAGCGCCGAGCGATGCAAGGACGCAGGGAGCGCCAATGGCCAAGGCCATTGGCGCGACTGAGGACGCCGCAGCGCGACGTGCGATCGCGGGCAAGACGCCGACTGACATTCCTAGGAGCAGCACTTAGTACTGGATCAGCTCCTCGAGGGTGCGGACGACGTCGTCGACCTGCGGGATGAACGCCTTCTCGAGCACGGGCGAGAACGGCACCGGCGTGTCGGGCGCCGCGAGCCGCCGTACCGGCGCGTCGAGATCCTCGAACGCCTCCTCGGCGATCGTCGCCGCGATCTCGCCGCCGAACCCGCCGGTGCGCGTGTCCTCATGGAGGACGAGCACCTTCGACGTCTTGCGGACGGAGGCGAGCACGGCCTGCTTGTCCCACGGCATCACCGTTCGCAGGTCGACGATCTCCACCGACGCGTCCACCTGCTTCGCGGCCTCCGCGGCGGTGTAGACCATCGCGCCCCACGTGACGACGGTCGCGTCGTCGCCTTCCTGGTGGATGCGCGCCTTGCCGATCGGGACGGTGTACCGCTCCTCGGGGACCTCGGCCTTGACGCGTCGGTAGAGGTGCTTGTGCTCGAAGAAGAGCACGGGGTTGGGATCCTCGATCGCCGACACGATCAGCCCCTTCGCGTCCTCCGGTGTGGCGGGGCAGACGCACTTCAGGCCGGGAACGTGCGCGAACGACGACTCGGGGTTCTGCGAGTGGAACGGGCCGCCCGAGAAGCCGCCGCCGGAAGGAAGCCGCAGCACCCACGGCACCGGCGTCCCCGCGCGCCAGCGCTGCTTCGCGGCGACCGTGACGATCTGGTCCCATCCGCACGAGACGAAGTCCGAGAACTGCATCTCCGCGACGGGACGCAGGCCCATGATCGCGGCGCCGGTCGCGCCGCCGATGATCGCGGTCTCCGACAGCGGCGCGTCGATGACGCGCCACGGCCCGAACTCTTCCTGAAAGCCGAGCGTCACCTTGAACGCGCCGCCGTAGACGCCGACGTCCTCGCCGAGCACGAACACGCGCTTGTCGCGGCGCATCTCGCCGCGGATGCCGTCCGAGATCGCCTGCAGGTACGTCAGCTCGGCCATGCGCTACTTGTGGTGCGGCGTGTCGAGGTCCTCCGGCGCGGCGTAGACGCCGTCGTGCAGCGCCGCGGGGTCCGGCTGGGGCGACTCCTCCGCACGCTGCAGCGCGTCGTTCAGGAGCTTCTTCACGCTCGACGCGATCTCGTCCTCCTGCTCCTCGCTCATGTCCGCGTGCGCGCGCAGCCAGGTGCGGTAGCGCTCGATGGGATCGCGCTCCGCCCAGCGCTCGAACAGCTCCTTCGGCACGTAGAAGGCGTCGTCGTGCACGGCGTGGCCCTCCATGCGCAGCGTCTGGCACTCGATCAGCGTCGGCCCGCCGCCGTCGCGCGCCTTCTCGATCGCGCGCTTCGCCTCGCGGTAGACGGCGAGCACGTCGGTGCCGTCGACGACGACGCCCTCGAAGCCGTACGCCTGCGCACGGTCGGCGAGCTGGTCGACCGCGTACTCGAGGTGGGTCGGCGTCGAGTAGGCCCACTGGTTGTTGTCGCAGATGAAGACGACCGGCAGCCGGCGCACGCCCGCGAAGTTCATGCCCTCGTGCGTGTCGCCGCGCGCCGACGCGCCTTCGCCGTACCAGGCGACGGCGACGCGGCGCTCCTCGCGGATCCGGAACGCGAGCGCGCAGCCGACCGCGACCGGCAGCATCGCGGGCAGGTGGCTGACCATCGCGATCAGCCCGAGGCGCGAGTCTGCCATGTGGACGTTGCCGTCGCGTCCCTGCGTCGGCCCGTCGGCGCGACCCATGTACTGGGCGAAGATCCGCCACGGCTCGACGCCGCGGGTGATGTGCACGCCCATGTCGCGGTGCAGCGGCGTGCCGACGTCGTCGGGCCCCATCGCCGTGGCGATGCCGACCGACGCCGCCTCGTTGCCGCGGCCGGTATAGAACGAGCCGGGGATCTTCCCCTGCCGGTAGAGGATGTGCCCGCGCTCCTCGACGCCGCGGGTGATCAGCATGTTGCGGTAGATCAGGAGCAGATCCTCGCGGTCGAGGCCCCACTCCCTCACCTCCTGGAGCGAGCCCGTCGGCTCGGCCACGCGTGCGATCGCCATGCCGAGCATGCTAACGCCGCGGGCGGCTCCGCCCGTCGCCTCTGTGAGGCCCCTAAAGCTGCTTGGCGCCGGTGATCAGCCAGACGCCCTTCACGCGCGCGAGGGTGTAGCGCTCGCGGAAGCGGCGGGCGTTGGCGCTGTAGGCGGCGACGAGCGTCGCGTGCGTGCCGGTCACGTGGACCTGCGAGATGACGAGCCGCGTCGCCTTCGGCTGGATCGACATGCCGGCCAGGCACGGCCCGTAGCGCGCCTCGGTCGCCTTCCGGTACGCCGGCGACAGCTGCGCGCAGGCGTCCTTCGGGCTGCGGGGCTGGATGAAGCGGTGGACGGCGTCCTGTGGCGTGCGTGCGCCGGCGGCGGCGAGCGCGATTGCCACGACGAGCGTCAGCACGCCGCGCATCCTGCACTACGCTGGGCGGCGTGGGCAAGGCCGCGGACTGGCTGCGCGAGGAGCGCCGCAACGTGCTCGGGCACTGGAGCGCGTTCTGCGTCGACTGCGGCGCCGCGCGGCGCTGGTTCGAGGAGGGGGAGGCCGAGGTGCCGGAGCGGTGTGCCTGCGGCGGGCGGATGCTCCGCCGCTGCCCGGCCTGCAACGCACCCTTCTCGTCGACGTTCGCGGTCGACTGCGAGCAATGCGGAGCTCCGCTGCGCGGGCCCGAGCTGCTCGGGATGCGGATCCGGCGCTCGCACTCTTAGACGACTCTTATCCTTGCCTGCTCCGATGGACGCGTGAACAGGCTGTCGAGGAAGACCGCGCTGATCGCGGTGGTCGCGCTGCTTGCCGCAGGCGGGATCAGCGCAGGAGCGCTCGCCGCCTCGGGCGCGTTCAGCGCCGGCGGGCAGCGTCAGGCGTTCCTGGCCGACGCCGCCGGCCGCCTGGGTGTCTCGCCGCAGCAGCTCCAGGACGCGCTCAAAGCAGCGGCCGTCGACCGTGTCGACGCCGCGCTCGCGGCCGGCACGATCACGCAGGCGCGGGCGCAGCGGCTGAAGGCCGCGATCGGGGCCGGCAAGCAGACGCTCCGCCGCCTCGTGCCAGGGCTTCGGCGGGGGGTCGGCGCCGGCACCCGCCGCCGTGCCCTCTCGGCCGCCGCGGCCTATCTGGGGCTCACGCCCGCCGAGCTGCGCTCCCGGCTCCGCGCCGGCCAGTCGCTCGCCGCGATCGCCACGGCGCAGGGCAAGTCGGTGGACGGGCTCGAGCAGGCGCTGCTCGCGCGCCTGAAGGCGCGCATCGACGCGCTGCTCGAGCGGACGTCTACGCCGGCCTGATCGCCGAGAAGCGGATCACGGTCACCGTGTCGTCCTCGCCGACGTCGCGGTTGTAGAGCTGCCCGAGGAAGCGCGCGAGCCCTTCCGTGTCGCGGATCTCCGGGTTGTCGTGCTCGATCTCGTTCGGCGACAGCTCGCCGAGCGTCTTCACCTCGACCTTGTCGACCACGGCGTCGAACACGTGCTGGCGCGGCCCGTAGCGCGCGCCGCAGAGGACGGAGACGATCATTCCCTTCTGGTACTTGCGCGACTTGTCGCCCAGGCGGATCGTCGCCGTCTTCCGGTGCGAGCGGAGCTGCTGCTCCACGATCGGCGAGTAGAAGTTCAGCGCGAAGGCGGGCACCGGTGCCGGATCATATGTCGTGCTCGCCGAGCCTGGCCTTCGCCCGCTCGACCATCTCCCGCTCGCCCCGGTACGCGAGCAGCCGGGGCGCCTCGTCGAGCGGCAGCCAGCGCACCTCGGCCACCTCGTGGCGATGCTCGGGCGGGAGCTGGCCGAGGCGGCCGCGCTCGTAGCGGACGAGGAAGAACGAGACGACCTTGAAGATCCGCTCGCCACGCCAGTTGAACCAGTAGCGGACGTCACCGAGCTTGCCGAGCGACCGGCCCGTCACCCCGGTCTCCTCCGCCACCTCGCGGAGCGCCGTGGCCTCGGCCCGCTCGCCCGCGTCGATCTGCCCCTTCGGCAGCGCCCACGTCCCCGCAGGCTTGCCCGCGGGCCGGATCGCGGCCACCATCGCGCGCCCGCGCAGGCGCCGCACGAGCACGGCTCCGGCCGAGAACTCGCGCCGCATGCGAGAGATCTTAGTCCGTCAGACTCAGGTTTCGCTGCTAGACTTGCGCCGTCGGCACTCGGAACGGTAGAGTGCCGACGAGTAGCACAAGGCTGTTACAAGGTGGAGGTTTTCATGGATCTGAAGCCGCTTGGCGACCGCCTGATCGTCGAGGTCCTCGAGGAGGAGGAGACGACGGTGGGCGGGATCGTCCTGCCGGACACGGCGAAGGAGAAGCCGCAGCGCGGCCGCGTCCTCGCCGTCGGCCCGGGCGCACGGGACGACAACGGGGACCACGTCCCCATGGATCTCGAGGAAGGCGACGAGATCATCTTCAGCAAGTACGGCGGGACCGAGATCAAGCTCGGGACCGACGAGGTCCTGATCCTGCGCGAGTCGGACGTGCTCGCGAAGGTCGTCGGCGATCGCGCAGCGGTCGCGTAGGGAGGGATGAGAAAGCAATGGCTCACAAGGAGCTGAAGTTCAACGAGGATGCGCGCCGCTCGCTCGAGCGGGGCGTCAACATCCTCGCCGACGCGGTCAAGGTCACGCTTGGCCCGAAGGGGCGCTACGTCGTGCTCGACAAGAAGTTCGGCGCACCCACGATCACCAACGACGGCGTCACGATCGCGCGCGAGATCGAGGTCGAGGACGTCTTCGAGAACCAGGGCGCACAGCTCGTGCGCGAGGTCGCGACGGCGACGAACGACGTCGCCGGCGACGGCA
>Ga0209810_1005892_pt1 | contig 10893 bp, 9 predicted proteins | sample Coa_R1_7_FD_187159 | JGI IMG/M metagenome (GOLD analysis project Ga0209810, IMG submission 187159) | Surface soil microbial communities from Centralia Pennsylvania, which are recovering from an underground coalmine fire - Coalmine... | ecosystem: Environmental > Terrestrial > Soil > Unclassified ...
TGCTGCCCGTCAGGCCGCTGTAGACGGCCAACCCGCTACCTGTACAACGTGATAAGAGAGCGTCGTCGTCCCTAAAACTTCGCTACTCTCTCGAAGGCAAAGTTCCTGTTCTCGCTGAACCAATACAGTTTCGCGTCTCCCTCCACAGCGCGGCAAGCAGACGCGAAACAGAGTTTCGCGAAGAAGGTTCCCAAACAGAGTTTGGGAACCAGGAATGGCATTACCAATGCTGGAATCAGTAATTGGTATATTCTTTTCTTTTTCTGTGCTTTCTGACAATAGAATCGGCAATTACATTTTTTTTTGACGGCGCAAAAAAGCGAAAATATACTCTAACAACGGACTACGAAATAGGGCTGCGCATGTTCACCGAGTGCTCGTCCTGTTTCCATTCAGCATTCTCGGAAGAATGAATTGGCGTATCCACAGGGAGAACGATTCTGGCCACTTTGCGCGAACAACAAAACTCCGTTCAGCGCTGATTTGGAGGGGAGGTTCACCGTGCAGTTTATTTCCTTGATGAAAAACAGATGGAAGAAGGCTTTAGGCGCTTCCTTGACCATCGCCTTATTGTCGGCTGTTGCCGGCGTAGGAATCACTTTTCTTAGCTCCGATGTATTGGCCGCGTGGAAGTGGAAAGGGATGGCCGATCAGGCACATTCTTCCAGTGGCTTGGGAGATCTCTTGAATTTCGAAGCGCCCGCTGCAACAGTGACACGTTTGGCAACCCAGAAAGAAGATGCCGCTCAAAGCAAGAGCAGTGGTCAGCTGGTCAAGAACTGGAAGTTCACGCAAAGCCCGCTTCTTGATATTTACATTCTCTCCTGGTCACTCACTGTCGAGGCCGTTCAGATCGAGGGGTTGTTTACCTTCCTCGATGCGACTTTTCGTTTCTTGTCCCCGAGCTTCGTGAGCTTCTTGAATCACTTGGAATTTACGTTGATTCAGACTCTTATCGGGTTCCAGAATTTTCTGAACTCGTTCCTTCCCGTTGGCTTCCGCCCGCCGCCCATCCCGCCTATTTCACCGCACTTTTAAGGTGATTTGGTAGGGAATGCTGTATCGAGCTTCCACAGAATTAGAGTCGGTAATAATTAGTGACAAGCGGCGGGTAGTGCGTGGAGAAAAAGAGCATTCCTCTTCCAACTCCACACACTACTCGCCAACTGCCACTTATATTGTTTCCGCGATCCTTGTTGACCTGCACCGTCAGTGGACCCGAATTGATCGCTCGATGTCCTCGGCCTCCATTCCCTCAGACGCCATGCTCCGCACGGCCTGAACCTTGCTCGCCAGGTCTTGCTCCGGGCACTCGCCCAGAACGCGCAACACCCGCGCGATGGCGTCCGCGTCCATGCTGTTTTCGACCATGCTCTCGATTGCGCGGACCTCGCTGACCAAGCTCGGTCCCGGACACCTGGCCAGGGCACTTAACACGCGGGCAATGTCCGTACTGTCGGTCATGCCATTCTCGACCAGGACTTGCACCGCCCGGATCTTGGCCGACTGGTCCTGTCCGGGATGCTTGCCCAAGGCGTGCAGGATGCGAGTAATGTCCTCGCTGTCGTTGATCCCATTTTCGACCAGCAGCTGCAGCACCGTGAGCTTGCCGGACAGGTCTAAGGAGGGATATTCCCCCAGAGCCTCGAGGATGCGCTCGATGTCTTCGCTCCCCTCGATCCCATTCTCAACCAAGATCTGAACCGCCGTGACAGTGCCGGACAGCCCTTTGCCCGCGTGCTCATCCAGGGCGCGTAACACCCGGCTAATGTCGTCGCCGTCCTCGATCCCATGATCGAGCAGGATCTTGAGTGCCTGGATTTTGGGAGACAAGTCCTGCCCAGGACGCTTCCGCAAGCCGTTCAAGAACGCGATGATATCACTGGCTTGCTTGCCGCTTTCGGCCAGCATCTGCACTGCCCTGGCCTTGACGAGCCAGTCCTGCTCGGGCCACTCGCCCAGCTTCAGGAACACCTGGGTGATGTCCTCGGCCGCCGTGATCCCATTCTCGACCAGGATTTGGATCAGACGGGCTTTGTTGAGGTCTGCATCCTGAGGCTGCTCCGGGCCGGGCTGCTGGCACTTGGCCCAGGCTTTCCATCCGAACATGTTCCAGAACGAACCTCGCTTCCGGCCGGACGAGGGGGTTTCCTTACTGGGATTCGCGGCGGCAGCCTCCTCGTCGGCCGGCTGGCGCAGGGCCGGGTCGGGATGGGATTGGGTCGGAGCGGCTTGAGGGCCGGCTTGGGCAGCGGCGGGTATCTGGTCGAGCAGCTGGTTGAGCGCCTCCCCAATCGAGGGGAACCGCCGCTGCGGATCCTTCTCCAGCAGCCGGGCCACCACCGGGCGGTACGGCTCGGCCAGCCCGGTCAGGTCCGGCTCTTCGACCAGGTGTTTCATGAGGATCTCGCCGACGCTCTCACCGTCGAAGGGCAGCCGGCCCGTGAGCATCTGGTAGAGGATGACGCCCAGCGCGTACTGATCCACCTCTTTGCCATACCGTCCGCGCGATACTTCCGGGGCCATGTAGTATACCGTGCCCACGCTCTCGGTGTGCCCGCTCCGCTGGGTGGCCGAGATGAATTTCGACAATCCATAGTCGCCGATCTTCACCATGCCCTTCTCGATGAAGAGATTGCCCGGCTTCAGATCGCGGTGGGCGATACCGTGGTCGTGCAGATAGGAGACGCCCGCACAGATACCCCGCAGCCAAACAAAGATCTCCCGCTCGGGCAGGCCTTGCGGATGCCGGGCGAGCACATCCGCGAGGCTTTCGCCGGCCACAAACTCCATGACGATCCAGTAATCATCGTTCTCGACCTTGAGGATGTCGTAGACGACCACGAGATGGGGGTGTTTGAGGTTGAGGCACTGGCCGACGCCGCGCAGCTCGACGTCGAGGTTCCGTTGCACGAGCTTGAGGGCCACTTCCTTGCCACTCTGGGAAGCCGCCAGATATACTTCGCCAAAGCCGCCCCGACCGAGACCGCGTCGGATGGTGTATCCGGGGACGGGTTTGTCACCGGGAGCGTAAGTGAATTTCATGACGATTCTCCGCCGAGGAAAGGCGATCCGTGCGCAGGCGCCGCAGGGTATGTCAATTACTTCGTAGTGGGGCAGCAATTATTGCGCGCGACTGATAAAAAAACACCGAGGATCGGTCCAGGAGCCGAGAAGAATTTCTTATTCTCAATGGCGAGGAGCAAAGGGTGTCAGATCCCGATACCTTTTTCTTTTCCGAGAATGATCCACGTTTTTTCTCTTGCCGGAACGCTCTCGCCGCATGATGATGGCTTGGGACCGTGAACATCCTTCTGTCGCAGCGAATACTACCAGTTTGGGAGCGCTATCATGACGCGCAAAAGCGAGGAGCGAATGACCCGACGCAGCGTCCTCAAGACAGGAGCGGGACTCGCCTTGGGAGGAGCAATGGCACCAGGGCAAGCGGGCGCCCGCGAACCGTCGCCCGGCGGCAGTCCCGACGTCTATGCGGCCCTCGGAGTCAAGCATGTCATCAACGCCACTGGTACTGTAACGACCCTCGGCGGATCGCTGATGCCGCCGGAAGTCGTGGGGGCGTGGGTCAGCGCTTCGCGCCATTTCGTCAACCTGATCGACCTGCAAAACAAGGTCGGCGAACGGATTGCCAAGCTGGTCGGCGTGGAGGCAGCGCTGGTGACGACCGGGGCCGCCGGGGCGCTGCTTCTGGGCACCGCTGCGGCGGTCACGCGCGGCGACCCCAGGTTGGTCAAGCGACTGCCCGACACAACCGGGATCAAGAACGAGGTCATCCTGCTGAAGGCGCACCACAGCTGCTATGACAACCAGCTCACCGACGTCGGTGTGAAGCTGATTGATGTGGAGTCCCTGGCAGACGTCAAGCGAGCGACCGGCGAACGCACGGCGATGATGTTCTTCATGAACCTGGCCGAGACGGACGGGCAAATCGGGCGTGCTCAATGGATCGAGCTGGCGCGGCGTCACCAGGTTCTGACGCTACTGGATGCGGCCGCCGACGTGCCGCCGGTGGAGCGCCTGTCGGAGTACAACCGGATGGGCTTTGACCTGGTTGCCTTCAGCGGCGGCAAAGCGCTACGCGGCCCCAACAACACCGGACTGCTGCTGGGACGCAAGGATCTGATCGAGGCGGCGAAAAAGAACGCCAACCCGCACTGTGGAACCATCGGGCGCATGATGAAGGTGAGCAAGGAAGACATGATCGCCCTGCTCGCCGCGGTGGAGCGGTATGTTCGCCTGGATCATCAGGCGGAGTGGCGGGAATGGGAGCGGCGGATCGACGTCATCGAACAGGCCTTGCGGGACATTCCGACCTTGCAATGCGAGCGGATCGTGCCGCCCATCGCCAACCATGTGCCGCATCTGATCCTGTCTTGGGACGAGAAGCGCGTGAAGATGACGCGGCAGCGGCTCACCCGCGAATTGGCCAAGGGCGATCCGCCGATCCTGCTTGGGCGCGTCAGCGGCACCGGCGACAAGGGTTTGCTCATTTCCGTGTTCATGCTGCAAGAAGGAGAGGAGCGCGTAGTGGCTGATCGGCTGCATACGCTCCTGACGAATGCAGCCGGCCTCGGCGGAACACCGCAGGGTGCGAAACGCAAGACGTAAGATGTGCCGAATGAGAGGAAGGGTTATGCGTTTGCGAGTCCTTGCAATCGGCGAGATCTTATGGGATCTGCTTCCGGCGGGTCGTCAGCTCGGCGGCGCGCCAGCCAACTTCATCCAGCACGTCCATTCGCTAGGAGCCGATGCTGCCCTTGTCAGCCGCGTGGGTGACGACGAGCTGGGACGCGAGGCCGTGGCCCGGTTGCGCGCTCGGGGCGTGGCAACCGATCTCATCCAGGTGGATGCGCAGGCGCCGACGGGAACCGTGGGTGTCGTGATTGGGCCGAACTATCAACCCCAGTTCACGATCCACGAGAATGTCGCCTGGGACCGGCTTGTTGTCGAGGATGCGGCCCTGAATGCGATGCGGACCGCGGATGCAGTCTGCTTCGGTAGCCTGGCTCAGCGGACGGCAGGAGGGGCTGCCGCAGTGCGACGGTTGGTGGGTGCATTAGGCTCTGACACTCTGCGGATCTTCGACGTCAACCTGCGACCGCCGTTCGTACAGCCGGAGGCAATCCGTTCATCACTGGAACTGGCGACCGTTCTGAAACTCAACGATCAGGAACTCCCTGTACTGGCGGCGATGCTGGGACTAGGGGACACGGAGGAACGACAGCTCGATGAGCTAGTCCGGCGCTACTCCTTGCGGCTAGTGGCCCTGACGCGTGGCGGGCAAGGCAGCCTTCTGTTTGGCGGCGAGGGCCGTTCGGAACTGCCCGCTGTGGCCGTCGATGTAGTGGACACTGTAGGTGCCGGGGATGCCTTCACGGCGGCCCTGGTTATAGGGCTGCTGCGGGGTTGGTCCCTAGAGGAAACCCATCGCTTGGCCGCCGAGGTGGCCGCTTTTGTCTGCACCCGTCCGGGCGGGACGCCGGAGTTGCCCCCAGCCCTGTGCCGGCGCACAGACAGCAGCCGTTAAATCGCACACGGCTCACTTCTTGTCCCGGAACAGTCGCGGCGCGAAATCGTATAAGGCCCGGCGCCAGGTTTGCCACTCGTGGGCAGTACCCTGTGATTCGACAAAGACGCTCTTGATCCCGTCTCGCTCCAGCGCCTCGTGGAGCGCCCGCGCAGATTTCACGAACCTTTCTTCGCCGCTACCGGCGCCCAGCCACAAGAGGCGAACCTTTTCGTTGAACGCCGTCGGATCGCTGAACGCGCCGCCATACGCCGTTTTCGGATCGAATTTCCCAAAGAGCGCGCCGCTGAAGACGCCAATGTGGGAGAACGTATCCAGGTGGCGGAGTGTGATCTGGAGCGTCTGCCCGCCGCCCATCGAGAGCCCAGCCATGGCCCGGTGCTCGCGGTCGGAGAGCGTGCGGTACGTCGAATCAATCATCGGGATCAGATCCTTGAGCACCACATCTTCGAAGGCGCTGGTCCCCGCAAAAGGCCCACTGCGTGCCGCAGGTGCCCCGGCCGCCCCGGCCCGGGCGGCATAACCTCGGTCCATGACCACAAGCATTGGCTTGGCCTTGCCGGCTGCGATCAGGTTATCCAGGATGAAGTTCATTCGGCCTTGCGTGGACCAACCGCGTTCGTCTTCGCCGGCGCCGTGCTGAAGGTACAGCACCGGATAGCGGGTCTGGGGATTGGCGTCGTAGTCCGGGGGAGTGTACACGTACGCCCGCCGCCACTGTCCGGTTACGGAGGAATGGTACCAGCGCGCCCGCACCTCGCCGTGCGGCACGTTCTTGGCATCGTAGAAATCTACGCCCTTCTCGGGCACTTCCACTCCGCTGGTCGGTTTGCCGTACCCAAAGAAGGTCTCGCTGGCCGGATCGTTGACGGCGACACCGTCAATGAGCAGCCAATAGTAGTGAAACCCCGGCACGGCCGGCGGCGTGGTCACCGCCCACAAGCCGTCCTCACCTCGCACCATGCTGAACGGGCCTTTGCCCAAGCCATCGCCGCCCTGCACCTGCACTTTCCGTGCGTCCGGCGCTTTGACCCGGAACGTGATCCGAAGGTCCGAGTGGATCAGCGGGTAGCGCGCACCACTCACGTTGGTTGTGGCGGGCTGCCCCTCATCTTGGGATTGTTTCTGGTTGTCTTGCGCCGCCGCCGACGCTGCCAGAAGAGCCAGTCCCAGTAACCATGCCCCCATGCGTGTACTCATCGTATCTCCCCGTAGGTCCCTTGTTGGCCGTGCCCGCCGTCCCAAGGATCAAGATTACGGACTCTTCGTTCGATCTCTCCCGATGGCTCGCTGCCGGTGCAGGGCGAAGACGCCACGAGATGAGGCTACCACCGCAGAAGAACCGTTGCAAAGACTTTCTCCAAACAATGAGCATATAGCCCCCCGCAAGCCAGGGACTATATGCGCGACAGTCGAGCCTTGCCTTTTTTCGGTTCATGTGTATTATTTAGATAACTGCCTAACTGTCTAACGGAGGCGGCGCGGCCATGCACATGAATGATGCTTTTAAGGCGCTGGCCGATCCGACACGCCGGGAGATACTTCGGTTGTTGCGGGGCGGCGAGAAGACGGCGGGCGAACTGGCGCGACACTTTGACATGAGCAAGCCATCGATGTCGCATCATTTCGCCGTGCTCCGCCAAGCGGACCTGATCGCTTCGCGCCGCGACGGGCAGCAGATCTATTACTTCCTCAACACCACGGTGGTCGAGGATCTGCTGGCCCTCATTTGGGGACTGCTCGCCGACCGCGATGCCTCCGGAAAGGACGGACGCCCATGAACCGCTGGTTTGTTGTCTCCCTCTTGGTAACGATCCTTGCGATTGCCGGCCCCCTGTTTCTCTATTTCGGCCGGCCCGATCTGTTGAAAGAACAGATTCCAACGCATACCAACGCGGCAGGCGAAGTGGACAAGTGGACTCCGCGCGAAGACATCCTGCCCCAATGGCTTCTTATCCCCGGCGTCATGGCCGCAATGGTGACGATGTTCTCGCTGTTGCCCTGGCTGTCGCCCAAAGGGTTCGAGATCGATCGCTTTCGCGCGACGTTCTATTTCCTGATGGCCGTGGTTACGCTGTTGTTTGCGTACATCCAGCTATTGTTTGTGCTGGGCGGTGTGCAGGCGATTCAGTTGCAGCTGGATCGTTGGCTCCTGGGAGGCATGTCGCTGTTCTTCGCTCTGCTGGGCAATCGTCTGGGCAAGGTGCAGCGCAATTTCTTTATGGGGGTGCGGACGCCGTGGACGTTGGCCAGCGAGGCGGTGTGGATTCAAACGCATCGGCTGACGGCCTGGCTGTGGACGCCCGGCGGGTTGGTGCTGGCGGTCATCGCCTTCGCCGGCCTCTCAATCTGGCTGTGGATTGTCGGCATGGTGTTGATGGCGCTGACGCCGGTTGTGTATTCGCTGTGGTTGTACAAACGGCTGCAAAAGCAGGGAAAAATACCTGACTCTTCTCCCCTTACCGAGGAACTCCGATGACCTGGACAAAGGCGTGCTGGCTCACCCTCCTCTTCTGTATCGGCGGCACAATTACCGCCGGGGAAGAGAAGAAACTCCCCGAACAGACTGCGATGGCGATTGCGCTGGTGGACGCTCTGGTCAAAGGCGATTACGCCGCCGCGGGCAAGAACTTCGACAAGGTGATGGAAAAAGTCTTTCCCACCGACAAGCGCAAGGACACCTGGGAGACAGTGGTCAAGCAGGTCGGCGCGTTTCAGAAGCGCACGGGAACGCGCGTCGAGAAGGCCGGTAAGTACGATGTGGTGATCGTGACATGCCAGTTTGAGAAGATGACACTGGACGCCCGGGTCGTATTCGATGCCGAGAAGCAAGTTGCTGGACTTAATTTTAGGCCGGCCCAAGGCAAGTTCGACTTCAAGCCGCCGTCCTATGCTCGGCCCGATTCGTTCCGCGAGGAGAAGATCGTCGTCGGTTCCGGCGAGTGGGCCTTGCCCAGCACGCTGACGTTACCCAAGGGAGATGGCCCATTCCCTGCCGCCGTGCTGGTGCATGGTTCCGGACCGCACGACCAGGACGAAACCATCGGCCCCAACAAACCTTTCCGTGACCTGGCCTGGGGCCTGGCCTCGCAAGGAATCGCCGTGCTTCGCTATGAAAAACGGACGCACGCACATGCCGGACGCCTGGCGGAGCTAAAAGAATCGTTGACCATCAAGGAAGAGACCATCGACGACGCGCTGGCGGCCGCCGCCGAGCTGCGCAAGCACAAGGAGATCGATCCCAAGCGCATCGTCGTGATTGGCCACAGTCTGGGCGCGCTGGTAGCCCCACAAATTACCGCGCGGGACCCGGCGCTGGGCGGGGTGGTTCTGCTCGCAGGGAACGCGCGACCGTTGGAGGATGTTGTTCTCGATCAGGTTAGCTACATCAAATCGTTAGGTGGGAAGTTAACGGACAAGGACCGCGAGGAAATAGAAGAACTGAAAAAACAGATAGCACGAGTCAAAGATCCGAAGTTGAGCGCCGACACCCCGGCAAAGGAGCTACCACTCGGCGCTCCCGCGGCGTACTGGCTGGCGCTGCGTGCGTACAATCAGACGGCGACGGCCTCCCGACTCACGCTGCCGATGCTCATCGTCCAGGGTGAACGCGATTATCAAGTGACGATGGACGATTTCAACTTGTGGAAGAAAGCCTTGGCGGACCATCGGAACGTGACCTTTTTGGAGTTATCCCAGGCTGAATCACCTGTTCATGGAAGGCGAAGGCAAGTCAAAACCCGAGGAGTACAGCAAAGCCGGTCATGTGGCGCGCGAGCTGGTGGACGACTTGGCTGCATGGATCAAGAAGTTGTAGGGTTCAGCCGCGAGCGATAGGCGAGCGGGGTTGCGTAAGCGCCCCGAGACTCGGGACACTCACGCAACCCCGCTCGCCTACCGCTCGCGGCGAAACGAAATCGCTAACCGCCGATGGCGTGCATGGTCCGCAGCGGCTTGATGAATCGCGCCGTGTTGATCTCGTGGCCCTCCCACTTATCGCGGACATTCTGCCGAATCATCTCCGCCAACAGCGTGTCATCGTGACGACTGCGCAGCAGCGGTTTGACATCAACTTCGTTTAGCGCAAACAGACAGTTGCGGAGTTTGCCGTCGGAGGTCAGCCGCAGACGATTGCAGCTCATGCAAAAGGGCCGCGACACCGAGGCGATGATGCCGACGCGGCCGCCGCAGTCGCTATATTGAAAATCCATCGCCGGAGCGCGCGGATCATAGTCGTCCGCCGGGACGAGCGGGGCCACTTCACGTTCGATCTGTTCCAGGATTTCGTGAGCGAAGTAGACTTTTCCGCGCTCCCAGGGTTCGGCGCCGATCGGCATGTACTCGATGAAGCGCATCTCCAGGCCCTGCTCACGGGCAAAGCGAGCCAGGGGCGCGGCATCCTGTTCGTTCACACCGCGGATGATGACGGCATTGACCTTGATGGGCGCAAAACCGGCTTTCTTTGCCGCCGCGATGCCGGCCAACACCTGCTCCAAGCCATCACGGCGGCTGATCTCACGGAACCGCCCCGAATCGAGCGTGTCGAGGCTGATGTTGAGGCGCCGCAAGCCGGCGTCGAAAAGCGCTTGTGCCTGATTGGCCAAGAGCAGACCGTTCGTGGTCAGGCCGACATCTTTGATGCCGGGCACTTCGACAACCATGCGGACGAGGCGCGGCAAATCGCGGCGCATCAGCGGTTCGCCGCCGGTCAGACGCAGCTTATCGATGCCGAGGGGTGCGGCCACGCTTACAAAGTGCGTGATTTCCTCGAAGGTCAGCAGCTCGGCGCGGTCCATGAAGACCACTTCTTCGGGCATGCAGTAGGTGCAGCGAAGATTGCAGCGATCTGTGACGCTGATGCGCAGATTGTTATGAGTACGTCCGAACGTATCGATGAGCATAGATAACTGGGAGGCGTCCTGGGTTTTCGGGTCGGCGACTCTTCTAGTTTACCAGAATCGCGGCTCGGCTGCACCATCGAAGAAGGCGAGCGGGGAGCGTAAGCCCCCTGTTTCGAATCAACAGGGGGCTTACGCCCCCCGCTCGCCAGGCAGGTCATTCACCCATCACCGTAACCACGACGGTGCGTTGGCGTGGGCGAATATCGCATTCCAGATGCACAATCTGCTGCCAGGTTCCCAGCAAGAGCTTGCAGTCGGCAACGGGAACGGTCAGTTCCGGCCCCAAGAGCGTTGCTTGGAGATGCGAATGACCATTGCCGTCGTGCCAGGTCTGCTCGTGACCATAGGCGCGGCTGGGCGGCAGCAGCCGATCGAGGACCGCAGGAAGATCCTTCCGCAAGCCCGGCTCGAACTCAATGGCGCCGATAGCCGCCGTACTGCCGACGT
>Ga0209810_1005894_pt1 | contig 10892 bp, 9 predicted proteins | sample Coa_R1_7_FD_187159 | JGI IMG/M metagenome (GOLD analysis project Ga0209810, IMG submission 187159) | Surface soil microbial communities from Centralia Pennsylvania, which are recovering from an underground coalmine fire - Coalmine... | ecosystem: Environmental > Terrestrial > Soil > Unclassified ...
GGCGGATGTCGAGAGCGCGGATCCGCAGGAAATGTACGGCACCACAGAACTGGTGCGCGCCGCCCTTCGTCGCATGCCTCAACAATATCGCGCCGCGCTGCTGCTCTACACGCAGGAAGGCTTCTCCTATAGCGAGATTGCCCAGGCGCTCAATATTGCCGAAAGCGGCGTCAAGATGTACTTATCGCGCGCCAGGCAATCGTTCCGCGAACACTACCGGGCGCTGGAACAGGGAGGAGGAACCACATGAACTGCGAGCAAGTCGAGGAACTGCTCAGTGCTTACCTTGACAACGAGCTCGCGCCGGAAGAACGCAGAAGGGTCGCTGCCCACCTGCAGGGATGCTCCCAGTGCAGCGGCATCCTGGCGGATTTCCGTCGCCACGATTTTCTCCTCTCGCAGTTGCCCCGCGTATCCCCTGACCCGGCGCTTCATACTCGCATCTTCTCTTCACCGGAATACCTGGAACTGACCGGCACCTTCGATGTCGGCCACGCAGAAGCCCCGCCTCACCGTCACCCCCGCCTCGACGCTCCCGGACGCCCGCACCTGATCGCCTTGCCCGGCGGTCGCTCCCCCGCTCGCGGCGGCCTGCTTAGCGGCAGGCAGGAGCAAGAGACGGAATCGCAGCCGACCAGAAAGCGGCCAGCCGTCCGCCCACAACGCGGCGGCTCGTGGGTATTGCGCGCTATGTACGTCGCGATTGCGGCCACCATCCTGCTCACCATCGGCGTCGGCGGCTATATCAGCTGGAATCTGATGCGACCCGCGCAGCAAACGGTCGGCGGGACATTGCCGCCGCCGGCCAGTTTGCAGTCAGGACCGCTGGCAGCAGGCATGCATATCGTCTTCCTGCGCGACGGCAGACTTATGAGCATCCCCGCCGACGGCAGCACAATGGCGGTGGCGCTCACCCCGGCCAATGTGACGGTAGCGGCGAACTGGGCCATCAGCGCCCCCCTGCCGGGCCGCTCGGCAGGCGATTTGCTGGCCTACATCGATCTGCAAACGGCGACCGTGCATATCATTCGCAGCGATGGGCAGAGCGATAAAGTTCTTCCCCTGCGCCTGCTCAAAGAGGGCGTGCCGCCTGCCTCGATCTGGGATACCGGCACCGGCGCGGCCATTCTCAGCAGCCTTGCGTGGTCACCAGCTTCCGATAGCAGCATGCTGGCCTTTGTGGCCGACCCCGCCGACACAGGCCTCACCAGCCTCTACATCTACTCAACCGGTACCGGCTCGGTGCAGATGGTCTCCCTGCCGCTCAAAGGCAGCGTCTCCCATCCTGTCTGGTCGCCCGACGGCGTGCGCATTGCCTTTGCCTTCACCCACAATGGCATTACCAGCATTCTCGATTACAACACCCAGAATCACGGCCTGCTCACCATCACAAATGGCAGCCAGCAGGCAGGCGCGAGTATTCTCTCGTTTGACTGGTCGCCAGATACCGACATTCCCACCATCACCTGGAGCGTGGGCGTACCCGGACATGTACAGAGTATCTGGACGCGGCGCGTAGGCGTCAGCAGTGATGTCGCCTCCCGCCTGCTTGCGCAGGGAAACTATACCCAGGCCCTTTACAGCCGTAACGGGCATGGCGGTGTGGGAAGCTGGCTACTGGTTGGTTCCCCCACCGGGCGCACAGCAGACCTGTGGCGCGCCGACCTCACGGGCGTCTCCCCTGTCCAGCTGACATCTGGCAAACAGATCAGCTACGCGCAATGGTCGCCCGACGGCATGAGAGTCGATTATCTGAACGCTGTCACAACCGGTGTCGGCACGCTGCACGTCGTCAACATGGCGACGGCTGGCGATACACAGATCGCCACAGGCGTTGCCGGACAGCCAACCCCCGTCTGGTCGTCCGATAGCCAGCAACTGGCCTATAGTACGGGAACGCAGACGATGGTCGTCAATGTGCAGGCAGGCCAGAAACCCTTCGCGCTCAACCTGCGCGGGCCGGTCTCCATCTTCATCTGGTCCGCCACCGGCGCCCACCAGCTTGTCGTAGCCCTCGGCGACGGCCAGCAAGGCATCTTCCTGGTCGACACGCAGCACAACACCGCAAAGCAGGTGGATAAAACCGGTACCAATGGGCCAATGACGTGGTCACAGGTCCCTTGATTCAGTACAATCGTTGAGGGCATGTCATGCTGAGCGGTAGCGAAGCATCTGAAGCAATCTCAAGAAGGTCGCCCGGGTGCTTCACTGCCGCTCAGCATGACATGCCCTCGATCCATGCAGGCAGAGAGGCGTGAGTTATTATGCTTAAGAGCGAAAAAGTGACCTTACGCGCTATGAAGCGCGAAGATATGCAGCGACAATGGGCCTTCAATAACGATGTGGAGTTCGAGATACTGGGCGGAGGCGACCCCTGGGAACCACAATCGCTGGCCCGGCTGGAAGCCGAATTCGATCAAGAGGCGCAGAAGGGCGGGCGCAACGGCCCCGATTTTGCTATTGAGGCCGATGGCAAATATATCGGCCACTGCGGCCTCTTCAACTTCGATACAGTAGCGCAAACTTGCGAGCTGGGAATCGGCATTGGCGATAGAGAATACCAGGGCAAGGGCTACGGGCGCGACGCTGTGCGCGTCCTGCTGGATTACGCCTTTCGCCTGCGCAACCAGCGCAAAGTCTGGCTGAGAGTCAACGGCGACAACGAACGCGCCATCCGTTCCTACCGCGCCTGCGGCTTTCAGGAGGAGGGCCGCCTGCGCCAGCACGTGTGGAGCAACGGGAAATATATCGATCTCGTCTCCATGGGCATCTTGCGGAGCGAGTGGCAGGCTCAAAGCAAGCAATAGCCTTGCACCAGCCAGCACGTCATGGTAGGGACCGGGGCATAGTCGTGGGCAAGGCCAGAGCTTACCCACGCCCTTGCCCACCTCATCATCTCCCCGCAAACCACCCATCAGTGATGCGCGGGCTGGTAGCCGCCGGGGACGGTGCGGAAGCTGACGTTGAGGCGGTTCCAGCCGTTGATAGCGATGATGGCGAGGGTGAGATTGGCCAGCTCCTCTTCGCTGAAGTGCTGGCGGGCCTGCTCGTAAACTTCATCGGGAACATGTTCGGCGGTAATGAGCGTGACAGCTTCTGTCCAGGCCAGGGCGGCACGCTCGCGGTCGCTGTAGAAGGGAGACTCACGCCAGGCGTCGAGCATGTAGACACGCTGCTCGCTCTCCCCGGCAGCCCGCAGGTCTTTGGCATGCATATCGATACAAAAGGCGCAACCGTTAATCTGCGAGGCGCGCAGCCGCACAAGATCAAGCAGCACCGGCTCCAGGCCGCAATTGTTGACATAGTTCTCCAGCCCCAGCATCGCTTTATAGACGCCAGGGGCAACTTTGCCATAGCGCAGACGTGGTTCCAAAGTGTATCTCTCCTTTGTCTAAAAGCTTTCCCTTTCTGAAAGGAGTGCTTTTCAAGCAACTTCACTACTGAATATAATCCCGATGGGACGATGAGACAAGGGGCAATATGATACTGGTCTTGCAGCCCCTCTTCCTGATGAACCATCGCTCAACTGCACATATCGGAGAGAGATGACACATAATAGTACTTTCTGGTATGCGATACCTTCATCCATTCTCGGCAATATTCACAGAAATTTCACACGAGAGGAGGGAGTTTTCACAGCGATTTCACACAGGAAGAGTACAGTAGAGTAGAGGTTGGATAATAGTGTAGTACATTCTGACTGATTGGTGGTTACGTGGTTAATGGAGGAGGTATACAGATGCATTCTTTCTTGAAAGGTGTCAGGCGAACCGGCACTTTATCGACAAACCGTAATTCGACGATGAAGGCTTTGACGCTGGAGGTACCCACACCGACAGGCGATACCCCGCCTGCCGGGATAGCCGCTCTCCCCCGCTTCGTAAGACCCGAACCAGCCGATGAGAGGCGAGAAACCGCCCCACTGAAACCAACGCCCGCGCTACCCGTCATCTCCGCCGTTCCTGATATCCCCACCATCCCTCTTACCGCTCCGGCGCAGGTCGCGCCTGAACCGGTCGCGCATACGGCCCCTTTGCAACGGATACCAGAGTCAGCGCCGGGGCAGCCACCGCGACACGTCATCTCGTCGGCCCGACTCACCGAGGGGGCAAGAGAGATGGCGCAGCAAGGAGTTAACGCCGCGTTCAGGGCGCTGGCATGGGCAACAGAACCGCACGTCATGAGCCAGATGGAGCGGCGCGACCGTGTGGTCTTCCTGCTACTGGACGGCAGGCGCAGCATTCGCGACATCGCTCACCTGATTCACCGCAATGAACTGGATATAGCGCGCACAATTGTTCGCCTGCTCAAAAGCGGTCATATTACCCCTGTAGAGCCTGCTGAGTAGGATCTCACAGGCGTTCACTTAAGGCGGGCGCAGGCTACCGGCAAGGGGTGGAATAGAGCAAAGCTATGCAAACCTCTAAAATCTCGGCTTTCACGGGAATTTTCAGAGAAATGGGAAAACTGATGGGAAAAGTGATATCAAATTACGGGGTTATACGTTATAATAGGTAGGCCTGGGATGGAAAGCGGGATGCGCGCGAGCAAGCAGATCCACCTCGACGAGCGGCTTGTAACGCACATCTGACGGAGTGCGACCTTTTCCCCATGGGGTCTGCACATGCGCCACCTGGAGTCTCGCATATGCCCTTTGCGTATGCGTGGTAGGGGGAGGACGAGCTGGCACCCCGTCCTCCCCTTGCTTTTCGGTAGCGCGCTACGAATGGAAGGAGTTTCTTGAGACTCACAGTCTGGTCTCTCGGGGAAAAATTTATTATTGCGGCCACCATAACGCTTTTGTTCTGCGTTCTGCTATTTTCAGTAGCGGCAGTGAGCCTGCTGAAGTATCATCTTGAGCGCGAAGCAAAAAGTGACGTTCTTGCACACTTTCAAGTAACCAGCCAGGCATACATAGCCGAAAGCAAAGCCCTGGTTCAGGCAGTCACGCTGGCTTCCCATGACGCCGATATTCTTTCCTTTACGCAGACCGGTACATCCACTGTCGGGGCAATAGTCGCTCTGAACAACCTGCAGGCCCGATCAAACTTCTCCGCCATCGCGCTTTATTCCTCGCAGCGACAGAAACGCGCGCCCCAGCTGGGCGATATGACAATCGCTGCTCCCACGCCTTTGCTCAGGCAGGCGCTATCAGGGCAGGCGGCCACGATGCTGCTCCAGACAACGATTGATAACGATAGCACCTGGGTATTGAGCGTCGCCGCGCCCGTTGCCGACAAGAGCGGGAAAGCGGTCGGTGCGCTGGTGGGCGAGAAGCTGCTGCATGCTGTTTTCACAGACCTGCCGCTGGAAAGCGAGCAGGGACAGGAACTGGCTTTCTGCGCGGGCGGGACCATCCAGGAAAGCAGCTTGAAAGAGATGCGCCACGCGCACTCCATTGCTGACGGCGTCTTCTGTACCCCCGGCAGCACAAAATTCCAGGTCAATGGACAGACCTACCTCACAAAAGCCGATACTGTCGCGGCCAGCCAGCAACTTACCGGTACGCCTTCGCTGGTCATTGTGGATGTCGAGCCGTTATATAACATCAATGAGTATCTGGGACGCAATCTCCCGGCTCTGCTCGCGCTGGCCGCGTTCAGCTTCCTGCTCGCTATTGTGAGCCTGATCTTCATTACGCGCCATTTCCTGACACGCCCGCTGCGCAGGATTCAGCGGCGCGTGGCCGCGCTGGTCGCTGCCAGCAACGCGAATATGGCCCCGGCTGTCGCTATCAAGACCGATGAATTGAGCGTGTTAGATCGCTCATTTCACCTGCTCTCCGAGTCGCTTTCTTTGCAGGAGCGTGAGAGCCAGGTGATTACGAAGCAGATGGAAGACCTGCTGATTATGAGCGACGCGCTGATCTCGACGCTGGACCTGGAACACCTGCTGGGCGAGATTGTTTCGCGCCTGGGCCACCTGATGGAAGCGCAGCATGTCTCGTTACTGCTCTACGGGCGCGAAATGCTCTCTCCCTGGGCGGTGGCGCAGTGGTCGGCAACGGCCTCAGCGGCCAGCGCGAATGGCAACGGCAGCGGGGAGACGCGGCCCTTTTCCGCTCTGGCCGCCAGCAACGGCAACGGCCATTCGGGCCAGCACGGCGCGGTGACGGTGCATGCCGACCCGGATGGCGATATTACGATGGCGGCCACCACCAAGATGGCTGCCGTCCCTTCGTCCCTGCCGCGTTCCAGCGGCAAACGCAGCGCCGTGCGCGCCCCGAAAGCGCAGCCCGAATCGCCCTATGGCCTGCGCCGCCCGCGCATCCCGCGCCCGGCTCTGCGTGACCTCGATATGATGCTGGCGCGACTGGCCATGCAAAAGCAGCGCATCGCCTACGGGGAAGATATTTCCGCCATTTATCGTGAGCGCAGCGAAGCCTGGGTGCAACTGGCGCTCGAAGCCGGATATGGCTCCGTGATCGCCGTTCCCCTGCTGCTGCAAGATCAATCCATTGGCGCATTTATCCTCTATTCCGATAAGCCGCGTCAGATCAGCGACCGCGACAAGTTCCTTTTGAGTACGGCGGCTATTCAGGCGGCCATTGCGATTCAGAACGCGCTGCTCTTCGCCGAGGTCAAGGACAAGAACGCGGCCCTTGAGCGGGTCAACCACCTGAAGTCACAATTTCTGGCTACCGTCACCCATGAATTACGTACCCCCCTGCATAGCATTATCAGTTATGGTTCGTTATTATTAGATGGGTTTGTCGATGGAGAACTGACGCCGGAGCAGGAAGAACACCTGCAGTTCATCGTGCAACGGGCCGAAGACCTCAAAACCCTGGTCAATGACATGCTTGACCTCTCGAAGATCGAGGCGGACCGGCTGGAAGTCACCGTCAGGCCACTGGCGCTGGAAGCGTGCCTGCGCGACGTGGTGAGCCAGTTGAAGCCGCTGGCCGACCAGAAGGGGTTATGGCTTGAATTGAAGGTGGATGAAGGATTGCCAGCGGCGCTGGCCGACAGCCAGCGCGTCGGGCAGGTCGCGACCAATCTTGTCTCGAATGCGCTGAAGTTTACGAAACAGGGCGGCGTGACGATTGCCTGTTCGCTGCTGGAAAACTACGATATGCTGCGTGTCGCGGTGCATGACACGGGCATCGGCATCTCTCCGGCGGCGCTTGGCTATATCTTTGAAGCATTCCGACAGGCCGACGGCAGCACCACCCGCCAGTTTGGCGGCACCGGCCTCGGCCTGACGATTGCCCGTAAGTTGATTGAGTTACAGGGCGGCGAAGTTGCCGTGGAAAGTATCGTGGGCCAGGGTTCGACCTTCTCGTTTACCCTGCCCATCGCTCAGTCTGCCGGGGCCAACCCGTGAGCAACTCCGTCCCGCCAGCAGAGAATGGACAGAACATACTATGATAAACAGACAGCAGCAGGCGCATAGCGTACCTCCCGACACGCGCCAGGCAACGATCCTGATTGTGGAGAACGAAGCCTCTAACCGCATTCTGGTGGAGCGCGTCCTCTCGACACGCGGCTATCGCTGCCTCAGCGCCGAAAACGGCTACGAGGCGTTGAGCATCCTTGATCGCGAGCCGGTCGATCTCATTCTGACCGACCTCTCCATGCCTGTCCTCGACGGCTACCAGACGGCGCAGTTGATTCGCCAGCGCCCCGGCCTCGCCCACGTTCCCATCGTGGCCGTCACCGCCTACGCCCTCAGCGACGTGAATGAACGGGCCATGCGCGTCGGCTGCACCGAATACCTGACCAAACCCTTCAAACCCCGCCAGTTGCTGGAGGTGGTCGAGCGACTCCTACCACCACGATAGGAAAAACGGGCTGAGCTAGCCACTTTTCCCGGATTTTGCTATGATTCGCTATATCTACGCGACACCCTGACCGGCTTGCGGTAGCCGGTCAGTCTCTTTTTGTCGCGCACTACCTCAAGCAGAAAGTGGGAAAAGGCAAATGGAATTTCAGGTTATCACTTCAGGGGTAAAAGATGTAGCATGTGATGTGCTGGTCGTAGGAGCGGTACGTGGGCAAGGCGGACAGGTAGAACTGCCGGGGACGACCGCGACGGTGGACAATCTGCTGAACGGACTGCTTCATGAAATCAGTACCATCGAAGAATTCAAGGGCAATCTGGGCGAGCTGGCCCCCATCCATACGATGGGCAGGCTGGCAGCCAGGCGCGTGCTACTGGTGGGCCTGGGCGAGCAGGGGAAGCTGACTTCGCAGTCTTTCCGCCGCGCCAGCGCCGTTGCAGCCCGACAGGCGCAAAGCACGGGCGCGCGCACGCTCTGCCTCGCACTCAACTGGAGCGGCTCCGGCATCGACGCCGAAGAGGGCGCGCAGGCCGAGGTGGAGGGCGCGCTGCTGGGTACCTATTCCTTCAGGAAATACCAGCACAGCGAGCAGCAAGGCAGCAACGGCAAGGGCATCGCAAAGGTGGATTTACTCTCCTACGACTCGCAGCAGGCGCAGCTTCAGGAAGGCATCCGGCGCGGCGTGGCGCTGGCCGAAGCGGCAAACTTCGCCCGCGACCTGGTGAACGAGCCGCCCAATGTAATGACGCCTACCGAACTGGCGAACCGCGCCGTCGCGATGGCGAAACGCTTCGGGCTGGAATACCAGGTACTGGATCGTCCGCAGATGGAGGAACTGGGCATGGGCGGGCTGCTGGCCGTCTCACAGGGCAGCGCGCAGCCCCCGAAATTCATCATCCTGCGCTACCAGGGTGATAAAAGCACGAAGCAGGGCATGGCGCTGGTAGGCAAGGGCATCACCTTCGATACCGGCGGCATCTCCCTCAAGCCACCTGAGCGCATGGACGAGATGAAGGGCGACATGGCGGGCGCGGCAGCCGTCATCGGCGCCATGCAGGCCATTGCCACGCTCAAACCGCCCATCAACGTCACCGCGCTGGTGCCAACGACGGAGAACATGCCCGGCGGCAATGCCTATCGGCCCGGCGACATTGTGCGCATCATGAACGGCAAAACCATCGAAATCGTCAATACCGACGCCGAGGGGCGCATGATCCTCTCTGACGCGCTCTCCTACGCCGTGAGAGAGGGGCTATCACCCATCATTGATGTGGCCACGCTGACCGGCGGCATCGTCGTCGCGCTTGGCAACGTCATGACTGGCCTCTTCTGCAACAACGAGCAGCTCTGCCAGGAGATCATCGAGGCGGGCAAACTCGCGGGCGAGAAATACTGGCCCATGCCGCTCGATGAGGAGTACGCGGAGCAGATCAAGAGCGATATTGCCGACATCAAGCAGACCGGCGGGCGGCCCGCTTCCTCGGTGACGGCAGCCAAGATTCTGGAAAACTTCGTCGCCAGCACGCAATGGGCGCACCTGGATATCGCAGGCACCTTCTATGTTGATAGCAAGAAGCCCTACCAGGAGAAAGGGGCAACCGGCACCGCCACGCGCACGCTGGCAAACCTCGCCTTGCTGCTGGCACATCAACAGTAAGCGAAGTGTACGCGACAAACGTATGACAGATGGAGGGGTGGTTCGCTGCCCCTCTCTCTGTCATCTCTTTTCTATAGATGCAGCAATTCGTTGACCTCGGCGTCAATTCTGTCATGCTCAGCAGCGGCGGCTTCCCCGATCTCATCACCCACGACGGTCTGCCCTTCTTCCAACCCTCTGGCTACTCGCCCTCCGGCAACTTCGCCGACGGCACCTGGCCGACCGCCCTGCCTCAAGGCTGCTCAGAGTCCTCCGTCGCCTCCGTGAATAATGATGGTATGACGTGTGGTGGAGGGCCGAACGGCTATAACAACCACAATGGCGACTGGCTCCGCTCAGGAACATACAATAAAAACATCGCCAACCAGTCCAGCATCGACCTCAGCCCGGCTGTAGACAAGGCCCTGGGCTGGACCTATCCTTCCAGCGGGCTGATTCAGGTGAATGTGAGCGGGCTGCCGTAAACAGATACTCTCCTCACAGTTCCTCGACAGCCCCCTTTCCGGTATGATACACTCCACACAGAACTGTACGACAGCGTAATAGTGAGGAAAATGAGAGTCAATACATGGAGATTCGTATTCGGTACTTTGCTTCGTTCCGGGAAGTGACCGGGAAAAGTGAGGAGAGGCTGAAGGTACCCGAAGGGGCGAGCGTGGCAGAAGCGCGGGCGCTGCTGCTCGGACGCTATCCGCGCCTGCAGGGCATTATGGAACGCTCCCTGTGTGCAGTGAATCGCAGCTATGTTGCCCCTGAGACGCGGCTTCACGAGGGGGACGAACTGGTATTTATTCCGCCGATGGGCGGGGGCCAGCAAAGCAGGAAGGATGACAGGCTATGGAACCGGTGATTCGGTTGACGCGCGAGCCGCTGGATCGGGCGGCGCTGATCGAGGCCGTGACGCGGTCGAGCGACGGGGGCATTGTGGTTTTCGAGGGCGTGGTGCGCGACAATGCGCGGGGCAAGCAGATACGCTACCTTGAGTATGAAGCCTACGTGGAGATGGCGGAAGAGCAGATACGCGCCATCGTGGACGAGGCGAAGCGGCGCTGGGGCGTGGAGCATGTGGCGGTGGCCCATCGTTTCGGACGGCTGGAAATCGGCGAGGCCAGCGTGATTATCGTCGTGGCCGCCCCTCACCGCGCCGAAGCATTTGAGGCTTGCCGTTATATCATCGATACGCTCAAGACAACAGTTCCCATCTGGAAAAAAGAGGTGGCAATCAGCGGCGAAGAGTGGGTGGAGGGCTAACAAAGCGAGCCGGGTGAGAAGTGCATGCCAGAGATTACCAAAACCGGCAGAATATGGTATAGTTATACTAAAGCACCTGTGCTTTGGTTATCCCGGCGCTTTGGATAGGTTCGGGTTTCTCTGGAGGTTTGCATGAACTTATTCGAAAAGCAGGCTCAACTCAACCAGCTCTTCACGCAAAATCCCGTCAATGCTGCCTAC
>Ga0209810_1005898_pt1 | contig 10880 bp, 16 predicted proteins | sample Coa_R1_7_FD_187159 | JGI IMG/M metagenome (GOLD analysis project Ga0209810, IMG submission 187159) | Surface soil microbial communities from Centralia Pennsylvania, which are recovering from an underground coalmine fire - Coalmine... | ecosystem: Environmental > Terrestrial > Soil > Unclassified...
CTATGGGCCGTTCGGCTCGACTTGCGGGACGGCCGGACCTAAGCGATTGCGAGGAGGCACGCGAATGCACGACAACCCCGGGGCGAACGAGCAGGAGCAAGAGCTCGCACAGACCGAACGGATGGACGAGGACGAAGAACAGCGCAGCGGCTACGCGCCGGCCGAGGCGGCCCACGAAGAGGAGGAGTAGCCTCGCCGCGCGCGTCCGCAACGCAGCACGAGCTCGCCCGGATCGAGCTCCTCGCCGGGCTGCCGGGCGAGACGCTCGGCCGGCTCGCGCGACTCATGGAGCGCGAAGAGGTCGCGCCCGGCACGGTGCTCGTGCGCGAGGGCGAGCCCGACGATCGGTTCTACGTCGTCTTCGCGGGCGTCCTCGCGGTCAGCCAGCGCGACCTGGGGGCGCGAAGCCTGCTGCGGCCCGGCGACTACTTCGGCGAGGTCGCACCGGCGATGGGAATGCCGCGGACCGCGACGGTGTCGGCGATGACGCCCGCGGTCGTCGCGAGCTGCGACCGGGCGACGTTCGACGAGCTCCTGCGGCCGCTCTTCGCCGACGACGACTAAGCGAACCCGGCGAGCACGGCGTCGCTGAACGCGGGCCACGCCTCTTTCGCCCAGTCGCCGAAGCGCCGGTCGGTGAGCACTCCGCACGCGAGGCGGGCAGCGGGATCGACCCAGAGGAACGTTCCGCTGGCGCCGAAATGGCCGAACGTGCGCTCCGAGTTGGCGGCCCCCGTCCAGTGAGGCGACTTCGCATCCCGCAGCTCGAACGCGAGGCCCCAGTCATTGGGCTCCATCCGGCCGACGCCGGGAAGCACGCCGGAGAGGCCGGGGAACTGAACGCTCGTGGCCTCGGCGAGCGTCTCCCGCGCGACGAGAGTCGGCGCGAGGAGCTCGCGGCCGAGCGCAAGCAGGTCGCCGAGCGGGCCGCGGTAGCCGTGGGCCGGCGAGCCCGCGAGGCGGCCGGCGAGGCCGAGCGGGGCGACGACCGCGTGGGCGAAGTAGTCGCCGAAGGGCATCTCCGCACGCTCCTCGAGCAGGCGGGCTGCGACCTCGATTCCGGTGTTCGAGTAGATGCGCCGGCGCCCGGGCTCGGCGATCGGCTCCTCCCCGTCGACCGGCAGGCCGGATGCGTGCGCGAGCAGATGACGCAAGGTTGCGCCGGGCGGCCCGGCGGGCTCGTCGAGGTCGACGGTCCCCTCCTCGAGCGCGACGAGCATCGCCAGGCCCGTGAGGAGCTTCGTGACCGACGCCCAGGGGAGCTCGACCTCGCGCGGGCCGTGCGTCGCCACGACCTCGTCGGCCCGCGCGACGCCGGCGGCGGCGGTGGCCGCGCCCCAGCCTTCGATGGCGCGCAGCGCCTCCACCCGCGGGATACTAGGAACGTGGAGCGCGCCACCGTCCCCGCGGTCTCGCCCTACGCCGACGCGGTTGGTTACTGCCGTGCCGTGCGCGACGGGCGCCACATCTTCGTCTCCGGGACCGCACCCGTCGGCATCGAGTCGGACGACCCCTACGAGCAGGCGAAGCGCTGCCTCACGATCATCGTGGACGCGCTGCGCGAGCTCGGCGCGCAACCGGAGCACGTCGTGCGCACGCGGGTGTACATCGTCGACCCGGCCGACTGGGAGGCGGTCGGACGCGCGCACGGCGAGGTCTTCGGCGAGATCCGTCCCGCGTCGGCGATGCTCGTCATCACGGGGACGCTCAATCCGGCCTGGAAGGTCGAGATCGAGGCAGACGCGCTGCTGCCCGAATGAGGCTCGCCACCCTCGCGGGGCTCTACGTCGCCGTCGTGCTCTCGGCGCAGATCGGAGCGAACAAGATCGTCCGCCTCCCGTTCACGCACCTCGAGGCTCCCGGCGGCGTGTACTCGATCGGCGTCGCGCTCGCCCTGGTCCAGCTCGCCCACCACACCGGCGTCACCCGCCGCGACGGCGCACTCAACGCGCAGCTCCTGATCGGGCTGGGGTTCGTCGGCTCGGCGCTCTTCGCCGGCTACATCGCGCTCGTTGTGCACTCGCATCCGGCCTTTCCCGGCCAGAAGTTCGACAGTGCCGTCGGCTCGACGTGGCGCATCGTCGCAGCCAGCCTCGCCGCCTTCATCGTCTCGGAGACGGTCGACAACCTGGTTGGCGCGCCGCTCCGCGGCCGCGTCCACGACAGCCTGCGCGTCATCGTCTCGGCCGGGGCGAGCGCGCCGATCGACAGCGCGGTCTTCCTCGTGCTCGCCTTCGGCTCGTCGGGCCTGCACTTCTTCGACGGCCAGCTCGTGGGGAAGATCGCGTCGTCGGTGGTGATCGGGATCCCGCTGGTTGTGCTCGGCAGACGCTTTCTTCCTGCAAAGCGGGGGGATATCGTCACGGCATGACGGGCTCCGATTCGCTCATCCCGCCCTCGATCACGGGCAAGGGCTCGCGCTTCCCGCCGGGAGGCAGCGTCCTCGACCACGCGTTCGGCGCGAGCGACCCGTACACGCTCGGAGTCGAGGAGGAGTACATGCTCCTCGACGGCGAGACCTACGACCTCGTCCAGCACATCGACACGGTGCTCGCCGCCGTCGCGGGCCACGAGCTCGAGCCGCGGATCAACTCCGAGCTGATGCAGTCGGTACTCGAGGTCGCCACGCCGGTGTGCCACACCCCGGCGGGCGTGCAGCAGCAGCTCTTGCGGATCCGCCGCTACGTGACGGACGTCGCCCGCGAGAAGGGCCTCCGCGTCGGCTCGGCCGGCACGCACCCGTTCTCGCTCTTCGAGTCGCAGCGCATCACGGCCAAGGACCGTTACCGCGCGCTCGTCGACCAGATGCAGTACATCGCGCGCCGGGAGCTGATCTTCGGGATGCACGTGCACGTCGCGGTCGACGACTGCGAGAAGGCGATCCAGGTCGTGAACGGGCTGATCGCCCATCTGCCGGAGCTCGTCGCGCTCTCGGCGAGCTCGCCGTTCTGGCGCGGCGAGCCGACGGGGCTCCGCTCCTCGCGCCACATGGTCTTCGCCGCCTTCCCGCGCTCCGGCCCCCCGCCCCGCTTCCACGACTATGCCGACTACGCGCAGGTCGTGAACCAGCTCGAGAAGACGGGCTGCATCCAGGACTACACCCACATCTGGTGGGACATCCGTCTCCACCCACGGCTCGGCACCGTCGAGATCCGGATCTGCGACGCCGTCACCCGGCTCGAGGACGTGATCGCCATCACCGCGTACTGCCAGGCGCTCGTCAAGCACTACGCGGAGCTGGTCGAGCGCGGCGAGGAGATCCCCTCCTTCCATCGCATCCTCACGACCGAGAACAAGTGGCTCGCGGCCCGCTACGGGCTCTCGGCGCCCGTGATGGACCTGCACACGGGGCGTCGCAACCGACTGCCCGTGGCGGCGCTCGTGCGACGGACGCTGAAGGCGATCGGCCCGCACGCGCGCGAGCTGGGGGCAGAGGACGAGCTCGCCGGCGTCGGGGAGATCCTGCGTCGGGGGAACGGCGCCGACCGCCAGCTCCACGTCTTCAACGCGAATCGCGACATCGTCGAGGTCGCGCGGGAGATCGCGGAGGCGACGGAGGTGGCGCCCGAGCCCGAGCCTGCGGCCGCGGCATAGGATCGCGCCATGCTGGAGGTCGGGGAGAGGGCGCCCCTCGAGGCGATGGTGTGGACGACGCCGCGCGAGCGCGCGAGCATCGGTGACCTCATCCGCGACAAGCCGCTCCTCCTTCTCTTCTATCTCTTCGACTGGTCCGCGACCTGAACGAGCGAGCTCGAGCTCCTGCGTGACAGGAGAGCGGAGCTGCAGGAAGCAGGCGTCGAGCCCTTCGCCATCTCCCGCGACTCGCCGTACACCCACGTCGCGTGGATGCAGGCGCTCGACCTCGACTTCCCGCTGCTCTCCGACTGGAACGCAGACGCGACGCACGGCTTCGGCATCGCCCACGAGCACAACGGGATGCGCGATGTATCTGGACGCAGCGCCTTTCTCGTCGACGTCGAGGGAGTCGTCCGCGGCGCGTGGGCCTACGAGCCGAGCGAGCTGCCCGACCTCGACGAGCTGATCGCTGCGGCGCAGGCCTTGTAGTCGTCCGCGCGATCCCTTTTACTCCGCACCATGGAAACGACTCCCATCGCGGCCGCCCCGGGCGCAAGCCGCACCTCCGTTTGGGTCACCGCCGGCGTTCTGCTCGCGCTCGTCGCGGTCGGCCTCACCTTCGCGCTGAAGACGACCGACGCTCCGACCCATGCGTTCGCGATCTTCAAGCTGATCCACGTCAGCGTCGCCGTCTTCTGGGTCGGCGGCGGGCTTCTGCTCACGGTGCTCGCGCTGCGCGCCGAGCGGGCTCAGAGCCCCGAAGAGATGGCACATATCGCCCGGCAGGCCGTGTTCGCGGGCGAGAGGCTCTTCGCGCCGGCAGGCCTCGTCGTGCTGGCGATGGGGATCACGATGGTGATCAACTCGCCGGAGATCGGCTTCAACACGACCTGGGTCGACATCGGCCTCGTCGGCTACGCGCTCAGCTTCACCACCGGCATCGGCGTCCTCGCCCCACGGGCGAAGCGCATCGTCGCCCTGCTCGACGAGAAAGGCGCCGACGCTCCCGAGACGCAGGCCGCGATCGCGCGGATCCTGCTCATTGCCAGGGTCGACGTCGCGATCCTCCTGCTCGTCGTGGCCGACATGCTTATGAAGCCGTTCAGCTAACGGAGACTTGACATGTGACCTTTTGGTCACATAAGATGCGCGGTATGGACGACGACCAGGTCTTCAAGGCGCTCGCCGATTCGACGCGGCGCCACCTGCTCGACAGGCTCTACGAGCGCGACGGCCGCACGCTCACGGAACTCGAGTCCGAGCTCGAGATGACCCGCTTCGGCGTGATGAAGCACCTGCGAGTGCTCGAGGACGCCGGCCTCGTCGTCACCCGTCGGGAAGGCCGGGAGAAGCTCCACTTCCTGAACCCCGTGCCGATCCGGCTGATCCACGACCGGTGGATCGACAAGTACACGGAGCACCGCGTCGCGGCGCTCGCGGATCTCAAGCACGAACTGGAGGAATCAGCATGAGCACGATCACGGCACAAACGACCCAGGTCTACTCGGTCTTCATCCGCGCCACGCCCGAGCAGGTCTGGGACGCGATCACGAAGCCGGAGTTCACCGAGCAGTACTTCTACGGCGTTCGCGTCGAGCTGCGTGAGGGACGTCGCGTCTCCGGGATGGGAGACAACGAGTGGGCGGAGGACATCCTCGCAGCCGATCCCCCGCGCCGGCTCGTGCACAGCTGGGTCTCGGCCTACGACCCCGACATGGCGGCCGAGGAGCCGAGTCGTGTCACTTGGGAGATCGAGCCCCAGGACGGCGGCGTCACGAAGCTGACCGTCGTGCACGACCAGCTCGAGGGCGCGCCGAAGACGGCAGAGAGCGTCGCCGGCGGCTGGATGTTCGTCCTCAGCGGGCTCAAGACGCTGCTCGAGACGGGCAAGCCGCTCGCCGGCTGAGCCCAAATGGAAGACCGCGGCCGCCCGCAGCGATGAGTTTCGGGCGGCCGACCGGTCTCTAGACTCAAGAACAGTCCCGCGAAACGCAGAGGAGCGAATCGATGCCGAAGACCCTGTTGACCGTCGCTACGCGCAAAGGCACCTTCCTGCTCGAGAGCGACGACCGCCGCGACTGGACGTTGCGCGGCGCGTACTGCGAAGCGTGGCCCATTTACCACGCCATCTACGACTCGACCACGGGCACGATCTACGCGGCCGCCGCGAGCGAGTGGCACGGCTCGACGATCTGGCGCAGCTCTGACCTCGGCGAGACCTGGGAGCAGTCGAGCGAGGGGCTCTCCTACGGCGACGACGACGGGCGCAAGATCTCGAAGGCGTCGACGCTCGCGCGGGCGGGCGACCGGCTGCTCGTCGGCGTCGAAGCGCCGGGCATCTTCGAGAGCCGCGACAACGGCGAGACCTGGTCACTCCTCTCGACCCTGTCCGGCCAGCACGGCAGCGAGGCCTGGGACGACCCCGCCAACCAGCCGCCCGGGCATCTGGGCATCTCCGGCTTCGTCACCGACGCCGACGACTCGGACAAGTTCTTCGCGATCGTGCAGGGAATCGGCGCCTTCGAGACCGAGGACGGCGGCTCGTCGTGGACGCCGCGCAACAAGGGCCTGCGCCGCGACTGGCCCGCCGACTACGAGGATGTCGGCTTCTGCGTCCACAAGCTCGTCCGCTCGTCCGACCCGAAGCGCATGTACCAGCAGAATCATGTCGGGATGCACCGCTCGGACGACGCCGGCCAGTCCTGGAACGAGATCACCGACGGACTCCCCGGAGACTTCGGCTTCGCGGCTGCGGCGCATCCCCACGACCGCGACACCTTCTACGTCATCCCGGTAGACGGTCTCCACGACCGCACGATGCACCAGGGCAAGGCCGCGGTCTGGCGCACCCGCGACGGCGGCTCGAGCTGGCAGGACCTGCGGAAGGGCTTGCCGCAGGAGAACGCATACCTCGGCGTGCTGCGGCAGGGGATGGCGATGGACACGCACGACGTCCCCGGCGTCTACTTCGGCACGAGCACCGGACAGGTCTTCGCCAGCGCCGACGAGGGCGAGACGTGGAGCGAGATCGCGAGCTACCTGCCCTCGATCTCGTCCGTCGACGTGGCGGTGCTCGACTGACGTGGCGGACATCAGGCTCCCGGGGACGCTGACGCCCCTCTTCCCGGGGCTGCCGCGCCGGGTCGAGGTCGAGGCTGCGACGGTGCTCGCGGCGATCGACTCCCTCGAGGCGCAGTGGCCCGGGCTGCGCGACCGGATCGTCGAGGAGGGGCCGGCCCTGCGCCGGCACCTCCACGTCTACGTCGACGGCGAGCGCGCCGGGCTGGACACGCCGGTCGCGGAGCGCTCGCGTCTCGACGTCATAGCCGCGATCAGCGGCGGGTAGAAAGCGCGCGTGCGCGCGCTGCAGGAGGTCGACGCCGGCGCTTTCGCCGTCGTGATGGCGACGGGGATTCTCGGCGTCGGCGCGCGGCTCGAGGGGCTCGCGCCGCTCGCCGACGCGCTGCTCGCGTGCGCGTGCGGGACCTGGGTCGTCCTCGCTGGGATCTTGCGTTCGCGCTCGGTCCGCTCCTTCGCCGTCGTCGCGGGCACGGCGGTCGTAAGCGCGGACTTCCTGCTCGCGGGGCAAGGGCAGCTCGCGCTCGCTCTCTGGAGCCTCGCGGCAGCGCTCTGGACTGCGGTCGCGTTCACCGTCCGCAACGAGGCGCTGGGCTCGCTGCTCACGATCGTCGCAACGGAGTCGCTGGCCGTGCTCGGAGCCGCGCTGGACCGTCACCACGTTGCGCCGCTCCGCGACCCGGCGATCGCCTTCTGGGCACTCGGCCTCGTCCTCTATCCGCTGGTCGCCGGGCGCATCGTCCGGAGCTCGCTGCGCGAGCGCGACTTCAGCCCCACTCTCTGGATCGTGATGGGCGCGCTCGCGATCACGACGCTCGCCGCGGACGAGCTCCTGCTCGACAAGAGAGCCTTGGGGTCCGGCGTCGCGCTTGCCACGTGGGTCGCCGCCTCGGCCGCGATCCCCTTGCTCATCGTCACCGAGTTCCGCGTGCGGCGTTGGTCGTACGAGGTGGCCCGCTGGAGCTTCGTCTTCCCACTCGGGATGTACGGCGTGGCGAGCCGAATCCTCGGCGGCGCCGACCCAGGGCTTACCGGTCTACGCGACGTGGGCACTGCCTTCTTCGGGATCGCGTTCGCCGCGTGGGTGCTCGCGGCGGCGGGTCTGGCTCGGCGCGCACGCGCCTGATTGCTCAAGAGAGCGCTTCCCAAGGCCGATTACAAGGGCATGCGGGCCCTCGAGCTGCAGCCGCTGCACGTCGCGGCGACGACGCCGCGCCTTTCGGTCGTCGTTCCGCTCCTGAACGAGAAGGAGACGCTCGGCGCGCTCTACGACGAGGTGCGCGCCGCCCTCGATCCCGGCGGTGGCGACTGGGAGATCGTCTACGTGGACGACGGCTCGACCGACGGCTCGTATCGAGAGCTCGTCCGCCTGCACGCGCTGCACTCGAACCTGCGGGTCGTGCGCCTGCGTCGGCGCTTCGGCAAGGCAGCGGCGCTGGCGGCGGGCTTCGACGCGGCCACGGGCGACGTGATCGTCACGATCGACGCCGACCTCCAGGACGACCCCGCGGAGATCCCCAAGCTGCTTGCGAAGCTCGAGGAGGGCTACGACCTCGTCTCCGGCTGGAAGCGCAACCGGCGCGATCCGCTCAGCCGCCGTCTCTTCTCCCGGATCTACAACGCCGCCACCGCGCTCGTGACCGGAGTCCGCCTGCACGACATGAACTGCGGCCTCAAGGCCTACCGCGCCGAGGTGCTGCAAAGCGTCCAGCTCTACGGAGAGTTGCACCGGTTCGTGCCGGTGCTCGCCCACCACCTCGGCTACAGCGCCACGGAGATCCCGGTCAGCCACCGGCCGCGAGAGAGCGGCCGCTCGCGGTACGGCCCCGAGCGCTACGTCCGCGGCTTCTTCGACCTGCTCACTGTCGCCTTCATGGGCCGCTACCGCTACCGCCCGCTGCACCTCTTCGGCGGGATCGGCCTCCTGCTCGGCGGCAGCGGCTTCGCGATCCTGCTCTACCTGACGGCGATCAAGCTCGGCGGCGCGGGGATCGGCGGCCGGCCGCTGCTCATGCTCGGCATCCTGCTGCTCGTCGTCGGCATCCAGTCGTTCTCGCTCGGGCTGGTCGGCGAGATGCTCACGAGTCAGCACGAGGAGAAAGGCGCCGGGGGAAGCCGTCCGTACGTGCGGGACGTTCTCCGCTGACGAGCGCACCCATGTCTGCGGCCGAGACCCACCCGCGCCGGCCGGCGGCACAGCTGGCCGCCGCGAGCGCGGTGCGTGCGCGCACACTCGCCTACTCCGCCTCCGGCCTCTTCACGCTCCTCTTCGCCGCGGCCGCGGTCGTCGAGTTCCGTGCCTTCCAGGGACAGCGTCTCGACCTCGGCGACATGTCCCAGGCCGTCTGGGCGACCGCGCACGGGCACTTCCTGCTCGTGACGGGGGCCAACGGTCACGACGTCGTGCGGCTCGGAGTGCACGCGGATCCGTTCCTCGCCCTGCTCGCGCCGCTCTGGCTGGTCTGGCCGAGCCCGCTGATGCTGCTCGTCGTGCAGGGCGTCGCCGTCGGGTCGGGTGCCCTTCCCGTGTACTGGCTCGCACGCAGGCGACTCGGGAACGAGCGCGCGGCGCTGGGCTTCGCGGCGGCCTACCTCCTCTATCCGGCGACACAGTTCAACGCCCTCACCGACTCGGGCCCGCATGCGGTCAGCTTCGCGGTGCCCCTGATCCTGTTCGCGATCTGGTTCCTCGACAACGACCGGCTCGTCCCGTTCGCGCTCACCGCGCTGCTCGCGGCGTCGACGAAGGAGGAGATCCCGCTCGCCGTCGGCTGTCTGGGCATCTGGTACGCGGTCAAGCACGGCCGCCGGCTCGCGGGCGCCGCCATCTTCGCGCTCGGTCTGGCCGGCACGCTGGTCGACTTCTTCGTCGTCATCCCGCGCTTCGCGCCCCCGGGCGCCGGGCCGCTCCAGCCGCGGTATGCCGCAGTCGGCAGGACCCCGGGCGGGATCGCGCACACGCTCGTCACGCATCCGGGGGCGATCGCTGCCGCAGTCGCCAACGGCCACAAGCTGCACTTCCTCGTGCTGCTCCTGCTCCCGTTCTGCGGCCTCTGGCTGCTCGAGCCGCTGGTCGCGCTCGGCGCGCTGCCCGACATCGCCGTCGACCTCCTCTCGTCGAAGCCCGACCAGACGACGCTCGGCTTCCAGTACACGGCCGGGATCGTCCCGTTCGTGGTCGCGGCCGCCGTGCTCGGGGCGGCGCGCGCCCGGCCCGCACCCTCCCGCCTTGCCACGTGCGCCGTCCTGCTCACGGGGGTCTTCGCGGTTGGGCATACGCCGCTGCGGGCGGCCGTGCGCGATCTCCCGGCCGCGCGCGGCTCGAGCCCGCTGCACGAGGCGAAGACTCACGCGCTCGCGCTCATCCCGGCGGGGGTGCCGGTTTCCGCGACGAATCAGTTCGGCGGCTACCTCTCGACCCGCCGTTTCATCTACGTCTTCCCGCACCTCGGCCGGGCGCGCTGGGCGATCGTCGACCGCAACGACCCGTCGTACAGCCCCCTGTACGCCGACCTACGCAGGCTCGCGCAGCTGAAGACGAGCCCCGAGTGGCGCGTCGTCTACGCGTCGCACGATGTGGTGGTGCTGCGGAAGCGACCCGCGGCCTAGGCGCCGGCCGGCGGCCCGGGCAGGATCGTCGGCACGTACTCGAGCAGCTGGATGCGGCCGTCGAACGTGCGGCTCCCGATCATCTCGAGCGCGACATCGGGATAGCCGTCGTAGATCCGCTCCCTCCCGGTGTTTCCGGTGATGACGGGAAAGACCACGACGCGGAAGCGGTCGACCAGGCCGGCATTCAGGAGCGAGCGGCACAACGTGAGGCTGCCGATGTTGCGCAGCGACTTGTCGCCCTTTGCCTTCATCTCCCGCACCGCCCCGACGGCGTCTCCAGTCACCAGCCGCGTGTTCGCCCACTCGAGCGGCTCACTCAGCGTGCTCGAGAAGACGATCTTCGACATCCCTGCCAGCACATCGGTGCCCGGCTCGCCCCCCGCGGCGAATCGCGACATGACCCGGTAGGTCGTCGCACCCATGAGCACGGTGAAGTCCGCTTCCGACGACTGGCCCAACCAGCCGAGGTACTCCGGTCCTTCCAACCCCCACCAGCCCGGCCAGCCCTCGGCAGACGCGTAGCCGTCGAGCGAGGTGATGAAGTCGACGAGAAGCTCAGGCATTGGGCCGCCCTACATACCCATCGAGTGGTGACGAGTGTGTGATTTGCAGGC
>Ga0209810_1005899_pt1 | contig 10879 bp, 8 predicted proteins | sample Coa_R1_7_FD_187159 | JGI IMG/M metagenome (GOLD analysis project Ga0209810, IMG submission 187159) | Surface soil microbial communities from Centralia Pennsylvania, which are recovering from an underground coalmine fire - Coalmine... | ecosystem: Environmental > Terrestrial > Soil > Unclassified ...
CGGCCGCGAGGTGGCGCGACGCGCCCGCGCGTTTGAGATGGAAATCGTTTATTTCCAGCGCACCCAGCTCGCCGCCGCGGTCGAGCGGGAACTTGACGTCCGCTACCTGCCGCTCGATGGCCTGATGGAGCAGGCCGACTATATCCTCGTGCAACTGCCCTCCAATGATAAGACGCGCGGCCTGATCGGGCGCGATGCGCTCAGCCGCATCAAGCCGGGCGCTGTCTTGATCGACGTCGCCCGCCCGGAATTGATCGACCACGACGCCCTTGTGGAGGCCCTTCAAGCCGGGCGCCTTGGGGGCCTGGGGCTCGATGTGCTCTACAGCGAGCCTGCCGATCCTGCGGAGCCGCTTCTGCGCTACCGCGACCGCAACGTCATTCTCATGCCGCATACGGCCGTCGCATCGCGGGCGAATGCCTTGCGTGATGTGGAAACGCTGTGCGTGAATTTGTGGCGGGCAATCACGAAGAAGCGCGGACGGTGCTGACGAAGGTCGGGGCGTCATCAGCCGTTTGTCGGGAAATGGCGAGCGGGTGAAGGGAATCGAACCCTCGTCATCAGCTTGGAAGGCTGTTGCTCTACCATTGAGCTACACCCGCACCGGCCGCATACCTTTCGCGCTTTGCCGGCCCTCGGTCAAGCACACGGCAGCCAGCTCCAATATGCTATGACCTATTAAGATCGGCCATTGTGCAGCCCATATGTCATCGATCGTGTACATCTGCAATTGTTGCCGATCGTTGACATTTTTCCATTGTCGACGATCGTTGACATGCGTTAATGTAGGCGAACGATGACATTTTTACCGGCTAGTTTTCCACCGGGCCTGGCCCGACCTGCAGCGCATGAAACTTCTGCTACCCGGTGGCGCGGTCCTGCCGGGTCAGTTTCCTCCTAGACGATGCTCGTTCGCACACCCGCTGATCTCGGCGCCGTCATCCGTGGCCGGCGCAAGCAACTCAAGCTCGACCAGGCGGCTTTGGCCAAGCAAATTGGCGTCAGCCGTCAGTGGGTTATCGAAATGGAGCGCGGCCATGCGGGCGCGGAGCTCGCCCTGGTGCTTCGCGCCCTCGATGCTCTGAGCATTCGGCTCGACGCCATCACTATGGACCAGGCCGGGGTCCATCTTCGCGGCTCCGGCGCTGTCGATGTCGACGCCATCGTTCGGAAAGCGAAGAAATCATGTCCGCCGAACTGATCGCTCTTCTCGACGGCAAGGAGGCAGGCCGCATCCACCAACGACGCGCGCGGTCGCCTCAATTCATCTACAGCGACGATTGACGCAAAGCAGCAGGGGCCTATCCGCTGTCGCTCTCAATGCCGCTCGCCGCTCAGGAGCACGGCCGTTCCGTCGTCGAAGCCTATCTGTGGGGCCTCTTCAAAAGAATTTTCGTGGTGGGGGAGGTAGGACTCGAACCTACGAAGGCTTAGCCAGCGGATTTACAGTCCGCCCCCTTTGCCGCTCGGGACACTCCCCCCGATCGCGCCGCGTACTTAAGACACCCGAACGGGCTGGGCAAGTCCCGCTTTGTCGGTTCCCTTATCATTTCAAAACAATTTCCGCGCCCCGTTCTTCAGCGCTGCGGCGGCTGTCAAGCCATAAAGCCCGCTGCGCGGCGCGCCCAAGTCGGGCTTGCCCCACTTCGGATCAAAAAATGTGTCGAAATCGGCAACAGCCGATTTCGATGCGCCCTTGACGGCACCGCCGCAGGTGAGGCTTTTCGGCAATCCCAGCGATCAATGCGGTCCTGTCAGCGCCTATTGAGGGTCGCCGCCTGCACGCTGCGGACTGCCAGCGATCGGCAATCTGTCGCAACCGTCGGCTCGAACTTGACGAGAATGTGACGAGGCTTGATCACGTCGCATTAAGATCTCTGAGGCTTGATCACGTCGCATTAAGATCTCTATGGAGTACAATTGACGTCGCGCCAGCTTGCTCTAAACGTGCTGCAGCGCCGTTGCCCCCTCGAAGAGCGATTTCACACTGTTGCAATGACCCTGCCGGACCTTCGTAATCCAGACCATCTGGCCCTCTTCTTGGATTTCGATGGCACCCTCGTGGCCATCGCCAGTCATCCGGACGAAGTGCGACTGGATCCGAAGACGCGGGACGCCCTGGCCCAGCTCAACGAAGTGCTGACAGGCGCGCTCGCCATCATCACCGGCCGCGAAATCGCCGCGGTCGATCGTTTTCTGGAGCCGCTGCGTCTTTCGATTGCCGGCGTCCACGGGTTAATGCGGCGCAACGCGCAAGGAAAAACCTATGAATCGGCGTTCGATTCAAGGCTTCCTGCCGCAATCGAGCGGGCGGTGTTTCCTTTGCTGGCCAAGCACCCGGGTCTGCTTGTGGAACGTAAATACGGCGCCCTCGCGCTTCACTATCGGGCGCATCCCGAACTCGAGCAGGCGAGCATCGAAGCGATGGAGAGCGCAGTCGGCGAACTTGCAGCGACCGAGATCAAGCGCGGCAAAATGGTCGTCGAGGTGAAGGCGATCGGCGGCAACAAAGGGGCCGCTGTTGCGGACTTCCTCAAAGAGGAGCCATTTGTGGGCCGGCGGCCGGTATTCGCCGGCGATGACGCGACCGACGAGGATGCATTTGCGGTGGTTAACGCCAGAGGCGGCGTTTCAATCAAGGTCGGTCCCGGCGCTACCACCGCCCGCTTCCGGGCCGCTGGAACCGAAGAGTTCCTCGAATGGCTGCGGCGATTGCCGGCGCAACTCGCAGGATAATGGACATTGCGCAACCTCGATCTTGGCCTCATCGGCAACTGTTCCGTCAGCGCGTTGATCGACAGACAAGGGCAGGTCGTCTGGTGCTGCCTGCCGCGCTTCGACGGCGATCCTGTCTTCCATGCCCTGCTCGGCGCGCCTGCGTCAGCGCCGGACGACGGAGTCTTTGCAGTCGAGATCGAAAACCAGACTGGCGGCAGTCAGGCCTATGTCGAGAATACAGCGATCCTCAGGACGACATTGCGGGCCGAAGGCGGCGCCATCGAGATCACCGATTTCTGTCCCCGGTTCTACGTCCGCGACCGTGTATTCCGGCCGCAAATGCTGATCCGCCGCGTCGTTCCGGTTGAGGGCAATCCGCGCGTGCGAATCAGGGTTCGCCCGCGATTCGACTATGGGTCGCGGGCCGCCTCCATCACCTATGGCTCCAATCACATCCGCTATGTCGGCGACAAGCTGACGTTGCGCCTCACGACAGATGCCCCGATCGACTATGTGCTCGAAGAGACCGCTTTCAAGGTCACAGAGCCCATTCACCTGGTCCTTGGGCCGGACGAGACGCTCGCCGAGGGCCCTGCAGAAGCTGCACATGTCTTTCGCGAGAATACCGCGAACTATTGGCGCGGCTGGACGCACCGCCTCGCGCTGCCGCTGGAGTGGCAAGATGCCGTGATCCGCGCCGCCATCACCCTCAAAATGTGCGCTTATGAGCCAACCGGCGCCATCGTCGCCGCGATGACGACGAGCATCCCGGAAGCGCCCAACAGCGTCCGCAATTGGGACTACCGTTATTGCTGGGTCCGCGACGCGTTCTTTGTTCTGCGGGCGCTTAATAGCTTGTCCGCCGTCAGAACCATGGAGAACTACTTCCGCTGGCTCATGAACATCGTCGATGACGCATTGGGCGGCCACATCCAGCCGGTGTACGGGATCGCGCTTGAGAGGCGGCTGACCGAACGCACGATCCGCGACCTGCCGGGATACCGCGGAATGGGGCCGGTGCGCGTTGGCAATCAGGCCCACGAGCATTTTCAGAATGACACCTATGGCAGCCTCGTCCTCGGGGCAGCGCCGGTATTTTTCGATTCGCGGCTGTTTATGACGGCAGGGCCAGCCGATTTCTCCCAGCTTGAGGTTCTCGGCGAGCGCGCCTTCTATCTCCACGACAAACCCGACGCCGGCGTCTGGGAGCTGAGGTCGCGCGCGCGGGTTCATACGTCGTCCAGCCTGATGTGCTGGGCGGCTTGCGACCGGCTGGCGAAAATTGCGACGCGTCTCGATCAGCCGCAGCGGGCAGCCCTCTGGGCTGAACGCGCCAAAACCATTCGTGATGCGATTCTCGCGCGCGCGTGGTCGGACAAGCGCCAGGCCTTCGTCGAAAGCTTTGACGGCACGCACCTCGATGCCAGCGTGCTGCTGATGGGCGAGGTCGGATTCCTGCCGCCCAACGATCCGCGATTCGTGGCCACCGTCGAGAGGATCGAAGAGGTCCTGGGAGCGGGTCCGCATCTGTTGCGTTATGAGGAGGCTGACGACTTCGGCACGCCCGAGACTGCCTTCAACATTTGCGCCTTCTGGCGTCTTGACGCCCTGGCGAGAATCGGCCGGCGCGAGCAGGCTCGAGAGAAATTCGAAGAGCTGCTGCGGGTGCGCAATCACCTCGGCCTGATGTCGGAGGATACCGATCCGTCGACCAACGAGGCGTGGGGCAATTTTCCGCAGACCTACTCGATGGTCGGCATTATTAACGGCGCCATGCGGCTGTCGCGCCCGTGGGACGCGGTGGTGTAGGCGTGCGACGCTCGCCGGCGAACGCCTGCGCACGCTTCGTCCAACGATCATTCAGTCAGTGTTGCTCATGCGAGTCGGGCGGCATTATTCGGGGGAGTCGGGCAGCCGCGCCAGCCTCTCGAGGCGTTCTGGCGCGACGGTCGAACCGAGGTCCCTCGCCTTCTCGTACCACTTCTGAGCCAGCGCCACGTCCGGCGTTATTCCGCCTCTGGCGTTCAATTTCCCGACCGCCAGCGGGTCGTAAGTTTCCGCGAGCGCAAAGGCTGCCGGCGCCGAGCCGGCTTCGGCGGCGCGCTGGTACATCAGCCGGGCGGCGGCGAAATCTCTGCTCGCCATGAGGTCCGCGCCGCGCTTTATCATCAAGGCGATTTCATCCGCATCGTGCTGTGGCGATGGAGCCTCGGCAGCTGCGCGAACGTTCCTGACCGACCATTCCAATTGGAGGTTCTTGCGATCGGCCACGGTGTTGTCGCCGAGACGCAGTTCCAAGGTGAGAGTCATAGCGCCGACAAAGCCGCGCGGCGGCGCAATGACCGCACCTGAGAGTTCTTCGACTGACAGTCGCCACGCATTCGGCCCCACACGGGCGCCTGGCGATAACGTCGAGCCGGGCGCAAGCCCGCCGATCACCACGGATGCGTCCGGGCCTGCGTCAGCGGCCGAAACCGCCAGCCTCGCAGGCTCGTCCGGCTGGAGCGGCCGCACCGCGCCGACAGTAAGCTGCCGGGACACGGCTTGCGGCGGCGGCGCGGCGGGGCGAGACCTTTGTTCGCCGGACGGCAGCGCGATTTCCTTCGCGATCGCCGGAGATGTGAGCACAGGCTGCGAAGGCTCCGGGGCGGCCGGCGCTGCATTGACCATGGCTGGGGTCGATACGCCGCGTGCAGGGTCCCCCGCCGTTCCGGCTGAACGACGGCCCGCACCCGATTGGGCGGCCTGAGACATCGAATCGAGGTTCCGGTACGCGGCGGGTCGCGACTGTTCCGATGTCAACCCTTGTTGACCAGATTGCCCGGAGCGCGGCGCAAGCTGCGGCGGCGAGGGCCGCGGAGCCGAACCCAATTGGTATCCGACAAAGCCGACGGCGGCGACCACAACGATCCCCGCGAGCCGCCCATACCGCGGCCCGCTCGAAAGCGGAGGCGGCGGCTCCGGAAGTCGGTCGGGCGCCAGCGCTAACCTCTTGCGCAACTCCACGGCAGCGACATCGCCAGCGAATGTCCCGCGTTGCTTCGACCGTCTCCACGGCGGTTCCGAAGATTCCGGCGCCCCGCTCCGCGGTGTGGCGTCCCGTTTCAGCGTCGGACTCTGCGGTGCAGCATCGGCGTTTGCAGCGTCACCTTTTGACAGCCCGCGATCCAAATCTGGAGCTGGTTCGGCATCCCGAACCTTCTTTGGCGCATAATTCAGCGGCCCGTCTTTCGACGGCCCCTCATCGGACTCTTGAGCCGGCACACTCATAAATCCCCTCCCCGGCCATCTCGATGTGGTTCCTATCGCGGCTTAATCCCCCCGGCTGGGCGTCAGGTGCTGATGACGTGCATCACAGGTTTCGTGCATCACAGGTTTGCGGATCAAGCATGCTGCGGGTGGACAAAACAAAATCGAGCCCGCCGCAGGACAAAGCCTGCAGTCAAGGCCGTTTCGACTGGAATGCAGCGGACGGGCTGCACCGAACGCCGCGTCCGACGCGATATGACACCACCCACGCGCCGTCGCTCTTTCAACCAAGATTATCCCCATTCTTGGCTCGCGAGCCGCAACGGAGCGCGACTAACGCCGCCCCTTGATGCGGCCGGCTGTCGACAAGCTTACGCCGCTTCGCAATTGAATCATCTCAAAGCGCGTTGCGCGTTATTTGACGGCATTGTGACTTTTTTCGGAAGCGGTGGAGCTTTCCACCTCGATTTGACGTCCCCGCATCGGGCGGCATGGGGGCCGAGAAAAAATAGCCTACGATAGTGAGAATAATTGCAAAAAAAGCCCCGCGAGATGCGGGGCCGAAGTCCAGGGAGGAAAACTCCGTCAAAGGAGCATATACAAGATATCCCAAACGGCTCTTCAATTGGTTGCAGATTTACCACACCCGGACTGAAAAGTTGACATGGTAAAAACAAGATCCTAGCGGCCAGGCGCAGGAGCGCAGTAGCGAGAGGCCTATTGCGCCGGCCGTCGCGGGTTTCGCTTTCGCCAGCGGGCCGACGCTGCACAATCCCGTAAAGCCGCGCTCACTCTAAAACAATCACTCCAATTCTGTGCGCTGCCTCAAGGAGAACCTCGTCGCAAGTCGAGAGCGGGGGGCGCCGGACCGCGGGCTCCAAATGTGCCGCGTCATATGCCGTCAAATTTTCGGCCCTCGCCAACCCGACCACCTCATGCCGGTTGCGCCCTGCCGTGGGGGCGGGATTGACGCTGACGCTGATCCCGCTGATCCCGCCCGACGCTCCTGCCTTCAGCCGAATCGCGGCCTGAAGCCCTTCTCCGTCGCTTCGATATATCCGGCGAACGGCGCGCCGACATGGCCGGGCAGCACCAGGGCGCCGGTCGAGGCGGCGAGCTCGAGCACCATGCGGCGGCTCTGCCGCGCCTTTTCGGCATCGGAGTTCTTCGGGAAATTCCAGTGCGGATAGTAGACCTGCAGCAGATGATGGAACACGTCGCCAATAAACAGCGCGCGTTCGCCGCCGCTTTCGAGCCGGAACACCACGTGACCGGCCGAGTGCCCGGGCGTCGGGATAATGTCGAGATGTTCGTCGAGCCGGTGCGGCCCGGTAACGAGGTCCGCTCGCCCGCCTTCGACGATCGGCAGCACGCATTCCCGGAAGGTGCCGAACTCCACCGGCTCCGCTTTGTCGGGATCGGCGTCGAGCTTGCGGTAGTACTCGAAGTCCGGCTCTGAGATGACGTAGCGGGCGTTCGGGAACGTCGGCGCCCACCTGCCGTCGCGCAATTGGGTATTCCAGCCGACATGATCGTGGTGAAGATGCGTGCACATCACGTAGTCGATATCCTGCGGCCGCGCGCCGGCGGCGGCGAGGCGATCGAGGTAGGGCGTGTTGAGCATGTTCCAGAACGGCCGCGTCGGCCGCGGCTTGTTGTTGCCGCAGCAGCAGTCGATGAGAATCGTCTTCGCGCCGGTCTGCACGAGCCAGCTGTGCACGCTGAGCTTGATGAGGCCCTTGCCGGCGTCATAGTGATTTGGCGCCATCCAATGGGCGTGCTCGGCGGCGATTGCGTCGTCGTATTCGGGAAAAATGTCGCCCGGCCGGTAGACCGGCAGATAGGTTTCCTCGATGCGCGTAATGCTGACCTTGCCGACCGAAAACACCGACATGACTTTCCCCGCGTTCTCTCGACATGAATTGCCGGGCTTGACCCACTCGCTTTGTATCACTTACCGGAGTCGTCGCCGGGCTTGTCCCGGCGACCCCGAAATTTAAGGTGCAGAGCAAGAATAATCGAGGTGTCTGGGACAATCCCGGATCAAGTCCGGGACGGCCACAATCCGAGAGGAAAGCTGGATGGACCTCGGCATCAGGAATCGTCGCGCGATCGTGACCGGCGGCGGCAGCGGCATCGGCTACGAAACCGCGCGCGTGTTTCTCGAGGAAGGCGTGCGGGTCATGATCTGCGGCCGTAACGAGGCAAAACTCAATATGGCGCGCGGTGCGCTGGCCAACGCGACCGGCGGCGAAATTCACGCGATTCGGGCCGATATGTCGAAGGAAGCCGAGATCGTACGGCTGGTCGATGCCGCGCAGGCGATGCTCGGCGGCGTCGACATTCTGGTGAACAACGCCGGCACGATGTATTCGGGCCGCTTTTCGGCGCTGACGGATGAGGCGCTGAAGCTTCAGCTCGAGACCAAGCTGTTCGGCTTCATGCGGGCGATCCGGCTTGTCTACCCGCTCATGAAGGCGCAGAAATGGGGCCGCATCGTCAACATGATCGGCGGCGCCGGCAAGGAGCCGGACCCCTATATGTTCGGCAGCGGCATGACCAACAGCGCGCTCCTGAACCTGACCAAATCGCTGTCCACGGAATTCGGCGAGGACAACGTGCTGGTGAACGCCGTATGTCCGGGCTGGGTCGACACCAATCTTTGGCGCATGAATGCGCAAGGGCTGCAGCGGGAGCTGGGCGTTCAGTCGGACGACGACGCGCGGCGAATCGCGGCGCGCAAAAATTCGCTGGGCCGCTTCGGCACGCCGGCAGAGCTTGCCAACGCCATCGTGTTCCTGTGCTCGGAACGCGCAAGCTACATCACCGGAGTGTCGCTCAATCTCGACGGCGGGCGGCTGAAGAGTTTGTGGTAGGCTCGTGCCGCGGGTCGGCGGATTGCGCGGCGCCAATCCGCACGGCGGCATGTAGCCCGGGTTGAGCGAAACGAAATCCGGGGGTCGGCTCATCTGGCGGCAACGCCGTCCCCAGGTTTCGCTGCGACCAACCCGGGTTACAATTGGCGAGGCAACGGAGGCGCACATGCGCGACCGGCGGACATTTCTTGCGACTCTGGCGGCAGCCGCCGTCGTGGCGGCGCGCGGCGCCGACGCACAGACCTCGCCCGCGCAAAACTGGCCGACCAAATCGATCCGCATCATCGTGCCTTACCCGCCCGGCGGGCTCTCCGACGTCTTCGCGCGCCTGATCGGAGACAAACTCGCGCGCCGGCTCGGCCAATCCATCGTCATCGACAACCGGCCTGGCGGCAACACCATCATCGGCACCCAGGCCACTGCGCAATCCGCGCCTGACGGCTACACGCTGCTGCTCACCAACGGGGCGCTCAGCATCAACCAGAGCCTCGTCGCCAGCCTGCCCTATGATCTTAACCGCGACCTCGCGCCAGTGATCTGGCTCGGCGAGAGCTACGGCGTGCTTGTCGTCAACGACAGGGTGTCGGCGAGAACCTTGCCCGACCTTATCCGGCTCGCAAAGGCGCGGCCGGGTAAACTCGCGGTCGGCGTGCCGGGCGCCGGCACCAACTACCGCATTGCGATCGAGCAGCTCAAGGACATCACGGGGATTGACGTGACGGTTGTGCCCTACAAGGGCAGCGCGCCGGCCATTTCCGACGTCGTCGCCGGCCAGATCGAGGTCGAGATCGACAGCATCGTTCCGCTCGCACCTCAGATCAAGGACGGCAAAATCCGCGCGCTCGCGGTGCTCGCCACCACCCGCACGCCGGACCTGCCTGAGGCGCCAACCACCGCCGAGGCCGGGCTGCCCGAGCTTGTGCTCTACGGCTACAACGCGATCCTGGCGGCGTCCGCGACGCCGCGGCCGATCATAGAGAGAATCAATGCCGCCGTGAACGAAGTGCTCGCCGACCCCGACACCATCGCGCGCGGACGCACGCTCGGCCTGCGCATCGGCGGCGGACCTCCGGAGCAACTCAAAGAGATTATGGACAAGGTGACGGAAATTTATGCGAAGGTTATCAAATCCGCGAACATAAAGCCGGAGTGACGTCGGCGCGCTGAGCCTTGGTCTTCAACCTCAGCCAATTCTCCCTCGGTTGAGTCGAGAATATTACATTTTGATTTACTGCAATTTCACCTTACCGCAATTTCACCGCGTCTGCGCAATCCTTAATTGCGCGATGTTGCCCTCAAACTACAGTCAGCGAGGTGCTGTTTCGCTATAAAGGCGACGGAGGCGGCGTCAGTATGATTTATGTTGGGAGGATCAACAATGAACGCTGTGCTGACGTACGCGGCGGATACGCCGTTGACACGGCGAACTTGCGCCACCAAAGGAATTTGGGCAGCCGCCATCGCAGCACTCTCCGCGATGGCTTTCGCGGTCGCCTCGGACGCATTCGCGGCCGACGTGCCGCTGCCAGGACCGGGCAGACCGCTACCACCGTCCCCCGTAGCGGCGCCAATTCCGTCGCCGATACCATTTTATTATAATTGGACCGGATTCTATTTCGGCGCCAACGTGGGAGCTGCGCGCGAGAGGACGACAATAACAGATGATTTCTTTAATGTGAGCTCCGCCAACAGTGGTTCTGGATCTATCTTTGGCGGTCAGGCCGGCTACAACTGGCAAATCTCGCCCCAATTTCTTGTCGGCGTCGAATGGATGTTCGACGTAGCAGATATTACTTCGAACACGGCGGTGACCGTCCCCCTCCTGCCGCCCACCACCATTACATTTGATGAAAAAATCGATTGGATCCAGACGCTCGCAGCCCGCTTCGGCTGGGCGGTAAACAACTGGCTGTTCTATGGCAAGGCCGGCCGCGGCTGGGTGCACGACACTGCAACGCTGACCTTCGTGATGCCGCCCATTCGCGTCGTCCAACCCGCGTCCGACACCGCAAGCGGTTTCATGGTTGGCGCCGGCA
>Ga0209810_1005900_pt1 | contig 10872 bp, 14 predicted proteins | sample Coa_R1_7_FD_187159 | JGI IMG/M metagenome (GOLD analysis project Ga0209810, IMG submission 187159) | Surface soil microbial communities from Centralia Pennsylvania, which are recovering from an underground coalmine fire - Coalmine... | ecosystem: Environmental > Terrestrial > Soil > Unclassified...
CCGCGGGCGGTGGGGGTGGCGGGGCCAATTGGGTGGCCATCACCTCAGGTTTTGCCATGGCTATTGCTTCCGGGCTTTGCGGACTGGGCCAGGGCAGAGCCGCCGCCGGCGCCTGCGAAGGACTGGCGCGGAACCCGGGCGCGAGACCGGGAATCCAGCTCTTTCTTATTCTCGCCCTGATCTTTATCGAGTCGCTGGCCCTCTATACGCTGGCGATCATCTTCGTCAAGGTTCGGTAATCTGTTTCACGCAGGAAAAAGGCGGGAGGCATCCGCAGTGTCTTCGCCTTCCGTGCTGGCTGCCAAGCAGGAACTCACAGGACGGGCGCATTTGCGCCCTCCTCTGCCAGTTGCTGTTTCGGGAACCTTTGTGTTTTTACGAATTGTGAAGACCGTGAACGGTTGAAAGATTTCCGACCGCCCCTCATTTGACTTTCTTGTTGCCTTGCGGGCCTTGGGTCGTTACTATCTTAGTAAGTTTGGGCAGGCAGGGGATCGGGGGTGCTTCGGGGGTCCGGAGCATGGTGAGCGGTTTTAATACCGAAATAGAATTTGAAGGAACGCTTTTTCACATTCAGACTGAAGCGCGAAAAGAAGCTGCCATCGAAACCGCCGTCTATGTCAAAGGGGCGGTGATTCATTCTCTGAAGACCTCGCACGCGGATTTATCGTTTCCAGAACCCGACAATGAGCAGCACTTCCTTCGCCTGCTGGAAGGCCAGCACCGACAGGTGATTGCGCAGATTCGCGCGGGTGAAATCAGACCTCCCTCAAAGTCGGTCGTTGGCCCGGATATCCGGGAAAAATCATGACCATCCAACTGAACGGCGAACAGCGCGAGATTCCGGACGGCATGACGTTGGCGGGCCTGCTCAACTGGCTGGAACTTCCACCTGATCGTGTTGCCGTCGAGCGCAATCTTGAGGTCGTCAGGAAGGCCGACTGGGAAGAGACTCGGCTTGAGGACGGTGACCGGCTTGAAATCGTCCGGATGGTCGGTGGCGGGTAGTCGGGTTTAGTCCGCCTGATCTGAAGGGACTTCCCATGAATTCCACGGCGGCAGGTTCCTCCGCTTATGTTCTCGTTACCCTGCTGATCAAGCTGGGCGTGATCGCCTCGCTGGCCAGCATTATCGCTCGGTTTGAGAAGTTTCGCCGCCTTCTTCTGGTTGAAATTCGCACCCCCAAACAAAAACTGCTTTTTGCCGCATTTGTAGGCGTACCCTTCATGCTGGGTGTGCTGACGCGCCTGGTGGCTAACTACAGAGGCGCAGACCTTAGCTTGGAGGTTACGGTGATCGGCGGCCTTCTGGGGGGCACGATGGTCGGCCTGGTGGTTGGAATGATGGTCAGCTTGCCGGCTGTTTTAATCCGGCACGAACTCCTCGCCGCCCCGATGGCCGTGCTCTATGCCGTCGTTGCGGGATCGGCGCGCTGGCTTTGTCCGAACAAGGAGGAGGTCTGGAAATTCTCGCCGTTCATCGACCTCAGCCTCTATCGTTCAATCAAGCAGCGCTTCAAGCAGCCTTCGATGGACTGGCAAATCCTCTTTTTCCTCGTCTGCGTGTTTCTGGAACTTTCGCGCATCGAGGTCGGACGGATTTCCAACGGCAACCTGTTTTTTGTGAATCCGACGGGGACCTGGACAGAGATTCTCGTCCTTTTTGCAACCGCCATCGCCGTTGCCTTGCCGCTGCGCATCTGGAACAACACCCGCATTGAACAGAAGCTGGAAGAGAAGGAGCGCAGCCTGATCCAGGCGCGCATGGACAGCCTGATCAGCCAGATCAATCCGCATTTCCTCTTCAATACGCTGAACACTGTTTCATCGCTCATCCGGCTTGACCCGGACACGGCCCGCAAAGTCCTGGTGAAACTGTCCAACATCCTCCGGCGCAGGCTCAAGACCCAGACGCATTTCGCGCCTCTGCGGCAGGAACTCGACTTCATCGCCGATTATCTGGATATCGAAGTCGTGCGCTTTGGTCGCGACAAATTGAAAGTGACCGAAGAAATTGACCCGGCGGCGCTGGACGTGATTGTGCCGACCATGATCCTGCAGCCACTCGTGGAAAACGCCATCCGGCACGGGATCGGCCCGAAGATTGAAGGCGGAACCATCACCTTGCGCGCCAAGCTCCGCAACGGGAGGATTTCCATCGAGGTCAGCGACGATGGCGTCGGCATCCCCAAAAGCAAACTGCCGGAAATCTACGCATCTGGCATTGGGATCATGAACGTGCAGGAGCGGCTGAAGGTCCTTTACGGCCACGACTTTTCCATGAAAGTTGAAAGCGAGCCGGGGAAGGGAACGACCGTCCGCCTGGAGTTGCCTGAGGTTGTTGCGGCTGAGGAAATGGTTTCCGTCGAAACGGCCCAGGTTGAACCATAGGCTCGCGGTTGGGGATTGCAAAACTTGCCATTCAAGGGCGGGAGGCTACGGGTCTTTCGTCCTCGCCCGTCAGATGTTTGCTTCCAACTGTTCAGCCGGCAAAACTATGTTAATATCAAACCTTTGCACCCACTTCTTTTCCGCTGCGAGCGGCGGAAGCTCAGTGGTTGATCGGTCAGTGCGCGGGTTTCCTTTACAACTAATCCAAGCGCCCGAGGAACGTTGATGGCTAAACACGAATCCGAAAAAGTGAAAACGACCCCCAGCTCAATGAGCATGATTGAGCCTCGGTTTCGCAACATCTACAAAGCCTTCTACAAAGAAACCTACTACACAACCACTACGCTTGATGCGAAAACTAAAGAACTCATTGCGATCGGGTGCTCGCTCGTGGCCAAGTGCGAAGGCTGCACGAAAGGCCATATCAAGAAGGCGCTGGAGTTGGGAGCCACCAAGGAAGAAATTTCGGATGCGATCGTTGTGGCCGTCGGCATCGGCGCCGCCAGCGTTGTGGACATGTCTGACAAGGCTGCGATCCAGTTGGATCTCCACCATTTCGAATAAGGGGCGGAAAGTGCGCTGTCCGGAACAGCGCAGCGCGAAATTTCAGGGCTCAGGAACGACCAACTATTTTGTGAAGGCCCGAGACCCTTTCAGACCCCGCTTTGCGAGGACGCCGGGTGGACTTTCTCATCATCGGCATTCTGTTTCTCCTGCTGTTCCTGGGTTTGGCGGACAATCAGACGATTCCCGCGATCCTTCCTCTACTGATCGATTCTCTGCACATCACTGTCGAGCAGGCCGGCCTGCTGGCCGTGTTCTATTCTGTTGCGGCAGCGTTTGCATCTCTCGTAACAGGGATTATCTCGGACCATTACGGGCGAAGACGCTTCCTGATTGCCGGAGCTGGATTGTTCGGGTTCGCATCCTGGCTGGCTGCGCACGCGGCAAGCTTCACTGGTCTGACCCTTGCTCGAGGATTAACCGGCCTTGGCGCAGGTACGATTTCAACCTGTTCCATTGCCTTCGCCGGCGACTGGTTTGATTACAGTATTCGAGGCCGGGCGCTCAGTTGGATTTCGACGGCGTACTTTGCTGCGCCAATCCTTGGCGTTCCGCTGGCCGCGCAGGTGGCCGGTCGCCTGGGATGGCGCGATACGTTCTATTTTTTCGCCATCCTCGCTGCCGCCTCAGTCCTGATCGCGCTGCGCCTGCCGCGCGACAGGCGTGACTCCGGGCCAAGCTCGGAAAAGTGGAAAGCGACTTTCCGTGCTTGCCGGTCCTTCTTCAAACGCCGTGATACGAGCGCCGGACTCGTGATCGCATTCCTGGTTTCGGGCGGGCTCTACGGGTTTCTTTATTACATCGGCCAGTGGTTGAACTCCTCCTTCAGTGTTTCGACGGGAACTATCGGCTGGGTCTTCATGCTGGGTGGGCTCGCGGCACTGGTCAGCGCGCCTGTCGCGGGCGGTCTTTCAGACCGATGGGGAAAGCGGCCGGTATCAATCGCCGCCAATGTTCTGCTGGCGGTATCTGTGGCGGTCGTGCCGTTTTTCACCTGGGGCGCCGGACTGCTGATTGTCTTCGGAATAACGAGCCTGGGTGCGGCGGCGCGCCAGGGGCCGCTTGCGGCGCTGATGACGGAACTCGTCCCTACGGCCGAGCGAGGCTCGTTCATTGCGCTTCGCAATGTTTCTTCTCAGATAGGCATCGGGCTGGTTGTGCTTGCCGGAGGTGCGATTTATCAGAGGCACGGCTACCTTGCGGTGACGACCTTGTGTGCAGCCATGACCGGAGTAGTTGCCGTCCTGCTGGCCACTCACATTGTTGAGCCCCACCGGGTCGCCGCACGCTCACGGGAGTGATCAAACGCCCGTGCCGAGACAAACCCATTGAAAGGATCATGATGTGACAAGGCGCCGAATCGTTCGAAATATCCTGCTGGTTCTCGTGGGATTGGTCGCAATCTTTTTCCTCGTCGTGGTGCCTCTGTTCTTCACTTATCTCATCACTTCCGCGAGGTTCCATTTTCCCGACCCGAATGACGGCAAGACGCCGATGTCCTTTGGTTTGGAGTTTCAGTCGATCGAATTCCATTCTTCAGACGGCATCCTGTTGAAAGGGTGGTATGTGCCCGCGGGCCCGGGTGCGCGCGGCACGATCATTTATTGCCACGGTCGCAACCGATCGAGAGTGGAAATGCTTCCCATGGAAGTCTTCGGCCACAGCCTTAGCTATAACGGCCTCCTCTTTGACTTTCGGGACTCCGGCACAAGCGGGGGCAAGATTGGCACGCTCGGCTATCAGGAACGGCACGACGTCATCGCCGCAGTTCGTTACGCGCTCGATCAGGAGAAAGCCGCGAGGCCGATTGTGCTTTGGGGAGTTTCAATGGGAGCATCCGCGGCGCTGATGGCCGCCGCCGAAACACCGGATGTGGCTGCGGTTATTTCCGATAGTTCATTCCTTTCCTTCCGCCACGTTATCGTCCATCACGCGCACTTGTTCTTCCATATGCCTTCTTTTCCGATTGTGGATGAAGCGATCTATCTGTCTGCCTGGCGAGGTGGTTTCTGGCCTTCCGATTTTGACTTGCGGAAAGCCGTTCAGCGCATTAATCCGCGGCCCATCCTTTTCGTCGCCGTCAAGGACGATAAGCGCATCACTCCCGAAGTGGCGCGGGAATTGCGGTCTTATTCAACAAGCCCCAAGACAATGCTGATTGTGGTTCCCGGATATCGCCACGGTGAAGGATTCACCTCCGGCCACGAGGCTTACGAGCTGGCGGTGAAGGAGTTTCTGGCAAGCCTGGCCGGCTGAAATACTGCTTCTGATTCCAGCGTGCGGCGTTAGAATGTTTCAAAAGCATGCGGCATTCAGAAATCCATAGGTGCTTATCTGACCTGAAGGAGGTTCTCCGTGGCAGATGCTGCTGACGAAACTGTGTCCAGGCTTCGCTTCGCTCCCTGGCTGGCAGGTCCTTTTGTCTTTATCGCCCTGCTGGTTACAGCTCGTTTTGTGACGGAAGTGGCCGGAGTGCCGCTTCAGGTAACGCGCTTTCTTTCCAGCACGGGGGCTGTTTACCTCGTTGCGATTTACCTCGGAGCAGTCGCGCCGCTTCGCGGCGTTCGAAAGCCATGGCAAATTGTTCTGCCCGGGGTTCTGCTCTCGGCATGGACTCAAGCGTGGGTGATCCTGTTTACGATCATCTCCGGGTGGCTTCAGTTGGCGAAGAGCCATTTTGCCGAGCCCCAGGATTGGGGCAACTGGACACATCTTGGCCGCCATGTTTTGGCGCACATTACAGAAATCGTCCCCATGGCAATCGTCGTCCTTGTGCTGATGGCCGCCATGCTGGTGCTTTGGCACTGGCCGGTCACCGTGGCCCCCGGCGCTATCCTGGGAGCGCTGGTCATCATCCGATTCTGGTCGGAAGCAATGGGCTTGAATCCAGTCGTTTCCTCCGCCTGGAGTTCTTCAGTAGCTTTTCTTCTCTGCGGCCTGTACCTTGGAGGGATTGGGACCCTGGTGGGACTTTCGTCGCCTCGCGGTCTTCTTGTTCCGGCAATGGTCCTTGGATGGACGTGGCGCTTCTGGATTTTTATTGCGGCCTTGATGGGCGCTGCAACGCCCTACTATAAGACTCACTTTTACAGCCGGCCGCTGGGCCATATTTTCGGCCACCTTGTCGCATTCTTCGGACTGGAAGTGGTCGTTGCAGGGCTGATCGCCGGGCTGATGGAGTGGGGAATCGCTTCGTGGACGGCTGGTGTGTTGCGTCGGCGGAATTTGCCGTAGAAGCCATGGAGACCACTCGATGGAGTGCGGATTCGGAGTCGGGCGGAGCATGAACTACGAAGCCAAGGTGAAAACAATTGCAGGCACGCCCTTTCAGCCTTGCTGCAAACCCCTGCGCAAAGGCGGGTAAAATACTGCCTCGATGCGGAGGCGAACATCAAAGAGTAAGGCCGAAATTTTGGCTGCAATGTTAAAAGATTTCATTTCGGACGGCTTTTTGATGGGCCTTCGGGCAAAAACTGGCCCTATCGAGCCTCGCTTTTCAAATCACAATTATCCGACCGTACGCGCCCCGTCCCATTGATTCTTTTGATCTACGGACCCGTCCCGGCGTAATTGGCGTTAATCCACTGAAAAACCAGCATCGTTCTTGACTGAACGGCGCTTGCATCGGAAAGCGCTGCCTCCTATCAGATGCCCGCGTCACCCTATCCTCCTTTTAAGGTCATCGCAGGGCCCAATAACCAGTTTCAAACCCCTGGCACAGAGCAGGACCTCACCAATAGCTCGTCACCCTCGCTGGTTACACTTCCTATCTGGGATGGAACTCCGCTTCAGCCGGGTCAGAACCCGAACCTTTCCATCGTCGGATTCCTGCAGATCTTCATCCAGGACGTTGACCAGGCCCAGCAGGGGACTGTGTACGGTCATATTGTAAGGGTGATAAATTGCGGGAATAACGGCGGTGCCGGCGCAGGGCCTGGCGGAGGAGCTATTGTCGGCAATGGCTCGCCGATTACTGTCCGCTTGATTCATGAATAGTTCGGCGGATGCAAAGACAGCCTGCCGCAGTGGAACTTACCTCCTTCCGAGATTCACTGCGGCAGTTGCTGATGGATGGCCTGTCTGTTATGGCAACTCTCAAAAGCGCGTCTTGAGAGTCAGGCCAAGCGCGTTCATGTCACCCGGGCGGGAGAAGCCGTCGTTCTGGTGTGCGTAGAAGACATCTATCGCGAGGCCAAGCGCGACAGCAATCAGCAGGCGGAGCCTCCGGTTTGGTCTTCGAATTTTCACCACCGGCTCTCAGCCTTGATTCTTGCAGAGATTGGGTTTCGGAATTGTCCTCTGGTGACGAGGCCAAACAGAATGAAAATCCTACGATATCAGTGCTAATTAAAACCCGGCAGGGCTGGGAATTTCAGCGAAGACGATCTTTGTCGCTGTCTCAATTGTTCTCCAGCGTGCGGTGGTAAAGGTTTTCATAATGCGGGATGATCTTCGAGGAGCAGAATTGCGTCAGAGCGCGGCGGCGTCCCGCCTCGCCCATCCGCCGCTGGAGTTCGGGATCGTTGAGGATTTGCAATGCGCGCGCGGCCATGGTGTCCACGTCCCGGGCCGGCACAAGGAACCCTTCCACGCCGTCATCGATCACCTCCGGGAGACCCCCGACCTTCGAGCAGACGCAAGGGACCGCACAGGCCATCGCTTCAAGCGCCACGAGGCCGAATGATTCCAGATCGCTCGGCAGCAGCACGACATCGGCGCAGCACATCAGGTCCTGCACCTGGTTCTGCTTGCCGAGAAAAAGGACGTCGCCGGTAAGATTTTTGTCGCGCACCAGCCATTCGGCGGCCGTGCGGTCCGGGCCGTCGCCGATCATCAGCAACTTGGCGGGGATTTCTTTTCGCACGCGGGCGAAAATCTCGACGACATCGGTGACGCGCTTGACCGGACGAAAATTAGAAAGGTGCGCCAGAATCTTTTCGCCGTGCGGGGCGATATCCCGCCGGTGAGACTGTTTGTCCTGTGGATGGAAGACGTCGCAATTGACAAAATTGTGGATAACCTCGATTGGCCGCGCGATCGCAAATTCCCGCAGCGTTACCTGGCGGAGGTATTCCGATATGGCTGTGACGGCGTCGCTCTGCTCGATGGCGAATTTCGTGATCGGAAGATACGAGCGGTTGGACCCTACCAGGGTGATGTCGGTCCCGTGGAGGGTCGTGACAATGGGGATGCGGCGGGCGCCCATCATCGAGCGCGCGAGGTAGGCGCTGACGGAATGTGGGATGGCATAGTGGACGTGGAGCAGGTCAAGCGATTCGTTGACCGCAACGTTGTACATCTGACTGGCCAGGGCCAGCGTGTAGGGAGGATGGTCAAACAGAGGATAGTTCACCACTTCCACTTCGTGGAAGTGGATGCGGTCCGAGAGTTCGGGAACACGCACTGGGACAGCATAGCTGATGAAATGGATGTCGTGGCCGCGGGCGGCAAGTTCCAAGCCCAACTCTGTGGCGACAACGCCGCTTCCTCCGTACGTGGGGTAACAGGTAATTCCGATTTTCATGGAGTCTGACTGGGGGCCGCTCGCGCCGCGCCCCTTAAGAGGAGGGCTCCGACTTGGCTTTTTCCTGGGTCCCGCCCGGACTCAGGACGACAATGTTTTTCACTGTGCGCTCGCCGGCTTTCTGATCGTAATAGATCAGCACCGTCGTTCCCGGCGTGAGCGCTGACAGTTTCATCTTATTTCCGTTGATGCCCTCAACGCGAACGTTCTTCTTGACTGGAAAGATTTCACTGTCGCGCCCGCGGAGGGAATTAACGTTGAGGATTTGCTGCTTGAGGTCGAGCGACTGGACCTTTCCGCTATACGCTTCCTCGTGATTCCCCGACGTCAGCTTGCCGACGATAGGCACCTTGCTCTTGTGTTCCTGGCCGAAGAGCGGTGCCGCCATGCAGCAGGCCAGCAGGCACGCGGCAACCACTACGGGCACAGCCTTTTGCTTCCCGGGCCGAATTTGCTGGTAACTTAAGGAAAAACTCATAACGCCCCCTCACCCCAGGAACAGTTTCGGGCTGTGTCAAAGGCCTTCGCGCCCCTCGAACCTGGGTTTCCGGGTTTTGCGCCGCCATCTGCGGTCAGATTTCGATGCCTGCCAGATTTCCCCGAGAGCGATCGGCGTTTTTGCGCTGCAGAAGTCCAGGTGCAATCCCGGAGTACCGGTCCAATCCAACGAAGTTATTCTACATCAAGGTCACGCACGTAAGAACCATTCCCGTTGTTGCTCGCCTCCTGCTCCTTGTACATGTAACGAATACAATTTTTCATGATCAGGAGGTTGGGTTCGTTGGTGCGGTGTACTTTGATGCATTGCTTGTCGTACCACTCGATGACGCCATGGATGATTTCTCCCTGGTCCAGCACAACCACCATGGGCGTCCGCGCCTGCATCTGCTTCAGGTAGTAGAAATTTTCCGCATTGGTTTGTTCAGGAGGAGCCGGTTTTCGTCGCTGCACCCGTCCTGACATCTGCTCTTGAACATCCGAAAGTGACGGACGAATTAGTTTTCGATTCACAACTAGACACTCCTTGGAATTATGCCAGTTGGTGCAAGGCCTGCTGCGTCTTGCCCGAGAAGCTATTGCGTAAAGTCCTCTACCTATAGATGAGAAAAACCGCGTTCCGGTTTCTTCACGCTAGAAAAATTGACCAGAAGAAATAGGACTTACGACTGAAGATATTTATAACACAACTGGCGGCTGAGAACAACTTTAGTTTCGAGCGGGGGATGAAAGCAATTCCGCAGCCATCGCATCAAAGGCAAGCTGCTGGTTGACATTGCGGTTTTGCATGCGGTGGGAATCCTCGATGCCCTCTGCCAGGCGACGAATGCCATCCATCCCAAGAGCCTGCGCCCACGCTTTGAGGCGGGGGAGAAGATCGACATTCGTCACGGCCTCGCTTCCGCCATCGACATGCGCAAGCATCAGGTCGCGCAACAGGATAGAGCCAGTCTTGAGCGTGGCCTCAATGCGACCGCGCTCAGCCGCCAGTTGCTTTGTGGCGTCAAACAGAATTTTCCATTGCTGCGGGCCGAGTCCTTTGCCGGAGGGCCGCGCGATGGCGTCCAGCAAAGTCAGCCACGGCCGCCGCTCTTCGATATACGCTTTCAGGTCCAGGCTTTTGGCCTGCGCAATACTTCCATTGACCACGCGAACTGCCAGGGCGAGTTCTCCTTTCCCCATGCCGCGCTCTTCGATCAGCAAGCGCTCGATGACGGCTTCATCCACCGCCCCGAATTGCACCGTAAAGCAGCGAGAGCGGATCGTGGGGCGCAGTTCATTCGCATTGGGACAGACCAGAATGATCGTTGTAGTTTCCGGAGGCTCCTCGAGGACCTTCAACAGCAGGTCGGTGGCTTGCCAGTGGATGGACTGCGCCTGGTCCACAATCAGGACGCGCTGAGAGAAATTGAAGGGTCGGCTGTAGGCCGTTGTGCGAAGCTGGCGGACCTGCTCAATCAGGATGTAGCGGGTGAGCGGCTCGATGAGTTGCACGTCAAAATAGACCAGCCCCTCAACGCGTTTTTGTGCGTCTGTGATTTCCCGCCGACGCGCCAGGTCTTCCGTGCCTGAAGCCACAAACTCATTGACCTGGCGGCAGCGTCCGCATTCGCCGCAGAAATCATCGCCCGCCGGGCCGCGCCGCTCGCAGTTCAGCGCTTTGGCCAGCATCAGGGCGAGGGTCTTTTTGCCCACGCCTTCCGGGCCTGCAAACAGCAGCGAGCCAGGCACGCGCCCGCGCGCGAGCAGTTCCCGCACCGTCTGCACGGCTTTGGCATTACCCAGAAAAGAATCGAATCCCATTATCTCCTGATCGTTCCGCCGTTCCTTTGGACGCGCACCTGGCGCCGGATGAGCAGCGCATCAACGATTTTGCGGATTTCGGCCTCAATTTCG
>Ga0209810_1005901_pt1 | contig 10872 bp, 6 predicted proteins | sample Coa_R1_7_FD_187159 | JGI IMG/M metagenome (GOLD analysis project Ga0209810, IMG submission 187159) | Surface soil microbial communities from Centralia Pennsylvania, which are recovering from an underground coalmine fire - Coalmine... | ecosystem: Environmental > Terrestrial > Soil > Unclassified ...
TTTGCCTGCGCGCTGCTTGCGGTGAGTTTCGTCGCTTCTCCCCTCGTCGCGGCTTGCGAGCAGATGTTGCTCCTCGCATCGCGCGGGCGCATCGATGCACCCGGGCTCGCCGCAATCGCGGGGTTGATGCTCGTTCCCATCGGCGTTGCGGCAGCTGGAGCGGTGCTTGCGAACCTGCTGCAAGGTGGTGGATTGCGGGTTGGCGCGCTCTCCTTTAAACTGGAGCGTCTTTCGCCGCCGGAAAACCTGAAACGCATGTTCTCGCGCGAGGCCGCGGTAACCGCTGCACGCGCGACCATCGCGTTCGCATGCGCGGGAGCGGCGATCGTACCGGCGTTTGCCGGCATCTATGCTGCGGCGCTGCATACAGCAGGGTTTGCCGGTTTGGCATCCGCCGCGTGGCACGGCGTGCTGCGCACCGCAACTGCGGCGTGCCTGGTGGGCGCCGTTTTCGCCGGAGCCGACTATGGGCTGCAGCTGATCAGATGGCGCAACCGCCTGCGCATGTCGTTCGAGGAACTGAAACGCGATCAAAAAGAGAGCGACGGCGATCCGCTGGCGCGCAGCCGCCGTCGCGCGCTGCACCGCCAAATCGCGCGCGGTTCGCTGCGCCGCGTCAAAGAGGCCGCATTCGTGATCACCAATCCGACGCATATCGCGATTGCGTTGGCGTACCGTCCCCCGGAGATCCCCGTACCGAAACTGCTGGTGCGAGCCGCGGACGCCGCTGCTGCGCGCGTGCGCGAACTCGCCCGCGCGCATCGCATTCCGATCGTGGAGAACATCGCGCTCGCGCGGCAGCTGTTTGCGACCGCGCGCCCAGGAGACTTCATCCCGCAAGAAACCTATGTAGCCGTCGCGGAAGTCGTCGCCGCCCTCTCGCGATCCGGAGCGCCCGCCCCGTGACCCGGCTGCCCACGTACGCATTCGCCGGCGTGCTGCTCTGCATCGTCGGGATCCTCATCGTGCCGCTGCCGCCGTTCGTGCTTGACGTGCTGCTTGGCGTGAACATCTTCGCGTCGGCGCTCGTGCTGCTGCTTAGCGTGACGATCGAAGAACCGCTGGAGTTTTCCGCTTTTGCGCCCGCGTTGCTCATCGCAACGCTGTTCCGTCTCTCGCTCGACGTTTCGGCAACGCGGTTGATTCTCACGCAAGGACACGAACCGGGCGGCGTCGGTGCGATCATTCCCGCATTCGGCGAATTCGTCGTGCGCGGCAATCTCGTCGTAGGGCTAATTGTCTTCGCGATTTTGATTACGATTCAGTTCGTCGTCATCGCGAGCGGCTCCCAACGCGTCGCGGAAGTGGCTGCGCGGTTCACGCTCGATGCCATGCCCGGCAAGCAGATGGCGATCGACGCCGACGTGCACGCCGGAGCGCTCGATGCCGACGGCGCGCGCTTCAAACGCGAACGTGTGCAGAAAGAGGCCGATTTTTACGGCGCGATGGACGGCGCCGGAAAGTTCGTCAAGGGCGACGCGATCGCGGCGCTCATCATCGTTGCGCTCAACCTGACGGGCGGCATAGCGGTGGGCGCGATCTATCACGGCATGCCGGTCGCCGACGCGCTCGGAACGTTCGCGCTGCTCTCCATCGGAAATGCGCTCGTGACGACGCTGCCCGCATTCCTCATTTCCACCGCCATGGGGATGATGGTCACGCGCGTGGCCGCCGATGGTTCCCTCGGTTCGGATCTTGCTTCGCAACTGTTCGCGCGACCGGAAATCTTGCGCGTCGCCGGCGGGTTGCTTCTCGCGCTGGCGCTCGTTCCGGCCCTTCCGCGCCCGGTCTTCATCGTGCTTGGCCTGTGCGCGTTCGCGGGCGCGCACCTCGCGCAAAAACACAAGGCGATGTGCGCCGCGCTCGAGCAGCATGAACGTGACGTTGCCAAGCGTCAAGCGATTCGCCGGCCCGAAATGGCGCTGGGTCTGGTCGGCGTTGACGCGATCAGCATCGAGTTTGGAAGCAATCTGCTGCAGCTGCTTGCGCCGCCGCTCGCGGACGCGCTGCTCGATCGCATCGGCGAAGTGCGCCGCGCGCTTGCCACGGAAATCGGCGTCGTGCTGCCCGGCGTGCGCCTGCGCGACGATCTCGCGCGCGATGCGGATTCGTACGCGATACGCATTCGGGACGAACTCGTCGCGGAAGGCAGCCTGCGGCTGCACTGCATGATCGCGGTCGCCGAAGAAACGGTGCTTGCGGGCATAGCCGGTGAAAACATGCGAGAGCCCGTGTACGGCTTACCGGCGAAGTGGATCGATCCGCCGCAGCGCGAACTCGCTTTGGAAGCCGGCGCGCTCGTGTTCGATCCCATTTCGATTATCGGTTCGCATTTGGCCGAAGCGGCGCGCTCGCGCGCCGACGTGCTGCTCGGCCGCCAGGAGTTGCAAACGCTGCTCGAACACCTGCGAACGACGGTTCCCACGGTAGTGAAGGAAATCGGCACGGATGCGCTGCCGCTTTCGAGCGTCCAAAAAGCCTTTGCGCTGCTTCTTCGCGAGCGTGTGTGGCCGCGCGACCCCGTCGCATTGCTCGAAGCGATGCTCGACGCCGCGCCCGGCACGCGCGATCCGCGCGATCTGGCCGAAGTGGCACGGCGCGTTGCGGTGCCCGCTCAGCTGCGGCGTCGCGGCGTCGAGGCGCTGGAACCGCTCCTGCTCGAACCGCAATTCGAACGCAGCCTGGGCGCTTGCCTCGGCGCCGACGGCAGCGAAGCGCTGGACCCGGCCCGGGCGCTGCGAATTCGCGACGCCGCGGCTTCGTACGCCGAAGCAACGCCTCCCAATCGCGCGGCGCTCCTCTGCACGACGGTGGTGAGGCCGCTGCTGGCCGACTTCCTGCGGCGCTCGGGGGTTCCGCTGCCCGTCTACAGCTACGCGGAGATTCCGGCCGAGGTTCGGCTCGTGCCGGCCGCGGTCTTTAAGGAAGGCGCAGAGGGCCAATCCACGCGCGGAGCCGAACTTCCGGCGCGGCCCGTCTGACGGGCTCCTTCCCTTTTCCCCTCGGGACACATGAGCTGGAATACATATAAGAATCCGATCAAGGCGCTGATCGTGCTGGCGATCACCGCGCTGAGTCTTTGGGCGGCGCTGCCGCTTCAAAAGAAGATCCATCTGGGTCTGGATCTGCGCGGCGGCGCGCACTTGCTGCTCCAGCTCACGCCCAGCGAAACGGTAAAGACGATTACGCCCGAGATTCAGGCGGACACGATCCAAGTGATCGACCGGCGCATCAACGGTTTGGGCGTCACGGAACCGCAAATCGCCAAGGTGGGCACCGATCGCATCTCCGTCGACTTGCCGGAAATAAAAAATCCCGAAGCCGCGGAAGCCGCGCTCAAACAAGTGGCCGTGCTGACCTACAAAATCATGCCGGAGAACGTGCGCGTGGAAGCCGATGCCGCGCAGGCGGCCTGCACGGCGAATCCCAAAAACAAGAAGGCGTGCGACTTCGTCAACCTCGGCGCGTACAACGCCAGCGGTCCGGTCGTCTATTCCGGCAGAGATTTGAAATCGGCGCAACCGTCGTTCGATCAAAGCGGCAATCCCGACATCGCATTCACCACGAAGGATCCCAAGAAGTTCTACGACATCACGTCGAAAAACATCGGGCGTCCACTCGCGATGTTTTTGGACAAGCGGTACATCTCCGCGCCGACTATTCAAGGGCCGATCTCCGACAGCGGACAAATCACCGGGCAATTCACGCAAGACCAAACGGCCACGCTCGCCAACGACTTGAACGCCGGCGCGTTGCCCGTCGGCATCGTCATCATCGAGAACGAAACCATTGGGCCGACGCTCGGCAATATCGACCTGGCGATGTCGCTGCGCGCGTCGATGCTCGGTCTTGGGCTGGTGCTGCTCTTCATGATTTTCGTGTACCGCCTGCCGGGCTTTCTGGCGGATATCGCGCTGCTGATTTACGTCGCGATGATGCTCGGATTGCTGGCGATCGCGCACGCCACGCTGACGCTGCCGGGCATCGCCGGCTTCGTGCTCTCCATCGGCATGGCCGTGGACGCGAACGTGCTGATCTTCGAGCGCATCAAAGAGGAACTTTGGGCCGGCAAATCATTCCGCGCGGCGGTGCGCACGGGATTTTCGCGCGCCTTCACCGCGGTGTTCGACAGCCACTTCACCACCATCGTGGGCGCGTTCGTGCTGTTCGAACTGGGGACCGGTACCGTAAAGGGTTTTGCGTACACGCTGCTTTGGGGAACCGTGTTTTCGCTCGTGACCGCAGTGTTCATCACGAGATTTTTCGTCGACGTGCTCGTCGAGAACGATATCGCGACCAAGCCGGCGCTCTACGGCGTGAAGGACGAAGAAGTCGGCATCTTTGCCAAATCGGCGGGGGCGCAGGCGTAGATGTTTTTCCGCAGACTCAACTGGAACGTCGTCGGCTGGTTCCGCACCGTCTCGCTCATTTCGTCTCTGATCATCGTGGCGGGCTTCGGCTCGATGATTTGGCACGGCTTCCAAGGCGGCAACGGCTTCCAGCCGGGCAAAATGCTGCAACTGGGGCTTTCGTTCACGGGCGGCACGTCAATCGACGTTTCGTACACCGCTCCCGTTCCGCTGCCCTCGCTGCGCAGTGCGCTGGCGCCCCTCAACCTCGCCGACGAAACGATTCGGACGGTGGGCGCGCAAAAAAATAACGGGTACGTTCGTTATCAAATCGAGACCCAGACGGCGCTGGGCAATCAGGCGAAAACGCTCTGGGATACGCTGGGTAAAGTAGGTACCGTCGACCGGGCGAAATCGCAGATCTCCTCGGTCGGGCCGACACTGGGACGCGAATACCTCACGAAGGCCATCGAAGCGCTCATCATCGCGCTGGGCATTCAGTTCCTCTACATCGCCTTCCGCTTCGGCTGGAATTACATTTTCGGGCTCGTCACCGTGATCGCGCTCGTGCGCGACGCGGCGATGATGATCGGCATCTACGCGATGGCCGGCAAACGCGCGGACGACGCGTTCCTGGCGGCGGTGCTGACGGTCATCGGCTATTCGGTCATGGACACGATCGTCATCTTGGATCGCATTCGCGAGAACACCAAGCTCATGGCGGGTCAAGCGTACGACAAGATCGTGAACACGTCGATCCTGCAGACGATGACGCGCTCGTTCAACACGCTCGCCACGGTCGTGATTACGCTGGTTGCGCTGCTCGCGCTCGGCGGCAGCTCGCTGAAGAACTTCGCGTTTGCGCTGCTCGTCGGCATCTGCTCCGGCGGCTACCATTCGATCTTTTTCTCGGCGCCGCTCGTGCTGGTGTTCCGTAAGCGCCAGCTCGAAGCTGCGGCGCGAAAGCGGGCCGCGGGTACGGCGGTCGATCGCACGCGCAGCGCGCGCAGCATCGCGGAAAGCAAAGCGCTCGGCGCGCATGGAGGCACGGCACGCGAAGACATCGTCGCGGCGCGCAAAGCTCGGCGGCAAAAGGCGAAAGAAGCCGCGCGTCCGGTAACGGCTACCCCGGCGCGCTACAAACGCAAGCGCACCGATTCGCGTTCCGCCACGACCGTCGTCGAAGAAACACCGCAACCGTACGGCGACATCGATCCGCTCGACGCGCAAGCCGCCGGCCTCGATGAAGCGGCGTTCGATCAAGGGCACGAAGAGATCAAGTTGAATCTCGACGAGTTCGAGCCGCAGCACGAGCTGCCGGCGCGCGATGCCGCGGAGCCGCGCGAAGAGTAAAGCGCTTCCGCCTCCGACGCGGTCGGAAGCCGCGTTCGAGCGCGTGCTCGCGCAATTCGACGCCGTTCCCAAAACAGACGAGGTTGGCGAATCGGGCGCGGAGACGATCGACGAGTTCGTCGCTCGGCTGTTTGCGCAGCAGCGGGAATTTTTAGCGCGCGACGAGTTCGCGGGCGTAGGCGAACGCGACTCGTTTCCGACGAAGGTCATGGGCGTATCGTTCGAAGGACGCCAAGATTTGGTCGCGGGCCTGAGTCCGGGTCTCGAGCTGGAACTGCGGCGGCAGCCGGACAATCCCGTTGACGCAAATGCGATCGCCGTGCACTACGGAGCACTGCACATCGGCTTTTTGCGCAAGCAGATCGCCAAGCATCTTGCGCCGCTCATCGACGGCGGAATGCGCTACAAGGCGCGCATCGAGCACGTCACGGGCGGCAAAGACGGCAAGAACTACGGCGTCAACATTCGCGTCGAGCGCGATCGCATGCCGCGTGTCGATGCGTTCGCCATCCAGGCCCGTGCGAGCGCAGACGACGCGGCGGTGCGCCGCGCGCTCATTGGCGAGCATGCGCCGCATGAGGCGCAACTCGCGGTGATGGCACGGTTGGATGCCGGCAAAAACACGCTCGCGGTGCTCGGAACCGGGCGCGGCAAATCGTTCTGCTTTCAATTTACCGCCGCGTGCCGCGCGCTGGAATCCGAACAGAAAACGCTCGTGATCTATCCGCTGCGCGCGCTGGCCAACGATCAATTCGACGCGCTCACGCGCCGCTTGGATGGGTTCGGACTTCGCATCTATCGCGCAAATGGCGCCATCGGAGCCGACGAACGCGCCGCGCTGATGGAGGCGCTGCAGAGCGGCGCATGGGATCTGATTTTAGCAACGCCGGAGTTTTTGCAATTTCACCGCGAAGCGTTTACGGATCGCAGTAAACCGGATTTCGTCGTGGTCGACGAAGCCCATCACATCTTCGAATCCGGCCATCGCCCCGCGTACGGCAAACTCGGTGAGACGCTGCGAACTCTGGGTGCTCCGCAAGTGCTCGCGCTCACCGCGACCGCAACGGACGAGGCGTTCAAACGGATGGTAGCGGATCTCCGCATCGATACATGGGTGATCGATCCGACGGTTCGCGAAAATCTGGGCATCGTCGATGCGCGCGGCACGAAGGACAAAGTGAGTTATTTGGCCAGCGTGCTCGCGGGGCAAGGGAAGGGCATCGTGTACTGCAACTCGAGAAGCGAGGCGACGAAGGTTGCAGACGCGTTGCGCAACCGCATCGGAAATTGCGTGATGTTCTATCACGCGGGGATGCCCACGCCGGAGCGCGCCGAAGTCGAGTCGCGCTTCCGCGGCGGTGAACTGCGGGTCATCGTCGCCACGTCCGCATTCGGCGAAGGCATCGACCTGCCCGACGTGCGCAACGTCGTGCTGTACCACTTGAATTTCGATTTTACGGAATTCAATCAGCAGGCCGGAAGAGCCGGCCGCGACGGCGAGCCCGCGCAGATTCACTTGCTCTTTGGCGATTCCGACCGGCGCATCAACGAATTCATCATCGATCAAGAGATGCCCACGCTTGCGGTGCTTCGAGAAATATACCGAGGGATGCGTTCGCTGGCATCTGGTGGCGTATTACGCATGACGTATGCGAACGTCGCGCGCACCCTCGATTTGAATAAAGCCAACGAACGTACAATAAGCACCGCAGTGCGCATCTTCGAAGACGAGCGTCTGGTCGAAACGGGTATAGATGACGACGGCCGGTTCATACGCTTCATGCCGGTCGACGGCAAGATCGACCTCACCAAAAATGAGCGCTTTGCCGAAGGCGAAGCGGCGCGCGAGGACTTCGCCCGCTTTTGCAATTTGGTCTTGTCCGCGCGCGCCGATACGCTCGAGCGGATCATCAACCGCCCCATTTATCCCGAGCACGTGGATATGCGCCGCTGAGCGTCCTAGGCGAGGACGCGTTCCGCCTGCGCGGCGTCGGTTTCGTTGAAGAAGCGGTTGTGCGTTTCGGTTACACGCGGTGCCCATGGATCGATCTGCGCGCCGTTCAACGGGAAGTGCACGGTCGGCCCGACGGCGTCCGCATAGCTCGAGCCGCCGAACGGCGCAAAACTGCGGCTTTCCTCGTGCGCCACGACGAGCGCGCCCACGGCGCGTTCGGCTTTGAGCGCGTCGCCGCGCAGCGTTGAGTCGAGCCGCGCGTCTTTCGCGATAGCGTCGTACACGGCAATTGCGGGCCGATCCGCGTGCCACGGCATATCGGGCGTGGCGTCGTGAAAACGCACCATGCCTTCGACCGATGCGGCATCCTCGCGAACGGCTTTGATTGCAGTGCCGTCGCCCTCGCGTGCGGCAATCGCGTCGTTGAGGCCTTTGACGGCGTTTTCGACGCCGCGCATCTTCGCGCGGTCAAGGTCGAGGACGTCGAAGGCCGCAGCGGAACTCCATGCCTGATCGTCTGCGCCGTATTTCTGCTTCATAACGCTGCCGACGATTGCGTCGCCCATGGCTTGCGGATCGCCGGCATGCTGCGCGATCGCGTCGGCGACGCTGCTGGGAACGCCCGGCGAGACCATCGTCTCAGGGCTGGCAGCCAAATACTTCACGCCGGCGTGCGAGAGCGCGTCGGCGAAACCGAGCGATGCCATCAAGCATTGATTTGCAACCACGCCGTCGACCTTGCGTCCCGCATCTTCCGGATGCTCGCGCGCGTGCATCTTCACGCCGTCCGCGATGGCTTCGGCCATTTGCGGCATGCGCATGATCGCGCGAGCGCTGTCGGCTTCCAGACCTCCGCCGTCTCCGGCGCCGTGGTCCGTGAGCTCGATCCAGGTTTGCTTCGCGCCCGATGCTTCCGCGTTGTCCAGCGTGTCCGCGACGAATCGCGCGAGGTTCTTTTCCGACGCCATGTCGTGCGGCGCATCGATTTTTGCGGATCCGATGCCGCCGTCGCGCAGCGTGAATGAATCGGTCCGCAGCACGCCCGTGCCGGCGGACGTCGTATCCTCCACGGTGTACTCCACACGCGGATCGCGCGCGCTGCTTTGCAACGCTTGTCGAAGCGTAACGCCTTGGGATTCGTCCAGGTTGTTGTCGCCGTCGCGGTAGATCCCGAATTCGAGCGCGCGCTGCGGTTTCGCTGTTATGATTGCCATGCGAACCTATCGCGACGCAGGGCGCCCTCGGCAAGCTTCGCGAATGGAAGTTCTCGTGTATGCGCTGTTGTTGAGCGCGCTGCTGACGGCGCCCCCGACGGAAAACCCCGAGTGCGTGAAGTACTTCCACAGCGCTTGCAGCGAAGCGCTCGGAAAGTGGCTCCCGCTCTTTGTCCGTTCTAACGACTTCTGGGATGCCGCGACGCACGTTTCGCGGCGTGACGGATTCGTATACTTGGGGTACCGGCCGAGGTCGGATGACTTCTTAGGATTTCAAGGTCCGCGCGACGGAACGTTTTTCGTCTACGGCAACGCGGGACCCCCGAAAGGCAACGTCGTGTATGACTATGCGCATCACATCGCGTTTTACAAGCAAGGCTGCTGCTCTTGGACGGACGTCGTCGCTGCATATTCTCCGCCGCCGCCCAAACGCGTGGTCAATCGTGATTTGACGGCATTGCACACCGTTCGCGGCATACATCTGGGCATGTCGCCGCAGCAAGTGCAGCGCGTGTACGGCCAAGCGCGGTTCACGCGCGTTCCGGGTTACCCGAACGTTTACGTCTTGGCCTATACGACCTGGCCGCCGAGCAAGACGGTGACTATCGTGCATATGCCCTGCGGGCAGTTCGAAAATTTCTTCTTCAAGCACGGGCGGTTGATCATGATTCAACTCGGCAACGGCTGCTGAGCGAACGGAGCATCGGTGTCACAGTACGTTTACTCCATGTACCGCGTCGGCAAAACGGTCCCGCCGAAGCGGCAGATTTTGAAGGACATCTCGCTCAGTTTCTTGCCGGGAGCGAAGATCGGCGTGCTGGGCCTCAACGGCGCGGGGAAGTCGACGCTGCTGCGGATCATGGCAGGCGTGGACACGGAGTTCGACGGTACTGCGGAAGCGATGCCGGGGATCTCGATTGGATACTTGCCGCAAGAACCCGTGCTCGATCCGGAAAAAACCGTTCGCGAAACGGTCGAGGAAGGATTGGGCGAGGTTTTGACCGCGCGCCGGCGCTTGGAAGAAGTGTACGCGGCGTATGGCGATGCCGACGCCGACGTCGACAAACTCGCGGACGAACAAGCGAAACTCGAAGCGGTGCTTGCGGCGCACGACGCGGACAACCTGGACGTCCAACTCGAGATCGCCGCCGATGCGCTGCGTTTACCGCCTTGGGATGCAAAGATCGGGCCGCTCTCCGGCGGCGAAAAGCGGCGCGTCGCTTTATGCCGGCTGCTGCTTTCCAAACCGGATATGCTGCTGCTCGACGAACCGACGAATCACCTCGATGCGGAAAGCGTCGAATGGCTGGAGCAATTCCTCCAGCGATTTCCGGGAACCGTCGTCGCCGTCACGCACGATCGCTACTTTCTGGACAACGCCGCCGAATGGATTCTCGAGTTGGACCGCGGGCACGGCATACCGTGGAAGGGCAACTACAGTTCTTGGCTCGAGCAGAAGGAGGCGCGCCTCGCGGCCGAAGAGGCGGCGGAATCGGCGCGGCGCAAATCGCTCGAGCGCGAACTGCAATGGGTACGCACGAACCCGAAAGGCCGTCACGCAAAGAACAAAAGCCGCCTAACGCGCTTCGAAGAGCTGAGCACGTACGAGTATCAAAAGCGCAACGAGACGCGCGAGATTTTCATTCCCGTCGCGGATCGTCTGGGCGATCGGGTCATCGAATTCGAAAACGTGCGCAAAGCATACGGCGAGAAGCTGCTCATGGACGGCGTCAGCTTCCGCATTCCTCCGGGGGCGATCGTCGGCATCATCGGGCCCAACGGCGCGGGAAAGTCGACGCTGTTTCGCATGATCGCCGGAAACGAGCAGCCCGACGCGGGCACCATTTCCGTCGGGCCGACGGTCAAACTCGCCGTAGTCGATCAAAGCCGCGAATCGCTTCAAAACGATAAGACCGTGTTCGAGGACGTGACCGGCGGTTTGGATTTGCTCACCGTCGGCCGCTTCGAAATGCCGTCACGCGCCTATCTGGGGCGCTTCAAT
>Ga0209810_1005902_pt1 | contig 10871 bp, 5 predicted proteins | sample Coa_R1_7_FD_187159 | JGI IMG/M metagenome (GOLD analysis project Ga0209810, IMG submission 187159) | Surface soil microbial communities from Centralia Pennsylvania, which are recovering from an underground coalmine fire - Coalmine... | ecosystem: Environmental > Terrestrial > Soil > Unclassified ...
CCTACCGCCGCCGCGTGAAAAAAGCCTGAGTCCCGGCGCGATCATCGACCTTTGTCTCGCAAAGCTGTGGATGGCCTCTCCGATGGCACTGCCCGTCAGCGCTGTCTCTATACGCCCCATTCACTACGAGCCACCACCGCCACCGTTTTGCTCGAAGCCGGCGAAGACATTTGCAAGGTGCAGGAACTGCTCGGCCACCGCCATGTCACCACCACGCAGATCTACGATAAGCGCCGCCGCCAGGTCCACGAAAGTGCCTCCCACGACATTCCAATCTGAGCAGTCTTTGGGTATGCTCCGTTTCCACCACTCGACAGTAACCTTACAAAAGGTTAATAAATCAACCTTACGAAAAAATAATGTTGTTTCACTCTTGTCGGAGTGAGCGAGTCTCATAAGTTTATGCTGGTTTTTCTCAACTTCTGCCCACGCCCTGACAGCGACGCTTTTCAGCGGCGTCAAGGCCGGACGGTTAGTATTCACTTGCCGAGGCAAGTGTACCCGTTCTAGGTCCGCACCTTGAGATGAAGCAGTTCGCATTACAGCGCGACTCCCCCAATTGAACTTAAGAAAAAATTCAAAAAACAAAAAAATCCTGTCCTCTTTTGGCCAGAATTTTCGATTAGTCTTATGCGGGAACTCTATCCCACTTCTCGGTGACCGTGTTCCGCCCTCCTGTCTCTGCGCACGCCTAAGCGTCCAGCACGGTCTTCCAAGGGTTGACTCAACAACGTTCGTTGCATTGCACCAAGGAGGATACCCCCATGACGAATCCCAAGGGGACAGCCCACGAAAGCCATCTCGTCGCGACAGCTGACAAGGAAAAGACGCCTGCGCCTTCGGACAAGAAGCCCGACCGGAGCGGTCAGGGCATCAACAAATCGGCCTTGGATAAGCTGCTGGAAACGGACGAGGAGTTCTATCGGACGATGAGCAGGGAATTGGACCAGGTCCTGCTTCGGAGGAAAGTACCGCCGTTACTGATTGAGGATCTAGTTCAAGAAGCGTGGCTGAGCGCCGTCCAGCATGGTGATCTGTTTGTCGGAGGCAATGCCAGGCGGCGATTACGTGGTTTTCTGAGAAAGGCGGCCCGCGATAAGGCGGTGGACTTACGCCGCCATCTCGGCCTCCTTTTTTGCCAATCCTTCGATGGGCAAGAAATGGCTTTGATCGACGAAGCGCAGGCTCAGCGTGCCGAGCTGGCCGAGCAACACGAGTGGTTGGAGGTATTGCTGGAGAATGTCGGCGGGGATCACCAAGAGAACAAGGAGTTGGTGCATGCGCATTTCTTCCAGGGAGTTACCGTCGCGGAGTTGGCGCAGCGGTTGGATATGTCGGTGGACGCAGTGGATTGCCGCATTCGACGCCTGGTGGAGAAGATGCGTGAAAAAGCCAGAAAAAAGTTTCCGCCGCAAGTCCCACGCTGACTTTGAGTTAGCGTCCCAGGGCAAAAAAAACTCGAGAAAAAGCGAAAAATGCGCGACGGATTTGACCCCTCTCATACGGCTATTATTATAGAGGCCCAAAAAAGCAACTCGCAACAAAGAGGACGGCTGGGGAGAATCCGCGCCTCCGATGGGTAGATAGTAGCATCTTGGACTCGGGAGCCAGGCGTCCACGCTCAGGCTCCGCACCGTGAGGATGCAATCATGGCATTTTCCACTTGGATTCGCAGATGGAAACGTTCCCTCGACCGCCGCTGGGCACTGTATCAAACGCTGCGACGCAAAGCCGTCGCCTGTCGCCATGCTATCCGACCGCATTTGGAAATACTGGAAGAACGCTTTTTGCTCTCCACCTATACCGTTAACAGCACCGCCGACGACGGCAGTGCGGGCACGCTGCGTTACGCCATCACTCAGGCCAATGCCCCGGGAAGCACGATTACCGAGATCGATTTCGGTATTGGAACCTCCGGCAGCGCCCAAACGATCAGCCCCACCAGCCAATTGCCGGCTTTGACAGCCAATGGCGTCTTCATCAATGGTCTAAGCCAGGGAGGCAGTGGCAACACCACGCGGCTGATAACGCTCAATGGAACCAGTGCCGGAAGCAGCAGTGACGGCTTACTGCTGCAAGGATCGGGCGACAGCGTCTCGGGACTCATCATCAAGGATTTCCACAACGGCATTGAGATCTCCGGAGCCACCGACACCATCGGCGGCACCACCTCCGGCGCCGGCAACATCCTTTCAGGCAACAGCAACGATGGCGTGCTCATCGACAGCGGCGCCACCGGTAATCAGGTGCAGGGCAACTACATTGGCATCAATGCCAGCGGCACCGCTCAAGCCAACAGCGGCAACGGCGTGGAGATCGCCGGCAACAACAATACCATCGGCGGTACCGCGTCCGGAGCGCGCGACATCATCTCCGGCAACAGCAACGATGGCGTGCTGATTGGCAGCGGGGCCACTGGCAATTGGGTGATGGGCGAGTTCATTGGCATCAGTCCCAACGGCAGCGTCGGTGTGGCCAACATCGGCAATGGCATCGAGGTGGCAGGCACCCACAACACCATCGGCGCCTCGGTTTCGACCGGCCTGCTCAACATCATCTCGGGCAACAGCAAGGACGGCGTGCTCTTGGACAGCACGGCCAGCGGCACCTTGATCGAGCACAGTTACCTCGGCATCAACATCAACGCTGCTGCCTTGGCCAATGGCGCCAACGGCGTCGAGATTCAGGGCACCAGCAACACCATCGGGGGCAACGTCAACAGTAACACCGCTTTGCGCAACTACATCTCCGGCAACAGCAACGATGGCGTGCTCTTGGACAGTGGCGCCAGCGGCAATCAAGTACAGGGCGCCTTTATCGGCCTGGGCACAAGCGGCACGAACGGGGTGGCCAACGTCAACGGTATTGAGATCGCCGGCAGCAGAAACACCATCGGAGGGACGAGCTCCGGCTACACCAATGTTCTCTCCGGCAACAACAACGACGGCATGCTCATCGATAGCGGCGTCACAGGCAACCTTGTCCAAGGCAATAATGTAGGGACCAATTACAATGCCACGGGCGCCCTGGCCAACGCTGCCAACGGCGTCGAAAGCGCCGGAAACACCAATACCATCGGCGGCAGCGTCTCGGGGGCCGGCAACACGATTGCCCATAATCTGAGCGGGGGCGTGTTAGTCAGTGCCGGCAGCGGCAATACCATCCGCCAAAACTCCATCTTTGCCAACGGCAGCGCCAACACCGGCCCCGGCATAACCCTTGCCAGCGGCGCCAACAACAATCTGGCCGCCCCGACTGTCCTGACCGCCACTGTCACCAGCGGTACGCTGACGGTAACGGGCACCTACAATGCGCCGACCGCCCATGTCAGTTACGTGCTGGAGTTCTTCGCCAATCCCAGCAGCGATGCCGAAGGCAAGATTTACCTCGGCTTGCTAACGGTGACACCGACCGGCACCGGAACGCAAAACTTTACTTTTACCACGACGAATACCTCGCAGCTGGGGACGTATCCTCTCATTACGGCCACGCTGACGGATCCCAGCGGAGATACGTCGCAAATCTCCACCGTTCCTTCCTTGAGCGTGCTGGACCTGAACACCGGCGAAACCATCCCTGCCAATGCCACGCTGAACTCGTTCTCGGGCTGGTCGGAGAACCTGCTGGCCCAGGTGTCCGGCGCTGCCTCCCCCAGCTACTCCTGGAGCCTCACCAATGCGCCCGACTTCACTGTTTCCGGCAGCACGACTACCGACAACCTGCAAGGCACCTGGACCACGTTCACCAGCGGCACCAGCACCGACACTATTAGCGTCACGGAAACTCCTAGCGTCGGCTCGCCGCTGACGGTGACCTTCAGCTTCCAGCTTTCCGGCACCGGCTCGCCCGCTTATTCCAGCCGGCCGACCAGCAGCAGCACCTGGTCCAATGTGCAGACGCCCGACCAGCTCCAAAGCCAAGAAGCCACCCAGCCTGGCGGACCGTATGCCAGTCTGGGCTTGGCCGATGGCTCGGTGCAGACCGCCTTTACCATGCCGTCGTACAATTCGAGTGCGCCACCCAACATGAGTTCGGGATGTACCTGACACGGCAAACAACAGGGAGCGGTCGCTCCCGTAAGCATGGATTACTCCTCGACAGCCGCCGATGCCCAGCCGATCTTCCTGGTGCATTATCAACTGCCTTCAACGTTGCCCAGCCTGGTCACGGCGCAGCTGACGCTCAACACCAATCTGTTGACCACCATCACCTACAATCCGTCCAACCTCAATCCCGGCGATTGGATGCAGATCGGCTTGCAGAGCAACGCCACCAGCCTCAACACCGGCCGCTATCCCTACCAGATCAGCATTAACAACGGCACCAGCACCACTACCTACAGCGGCAATGTGGACATCGTCAATGAGGCCAGCAGTCCCTATGGCGCCGGCTGGTCGCTGGATAACGTCGATCAGTTGGTGTCCGTCACCGGCGGCATGATGCTGGTGCAGCCAGGCGGCACCAGCCTGTTCTTCGCCAACAACGGTTCGGGCGGCTACGTTACGCCGGCCGGCGACTTCTCGACCTTGACCACCAGTGGCGGCACCTACACGCGGACCATGCCCGACGGGTCCAAGATCAACTTCAACAGCAGTGGGCTGCAAACCTCGATCGTGGACCGCGACAGCAACACCACCACCTTCTCCTACAACCTCTCGAACCTGCTGACCTCGATCACGGACAGGAACGGCCAGCAGACGACGCTGGCCTACAATGGCTCCAGCAAGTTAACGTCGATCACCGACCCGGCCAGCCGCACGGCCACGCTGGCCTACAGCAGCACCGGCAACCAGCTTACCTCGATCACCGATCCGGCCAGCGCGACCTGGCAGTACAGTTACCTCAGCAGTGGCGAGATGTCCAAGCTGACCGATCCGCGCAACAACGCCACCACCTTCAGCTATGACTTCGCCAAGCGGGTCACGACGGTGACGCAGGCGGACGGCACGAGGCTGGCCCTGACGCCCGAGCAGGTCAACGGCCTGGCGGCATCGGGTTCGAGCAACGTCACGGCGGTATTGTTGGCCACAGGGGATCAGGCCCAGTACAACGATGCCCGCAGCAACGTGTGGACGACGGAATTGGACTGGTCAGGCTTTGGCCGGGACATCCAGAACATCGATCCCTTGAGCGATGCTTCCTTCACCTACCGCGATACCAACGGCTTGCCGTGGATGAGTTCGGATGCCTTGGCGCGGCGAACGCGCGAGTTCTTCAACAGTCAGGGCAATGCCACGATGGTGGTTGCTCCCGACGATACCACGCAGAAGTACGGCTACAACAGTTTCAGCGAGGTGACGCTGTACACCGACCAGTTGGGGAATTTGACCACCTCTAGCTACAACAGTAAGGGCGATCTGACGCAACGGATTGATCCGCTCGGTGATGTCACGACCTATGCCTATAACAGTGCGGGGCTGGTCACGAGCATGACCGACCCCAGGAGCCATACCTCTACCTCAGGCTACGATTCGCTCAACCGCTTGACCAAGACGACGGATGCCCTGGGCGACGTGACCACGATGGCCTACGACAATGCCGGCAATCTAACCAGCACGACTAATGCCCGCGGCTTCACCACCAGCTACAGCTATGACCTGATGGGCCGCAAGACCGGCCAAACGGTGCAAATCGGTTCAGGCGTCTACGCGACCGCAACGTTCGCTTATGACAAGGACGGCAATCTGACATCCACCACCGATCCGCTCAACCATACCACGACGTCCGCCTTTGACGCGCTGAACCGCAGGACGGCCCAAACCGATCCCTTGGGGCATCAAACGACGTATGGCTATGATGCTAACGGCAACGAGACGAGCATGACCGATGCCTTGCACCGGACGAGCACCTTCGCGTATGATCTAGCCAACCGCCAGACGAGCAGCACCGACGCGGCGGGCGATCAGACGTCCACGGCCTATGATGCGGCCGGCGAAGCGACCAGCGTAACGGATCCGATGGGGAACACGACGACGACGACGTACACGCCGACGGGCTCGGTGTCCTCGGTGACGGACCCGTTGGGTAATGTAACAACGTATGGCTATGATGCGGCCGATTATAAGACCTCCCAGACAGTGTCGGCCTCTAGCGGTGGCAAGTTCTCCGTTCAAAACTCGGAGTTGCAAACCTGGAACAACAACCCTAATCATCAAGCGACGGCCTACACCGATGCGGCGGGCCATCAAACGACGTATGCCTATGACCAAGACGGCAATCGGACCCTGGCGACCGACGCGCTGGGTAATCAAACGACCTACGGGTTCGACGCGCTCAACCGCCTGACCAGTATAGAGGACCCGTTGACCCATACAACCACCTATGGTTTTGATGCTGTGGGCAATCAGACGAGCATGACCGATCCCTTGGGGCATCAAACGACCTATGGTTTTGATGGAGCCAACCGTCAGACTGCGGTGACCGACCCGCGCAGCGGCTTGACGACTTACGGTTATGACCTGGCCGGCAACCGGACCTCCGTGACCGATTCGGTGGGCAATCAGACTGAATATGTCTATGATGCGGCCAATCGGCAAACGAAGATGACCGACCCGCTGGGGCATTCGGCAACCTATGCCTTTGATGCCGCTGACGAAATGACCAGTACCACGGATCGCGACGGGCGGACCATGAATTACGGCTACGATCAGGCGGGGCGGATGACCAGCGAGACGTGGGTGAGCGGCAGTTACACGGCCACGCTCGTCTATAACAAAGACGGCCTAGTGACGCTGGCGCAAGACCCATTCTCGGAGTACAGCTACAGCTACAATGCCGACAAGCGGGTAACGAGCGTGAGCAACGCGGGTACGCCGGGAGTGCCGACCGTGACGCTCAGCTATAGCTACGATGGTTTCCAGAACACGACGAGCCTGACGGACAGCCTGGGCGGCAGCGTGGCCTATGGCTACAATGGCAACAATCAGTTGAACAGTCTGTCCTTGTCCGTGACTTCCACTATGGATGCGCAAGTGACGATGGGCTATGATGCGGCCAACCGTCTGACGGGCATGACGCTGACGGGGGTATCGGGGACGGATAAGATGACCTCGGCGTTGAACTATGACAACGCCAATCGTCTGACAAATATCACGGACATGGACACGACGAAAGCGACGACGCTGGCCAACTACACCTATGGGTACGATCAAGGCAACCAGTTGACCAGCTACACGGACAACAGCAGTAGCTCGCTGACCTATGGCTACGATGCCGATCGCCAGTTGACGAGTGCGTCGGGTACGCTGAACGGCTCGAGTTATAGCGTCAGCTACAGCTATGACACCAATGGCAATCGCACCATGACGGGCTATTCCACCGGCACGGGCAACGAATTGAAGAGCGACGGCACATATAGCTACACTTATGACAATAATGGGAACCTGACAACGCAGACGACGATTGCAACAGGCTCGGTGACGTATTACACTTGGGACTATCGCAATCGTTTGACGGAGGCGAAGGAGCAGACGAGCGGCGGCACGGTAATTTACGATGAGAAGTTCACCTACGATGTGAACAACAACCGCATCGGCGTGTCACTCAATGGGACGCAGCAGCTATACACAGTGTACGATGGCCAGAATCCGTACATCGACTTCAGCGGCAGCGGCACGGTGACGCAGCGTTACCTGGTGAACCCGAAGACGTTAAGCCAGTTCTATGGTCAGGTGAACGGCAGCGGCACGACGCAATGGTTCCTGACAGACAATATCAACTCTGTCCGCCAGGTCGTCAGTACCAGCGGTGGCGTTCAGGATGCGATCACCTACGATCCCTATGGTAACATCGTCAGCCAGACGAGCGTGACCTATGAGCCACGCTTCCTTTATACAGGCGGAGCGTATGATTCGAACACGGGGAAGTACCAATTCAACGCACGCAATTACAGTCCGGCGGATGGGCGATTTCTGACCCAAGACCCAAAGGGATTCGCTGCCGGAAGCTCGGACCTGTATGAATACGTGTCCAATGTACCCACAAATGCAATCGACCCATCGGGCTTATGCGGTAGTAGTCTTTGTGCAAACCCTGAAAATGCCAAAATTGCCGCCTGGGCATTCGGAGCGATAGGGGGTACGACTGCAGCTGTGTTGACGGCGGAAGATCTTGCCGCGTCGTTGCTCGTCGCTGCTGTAATCAGCGCAGGAGTGAACGTGGCTGAGAAAGAGCATGTACATTGCTGCATTTACCAGAATTCAGTGACTAAGAAGGTGTGGGAAAGGACATTTCCTGCCTCAACGTCATGTCCGCTAAGGTTTAATGACTTTAAAGGTGTTTGGAAACTTGTTGCGCAACACTCAGGTCCATGTATAGGCCTATATACGCCGTCCCCTAACTAATGCTCGACTCAGCGGTTTGACGAGCTTTTCTTATTCCCGGAACACGAATCTCGTTGGTAGAGCAGTCAGCGAACTTTCAGGAGTTCCATATGAGCGTCCAACTGTTTTCGATATCAACGGAAGCTAATGCTTGGATCATAGAAATCCTGAAAAAAGGGGTAGAAGATCCAAGCACAGAATCGGGCGTCAGGGCTTTCAAACCTCGCTTGGTTTTTTCCTACGGATACACGATGTGGGAAGAGGGCCATGGTAAACTCCTTGAACGATCCGATGAGGTTTGCTTTGACATTGGTTGGGATCCCGCTGATGAAATTGACCCCGGCGGGTACCACCAGGTTGAAATAGGTGGTTTCAAGGTTTTAGTACATCATACCACATTGAAGGAACTCGAGGGAAAGGAGTTGATACTTGAGGAAGTGGAAGTTGGTTATCCGATACCGGCTAGCAAGAAATGTCAACTATTGAGGGCAAGGCCCAAGGATAGCGGGGACAGGAAGCAAGCAGAGGATGGTTCAACAATCTCATGATCCGCCAGAAAAGAAAAGGGAGCAAGCAAGAAGGGGGCGGGACTGACCAGGAAAAGGTGCCATGAACCGTTGTTTTGACCGAAATCGCGTGGGTGAGCGACCATGGAACTGCGGAGTACATTCTGGAAAGCAGCAGGGGCCAAAGCGGAAATGCCCCGCCTCCGACTCCGCTCTCGCCGCACCTCCCCGGCCCGTATAGCGGTGACTGACCCGCGCAGTGGCGTGACAACCTACGGCTATGATCTCGCCGGCAACCTGACTTCGCTGACCGATTCGGTAGGCAACCAGACGACGTATGGCTATGACGCTGCCAATCGGCAGACGCAGATGACCGACCCGCGGCATCATGCGGCAACCTACGCCTACGATGCCGCCAATCAACTGACCAGCATGACCGACCGTGACAGTCGGACGATCAATTATGGCTACGACCAGGCGGGACGGCTGACCGGCGAGACATGGGTGAGCGGCAGCTACACAGCCACCTTCAGCTATAACAAGGACAGCCTGGTGACCTTGGCGCAAGATACCTTCTCGCAGTACAGTTACAGCTACAACGCGGACAAGCAGGTGACGAGCGTGAGCAACGCGGGCACGCCGGGAGTGCCGACGGTGACGCTCAGCTATAACCACGATGGTTATATGAACGTGACGAGCCTGACGGACAGCCTGGGCGGCAGCGTGGCCTATGGCTACGATTTGAACAATCAGTTGAACAGCGTGTCGTTATCGCTGGGTTCCACCGTGGAAGCGCAAGTGACGATGGGTTATGATGCAGCCAACCGTCTGACGGGCATGACGCTGACAGGGGTATCGGGGACGGATAAGATGACCTCGGCGTTGAGTTATGACAACGCCAATCGGCTGAGGAACATCACGGACACGGATACGACCAAAGCGACGACGCTGGCCAACTACACCTATGGCTACGATCAGGGCAACCAGTTGACCAGCTACACGGACAATAGCAGCAGCTCGCTGACCTATGGCTACGATGCCGATCGCCAGTTGACGAGCGCGTCGGGGACGCTGAATGGATCGAGTTACAGCGTCAGCTACAGCTATGACACCAACGGCAACCGCACGATGACGGGCTATTCCACCGGCACGGGCAACGAGCTGACGAGCGACGGCACCTACAGCTACACGTATGACAACAACGGCAACCTGACGACGCAGACGACGATTGCGACAGGAGCGGTGACGTATTACACCTGGGACTATCGCAATCGTTTGACGGAGGTGAAGGAGCAGACGAGTGGCGGCACGGTTATTTACGACGAGACGTTCACCTACGATGTGAACAACAACCGCATCGGCGTGGCGCTGGGTGGGGTGCAGCAGTCGTACACGGTGTACGACGGCAAGAATCCGTACATCGACTTCAACGGCAGTGGCACGTTGACTCAGCGCTATCTGGTCAACCCGCAGACGTTGAGCCAGTTTTACGGCCAGGTGAGCGGGAGCGGCACGACGCAGTGGTTCTTGACGGACAATATCAACTCAGTCCGTCAGGTGGTCAGCACCAGCGGCACCGTATTAGACAAGATTACCTACGATCCCTATGGTAACATCGTCAATCAGACAAACTCGGCCAATGCACCCCGTTTCCTCTACACTGGCGGGGCGTACGACTCGAATACGGGGGATTACCAGGACGATGCGCGCTATTACAATCCGTCAGCTGGGCGGTTTGTGAGCCAAGATCCTCTTGCATTCAAGGCGGGGGATACAGACCTGTATCGTTACGTCTTTAATGATCCAACATCACGGAGTGATCCTAGCGGTGAAGACTTTAACCTTGGTAGAGGTCTTAAAGCAGGAACTGCTGGCGCCATAGGAGGTGGTATTACTGGCTCCTTAATTCCTGGCGTAGGAACGGGATTCGGCGCCGGCCTTGGATTCGTCGGTGGGTTTATTTATGGGGCCTTTTTTGCACCGAATGATACATATGCTATTTATGGTGGATTTGCTTATGGTGCGGCCGCTCCTCTGCTTTGGA
>Ga0209810_1005904_pt1 | contig 10871 bp, 7 predicted proteins | sample Coa_R1_7_FD_187159 | JGI IMG/M metagenome (GOLD analysis project Ga0209810, IMG submission 187159) | Surface soil microbial communities from Centralia Pennsylvania, which are recovering from an underground coalmine fire - Coalmine... | ecosystem: Environmental > Terrestrial > Soil > Unclassified ...
CCGGCACAGGTTCCTCGGTGTCAGGAGCGTCGGCGAATTGCGGGTTTCCGGCGTAATACTCCCGATGGTGGCAGGTGACGACGTCGAGTTCGAGGTCCGGGTTGGGAGCTTGCACGGGATAAGCCGGAAGGAAACTGACGCTGCCGGCGAAGTTGGGCAGCGATTGCCACAACGGCTTCTTGGGATCGGGTTTCCAGTTGGGGAACGCTGCGAAAAGTAGTTTTGCAGCGCGTTCGCGAATTTCCTCCCAGTCGGCATCACCGGAGGCGTAGGCGAAGTCGGAGATAAAGCGGCCGTCCTTTTGCTTGTGCGACCAATCGAGATCGCCCCACCCGAACACGCGGGCGATTTGAACGAGCAATTCCGCGCATTGCTCCCAACGTTTTGATTTGGCGGTGATGTCTTCCGGCTGCGGAGGCTGGAAGCCTGCGCCACTCTCGAATAACTGCTGAATGGCCATGCGCCGGGCACAACCTTTCACGGCGCTGCCGGGGATGTATGGGATGCCGAAGCGGTCAAGACACAGCCCCGCGTTTTCCATCACCCCACCGGCCATGTTGACCATCAGCCGTGCCTGGAGCTTGCCGAACAGCAGATCGTCGAGCTTTAGCCCAACGCCGTTAGTCAGAAAAGGGGGCCACGAGATGGCCTTGTTTCTGATGGACGGCTTGTTAAATGCGCGGGTGAAGATGCTTTTACGTGCATCCTTCTTGGCTGTGGCGTCCACGAACCTGTCCAGCAGCAGTGAGCGGCTGTCGCATTTCTCGGCGTTTGGGCCGAGCGTGTCGCGGGTGTCAGTGGGCATCAAGGTCAGCATGGCTCAATCCTTTTTCGGTGCGAACCGTTTCAGGTAGGCGATGAAGGCCAACGCTTCGGTGGTGGCGCGTTGCAGGTGATGTGAATCGTGCCCACTCAGGTCTTCAATTAAACCTTTCGTGGTCGTTTTGCCAGAGGCGAGCAGCCCGCGCTTGGCGAGGTGATCGGCGGTGGCGTCCATGGCGCGCTTCATGTAACCGCGTCCCTCACCGCTACTTTCGGCTTCACAGAAGGCGGCTGTGGCAAGGAGTCCGTTGGCGAGGATCAGTGCGGGCAATTTGTTGATGGCGGACCGGTCGAGGTTTCTTGCTGGTTCGAGCGCGTTGGCCGCACGAAGTTGTTGGAGGTTTTTCATGGGTCAGTCTCCTTTTGCTCCATCAAGTTTCAGGCTGCACCAGCCAAGGCCGGTGGAGGCGTCGCCCCCGAATTGGAAGGGGCGATCCTTAATTTTTTTCTCGAATTCATCTAGGGCACTTTGAGGTGTCTTGGAACTGAATGCGCTACCTCGACCGGGAAAGGCGTGGACGATGGCGTAGAACATCGTTTCGCTGGGAACGTTTTCCTGGTTGAACAGTGCTCCGCCTTCGGCGGTGCCGGTCTCGTCGCTGATGCGGACGTGCTGGGCGACTTCGCAAGCGTTTTCCGCGAAGAAACTCATCATGCCATCGCTGAGGATGACCAGCCGGTCGGCAACTCCCTGCCAGACCCGATCGCCGGCAAATAGCTTTTTCAGCGCATCGCCGACCTTAGCGGCTTCATCGTTGCCAACCAGGCTGAAGGTGTATTCCTCGAGGACAATCTTGTCGTCGAGACTGAGCGGTCCATTGGCGCTGAAGATCGCTTGTTCATCCGTGGGTTTCACTGTTGGCAGGAGGGAATCTGACAGCACGCCATTGCGCGCGGCACGTGCCAGAATCAACGGGCAGGTGATCCAGGCGAAGCTGCCTTTGGCGGAACGGACCGGAAACGCCAGAAGCTTCGCTTCGGAGAATTGAAGCGCGCCGGCAAACGAGTGATTTGCGTCGTCTGAGCCAAAGAGCCACGCAGCAACGGTGTTATCGTCCCAACTACCGTCTTGTTGCTTTATAACACGTTTGAACTGGCGTTGGCGCATGCCGTCATCATTCCATGCGTCGGCGAACGTGCCTTTAAGACTGCTGGCCGGTATGACCGGAAAGCCGGTGTGGCGTTCGCGGATGATGGGCTGGTCAATGGCGCCGACGCTGCTGCCGGCGCCGACGTGCAGCGGCGTGCGGGTGAACAGAAACAGAATTTTTGATTTCTGGTCTCTGATTTCCGATTTTGATTCGTTGCTCATGTTACTCCTTTATTTGGTTTTGGAATGCGTTGCCGCGTCGGGAACGTTCCCGGACGTTGGCTCGGCCTGAGACTGCCACGTGCCGCACACGCCGAGGCCGAGGCCTTTTTCGCCGAAGAAATCCGACTTGCAGCGGTGTTGCAGGGATTGGACAAGAAGTTGGGCGTCAGCATCGCTGTCGGCTTGGAAGTAATAGACGCTGCCGGAGGGGGCGGCCAGATAGGTCGGCTTCGGGGCGTCGTCCCAGCCGCCGACGACCTGCGGTTTGCCGACGCAGGCGGCGATAAGTTTGGCGGCGATGGGTGTAGCCTTGTCGGCCTGCGGGTCGTACGACCAGTTGGGATCGCTGTAACGGGGGCGTCGCCGGTCGGCGCGCGTTGTTTTGTCCACCACTCGCAGTTTCACTTGGCCGTCGTCACCGATCCAGCCCGGTTGCCACCCGTGGGCGAAGATGGCGGGGGTGAGCAACACCCACTTAATGAGCGTGCCGGCCACGTTGACTTCCGGCAGCTTCAGCACGTCGGCTGGCTGAACCTTGCCGAAGCGCTGTTCGCCGCCGAGCTGGAGGATCATCTCGTCGAGGTTGGCCGTTTCCTTTTTGTGCGGGTCTTCGGAGATGGCGAAGCGCAACCGGACGCCGTCGCGCAGCCGGAGATGTTCGGCAGCATAGAGTTGGCCTTCGGCTGCGGTGTGCGTTTCAGGATCAATCGCCACGCCGATGCGGTGTTCGGATTCCCAGAGCTTGGGGAACTCAGGCGGCAGCGCAAGGTGTTTGGCGGCAAGGTAGCTGTTGTAAAAGTCCAGCGATACCCACGATGGCATCTCTTCCTTCGACGGTTCGCAGGGATTGGTGAGCAGACATTTCAGCGGGGCCGGCAGGTTGTTTTGGCCGGAATTGGGGGATACCAGCAAACGCAGCAGCGTCTTGTTCTTGCCGGGCACGAGGTCAAGCGGTCGCGGGAAATAGGTCTCTCCCTTTTCGTCCACTGGGAACGGTCCGCGCAGGTTGAGCCATTGGTAGTCTGTGGACGCTACCATGCGCGGCTTTCCTTTGTGAGGACGCCCCGCCTTGCTTTTACGCTGAGGCAGTCCGCCGTTGGCAGCCAGCAATGCGGTACGGATGGCGGAGTGCAGGACGGTGGGCAACGGCCAGTTGGCGCCGCGTCCGAAACTGTGGCCGGCGGCGAGCGGTCGCTGGTCGCGGCAAAACAGCGTGTCGGCTGGGATGAAGTCGTAGGTTTGCATCGTCATTCTCCTCCTCTGCGGTTGATGAAGGTCGTGGTCAGGAACGGGCCGAGGAAATCGTCGAGGCGACGATCTTTGCAGTCGTTGAGATATTTCCCGGCCAGCGTGGCGAACGTGTCCGGCACATTCTTGCCTTGCTGACCGACGACATGCGCGAACTCGGCCGGAAAGACCTTGAACGGGTCAAATCCGTTTGCGGTCTTGATGCGAAAGCCATCATCCATCGCATAGGCGCGGAGCAGCTCGGCCAGCGCGTAGGGAAAACGCCCAGAGAGTTTTTCTTCTTTGGTGAGCTTTGTAAATTCCTCTGTCAGTTCGATAGCGGCGGTGTCCCATTTGGCGCCCCACTGGATGGTTTCGCCCGAGCGTTTGAACAGGCTGATGGCGAAAGCCGACTTCCCGTATTCATGCTTGGCACGTTTCTCCGCCTGCCGGGCGGCCTCGACGAGGTTCTGCAACGGTGAGTGCATATGCCCGATGGCGATGCCGGCCGAAAGGTCGGCAGACGGACCGGGCACGAGTAGCGGCCAAGATGGTTCGGCTTGGCGGCGGGAGTTGGGATTGAGTTTCACAAAGCCGGGAGGAGCCGCCACGAACAAGTCGGACAATCGGGCTGGCAACTCAGGCGATCCTTGGAATGCCAACCGCAAGGCCGCAGCGCATCTCAAAGCTTCGGCTGCCGGCAACATGGCCAGCACGTCATCGCCGCCGGCATAGATCAGTTGGCCGTGCTGGGCTTCGACAATCCGTTGCGCGCAATACAGGCCAAAGTTGGCGAGCGCTTCACTGAACTGGAGGTGATAACTCGGCGATAGCGGACGGGCGGAATCCAGCCACTCCACCAAGGTCGGCACATGCTTTCGGAAGTATTGCGCCGCCTTTGCCGTGATGACTTGCGCGACCTTGGGGGTCTTGGCTCCGCTCAACCATTGGCCAATGTTATCACCATCGAGCGCGAGCACAGCGACGTATTTGGATGGTTCACCGAGTTTGTGCTTGGATTTGAATTCTGCCAGCGCGGCGGCAGCGGTTTTGACCTCGGAGCAGTCGGCAACCCCCTCGTCCGGCTTGCGCCAAAAATTGGCGTGAAAGATTTCAGCGTCCACGCCATTCAGCCAGTTCTTTTCGGAAGCCTTACAAGAGGGGATGGTTGGTTCGAGAATCGCCGCACAGTCAGAAAGTTTGCCAGTCAAGGCGATGAAGTCCGCCCAGAGGTCCGGCTCCTGGAGCCGCTGGCGAATCTGATCCACCCAAGGGGCGGCGGCGACCGCCGGCACGGAATCAAAACTGACTCGTGCGCGTTTCAGGCTCTTCTCTTTTTCAAGATAGGCGCGGTGCCAGACGCGTTTGATGACGTTGATCGCACCCAGTTCATCGTCTTTGCGGAACAGGTGTTTCAATTCATCATTGCCCCGCGCTTGCACCAGCCACTGTTGATCGGCAATCACCTCTTCCTTCCCGGACAAATGATCTTTGGGAGCGCCGTCCCGCCCTTGCCACGCGGAAAAGTCGCGGGTATGCCGTCGCGCATCGAGGGTGTGATTGGCAAGTTCGTAGTGAGCGCTCCACGCCCATCCATTGTTGAGCGGATAGTTGCGGGTGTCTCTGTGAGGGGCCGGTATGGCCTCGGCAACGCGCTTGCTAAGGTCGAGTTGTTGGCCGGTGGGAATGGCAAGACGCGAAACAGCCGCGAGCGCCTCGTCGAGATTCTGCCACGGCCAGAGCTGCCAGGTCAGTTGCCAGAAATGGCCAACCTGAAACTGCCACATTGCACTCTTGTCCGGGCCAAGCGGACAGCGCGAATCGAGGTATTGCCAGCAACGGCGGGCGATGGCGTCCCACTCGCTCGCGAACGCGGTCTTGATTTCCGTAACGTCAAAATCGGCGGGAACCAGCGCCAGAAACCGGTTGGGCAGATTGGGCGTAAGCACCAGGTCCTGAGAATGTGCCAGCCCCAGCGAATCCCAGAACGACCGCGGGTTTTCGCCGCCATAGGTGGCGGCCTGCAATCGGGTCTGGTTCAGCCAGTCATACAGCGGCTGGCCGCGCAGCGACGGATAAATGATATTGTCGGGACCGAGTTTGTCCGCCACGACCTTGAGGGCATGAGCGATCATCCATGAAAGCAGATAGCTGCCACTCCAAAGGTCGCGAGTGCTGCACGCCTGCGCGATGAAATCTTGGACCGGCCCGAGCTGAAACAGCAGGAATGCGGGGTGCAGTTTCTGGTCAGGGCCGCGCGTGGCTTCAAGGGCGCTGACGACTGCATTGTGATGCCAAATGGTGCTGTCGGGCACGCGCGTGTCGGCTGGCAAATAGGCCAGCGCCTCCGCGCCGAGTTTCTGGCCGGAAGCGTGCGTGACACAAAAATGCAGCCACCCCCGCCAGAGCAACCAATACTGCGTCGACGGATCGCCCCCGCCAAACTCCGGGAACACGCTGCTGACCAGATCGCCGGCGTCTTCTTCAGACGGAAACGACAGAACAGCCTGCTCTCCGCTCAAGGGATGCACGAATGAAACCCCGCCGCCGAGTCCACTGCCCTCAAGTTGGGAGAGCTTCTTCCCGTCAGGGAACACAAAGCGATCAGCCGCTGCCGCGGCCCAATCCGGTTCGTGACCTCCCCAGATACCGGCTCCGAGGATGCGATTCTTGTATTGCTCGGCGCGCTCTTTGTGTCGTGGTCCGTAGTCGTACCCCTTTTCCGGTGGGTCGTGGAGAAAGGCCAGGAGTTTGCGTTGCCAGATGTTCATTGTGCGGGAGTGCACTCCGCTGTGCGAGGAGTGGTTGCGTTGTAAGCTGGGATCTCGTCGTTCCGCGTTGCAGTGTGAAAGCCGAGGTCGCAGCGGAAGAGCGCCGGGCGCTGGGAGCCTTCGCGGCGATAGTCGTGCGCCTTTTCAGGCGAGCCGGTCAGGGAGGCGAGGAACTTGCCTTTGCAGAGAGCGTTCATGGCGGGAGAATGCTAATAGAGGCACCGCGCGACGGTAAGAAAAGGACGTCCTGGGACGTCCCGGCGCGCAGGGTGAGCTCGTTGATGGTCGAGCAAATGCATGCGGGGGAGGATTTAAGCGGACTTCCAGCTGCGGCGTCAAGCGCGAAAAGACGTCGTCATTATCCGGAAGAAATCAGTCGGCAGACCTTACCGGGCCGGGGTGGACCCGGTTGCATTGGTTCAAAGACGCGACGATTGAGTGGCAACGGTTCAAAGCGGAACCGTCCAGTCGCGCAAAGTTTGCAGATCGTGTTGCAGAGCCTGTTTATCGGGTGAGTCGGTGCTGGGCGGCGCCGGCACGAATTGAGCGCGATAGATGTCGGCATATGCATTGAACGCGTTGCGCAAAGCTTGAATGCTTTGTTCCATCCAACGGCGCAGACGATTGGCGTAGAGACCGAGAAATTCCGCCACTGGACGATCGAACTGCTGTTCCAGTTTGCGGCGCACGTGTGCGGCCACGGCGGTTCTGCCGAATAAGGCAGCGAGACGCGGCTTTTTGATCTGGATGGTCCCACAGAATTGGTCCACGTCGAGCACTGGCATTCCGGCGGGCCTGGGTAACTCGTCGGGCACTGCGTTTCGGGAACAGGAGGCGATGGTCTGCATTGCTTTTGCCAGGATCTCGCGGGTTTGCTCGACCGAACGCAGCGTCGCTGCCACAGGCTCAGCGATCATTTGCGTCAATGTTTCGGAGAAAATTGAAGACGCGTCCGTCTCATTCGATTGGATCAAGGCCACGGCGATGCGTTCCGCCGCCAGGTCGATGATGACGCGCTGCATTTTCGCGATCTTTTTCGTGAGAAAGAACGCTTCGCCCTGCGCGCGTTCCAGAATTCGTTCGCCATTGCGCAGGGCGTCGACGGCTGTTTCTGGCAATGCGCGGCCATGTTGTGAAGCGATTTCCGATGCCGCTTGCAGCCTGCGTTCCAGCGCTTCAACGACCGCTTCGTGCAACGCGCCGATTTTGCGTTTGTTGACGGCGCTGGCCAGTTCCAGGTGGCGGGCGAGCAGTGGGCGCAGTTGCTTTTCAAACCAGTCATCACACAACGCTGCTTCCTTGCCGGAGACGCTGACCGCGTGCACGGGTGGTTCAACCCCGAGCTCGGCGCGCAAGTTTGTTTTCACATAATCAGTCATCTGTTGCCGATCAGCGGCGCTGAAAAGGTCGGCTTTGCTGATGAGCACCATGGCCAGGGCGCCGGCTTGATACAGCGCCTGCACAATTATTAAATCATCGTGCGTCAGCCCGGCGCTGGCATCGATCAGCACGATGCCAAGATCGCAACGCGGCAGATAGGCGATCGTCTCCTCCGCGCCGGCAACCGCCAGCGAGCCAAGCCCGGGCGTATCGACAAAAGTGACGCCTTCCGCCAGACGATCCGATGGCAATTTTACAAAGATGCGCGTGACGTGCTTTTTGTTTCCCGGATTCTTTTGTTCCGTGGCGAATTCGGGCAGGTCGGACAGCGGAATAATTTGCGGTTGGGCTTCGGCAAATTCGATTCCTGCTTCCGGCGCCGGGCCATGACTGATTCGCGTGGGGATCGCCGTGACCGGTGTGACGCCTACGGGCAACACATCCGTTCTCAGAATGTAATTAAGCAAGGACGATTTGCCGGAGCTCACTCTGCCGAAAACGCCCACCTCAAACGCGGCGCTTTCCATCCGGTCGAGCAGCGTCGTCAACGCGCTGCGAAATTCGACCAGGCCCTGCGCGGTAACCACCCGCTCAATTTCGCTGAGCAACCGAATTTCGTCTGTTGTCTTGCCCAATCTCTGAAACCGCTGCGGCAGATCGTCGCCAGCTCCTCTGCCCAGATATGCGCGCAGTTTTGCTATCAACCCATCCAGTTCCGCGCGGATGCTGTCCAAGCGCTCGGCCGCCTCCGGGGAAAGCGGGCCGTATGCCTGCATCCGCTCCGGCGTAAGTTCATTCAGGGAGATTGAACAGTACATTAAATTAATCGCCGCGGCCCAGATGGCGCCTGAATGCGGCGCCGGCGGCGGGATGTTGAGTTCCTCCATCACGCGGCGCATCGCGTCGCGAATTCGGGCGATATAATCGTGCGCGACCTTGCGCTGGACAGGCGTGGTATCGTCTGCGTGCCTGCGGAACGGCGACGGCGACCCGGCATCGACCATGATGTGCTCCGCTTCGCCCAGCAACTTGTCGATGTATTGAAATGTGGTGCGCACATGGCGCTGATGATGTTCGCTGAATTCGTGTGGCGCGGAATTCATGCCAGGGAGCGAGGGTTTCTCAACGGCGGAGGGCGATTAGAAAATCGCCCGTCCGTGATTTCGTGAATCCGCCGGTCCAAATCGAGAAGATTAAGACCGAACGAACAATCAATGTGGTATTCGCGCGCGGCGAGTTCGATCAACAATTCCTCCAAAATTCGCGGGTTACCGCCGCTCATCCGATGCAATTCTTCTGCGTGTTCACGCGCGTCGGCTTGGATGGTTCCTCTTGCCACCGCCTCTTCGATCAGTATCCGGGTATCGGTTTCTGCAAGCGGCAGGAGTTCAATCCGCATGAATTTGTAAAGCTCTGGCCAGATGTTCCCGATCTCGTTAGGCCGATCCGAGCGGCAGGCGATCCAGATCGGAACCTGCTCTGCGAGGTGCGCGATGAATCGGGCTACGCGCGGCGGAGTGCGCGCCAGGTGATCGAACGCTACCGGCTCGCCGCGGCGCACGAGACAGGCAAATAACTGATTTTTGCGCGTGATGACATTAAGCTTGCGATGGTTCCAACCGAGTTGTCGCTCGAAGCTGTCACAAATCCGGCTCAGGCTCGAGCTGTCTTCGCTTATCAATAGCGACAACTCCCGCCGCACTCGTTGCAGCAGTGCGCTTTTACCTATGCCCGCCGGTCCGACGATCAGCACGTGCCTGCGCAATCCATGGAGTGCGCGAAGGTCGTCGATCTCTCGCTTCCGGCCAAAAAATGCGAGACTCTTGTTCACGGAGCGGAATATTCCTGCGCACCGGCAATGTGAATCAACGCACGAAGAGAAGCGTCTTCTTCGTCGGTTGTGATGAGGTCCCGCCGGACAGCCTCGCGCTTGGCCGCGTAGCTGCGCATCCCTTTGGCGAACTCTGCAAACCGGCGCGACGCGTTTGTCAGCAAAAATTTGTGTTCTCCCTTGGATGCGGTTTCCAGCAAACGCCCAAGATGCAGGAGACAAACTCCGTGCGAGCGCTGATAAATTTGCCGGCCCTGCTCTGTTGAGACAAAGTTCGCGAGGCTCTTGAGGTAAGTCGCTTCGGCTTCCTTCAGCATCGCACAGACGCGGCAAAGTCTGTTCGCAACGAGCGGCGGTTTCCCAATCGCCGTCAGGCGCTGCTCCAAAATTTCCGCCAGCTCACGTGAAATCCGCTCTGTCAAAGGCGCGATCCCGACCGATTCGCCCCAGGGCGAGGACATCGCATGCAGTTGCCACATGTGCCGCGCACAAAAACCCAATTCCGTCGCGAACGTTTTCTGCGCTGCGTCATCCCGCGAAAGCGCGTACTGCCATTGCGCAAAAAAATCGCGCGCCGTTTTAACCACATGATTGCAGACTGGACAACTGCGCGTTTGCAAATCCGCGGCTAGATCGCTCGGCTTTTGGTGTGCGGCTGTTTCAGGCGCGCCCATGAGCTGTTTTCATTTTCGGGCAGATCGATTTCCCGAATGGCGATAGCGGCGCTGCACGATGAGAAAGATCGGGATAGCGATCAGTTGAAGCGCGACGCAGAAGAAAATTGTTGCCGAAACCGACCGCTCATAAAGCAGGCCGATGGGAATGCTGCCAAGAAACCAAGCCACGCCGTAACCGGCGGTAAAGAGTCCGTAAGCGGAAGCGCGCCGCTGTTGAGGAACTATCGGGGCGACCGCTGCCGGGATAATCGATTCATGCACGCCCATGCCCAGACCCCACAGCGCCGCTCCCCAGAAAGCTGTCCACATTCCGCCGAGGAAAACAAGCGGCGCAAACAGCGCCGAAGCCAGCGTGAGTGGAACCAAAACGCCGATCCCGAAGCGGTCGAATAATCGACCGAAGACCAGCGAGCCCATTCCGCTGGCTGCCATCGCCGTCGCGTATGCGACCGGCACCAGATCTCCGGGCATCGCCGAAGTTTTTTGAAAATGAAAGGCAATCAGCGGGAAATCGGCGTAACCTGCTGCCACGAGCGACGCGCCGGCGAGGTAAATCCAGAAAACGCGCGGCAGTCCTCTGGCGCGGACGTTTAACGGTTCATCTTCCATTTCCTCCGGACGCGGATAAAGCCAGCGCGCAATGAGCAGCAGCGCGAGAGAGACAATTGCCGGCACCAACAGCGCTGCGAACGCGGATCGATAATCGCCGCGCCAGGCCAGTATCGCCGCCACTGCCAGCGGACCAAAGAGCGCGCCCAATTGATCGAGCGCTTCGTTCACGCCAAATGCCCAGCCAAACCCGAGTTGTTTGCCGGCGTGCGAGAGCATCACATCGCGTGGCGGATTGCGCG
>Ga0209810_1005910_pt1 | contig 10860 bp, 13 predicted proteins | sample Coa_R1_7_FD_187159 | JGI IMG/M metagenome (GOLD analysis project Ga0209810, IMG submission 187159) | Surface soil microbial communities from Centralia Pennsylvania, which are recovering from an underground coalmine fire - Coalmine... | ecosystem: Environmental > Terrestrial > Soil > Unclassified...
CCAAACGACTACGTCAAGTGCGATGCGCGCGCCACCTCAGAGAACGCGTCCTCGACGAATCCAACAAGGCCTCGTGCACTACATGGAAGACGCGCAGAACCCCACTCGAGATAAGTGCCGTACCGGGACGCCCTCGATCGGATGGCAGGTGGGGACAATCTGCCCGTTGTTCCTATTGTCTGTCCACCATCACGTCGACCAGAGGCGGGCCAACGCCGTGGCGCGGGGGAGGAGCCAACAGGCACTCGGTCCGGCGGTCCAGGTCGCCTTGTCGGCTGCTATGAGATCGAGCCCGCCCAACACGGACTCGAGGTGGTAGAGCCGGCTGAGGATGCCACCCAGGTCCAGGGACTCCCCATCGTTCGTGACCCAACGGTCCCCGAGGAGAGGCCGCAGTCGGTCGGCTAGCACCTCCGGTCGGCAGGGGCCGTCGGCCACAAGGCTGGCGAGGGCCTCCCCGGCCAGGACCGAGGTGAAGGAGTCGTCGGGCCCGAACCATGACCGCAGGCGGCGGATGACCTCGACGTCGTCCCCGGCGGCCCGGGTGGGGCGGAGAAGGCCCTTGTGCAACCGGAGCAGGCCTCCTTGACGCAGGAGGTCGTGCAGGGCGGCCAGAGGAGGCAGGTCCTCCTCGATGGACGCCGGGTGATCCGAGAACCCCCAGGTGGGATAGCGCTCCTGGACCTGGCGTACGAAGACACCGGGCAGGCGGCCTCCCGGGGTCAGCTTCACCCCGTCGGCGGCCAGGTCGAGCATGAGGCGGACCGGTGCCGGCACGGCCCCGGCGGTCTGGCGGACCACCAGGTCAGCGGCGCCGAGGTCGAAGCCGTCCTTCCAGCTGCCCGCCCACGTCCTCATCCGGTGGTGCTCCGGATGGTGGTGGTCGGCCATCGCCTCCCGGAACTCGGCGTACCCGTGCGGGCCACCGACGTCTTCGGGAGGACAGGCGCCCTCGCCCGAGACGACACCCGGCCGGTCCCCACCCGGGCCGAGCACGACGATCTCGTGCTCCCAGCCGTCGCCAAAGTCGTAGAGGTACGTGAAGCGCCCCGGGAGCGCCCGGAGCGGCACCGCGGACTCGTCTTGTTCGTCTTCGGGCCCCTCCAGATCGGGGGTTCCGTAGGAGACACCGTCGGCCACCCACTGGTGCAGATGCGAGTCCGTCCAGCCGATGGCGGCCTGGAGGAGATCGTGGAGCTCGGGGAGGAGGACCCCTACCGGCACGTCGAGGACCCGGACGACGGTGGGCTCGACGTCGGCCATCGTGACCCGGAGCCGAGTGGTTCTCACGGCCAGGACGATACGGACCCGCTCCGTGATCATGTCGGCGGCAAAGTTGCCAGTCGTGGTCGCTGGTATCACTCTGATACCATAGGCGTCATGCCCATGACACTCCGGCTGACCGAGGACGAACAGGCTGGTCTACAGCGTCGGGCCGCTGCCGAGGGGATCTCGATGCAGGAGGCCGCTCGGCGGGCCGTGCGCGAGTACGTGTCCCGATCCGAACATCGGGACCGGGTCGCCCGGTCCGCCGAGCAGGTGATGAGGGTCCACTCCGACGCCCTGGACCGCCTTGGCCGATGAGGCGGAGGTCGAGTACCTAGACGTCGAGGACCTACTGGCCCTGGCCGCCCTCCTGCTGGGTGATCCACCCCCGGTACGGGATCTGGGACTCCTCGGCTCCGCCGCCGCCCGTCCGGCGGCGAGCGCCTTTGGTGACGACGCCTATCCGGATCTCTGGCTCAAGGCGGGGGCCCTGCTCCAGTCCCTGGTCAAGAATCACCCGCTGGTCGACGGCAACAAGCGGCTCGGATGGCTCTCGACGGCGGTGTTCCTGAAGCTCAACGGCGTCGAAGCCACCCGGGCGTCCAACGACGATGTCTACGATTTCGTCGTGGGCGTCCCCGCCGGACATCACTCGGTGGAGGAGATCGCGGAGGGCCTACGTCGGATGATCGGGTAGGTCAGGCCGCTAGATCGAGCAGGGTCTGCCGTGGCGCAGGTGGCCAAGTCCCCCCTCCGACACGTCCAGATAGGCCACGCGCCAGGATCGACCTTGGCGCGCACCTGGTTGGGCCCCGGCTCTAAGGCCGGCCGGTTACCTGGGCGAGCCCGGCGTCGGGCCGACACCCATGACCTTCGAGGAGGTGCGCCTACTCCTCGAGGAGTGACGCGAGGGCCGGCCTGGTCATGGCCGGCGGGCAAGTAGCGAAAAGGTGTTAGGCAGGCGTCCGCCCCATGCGGCGGCGTCCGGAGCCCCGCTGGGGCGCCAGAACGGCTCGGGATATTCGCCCAAGTGCTCAATGGCGAGGCCGGCTCCGACAACGGCGTTGACGACATCAGCCAGGCTCCACTGCCATTCCAAGGCCTCTAGGCCACCCGGTCCGTAGCGGTGGATGGCCGAGGCGGGAAAGGAGGTGTTGATCCGGGTGCTTGGGAAGTAGTCGGCCCCCGCGACCAGGCCAGCCTCGTCCGGGTCGAGGGTCCATAGAGCACTGGCCGGATGGGCCTCGAAGATGAACAACCGGCCACCCGGGCATAGCAGCCCTGCTACCTGATGCGCCCAGGCCTGGAGATCCGGGATCCAGTTGAGAGCACCCTTGCCGGTATATACCAGGTCAGCCAGGGCGGTCCTGAGCGGGACGGCGGCACAGTCGCCCACCACGTAGTGGATCGGCAACCCGACCTGGCGCGCCCGGTCCGCCGACGCCTTCGTGGCCACCAGGCTGAAGTCGACTCCAACGACGGTGACATCGGAGCGAGCCAGGTCGACGTCGTCTAGACCATCGCCGGTTTGGAGATGGATCACCAGCCTGGCTCCGGAAAGCAAAGGAGCCAGAATTGTCTCCTCCTGAGGGCTGAGGGACGCCGGTCGACGACGGCTCGCCTCCAGAAGCGACTCGGTCTCGGTGACGTATTTCTGGGCCGCCACATCCCAGGCGACGCGGTTCTGACCGACCCGTGGATCCACCACTGCAGTTTGGCCGCAGGCGCGCCCGGCGGCATTCCGCTATCTCAGTCGCTGCTCCGCATCGAACGTCCCGGAACGCCGGCCCTCGGGGTGATGGCCGGCATCACCCGAGCAACACCTGCCCCCCTAGCTCGGGGCACGACCTTGCAAAGATGGACTAGAGAGGGACGGTGGCCGCCCTGGACGCGGCCGACAGACTCGGCCTCACAGTCGGACGCCGATGACTCGACGGTGTTCGAAGACGGCATCGGCCAGCTCGGGCGATACGTCCTTAGGCAGGCGGAGCACCCCGATCACCGTTACTCGCAGCCGGGCACCCGCCTCCCGTACGGCCTCGAGGTCCTCAGCCCGGAAGGAGAGCAGGCCGACCACCACCCGGCGGATGACGCCGGCACCGGGGACCAGGTCTGGCCGGGACGCGAAGCTGAGATCCTTCGGGCCCTGGGAGTAGGAAAAGACCGACACTGCCCGGCCCAGCGGTCGGCGTCGAGGCCGGTCATGGGTGAAGCCGATCCTGACGCTCATGTTCCGGCCCCTTTGTTGCGCGCGATCCTGGGTCCCAACGCCGAGACCACCTGGGCCGGAGCGCGCAGAGCTCCCAGCACCCAGACCCGCTCGAGGGTGTCCTTGGCCAGCTCGGGGGTGACGTCCTCGGCGATCTCGAACACCCCGACCACCCGGATGTCGAGGCGTTCCTTCTTGCGCCGGGCCAGCTCCAGGCTCTTGCGGCTCTGGCGGACATAGCCGAGGGTGAACTCCCGACGGGTGGCCGCCTCCTGGAGGACCTGGCGATGGTCATCGGCCAGGCGACGGACCGCCGACCGGATGAAGTCGGCTCGACTGCCGAAGAACCCCTCTTCGACCAACAGGTCGATCTTGCCTAGGTCCACCGGACCGAGGTTCACCGTCACCTTCTCATCCGGCGGGCCGGCCCTGGGCGTTCTCCCCATCCAGATAGATGGTAGCTATGGGCAGCAACGAGGTCAAGAGCGGGTCGCCCGCGGGATCGTCGGCCGAGCGCACAGGAACCGCGCCGCCTCGACGAGGCAGAACTCCGGGGCCGGTTACGAATCAACGACGAGATGCGGGAGATCGGCGAGGCTGACAGGCGTGTGTCAGTACTCGACACTTCGGCGATGACGCCCGATCAGGTTGTGGAAAGCGCTTCGGCCCTGATTCTCGCGTGGACCGAGGATCTTCAGGAATGGATGGCGCTCCGGACGGCAACCCCAACGCTGACGTCGGACGCGTCGTCGTCGAAGACCGGATGTGAGATGCCCGCCAGCCATGGCGTATTGCAGGCGTCGTCGGCAGGTGCTCAGTCGTCGAAGAGGCGATCGCAGTTGGGCCTAGGCGGTGGGCGAGCGGTACTCCTGACGGCGGTCCGGGGGTCGGCCGGGCACTCCCGGCCGGGTAGGAACCGATACACGCACCTAGCATCTGCGAACGACCCGCCCAGCGCTTCTCAAGGCTGAATGCCCACAAGCCGGGCACTCTCCGTCCAAAGTCGTTCGCACCGGTCGAGATCAGTCGTATGGGGGGCGGTCTCGGCTTCGGTTCGATTCACGTAGAAGCGCCCGGTGACTCCTTCCAGTTCTGGGGCGGTGGCCAACCAAACCGGGGTGTCGGCTCCAATGTCCGGGGCCGGGAGGTTGTTGGGATCGGTCCAGCCCAATGGCGACCCTCCCGGCTGGGGCCCAGGCGGAGGGAGGCTGCCGCTGCGGAACGCCTCACGCACCAGCGCCCCCAGGCCCGGCAGCTCGCGACTGAGCCCGGTACCCGAGATGATCCCGGGATGGGCTCCATTGACGGTGGTTCCGGTGCCGGCTAGCCGCCTCGCCAAGTGGAAGCCGAACATGGCGTTCATATTCTTGGTCTGCCCATAGGCGAAGAAGGGCCGAAGCTCCGCCGGCTCGCCCAGCAGCTCGGGATGGGCGAAGACGAGGTCATCAAGGTTGACGGGCCGACGAGCCAGCGAAACTGGGTCGGCCCCCACTATGACGAAGCGGGCCGGGGGGAGGTGGTCCCCCAGAGTCCGCAGGAGGAGATACGGCGCCAGGTGGTTCACGGCCAAGAGACGAGGCAGTCCGTCGCTGGTCATGCGGTCCAGGCTGGTGACGAGCGCAGCATTGCTGATGACCACCGCAGGTGGCGGCCCAGCCAGTATCCGTCCGGCCAGAGCTCGGACTTCGACCAACTCGGCCAGGTCCGCCCGCTCGAGGATCAGGTCGGCCCCAGGCACCGCGGCATCGATCCTTTGCGCGGCGGCTTTGAGCCGCTGGTCGCTGCGCCCGACGATGGTGACGGTCATGCCCTTGCCGGCCAGGATCCGGGCGATGGCCTCCCCGATCCCATTCGTAGCCCCCGTGACAACGACATTGCTCACGATCCCAACCTCGACTTGTTCAGGTGGTGGTTGACAGCGTCAACCACCACCTTGGCAGGATGGCGTTGACGTTGTCAACCTCCCGGTAGCCTCGGGGTCCGTGGACGGAACCAGGCAGCGGTTGATCGAGGCGGCCACGCAGCTACTGGACGAGGGCGGTCCTGCGGCGGTCACGCTGAGGGAGGTCGGCCGTTTGGCGGGGGTTTCTCACAATGCCCCCTACAAGCACTTCGCTGACAAAGAAGATCTCCTAGCGGCGGTGGCCGCAGGGCAGCTGGGAAGACAGCGTCGACGCAGAACCGGGGCGACCGCCACCGAGGATGGGATCGAGCGCCTCCGGACCCTCATGGGCGGCTATGTACGCTGGGCTTTGCGCCATCCCGCTCGGTTCAAGCTGACCTATGGCTCGTGGTCGACGGACTCTGCCGAACTCGCCGAGGCAGCCGGCTCAGCCCGGCAGGAGCTGGTGGAGGCGGTGAGTGCGGCGCAGGAGGCTGGTGACCTGCCTGCCGGAGATCCCGAACGCCTCGCCGCCCTCGTTCACGCCACCGCTCACGGAGCTGTGGACTTGGCGCTCAGCGGCCATCTGTCCAAATCAGGCAAGGGCCATGCGGACCCCGAAGACCTCGTAAGCGACCTACTTCGACATCTGCATCCCCCGGCCGCTGGCCGCCGGTGAGTCACGGCCCCGAGGGAGGGTGGCGGTCGACGAAGACGAAACGGGCAGTCCGCTGTCGGGAGCCGGCAGCAGGGGACCGGGCAGCAGGCGACCGGTCCCCTGACCAGCCCATGCCCTGGACGCCGCGGTCGGCGCGCTGGTCAAGCGTCGCGGTGTAGCACCCATCGGAAGGCGAGGACAACTAGCAGGCAGGCGAGGACGAGAAAGACCCCGGCCTCGATGCCCTGGAAGGTCCAGAAACGGCTGTCCGGCTGATAGGTCACGGCAATGCGATAGCCGTGCCTTGCCAGGCACGGCCCGATTAGGCCCTTGCTCTGGAAACCCTGGGTCTCGCACAAGGAGGGCAGCGACCCGAAGTCGGAGAGGTGGCTGGACCCGCCGCTCGGAACGACGAGAAGCTGGGATAGAACCCAGTCTCCGGCCCGGTTGGTCCCGGGGGACGTCGGGGGGAAGGTCGCCCTAAGGGGCGTCAGGAAGTGGGGTCGGAGGAAGACCGCGATCGGCACCCTTACGGCCACGAAGGCGGCGATGGTGAGGGCCAGGGCCGGAAGGACCCGACGGACTAGCGAGCCCACAGCAATTCCGAGGGCCACGGCGAACACGGCGTAGGCGACCGGTACGAAGCCCTGGATGTCGAAGGCCCCGAAGCGCGAGTTGAGGGCGTTCTCGGGATAGCGCCACCAGCTGACGAGCGCGGCCATGGCACCACCCCATGCGGCCGCCGCCAGCAGCGCCCAGCCGACGGTGGAGCTGAGCCAGCGCCGACGGGGCACGCTCTGGGTCCACACCAGGTTGTGAGTGCCGTCCTCGAGTTCCTTGGCGAGAAGTGGTGCGCCCCAGAACAAGCCAAACAGCAGCGGGACGACCAGAGTGAGGTTGACCAGGTCGATGATCATCCCGTCGCCTCGGAAGAGCTGGCTCCCCAGGTCGCCACAGTTCTGGGTGGCCCGACAGTTGGCGAGAGCGGTGTCGTAGTCGTGGGCCATGACGGAGCCAGTAACGAGCAGCACCACCGTCAGAGCCGCCAGAGCCGAGGCGGCGAAGAGGAACTGGTTGCGGTGCAGGCGCCAGACGAGCAGGTTCATGCCGTGGCTCCCAGGTTCACGATCTCCTGCTCGATCCCCTCGGCATCCCGGCCCATGTACGCGAGGATGATGTCCTCCAGGCCGACCTCGGCCACCTCCCACCACGGGTCCACGATCGGGCTCTGCAGCCGGGCAAGCACTCGGGACTGGCGGGCCGTCTGGGTCACCCGGATGACGTCCATGGCCCTCTCGATCTCGCCCACCGGCTTGCGCGCACCGACGAGCAGGCGATGGGTATCGAGGATCTCCTCGATGTCAGCGCACAGCTGGACTCGAGCGGCCGCCAGGAGGACGACGAAGTCGCAGACCCGCTCGAGGTCGTGCACCAGGTGAGACGACAGGACCACCGACACCTCCTGCTCCGCCACCGCGGCGGCCAGGGAGGCCAGGAACTCACGGCGGGCCAGTGGGTCGAGGGCCGCGACCGGCTCGTCGAGCAACAGCACCGCCGGGCGCTTGGCCAGGGCCAGGCCGAGGGCCACCTGCGCCCGCTGCCCCCCCGACAGGGTCCCTACTGCGCGGTCCGTCGGCACGCGGACGGCGCCGAGTCGGTCCAGCGCTGCTTTGCCGTCCCAGCGGGGGTTGAGGCCGGCCCCGATGTCGATGTGCTGGCGGGCTGTCAGCTGACGGTAGAGGGGGATCTCCTGGGCGAGGAAGCCGATGCTCGACAGGAACTGCTCGGACTGCTCGGGTCGCCGCCCCAGGATCCGGGCTTCACCCGTGGTCGGGGAGCTCAACCCGGCCAGAATGCGCAGGAGCGTCGTCTTGCCTGCTCCGTTAGGGCCCACCAAGGCCACCACCCGGCCGCGAGGTACGGAGACCGAGCAGTCCTGCAGAGCCCAGAGCTTCCCGAAGCGCTTACCCAGTCCGACAGTGGCGATGGCCGGCTCGGGAGGGGGCGCGGGCCGGGCGCCCGGGCCACTCATGCTGTCCTCGCCGTGGCGCCGGCGCTCAGGACGGATCGCAGGAGTGCCTCGATGGCCTCGTCCCCGAGGCCTTGAGCCCGCGCCGAGTCGACCCAGCGCTCCAGGCTGCGCGCCAGTCGGGTCTGGGTGCTCGGCGGCGGTCCGCTCGGGCGGTGCGAGACGAAGGTGCCGACTCCCTGACGGCCCTCGACCAGGCCCTCGTGCTCTAGTTCGCGGTACGCCTTGAGCACCGTGTTCGGGTTGATCGCCACCTGGGCGACCACCTCCTTGACCGTGGGCAGCTTGTCCCCGACCTCAAGGACCCCCATGCGGATGGCCTGTCGGACCTGCTGGACCAGCTGTAGGTAGGCGGGCACTCCAGAGCCGGGTACCAGGTAGAAGCTCACCGTCTGAGGCAGCACTTCTCTACTCACGTAGATAACTATATAACCCGCAAGGCGGCGGTCAATTCGAAATATTGCCCATGTCGGTACAACCCTCGGGCGGGAGGCACACTCCCTCGAGTCAGTAAGCAGCGCATTCCGGACTCGAGCCGCCAGGTCGAGCCGCCGTCTCCAGTACCAGGCTGGGTCCTATGTTCGCCGAGGCGAATGGCCCGGCGCCGGGGCCCAGGCCTCGGGATCGAGGGTGCCGTCGATGGCCGCCTGGGCGACATCGGTGAGACGGAGGTTGTGGCTGCGGGCGTAGGCCCGCAGCCGCGCGAACGCCTCCGCCATGTCGACACGGGCGCGCTCGAAGATCACGCCCTTGGCCTGTTCGATCAGAATTCGGCTCTCCAGCGCGTAGGTGAGCTGCTCGTTCACCAGTTGGGTGGCGGCGGCCGCTCGGTGCTGCACCACACTTATGGCGGCCAGATCGGCGAAGGCCTGAGCGACAAGGAGGTCTTCGCTCTTCATGGGGGTCTGCTCGGCGCCGAACAGGTTCAGGGCGCCGACGACCCGCTCCCGGAGGCGCAGCGGCAGGGCGGAGGCGGATCGGAACCCAGCCTCCAGCGCGACCATCGCGAACCGAGGCCAGCGGCCCGAACCGGCCTGCAGGTTCTCGTGCCGGACGGCTTCGCCGGTGCGAAAGGCGTCCAGGCACGGTCCCTCCTGGGCCTGCAGCTCGAACAGCTCAAGGACCCGCATCGCCTCGCTCGATGATGCGACCAGGCGCAGCGCACCCTCGGGAGAGGCAAGCATGACTCCGGCCGCTGAGACTCCGAGCAGGTCGACGCATTTGCTGGCCAGCCCCGTCAGCAAGTCGATGACGTCGAAGTCAGTCACCAGGGTGTCGGCCATCTCGACCAGAGACTGAACGAGCGAGGCTTCCCGCGTCATAGGCTTTCCCTCATCCGAATCGGAGCCTCCGCTCCACGACATCCTGGGCGACGTCTCGCAAGGGACGGTCATGGGCGAAGGCGTAGGCGCGCAGGGCGATCATCGCCTCGGTTACGGTGACTCCGAGTTGGACGGAAACCACGCCAGCGGCGTTGTGCACGATGAAATAGAACTCGGCGCCTATCTCCAGCTCCTCGGCCAGAGCGCCAGGCGGCGCCTCGGCCTGGACATCGAGTACCCAGTGCGCGACGACGTCGGCCATGACCAGGGCGTCGGCGTGCTGATCGTTGCTCAATGGCCCGGGGTGATCCTGGTAGATGTTGAGGGCACCGAGGCGCACCGCTCCCGCCCGTAGGGGGAACCCGAACACGGCTCGCGCGCCCGCTTCGACCGCCCTGGGAGTGAAGGCCACCCAGCGTGGAGTTCGCGGGTCGGCCAGGTCCGGTTCGATCACGACGGCGTCCTGTTGGTAGGCGTCGATGCAAGGGCCCTCGCCGAGGGTGTACTGCAACTCCTCGATCAGGGCACTGACCGCGTTGGTGGTGCAGAGCGAGCCACGGGGCACATCGCCGGACATGAGCATCACCCCGGCACCGGCGACTTCGAGGATGTCGGTGGCCACCTCGCACAGCGCATGGGCGGAGCTCCATCTGTCGTTGGCGGCCAGTCCGGCCAGGATCCGCTCCAGCCGTTCTCCTGGCACCGGCTACCCGACTTCCTGGCTCGAGCGCGGCATACGATCGCGCTTCTCGTGCTGATCCTCCACCGTTCGCCTCCTCTACTAGAGCGGGAGGCGCCAGCGGGGGCCGGGCTCAACGCGGTTCCGGGCCCGGGAGATCGGGCCGCTCCACCACCAAGGCTACCTCGTCCGCCCGGCAAGCGACAGTGTCCGGGCCCCAGCCGGTCAGGGATCGGTCTAGGGGATCGGTTCAACCATGAGCTTGTCGTGGAGCTGGGTGACGAGCACCGGCATCTATGCGGGGTCAACCAGAGGAGCGTCGGGCCACGAGGACAGCCGAGTCCCCCGGTACTCCGGAGGCGTTCCTGGGTAGCGGGGCGCCACCAGGACGTGGAGGTGGGCGACCCGGTGACCCATGACCCAGCTGTAGACGTGGTCGGCACCGGCGAGGAGTTTCAAGGTCCGGGCCAGGCGGTTTACGAGGCGACCGATGGCAGCGGCCTCCTCGTCGTCCATGTCGCCGAGGCCGGCCAGGTGGCGCTTGGGCTCGACGACCAGGAGTCCCCGGTAGGCGGGACGGCTCGAATCCCGCTCCGAGAAGGCATGCCCGGCATAGACGAGTCTGTCCTCGTACAACACACCGCCCGGCGCTCCGAGTCCCTGGCGATGCTTGGTGCACGCGAAGCAGTCGCTGGACACCACCGTCGGCGCTCCCCCCTTGCAGCTGGAGGCCCGTTGCCGGCAGCGTAACCCTCGCACCGGGGGGGGTGCGAGGGTTACCGGTAGCCGGGACCGAGGCCAGGGGCACCCGGCGC
>Ga0209810_1005915_pt1 | contig 10853 bp, 10 predicted proteins | sample Coa_R1_7_FD_187159 | JGI IMG/M metagenome (GOLD analysis project Ga0209810, IMG submission 187159) | Surface soil microbial communities from Centralia Pennsylvania, which are recovering from an underground coalmine fire - Coalmine... | ecosystem: Environmental > Terrestrial > Soil > Unclassified...
ACAATGTTCGTCTGCACTGTGGCCAGGTCGAGCTCGATCTGCGGCAATCCAGCGATTTGTTCGGCGATGAGGCGCGCGTTAGCGTGGTCCTGGTGCAGGCGTTTGGGCATTTCCTCAAGGGCGATAAGGCCGGCCGCGGCGAGAACACCTGCCTGGCGCATGCCTCCGCCGAGCGCTTTGCGCACCATGCGGGCGCGCTCAATGGTCTTCCGGCTGCCCACGAGCATAGAGCCTACCGGCGCGCACAGACCTTTCGACAAGCAGAACATTACAGTGTTGAACCCACTGGTCAGTTCAGAAACCGGGACACGCAGCGCAACCGAAGCATTGAAGATGCGGGCCCCATCCAGATGCAGCGGAATGCCGTACTCACGCGCGCCGTTCCAGATTTCGCCAAAGACGTGGAGGGGCGTAACCGTTCCGCCAGCCATATTGTGCGTATTTTCCAGAGCAATCAGGCCGGTAGGGGCATTGTGCGTGCTGGGGTGCTTAATGACGGATTCAATGTGGTCCCATGTGAGAATGCCGCGTTCGGCAAAGACGGGACGCAATTGACAGCCGGAAAATGCTGCCGCCATTGCCATTTCCCAGTCCACAATATGCGCGCGTGACTCGCAGATGATTTCCTGCCCGGGGTGTGTGTGGACTTTGATGGCTATCTGGTTGCCCATCGTTCCTGTAGGAACGAAGAGCGCGGCTTCGCGGCCAAAGATGCGGGCGGCGCTGGCCTCCAGCATGTTTACCGTAGGATCTTCGCCGTAAACGTCATCGCCGACTTCAGCAGCGGCCATGGCGGAACGCATGGCCGCAGTGGGTCTGGTTACGGTATCGCTGCGAAGATCAATCATGTTTCTGTCTTCATTCATAGCTTTTGCGCAGGCCCTGCGCTCTGTATGGAATCCACACTACCGGCCACCAGTGTAATCATGGCATCTGCCAGAGGTGCGGCCAGTTCACGCTGGTGTGTTGTCAAAACAATCGTGCGCTGCTGTCCTTTGATTCTTTCGAGTAATGCGAGCATCTGGTGCGCGCTGCCGATGTCCATATTTGAGAACGGCTCGTCCAGAAGCAAGAGCTCGGGCTTCGACAGAAGCACCCGCGCCAGGGATGTCCGTTGCCGCATGCCCTGCGAATACTGCCCGATGGGGCGCCCGAGCGCGGGATCGAGGCCGACGGAGCGTAATGCTTCTTCTCCGCTGAGGCAGGTCCGCGTGCGATACAGGCTGGCAAAGTATTGCAGGTTTTCCATGGCCGTGTATTCGTCATAGAGCATGGGCGCATGGCCCATGTATCCGATGCGGTCGCGTACTTGTTCCGGGTCCTGACCTAAAACTCTCACCGTTCCATAAGAGGGCCGAAGCAAGCCGGCCATCACGCGCAACAGCGTAGATTTCCCTGCCCCGTTTTCGCCCAGCAGAACATAGCAGCGTCCTGCATCGAGAGTGAGTGAAATCTTTCGCAATGCGGCAAATGTTCCAAAGAGCCTGGAGACATTCTCAAGCTGGACAGTTGTGGGCATCGGCAGAAATCAGTTTACAGGGCGGAGATGTGAATCAGAGGAACCGCAATTCCGGAAGGCCCGGCAGCGCCCCACTTTCTGCACCGTAACGGTAAAAAAGCCGAAGCCCTTCGAGACAGTCTTCATCGAGATGGTAATGAATGTTGCTCGTAAGATACGCCCGGATGGTCGAAGCCGGTACCGGCATTCGCGCTGACCATTCGCGCACTAAATCCTCGATGTGCGCCAGGCCGTTGTCGCGCGATTGCTGAAAGTCGCGCACGACAACCGCCGCATTCACCGGAATATCGCGCACGGCCCAGAAGGCAGATACCCAGGCTGATCCGGTCAGTTTGCGCCACTCGCGGCCCAGATCGAGATATTGCAACGTCTCGCCTGTGCGCTGTTTGCGGGCTTCGCGGTCTTCAAGCGCAAGCAGTGCCGGATCGCCAATCAGGAGAGCGGCATCGGCGACCTTCAGCATGGCTTCCAGATCGGGCGGGTGCGGAATGAATTCCGCTTCCCGGTTCCAAAACCTGTGAAAAAGAATGCGAGTGTATGTGGCCGATGTGCGCGAGGAAGTATCAAGGGCAACTTTGCGGACACCAGACACTCCGTCAGGATGACGAACTATCAATACGATCGAACGGATGTCGCCGAGTGACGCGATGGTGCATCCTGGAATGATCTTCCATGAAGGAGCCGACGCATACGCGGCAACCGGGACCAGCCCAATGTCGGAAGTGCCCTGCACCAGTTCATCGGCACAGCGGGCGGGAGTGGTTTGATGAATTACATAGCGCTGTGCGAGTTCGCGCATGCGCGGTCCATGTTCGAAGTCCCACATGAGCGGCGCAGGATTCAGGAAGTTGATGGCAGCAATGCGAAAAAGACCCACTTACCAGTGTAGCAATGCGCCGCAAAATGGAAGCGTTTCCACAAATCAGATACAATTGCCGACGAATTTAATTTTCGCTTAAAAGTGAGGCGTTACTGATGCTTGACCGCAGAACGTTCATGAAGTTTGCTGCCGCAACTGCCACCACAACCTATCTGAAGCCCATCTTTGCGCAGGCGCAATCCCCTGCTCCGCGCTCGCCAAATGACAATATCCATCTGGCGTTGATTGGAGCGGGCATTCAGGGCCAGTTTGATACCGGCGTCGCAGTGCAGGTGCCGGGAGTGAAACTGGTTGCCGTGGCTGACTGTTATGATGGCCGCCTTACGCATGCGAAGGAGCTCTGGGGACAGGATGTGTTCACTACGCGCGACTACCGCGAGATTCTTACGCGCTCCGATGTGGACGCTGTTCTGATTGCTACTCCCGACCATTGGCACAAGCAGGCCGCGGTAGACGCGATGAAGGCGGGCAAGGACGTTTATCTGGAAAAGCCCATGATTCATCTCTACAGCGATGGGCCGGAGATCATTGAAACAGCGCGCAAGACCAACCGTATACTCCAGGTAGGCAGTCAGCGTGTAAGTTCTGTGGTCTATGCAAAGGCGAAGGAACTGCTTGCTTCGGGTATTATCGGCAAGCTGAATATGGTCAGCGCATACTGGGACCGCAACTCTGCGATTGGCGCGTGGGACTACTCAATACCGCTTGACGCCTCAGAACAAACCTGCGACTGGCCACGTTTTCTGGGTACTGCGCCTAAGATCCCCTGGAACGCAGAACGCTTCTTCCAATGGCGTAAGTGGAAGGACTACGGCTCCGGGGTTGCCGGCGACTTGTTTGTGCATCTTTTCAGCGGCACGCATTTCATCACCGGGGCGAATGGTCCTACACGCGCGATGGCCACAGGCGGGCTGCGCTACTGGAAAGATGGCCGAGATGCCTACGACGTACTGCTTGCACTGTTCGATTATCCGCAGGAATTCAACCTGGCCCTGCGCGTGAACTTTGTAGACGGCGGCGAAGAGAGCGAAGGCTTTCTCTTTACCGGATCGGAGGGCCAGATGGCGATTGCCGGGAATACCGTTACGGTCACACGCGTCCCTCCGGCAACCGAGCCGGGCTACACGGTCTCGACTTTTGCCGACGCGATGCAACAGCAATATCTGGAGGAATACCGGAAGAAGTATCCGCCGAAACATTTCACGGGCGAGCCTCCGGCGGCGATGCAGAAGTTTGCCGCGCCTGAAGGATATTCGGACAGCTACGACCACTTCCACAACTTCTTTCACGCGGTCCGCAACCGCACGCCAGTAGTGGAAGACCCGGTCTTTGGTTTCCGCGCAGCCGGGGCCGCCCTGCTGGCCAATGTGAGTGTTGAGCGGGGCAGTGTCGTCCACTGGAACCCTGAAACCATGAAGATGGAGAAGGCATAGATGAAAAAGCATTTCCGGTTTCTTTTGCCATTGCTTGTTCTGCCTGTGCTGGCTACCGCGAACGCGCAGGAGCCGGGAAAGGCCACGGAGTTTCGCAAGCCCGATCCGGGAAATGGGCCTGGCGGGCAGCCGCGCATTACGTTTCTGGCGCACCGGCTGGGCAATGACCACGCCGAAGGCATTTCTTTGCTGGACATGAATGGCGATGGGTATCCTGACCTGCTCAGCGGCGCGTACTGGTATGAGAATCCCGGGCCGCAGGGCGGCGAGTGGAAGCAGCACCAGTTTCGCACGGTCGGAATCCACAATGAATTTGTGTCCGATTGCGGCGAATGGATTGTAGATGTGGACCACGATGGCCTGCCTGATCTGGTGACCGCGGGCTGGATCACAAATGGGCTGTGGTGGTACAAGAACCCCGGGCCGTCGGCCACCAAAGCCGGACAGATGTGGAAGGCGGAGAAGATCACCGACAGCTACGATACGGAGGGCGGCGCGTTCGCTGATATCAATGGCGATGGCAAGCCCGATGTTGCGCTTGCGCACTACAACCGCGCGGGCGTCATCTGGGTAGACTTTTCAAAGGACAAGCCTGCCGTGCATCATTTGGGCGGACGCGAGCAGGACGGCCACGGCATCGGTATTGCGGACATCAATGGCGATGGCAAACCGGACGTTCTCACCACACATGGATGGTTTGAGCAGATCAACGCGGACAAAGACGAGTGGAAATGGCATGGCGACTGGGACCTGGGCGATACGGGTTTTCCGATTCTTGGCTATGACGTAAACCATGACGGCAAGCTGGACCTGATTTATGGACAGGGGCACAGCTATGGCCTCTACTGGCTGGAGCAGGCTGGTACTCCCGCCCATCCGCTATGGATCAGACATACGATTGACGAGTCGTTCTCGCAGTCGCACGCGCTTGCATTGAGTGATATTGATGGCGACGGTCAGCCGGAACTCATCACCGGAAAACGGTATCGTGGGCACTCGGGCAATGATCCGGGGTCGTATGATCCGGTTGTGGTGTATGCCTATAAGCTGCCTACAAGAGAGCAACTGGCGGCGGCAAAGGCCCATGCCGGGAAAACGGCTGCATTTTCGCACGCCAAAGGTATCGGAGACACGATGCGCGTCTCTGCTCCGGAGGCAGACCCGGTCTTTACGCGGTATGCGCTCTCAGTCAACGGGACAGCGAGCGCGGGCACGCAGTTCATTGTCGCGGACCTGGATGGGGATGGCGACCTGGACATTGCCAGCGCTGGAAAACTCGGTGTGCATGTGCTGGAGAACCTGAAGATCAACAAGGTGCCCAAGGACGTACGTGAAGAAACACAACCGCTCAACCGCAAGTGGCCGTTCCCTGGAGAAGGTCCTGAGGTCGAGCAGGAAGACGGTCCGCAATAATCCACGAAAAGCTGATCATCATTCGCGAGGGCGGGGAAAATCTTAGCAGTATTTCTAAAGCCTGAATCGCTAAGATTCTTCCTCCCTTGGGTCGTAGAATGACGGACTAACTGTGCATATACGAAAATCCTGTAGCCTATAGCTTTTCCGTTGTGGCCAGATAGACGATTCCAGAGATGATGCTGGTCAGGATGATCCACGCTACCTGATACCAGTAGAAGAAGGGAAAGCCGAACAGCTCCGGACCGGTGCGTGCGTAGAACCCTGGAAACATCAGGGCGAGAGCAGGAAGCAGAAGAAGCCAGTACCAGTACGCGCGGCGTAATTTCATGCTTTGGATTCTATACCGGAGGCAAAGAGGCCGTCCTCTGCCGGATACCACAGATGTTTGCCTTTCACTCGCGCGAAAGACGTCAATTTGTGTGGTTCGCGGCGGCTATGGCCTTTCGCATCGTAATAGATGTCCTCGACTTCGAGGCCCCGCACCAGCAGCGCATCGGCTACGAGCGAGCGATGACAGCGCCATGGAACGGCCTCTGCACACATGATGGCTGTATGCTCATGCGGGCCCGCTTTTAACAGCTCATCGAGTGCGGTGGCAAATTCCCGGGTCTGCATGTAGTCGGCGTATCCGCGAAAGCTGGCGTTCCGCCAGCCTGTGTTGAGGGAATCTTTCTGTGCGTGACGTAGTCCGCCAAGAGACTTCTGCCAATCATACTGAATGCCGGCTTTTTGCAGAGATTTCCTGAGATTTTCCTGCGCAAACTGAGGGTTGTGGCGCGATCTGGGGATTGTGCGGATGTCCACCAGCCGCTTCACTCCGTTGTCTTTGAGGATGGCCAGAAAAGTTTCGATCGGAAGCGTTGAATGGCCGATGGTCAACATTTCTCAGGAATGTTTCGAACAAACCAGTATATGTTTTTCCCTGCCGGCATAGAAGTATTTGTATCAGGCGCGCGGTCACACAGTTGTAATGTCAGGCGGGGAGGATGCAGAATACACTCGCAGATATGCTACGACTTTCTGCGTTCTTTCTTGCTGCTTTGATTGCTTCGGCTTCCAACCCGCAGACCATCCTGGTGCATGGGCATCGCGGCTCCCGCGCAACCCGGCCAGAGAACACGATTCCGGCCTTTCAATATGCCATCCAGCACGGAGCCGATGTTCTGGAACTTGATCTCGCAGTCACAAAGGACAATGTTCTTGTTGTGTCGCACTTCCCTTTCATTACACCCGACCATCCTGGCGAGCGCGTCTGCACCGGGCCTGAAACGCCTCCACATACGGCCATACACTCACTTACATTGGCGCAGGTAAAGCAGTATGACTGCGGATCTGTTACGCTTCCGGCTTTTCCGAAGCAGGTGGCTGTGCCGGGGACGCGCATTCCCACCTTTGATGAAGTACTCGATCTTGCTTCACAGGGCCATTTCGACTTCAATGTGGAAACAAAAAGTTTCCCCAGCCATCCTGAGCTGACGCCCTCTCCGGAGCAGTTTGTAAAGCTGGTGGATGAGGCGGTCAAGCGGCACAACCTGCAACCGCGCGTCATCCTTCAGAGCTTCGATTTTCGCACACTGGTTGCAATGAAGAAGCTCGATCCGGCCATTCGACTCTCTGCGCTCATCGGTAGCGATCCGGAGGGAGACGCGATGATGGGTATCACTGATCCGGACAAGGACTTTGTTTCCATTGGCAAAAAAACCGGGGCACAGATCATCAGCCCGGATTTTCATCTGGTGACACCGGAAAAGGTTGCCGCTGCTCATGCTGCCGGATTGCAGGTTGTTCCGTGGACGGTGGACCGCCAGGAAGACTGGCAGAAGATGGTGGACGCAAAGGTAGATGCCATCATAACGGATGATCCTGAAGCGCTTATCCAGTGGCTGCGGACGAAGAATCTGCATCCATAGCTGGCCGGGGAAGGCGTCCGATGAGCAAGGGTCCTGTTACTTCCGTACCGAAAGTCGCATGCTGATTGACAACTTCTGTCATACAGGAAGCCATCTTATTGCAGTCTGAATTGGGGCCAACAGGATACTTTTCGTTGACCACGAAGCTGAAAGAAAGCATCCTATGTTAATAACAAGTATCCTGTTGGGAAATATATGGCTGATCCACTTCCTTTACCGGATGCGCTGGAAATGCGCACCGGCGATCCTGCCCTGGCCTCTGGAACGAAAGTTTCCAGCCCACACTCAGCCCCTGCCAGCATTACGCCCTCCGGCCCGCGCAAGCTGGTGCGGCCACCGATGTCTGCAAGCACGTTAAACAAGACATTTACGCGACGGAACCGCTCTCCGCTGCTGGCGCACCAGGACGTGCAAATGCAACAGGTGAGCACCCATGCTGAATCCTTTTACCTGCAAAAACAGGCGCAGTCGCAAACGCCCATGGTTTTTGTGCTGGAAGACGGGGAACGGATTGAGGGATGCATTGAATGGTATGACTGCGAGTGCATTAAGGTGCGTAACCAGAGCCGGATACTCATTTATAAGTCGAGTATCAAGTATCTTTATAAAGCTGCAGAGTAATCTCGCTGGATGAGGGTTGTGGTTTTCTTCGTGCGAAATTCTGCGCAGCCCTGCCCTTGTTATCCTTAAATTATGATTCCCACACTCGAATGGACGCCAGAGGGTGTCCGCTTTCTTGATCAGACCAAACTGCCGCTGGAAGAGACGTATGTGCTGGCAACCAGCTATCAGCAAGTGGCCGATGTGATCACCACGATGGTAGTGCGCGGCGCTCCGGCGATTGGCGTTTCCGCGGCCATGGGTGTGGCCCTGGGCGTAAAGCAGAGCAAGGCCGTAAATCTCGCTGCGCTGAAAACTGAATTTGAAACGATTGCGAAGACGCTGGCAACGACCCGTCCCACGGCGGTGAACCTCTTCTGGGCCATTGAACGCATGAGGACGTGTTTTACTGCGCTTGTGGAACAGCCTGGGGCCACTCTTGAATCCATTTCCGAGGCGTTAATTACAGAGGCACAGAGGATGTATGAGGAAGACATTGCCGCCTGCAAGGCCATGGGAGCGAACGGCGCGGAACTGCTGCCTAAGGAAGGCGGAGTGTTGACACACTGCAATGCAGGTGCTCTGGCCACGTGCGGATACGGCACAGCGCTTGGCGTGATCCGGGCCGCAGTGGAGCGTGGGCACAATGTCCATGTCTATGCGGACGAGACGCGCCCGTTCCTGCAAGGCGCCCGCCTGACAGCCTGGGAGCTGATGCACGATGGCATTCCCACTACAGTCATCTGCGACAACATGGCTGCCAGCCTGATGAGACAGGGCAAGATTCGCGCTGTGGTTGTAGGTGCAGACCGCATTGCGGCCAATGGAGACGTGGCCAACAAGATCGGCACATATAACGTGGCCATTCTGGCGAAGGAGCACGGAATTCCGTTTTTTGTGGCGGCCCCGTGGTCTACGATTGACCTTGCGACTCCTTCCGGCGACCTGATTCCGATTGAGCAGCGCCCTGCGATTGAGGTGACCCATCATGCAGGAAAACAACTTACGCCGCACGGAGTGGAAATCGAGAACCCGGCGTTCGATGTGACTCCGGCGAAATATGTAACAGCGATTATTACAGAGCGCGGAGTGCTGCGGGCACCCTATGCTGAATCGCTGGCTGGGCTTGAAGCGCAGCCAGCCTGAAACCTGACTTCCCACTCAGACTGAAGCCTGAGTGGGAAGCCGGCGTCATTGGACTTTTCCCTGTGGGCGAAGGCGCCGCAGTTCCTCCGCGCAGGCCAAAGCGTTCAAAGCAGCCAGCTTCAGATTGTCAGCAACGATCCAGATCCAGAATTTATTTGTAGCCAGTTCGGTGCCGTCGGCGGTGCGCACGCGCGCAAGAACATCGCTTTGCCCAGCGGAGCTGAGGTTACTGGGCGCTTCAGAGCCGCTCACGATGACATCCATGTGGTCGCCTGATAAGGACGTTTCGATGTGATCGAGAGATACAGGCTCGTCCAGAGTAACTGCGAGCGAGAGGCCGTATCCGTGAAAGACGGGAACGTGCAGAAGCTGGATCATGGCTTCCGGCAGGCGGCCTTCTGCCAGTAGTTCGTAGTGGCGGCGGATGCGCGCCTCGCTTGCAATTAGGCTGATCTTGGCCGATTCACCCAATCCCGAGACCACGTTGAAGGCGACTTGCGTATCGTAAAGGTCTTTGGGAAGAGGCTGGAAGCTCAGCAGACCCACGGTCTGTTGATGCAGCTCATCCAGGGCAGTACGTCCATATTCTGAGGCAGGCTCCATAATGGTTGCAGAAGCGGAGACCACATTTGCGACTGTCTGCACGCGTTTCAGCACCAGCGCGAGGACAACGGCCGCAGGATGCGCGGAGGAAACCGCCGTGGTCTTCAGGTCCGGCGCGGTCTTTGATTCCTGCACCCAGGGGGCGCGCACCAGGACCCCCGGCTCACTTTCGAGCGCATAGCTCATGTCAATAATGCTGGCGCCTGCTCTCTGCGCTTTGAGCCAATGCTTGCGGGTGACATCTTCCGCTCCCGCAAAAAAGACAAAATCAATATTGTTGAAAGCATCAGATTCGATGCGCTGAATAAAAGTGACTTCATCCCCGACGGCCTCAAGCTGCCCCAGGGATGACTCGTCGTCCATCAGCACAAAATCGGATGCGCCGAACGCGGAATCGCCCAGCGCTTCATTCAGTTCTTTGCCGCGCAGTGAGGCTGCGCCTACGATTGCGATCTTATATGTATCAGCCATGGAGTTTTTGTTGTTCTCTGCTCAAGTAATCCTGTTTTGAAGTAATGCGGACAAAAATCCAGTTAGGAAGTAGTTTATTATCTCAGGGACAAGCTGGACTGTATCTCAAATTGGAAGAGTGCCGTGACCATTTCCATAACAGGAGCATGGCAATGAGGACAAGAGCAAGGGTAAGCCCGGTCCAGAGGCCCAGAATCCCGCGGCCCAGCACAAAACACAGGATATAGCCGAGCGGCAGGCCGAAGATCCAGTATCCTGCAAAGTTCGCCAACATGGGAGCGCGCGTCTCTCCCAGGCCGCGCAGAGCACCGGTGGCGATGGTCTGGATTCCGTCAAAGATCTGAAAGGCAGCGGCCAGCGCCAGCAGGCGCACGCCTGTTCCAACGACAACTTCCTGGTTGGTGTAGATGTCCAGAATCAGCCGCGGCGCAAGCAGGAAGACAATTGCGGCACAGGCCATAAAACCCGCGCCCACGGCCAGCGCGAGCCATCCGGCGCGGCGCGCCTGCGAGCCATGACCAGCGCCGACTGCATGCCCCACGGCAACGGCAGCAGCGGCTGACGTCCCTAGCGGGACCATGTAGGTGAAGGAAGCGCAATTGAGTGCAATCTGATGCGCAGCGAGGGCCACGGGCGTCAGTTTGCCCGCCATTACGGTAGCTGCTCCGAATGCTCCGACTTCCATGACGATCTGGCCCGCGGCTGGAATGCCGAGCTTCATCAGTGCGCGGATGCGGCTGAGGGCCAATCCAGGCCAGTGCGCGAAGAGTGGATGTCCACGTCCGGCTTCATTCTTCCAGGAGGCAAAGATGAGCACAGCAGCCATATACACGCGCGCCAGGCAGGTAGAAAGCGCTGAGCCGCGTACTCCCATG
>Ga0209810_1005917_pt1 | contig 10851 bp, 10 predicted proteins | sample Coa_R1_7_FD_187159 | JGI IMG/M metagenome (GOLD analysis project Ga0209810, IMG submission 187159) | Surface soil microbial communities from Centralia Pennsylvania, which are recovering from an underground coalmine fire - Coalmine... | ecosystem: Environmental > Terrestrial > Soil > Unclassified...
AGCCGGGAATGATCGCAAAACCTCCGTTGGTATTAAGAACATCCGCCGTGCCGCCCGTGCCTGACACCCACTGATAGGCATAAAGGTCGCCGCCGCCGCGGATATCGAGGGCAGAGCCGGGCTGATCGTCGAGATTCAAGGCGGAGAGGTTGATTTTTCCTCCTTCGCTGCCAGCAAACTGCACACCCGTCAGGGTGATGTCCGTCCCAGTGGGATCGATCCATTGTGTGCCGTTAAGGTCGATGCCGTAGGGAATGGTCAGACCCTGTCCGGCCGAGGGATCGACGGCGGAGATGGAGGTGACGCTGGCCGAGGCGAGGGTGAGCTGCCGCGTCGCGGGCGGAGCGGTTCCGGAAATCGGATCGGCCCATGGCGCGGTGCCGGTGCCATCCCAGCCGAGGTTAACGCGGCCGAGCGGCGCGCGCAGGACGCCGGCTTGATCAATGGAGGAAGCAAAAATATTCAAGCTGCTTCCCGCCGAGAGCGGCAAAGGCCGGACGGCCGAGTACGGATTGGTGATCGTGACCGAGGCGGGTGCGAATACTTCCGGCGTATCGGTCGTGATAGTGACATTGGCACCCGTGGCCAGCGTCACCGCCGTGCCGTTGATCCCGGTCACGGACGTATGTTGGCTGTATTGGCCTGGTAGCAGAAAGTAACGGCGCCATTGGCGTTGGGAATGCTGGCAAAGGCATTGCTGGAGACGGCCAGAGCCGAGAGGACGGTGAGAAGGCCGACCGAGAAACGGCCGATGTGGCGATGCCTGCGCCGCTTCCGCGTCCGTTCCAGCTCTTCAATACGTTCTCTCTGCTGCCGCACGATGCCCCACAGTTCTTCCAGGCGCGGCGGTTGTTCTCCTGCGTTCATTCGTGTACCTCCTTGCGGCCACTATCCGTCAAAAATGGCCGGTCGGATAGGGACAGCGCCGTGACACCACCGTGACATCAGCGTGACAATCCTCCGCCGTGGCGCAGGAGGCGCGCCCGTGGCTTTGGCCGACGTTCGATCGGCGGCTCACAAAACACTGGACTGCTACGCCACGCTCACCGTCCGATACTGAAGACGTCAACCTGGTGGACGAGTGTCTGCGCGTACGGAACGCCTTCGAGCGGGAAGTAGTTCCCACCCAGGACGTAGATCTTTCCGTTGGAATCTGCCACCAGGGCGAAGTTGTCGCGGGCAATCGGCGGTGGCGGCTCGACCGTCCAGGAGTTCGTGCGGGGATCGTAGGTGACGAGGGAATCTGACACGCCGAACTGACCGGCAATGCCGTATATCTTTCCATCGGTACCTGTCACGGCGGTGGTCGGTGTAAAACCGGCGGACGTGGCCCGCGCGGACCAGGCATTGGTCGACGGGTTGTAGACGTAGATCTTCCCCGGTGTCCCGAAGACGTAGATCCAGCCATCCGGACCGAGAGTCGCTGACGACAGATGTCTCGCCGGCAAGGGTCTCCGCTCGAACCATGTATTGGTGTTTGGGTCGTACGCCTCGACCGCAGTCTTGAAACCGTGGTTGACTCCGCCCAGGACGTAGATCGTTCCGCCGGCGCCGGTCACCGCAACCGGACCCGCGCGTGCGGTCGGCATCGAAGCGCGTGGCGACCACGTATTGGTGACGGGATCGTACACGTCAACCGAATGCAGCGCCCTGTCTTTCGTCGAACCGCCGATCACGTAGATTCGCCCGTCCCGCCCGGTTGCCGTCGCGAACCCGCTGCGAGCACTTGGCAGCGGGGTTCGTTGTGTCCATCGATTGGTCTGCGGCGAATAGGCTTCGACATTGGTGGTGAGGGTGGATGTGTCCGCGGTGGTATCGACGATCCCGCCCAGGACGTAGACGCTCCCGCTGGAAGCGATTGCCCCGGGCTGAGAAGTGCCGGATGGGAGCTCGGCAGCTGTCGACCAAGGATTGCGGCTCGGATCGTAGACGTCCACGGTGCGAAGTGCCCGGCCCGCGGCATCTTTCCCGCCAAACACATAGATCCGGTCGAAAGCAGACACCGCGGCGAGGGCGTAGCGCCCGGCGGGTAGAGGCGGCCGATTGGCCCAGACCGCGGCGCCCGGACGGTACGAGTAAACGTTGCTCACGACACGGCTACCGATGCCTGGCCCGTTCCCCTTTCGTCCCCCTATCTGGTAAATCCGGCCGCTGACCCCGGTGACGGCGGCGAGAGCGGACAGCGGTAGCAGAGGCACCCAAGGCCCGGTCTTCCAAGTGTTGGTAGTTGGATCGTAGATCTGCGGGCTGTTGTTTGGGCCGCTCTGCGGGCTCGTTCCGCCGAGAACGTAGATCTTGCCGTCCCCACCGGTCGTTGCCGCGAGGTCGTGCTCGGCATAGGGAAGCGGAGCTTCCTTGCTCCAGGTGTTCGTGAACGGGTTGTATGCCTCGACGGTGTTCAGGGCCTTCCCCTTGCCCCTCCAGCCGCCGATCGCATAGATCAACCCGTTCGGCCCAAGCGCGGCGGCGAGATCGCCGCGGGCGGTCGGCATGGGCGCCCGGCGGGTCCAGATATTGGTGCGAGGGTCGAAGACTTCGACGGTTGCGAGCGGCTGACGGCGATCATTCAGCCCGCCGATCACGTAGATCTTGCGCCCCGGACCGGCAACCGCCGCCAACGCGGCCCGGCCCGCCGGCATGGGCGCTCTCAGACGCCACCCGCTGGTCCCCGGTCGGTAAGCCTCGACCGTCCGGAGGACGTGACCGTTAGGGCCGTAGCCGCCGAACGCGAAAAACGCGCCATTCATGAAGGCGGCCGCCAGGTAGTCGCGCGGCGTGGTCATAGGGCTGATCGGGCGCCAGAGCGACCTAGAGCGGATTCCAGAGATGTTACGGCTTGGTAGTGGCCGGCCCGAGTGCCGGCCAGCCCGTCCAAGTCGGAGTGAGGCTGGCGGGAGTCGCCACTGAGGGCGAGCCCTGCAGGAGCCGACACTATGACTTGCGCGTTCGCCGCCGTTAGCCCAGGCCGCGTGCGGTGTCACCGTACCCGGGAAGAACACGCCAGCCGCGACGACGATGCCGAGGAAACACGAAGTGACTGAGCCTGTTCTTGTGGCCGCCGAGCGTGGGGAACCAGTGCCGCGAAGAGAGGACGACAATACAAATCCCTCCGTCAGGCGGCCGGCAGCACCTCGCGCCAGACACGGAGCCAGTTCTCGCCGAGGATGTTCCGGATTTCGGTTTCGTCGACGCCGCGGGCGCGCAGGCCGGCGGTAATCGCCGGTACCGATGCGGAATCGGGTAGACCTTTGACCGCGCTACTGTCGAAGCCGGGCTGATAATCGACGAAATCGAGGCCGAGACCGACATGACCGGGGCCCATGACGTCTGCCATGTGCTCGCCATGGTCGAGCAGGCGGTCGAGAGTGGGGTGTTCGGCGTCGACGAATTCGTGGTAGGCGTTGAGACCGACGTCACCCCCGGTCTGGGCGATCGCTCGCAACTGGTCGTCGGTGAGGTTGCGGTGGTGGTCACAGCAGGCTCTGGCGTTGGAGTGGGATGCGATGACGGGGCCTTGCGCCAGCTTCAGGACGTCCCAGAAGCCGCGCTCGGAGAGGTGGGAGACGTCGACGAGCATGCCGAGCCGGTTGCACTCGCGGATGACGTCCCTACCGAATCGTGTCAACCCTCCGCCGGCCTCTTCCTCGCCGGATCCGTCGGCTGCCATCGTGCGACCGAACCACGTGAGCCCGACGGCACGCAGACCCAGGTCGAACATGAGCCGCAGGATCCCGAGATCGCCGGCCAGCGCCTCGGTGCCCTCGAGGGACAGGAGGACGCTCAGACCGTCCCGTTTCGGAGCGGCTTCGGCATCTTGCCGAGTGAGGATGAGATGGATACCACCGTCGCTCTCCGCAATCTCCCGGTAGAGGTCATCGATCATCAGGAGATCCTCACGGAGAGTGGCTTCACGGAAGTGTGGCTCGACGTAGAGGGCGAGAACAAGGGCATCGACGCCGCCGGTCCGCATGCCGGCGAGATGATGACGCTCGATCACCCGGTCTTCGGGGCCATGTAGCTCGCCGCCACGCCGCCTGGCTCGCACGTCCATCAGGATGTCGGAGTGCGCATCGATCACGAAGGCGTCCTGGTGCAGATCTGCCGCGCTCATGTCTGTAACTCCTTGATTATTTGTGTCCTGGTGCTGCGCGTCTGCGCGGCATCAGGGTCGCTCACTTGGAATTCCTTTCAAAGCCTGCGGATGCAGGCAGCGGGGCGGCGGGACACTGGCCTCCGGCCGGTCCCGCCCTACATTTTCGCGGTCCCGCCCTGCGGGTTGTGAAACGATCTCTCAGGCAGCGAGGGACAAGAGCTGGTCGCCCTTGTTCGTGACCAGCGTCGTCACGACGATCAAGACTACGCCGTCCACGGGCGACTCGACACGGTGTAGCTCATTGCCGAAATAGTCGGTGATCGTCCCGAGCGTCTGACCTTTGGTCACCCGGTCGCCAAGGGCAACAGTCGGGTAGAAGAATCCGTCGACGGGTGAGTCTACGGACGGTAGGTCCTCGTATATGTGCACTGACTCATCGATCGGGCGCCGGCCGGGTAGCACCTCGACGGTCTGCAAGACGCCGCGAACGGCGTCCTCAAATCGTCCCACCGTCGCGTCAGCCCACATGCCGTTCTCGCCGACCTCGGCGATGATCGACGGGATGCCGAGATGCGTTGCCTCGGCATAGGCGGCGCCCTTCACCTCGGTGCGGATAATGTCGGGAATACCGGTGGCGAAGGCCATCCGACGCGAGGTTTCCTCGACGTCGTGATTGTCGGTACGGACGTAGAGGACGAAGGGCCTGAGCGCCTCGATCAGGTCGCCACCGTGCAGGTCAATGTGGAAGTTCGAGGGGCGGATGACCGTCTCGAACAGCCAGTAAGCCAGCCGCTCGCTGGGGTCGCCGTTCGGGTTGCCGGGGAAGACGCGGTTGATGTTGTGAGTGTCGAGCGCGGAGTTATAGACGGCGCGGGCGCGCAGGGCGGCGGGATTTGCCACCGGCACGACGACCAAGCTTCCCGCCACGCTCTCGGGATCCAGCCCCATGCCGAGACGGCGTGCCGTCTCGATGCCGACATACTCGCCGCCGTGTATCCCGCCGGTGATCGAGACGCGCGGACCGGGCTGCCGCCCGTTGATCGCAATGACCGGGACGCCGACCGTCTGCTCGCCCAATGAGACCAGTATTACGGCCGTCGCGCGCTCCCCCGGCCGTACCTGAAGTTCGCCGACCACCAGAGTGTCCGACACCGGGCCCTCCTTCACCTTCTCTCTATAGCAGCCGCAACGGAAGACGGGGTGGGTCCATCCCCGGCGCCTACGGCTCGTGAATTATCGGCCGGTAGGGGCCAGCTCTTGCTGTGCCCGCCCGCGCCCACCACGACGTGACGCTGGCGGGCACGCCGGGAGGCGGCCCCTACCGTACTTGCTCGCCGATGAGGCACCACCCCTATTTGTCTCCCGTTGTACCTCGCCTACGACTTTGTAACGCCCTGGAGTTGGAAGAATCCGAGTGGATTCTGCGAGAACCCGTGGACCTTCGGGTTGACGCCGTCGATATAGAGCGGGTAGTAGAGGGCGTAGTACGGGGACGCCTGCGCCCAGATCCGCTGGATCCGGAAGTACAGCTGCTTGCGTTTGGCCGGATTGATCGTGATCTCGGCCTGATGTGAGAGCCTCGTGAGCGTGGGATTGTTGTAGAAGCTGAACCAGCTATGGTCCGCCGTGTAATCGACCGCGAAGGAGACGAGCTCGTCGGGATCGGAAATATCGTTGGTCCACTGGTTGGTCGTGAAGGTGAAGTGACCGTTCTCCTGTGCCGTTAGCATGGCGGTTGGATCCATCTGGCGGATTGAGACATTAATGCCGAGCGGCGCCACCTCGCTCTTGAAGATGACGGCAGCTTCGTTGCCCTCGATATCCCCGGAGCCGGCCGTCATGGGCAGAGTAAAGCCGTGGGGATGCGAGGACTGCGCCATGAGCTTCTTGGCAAGCGCCAGGTTGTAGGCGGGCACGGGGATGTTGGGATCGTAGTCGGGGGCGCCCTTCGGCATGAACGAGTTGGCGGGACTGCCGTAGCCCTGCAGGATCGCCTTCACCATGGCGCGCCGATCGATGGCGTGATTGATCGCCTGGCGCACCTTCGGGTCCTTGAGGGGGGTGGTTTTCAGGTTTGGAACGAAATAGATGATCCGGGTGGATTTGAAGAGGCGTGGGACGACGGTCTGGTTGCCGTGCAACTGGGCAGCCTGGTTCGCGGGCAGGCCGACGTCGACGTCGAGCTGGCCGGCCTCGGCCTTCAGGAGGCGCGTGTTGTCGTTCGGTATAACCTCGAACTCCACGTACTTCATGGGATAGCGAGAGGCCCACCAATAGTGCGGATTCTTCTTCAGCAGGATGAACTCGCCCTTCCTCCACTGCTGCAGCATGTACGGGCCGGTCCCGATCGGATGGATCGCCATGCCGCTCGATCCGACCTTCTTGAAGTACGACTCGGGGTAGACGCCGCCGTCGCTCAGCGATAGGTCGGAGAGGAAAGGCGCCCAGCGGTGCTTCAGAGTGATCGTCACGGTCGAGGGGTTCGGGGTCCGGATCGTCTTGATGGCCGAGACGGTCCACGACCAGAGCGCGTTCTTCGCTCGGTCACGATTGAGACAGAACGCCACGTCGTAGGCGGTGACCTTCTGCCCGTTCGAGAAAAGGGCCGGGCGGAGGTGGAACGTGTACACGAGGCCGTTGTTGGTTATGGTCCAGTGGGTCGCGAGATCGGGGACGATCGATTTGCCGTCGGCGCCGACTTTCACCAGCTGGTCGTACAGGTTGACCTGGACCCATTCGTCGGCGTTCCCCGAGTCGGCGACCGGATCGAGGGTGGTCGTTTCGAGGTTCCACCCCAGCGTCAGGGTCTGCGCCGCGCTTGGGCTTGGAGCCGCCACACTCCGGCTGGGGTGAGCAACCCAACTGGCGCCAATCGTACCGACGAGGACGCCGGCCACTACGAGGAATCGCAGGATGGGTCGACTGCTGCGTGTCATGTTCTCTCTCCTCCGAAAACCGCATCGCTCGTCGCGGGCCGCGCGCCGACCCAAGACAGGTACTGTCGCGAGCCAGCCGTGTCAAATGCGCTGCGAGTATAGCACGACCATCGCACTGTAACCGTGCTCGGAGCCGGATCGATCTCAGCTCGGGACCAGCGCCTGCTCCAGGTCGGCGATGAGATCCTCGATATCCTCGATGCCCACGGAATGCCGGATGAGGCTCTCCGGAATCCCCATCGCCGCTCGTTCCTCGGCCGTCGATTCCACATCGCGGTTGGCGCCGGTGATCTCGCGGAAGTGGTAGATCGGCTCCACCAGATCGTGGTGGCCGCACACCACTCCGCCCAATGCGTCTGCATGCCCACCGAGGAACTTGGTGGCGCTATGGAGCACGAGATCAGCGCCGAGCGCCAGCGGATTCTGGTTGATCGGCGTCGCAAAGGTGTTGTCGACCGCGACCAGCGCGCCGGCCTCGTGTGCCGCGCGAGTCAGCCGCGCCAGATCGACCAGCTTCAGCGTCCCGGGTTGCGGCGGCTCGACGAGACGTATACTGCGGATGGTTGACCGATAGAGGTCGAACCCGGACGAGACGCGCCGTACCCGATTGGCAAAGACGACGCACCACCTGAAGGAGGTCGTCGTCATGAGCGAATGGTTGCAGAGCCTCGGCGCGATGTTGGTGCTCGCGGCGTTTGCTGCCGCGCAGTTTCACGTGCTCCGCCCGCAGAGCTACCCGTACTTGATCCTAAACCTGGTCGGATCGTCCATCCTGGCCGTACTGGCCTACGAGAGCCGGCAGTGGGGCTTCCTGCTCCTCGAAGGCGTCTGGGCGCTGGTCTCTTTCGGGAGCGTGCTGGCGCGCACTCGCCGCAGAGACACAGTTTCCAATCACTAACCCCCTGGCCGGGCAGAAGATCGCCGACGTTGCGGTCGGCCAGGGTAGCGTCCGTCCGATCGATGACAGCCCGAAACAGTTCCCTGCCCGCGCTCACTGGAGAAGTCGAGGAGCGCCCCGGACGTGATCAAACGCGCCAGCGCGGTCAGCGTAGCGAACCGGTAATCCTCCCAGCAGCGATCGAGGGTGTAGCCGTGTACGCCGTTGGCGAGGAGGGTGGCGTGATAGATGCCGATCATCGGGCGTTCGATGGCCCGGCGCTGTTCTTGGTGGAGACAGGACGCCGCGAAGTAGGCGATATCGACGACCCCCAGGCCCACGAAGGGGACCTGCCAATCGATGATGGTAAGAGTGACACCTTCCCCCGACGTCTCGAAGAGGAGATTATCAAGGCGGAAGTTACCGTGGACGATAGTGCGGGGTGGCCCGGCCCTCCGATGCATGTACCACGCGCCGTTATCGGCGAGGCGTCGGGCCAGGCGTTGCAAGCGCTCCGGCATGGCAGCTCCGAACGTCTCCAGCAGACTCGGAACCAGCGTCTGGAGCGTCACCTGGAAGGCGTCTGGCTCCAGCGGGAGGAGCCAGGTCATGTCTCCCAATCCCGGATGCTCCCACCACGCTGATTGAAAACGCGCCAGGCGTGAGACGGCCAGGTAGGTGTCCTCGTCCGAGCAGCCACCGACGTGGTCGCCGGGGCGCGCCTGGTCCAGGTCTTCGAGGAGCAGGGGGTTAGCTCGACCAGACCCACCGGGATGTCTCCAGTCACCATGGGGCCGTCCTTTCCGCATCGACGCGCGTGCGTCCGCTGTGCGCAACAATACTGCGAGGCTAACCAAAGCGCCAGCGCGTGGCGCCCGGAGTTCCGGCCGTCGCCACGCCGACGGCGATGGCCGGAGTGACGGCGTAAAGGTTCCACGGCGGCGGGGCGCTGGGCGCGCCCCACGGTGCCGTCAGGAGGTCCCCCTCCACCGCGACCGGCCACCCGCAGCGCTCGAACTCGGCGGCGACTTTCTCCAACGTCGCCGGGTCGGTGACGCGTCGCGCCGTCCCCTCCATGACAACGTCGAGGTCAGGCAGCGACGCGGCGATCGCGCAGGACGGGTTGGCGTCCAGGTTGCGGCTCTTCCGGGTGCTCGTACCGCTCGCGAAATAGAGGGTATCGCCGATCCAAACCCCCAACACGCCGGCCGTATGCGGGTGCCCGTCACGGTCCGTGGTCGACAGCCAGTAGGTGCCGCGCCCCCCATGGAACTCGCGCTTCTCAAACTGGGTACGGGCGCGTTCCCAAGGGATGAGGGCACTGCCGTAGATATCCAGGTTCTTCTCGTCCATTGATGCCACCTCCAACAGGGTTGGGGATGCACGACCAACGCGCGTGGCTTTGATTAGCATGGTCACCGTCAAGCGACGAGCAGGAGGCATCCTTTGGATGCCGGTCTCCGGCTATCGCAGAATCCGTCACTGTACTGATCATCGCAAATCGTCATTCACGATGTCTTGATGCATCGCCTGCAGCCCGTCGGCTGAGATGAACATGACTTCCTCCCGGATGAACTTCTCTGTCCTGCTCTCCGGGTCCAGTCGGCCCTCATTTGGCACCCCTGCCCACAAAAAGATTACACCGGCGGACAAGTAGTCGTTCACACACCCGCTCATCCAGTTCTTGCCGTCCAGGCAGGTGCTAGGCTTCGGGAGGCACGCGAGTTGGATGGGCTAGGTCACGGTGGCAACGTACGTTCTCATTCATGGAGCCAGCTCCGACTCTTGGTACTGGCACCGTGTCGTTCCCGAGCTTCAGCGGCCACCTCCCCGCACTCGCGCACCCCGCTGAGCTGGTGGAACGTCTCGAACAGTATCGCGTGGCACATCTGGACGGACACAGTTCCAGGGCGCGGCACGATAGAATCGTCAATTGGGGAACGAGGCGGCAAGGCCAGGGGCGGGTCCCGGTAACCGAACCCGGGGTGCCGACCAGGTAGTCAGGTGGAGGATTTTCGCACGCGGTCAAGCGTAGCGGAAGCCTCGTCCTGTCTGCCCGGCGTGGCGCGTTTCCGGGCAAAGAACATCCATAGCAGCGTGGCGCCGACGAAGTACACTCCGGCACCCACCAGGAACGCCGGCGTGAAGCCACCCATCTGCTGCAACTGGCCACTGGCCGCCGGCCCAAGCGAGAAGCCGATGGCATAGGTAACGGAGTAGAAGCCGGTGAGCCGTGCCCGGTACGCCTCGGGCACGCGCTCCTGGACGAAGGCGGTATAAACCGGATCGATCATGCCCCGCAGCGTCAGAACCGCCCAGTAGACGGGGATGGCGATGAGGAGATTGCCGGCCAGCGCCAGACCGACCATCAGCGGAACGGCAGTCCACTGGAAGCGCACCGTCGTTCTCAGATTGCCCCAGCGTCGCGACACCAGTGGCGTCGAGAGCGTACCGGCGCCGGCGATGATCCCGCCGACGGCGATGATGGTGCCGATGGAGCCCGGATCGAGCCGGAAGCGCAGGTGAAAGTAGAGCTGGATGAAGGTCAGGATGGAGCCGACGCCGAACGCCAGGATGGCGTCCGGAACGAGCAGCTGGGCGAAGAGGGCGGTGATCCGACCGGTCGGCGGGGTCTCTACTTCGTGTGCCTCGGGCGCCGGCCGGACCGGCTCGCGCAGAAAAAGGTAGGGGACGGTGCCGACGACGGCGAAGAAGACCATCAGGAACATGCCGAAGCGCAGCGCCGGGGCGCTGGACGCGGAGACGCCGAGCAGGCGCGCGGCGATCTCGACCACCTGGCCGCTGAGGAACGCGCCGGCCGGGCCCAGCCCCCAGAGCAGAAAGGAGTTGATCGAGAAGGCCTGGGCGCGCTCCCCCTGCCGCGTGCTGGCGAAGAGCAGTGGGACGCCGGCCACCCAGTACGCCGCCGCCACTCCGCCGAAGAG
>Ga0209810_1005918_pt1 | contig 10850 bp, 10 predicted proteins | sample Coa_R1_7_FD_187159 | JGI IMG/M metagenome (GOLD analysis project Ga0209810, IMG submission 187159) | Surface soil microbial communities from Centralia Pennsylvania, which are recovering from an underground coalmine fire - Coalmine... | ecosystem: Environmental > Terrestrial > Soil > Unclassified...
GAGCAACCCGCCGGTCTGGGTTCTGGGCGCTGCAGCCGGATCTGGGGCCGCAGTCCCCGCCGTGGCTCTCAACGCGGCGTCCATGCTCGTCCCTTCCAGTTGGTCTCGCGCCCTGCCAAAGCTCTATCCCCGACTGAGATGGATCGCCTATGCGGCTCTGGGCGTGCTGGGGGCGGCGACCGTTGGGGCCTTCGTCGTATTGGTCTTTTTGGGATGCGGGCTCCTGGAGGTCGCCATCCGGGGAATCGACCGCGGAGCGCTACGCGGGTCACAGGGGGCCGTGATCTTAGTGATCCACTCCCTGACCATGCCTACGGTGGGAGCGCTGATGTGGGTTGCATTCAAGGTCGGAGCCTTGTCCTACGGCGGCGGTTTCGTCATCGTTCCATTGATGCAGAGCGACGCGGTGAGCACCTACCACTGGATGACCAGCGCCCAGTTTCTCAACGCCGTGGCCCTCGGGCAGGTGACTCCGGGGCCGGTCGTCCAGACGGTAGCCGTCGTCGGATACGCGGCCGGTGGCGTGGGCGGGGCGCTGATCGCGGCGGTCATCGCTTTCACGCCGTCCTTCCTCTTCGTCATCGTCGGAGGACCCCACTTCGATCGGATCCGAGCCACGGCCTGGGTGCAGTGGTTTCTCAACGGCGCCGGACCAGCCGTGATCGGCGCCATCGCCGGATCGGCCATCCCTCTGGCGCTCTCACTGCACCTAGCCTGGCAGTTCGCGATTCTTGCCGGGATGGCAGTATGGTTGCTTGTCCTGCGGCGCAACGTCGTCGTGGGCCTGCTGATTGCCGGGGCGGCCGGCGCCCTGCTTCGGATCAACGGCTCGGCCGGGTAGCGCCGGCCTCTCCCTCCGGCCTGTCTCCACCGCCGGCATTTGGTGACTCAATGCCCAACAGCCTAGTATGTCTTGTGGATCCGGGCTCGGAGAGCCTTCGAGAGCGCCCCGGGGAGGAGCTGATGAACATGTCCCGGATACAGACGGTGGCAGGCGTGATGGTCGTGTTCGCTCTCCTCGTCGTCATCCCGCCTGTCAGACGGGACAGGCAGCCATAGCAAGCCGACTTTCGTTCCTGTCCGTCAGCGCAGCACCCGGCTTCGCCTGTGCCGTCGCTGCGACAGGAACGCCCTTCTGCTGGGGTCAGAACAACGGCGATGTCGCCGTGCCCGAGAGCAGCCGATATCGCCAGATTTCCGCCGGCTCCCGATACGCCTGCGGGCTGCGGAGATCCGGCCTTGCGGTGTGCTGGGGCGGCGGCGATGATCGCCTACATCCCGCGAGGTTGGCCTTCAAGGCAATCGCCACCAGCCGAGACTTCGCCTGTGGTCTCACCCATGCCGGAAGGTTGGAGTGTTGGGGCGACAAGGCCACGGTGCGGCTGGGCGACGATCGGGCACCCTCGGGCACGTTTATCCAGCTCAGCGCAGGGGAAGCCATGGCCTGTGGCATTCGGCCCTCCGGCGCGCCTTCCTGTTGGGGCGGTCGCGAGAAGTCGTTGGTCAAACCTCCCGAGGGAACCTTGACTCAGGTCAGCGTCGGTTCGAGAACCGCCTGTGGGCTGCAATCAGGTGGGAGGCCAGTCTGCTGGAGAGCCGGCATGGCCAGCCCCCGCGGGCGGGTTCAGGTTCGTCTCGGCCGGCGACCAGGCTGCATGCGGTATCCGCGACAACGGTACAGTCGCCTGTTGGGGGCGTAGTAGTTCGGAGCTGGAGAAGCAGCGGCCGGGCGGAGCCTCCCGGCGGCTGAGCGTCGGATCGCGCTATGCATGCGGGCTCCGAACAAACCGGTCGCTGGTCTGCTGGGGCTACGATCTTCTCGCCGATACCTTCGGACCGAGGGCCGACTTCTCGGAAGCACAGACGGGAAGCCAGGTCACCTGCGCCCTCCGTCGAGGCGGCACCGTCATCTGCTTCTCAACCCCTCGGGTCACCACCGAGCTTCACCCTCCGCGGACACTATCTCGACCTGGATGCCAGTCGAGAGTCACCAGGCACATGGTGTGGCGTGCGGAGGGATGGAACCATCGAATGCTGGAGTCAGAGCTCGTCCGGCCGGCCGGACGTCAAGACCGTCCATCGGTACCCGGGGCGATTCTCGCGCGTCAGCGCCGGCGGCGTCGGCCTCTGTGGGCTCCGAGCGAACGGAAGCCTCAAGTGCTGGGGCACGGGAGTCGAGGCCCCGCCGGACCGCTTCAAGCAGGTTTCCCTCGGGAACGGCTTCGCCTGTGGAGTTCTGACCAGCCGGCGTGCCACGTGTTGGGGAAGGGATAATCACGGCCAGAGCCGGCCGCCACAGGACCTGCGGTTTAGGCACGTCAGTGCCGGCATCGATGATGCCTGCGGAGCCACCATCTCCGAGAAGGTGGTCTGTTGGGGAGATCGCAGCAATCCTGGCACCAGGCCACATCGTGGACGGTTTCTCGAAGTCGAGCTCATGCCGTCGCTCAGCCGGGCGGCTCGGTAGACTACGCCTGCGGCCTCGACACCTCCGGATGGATCGATTGCTGGGGTTTCAGCTTCCCTGGAGGCAGGCTCTACCCGCCGTACGGCACCTTTGTTCGCTGGAGCCTGGGACTGGGAACGCTCTGTGGAATCGACCGCTACGGCGGCCTTCGCTGTCGCGGCCACATCACTATGAATATTCCGTCCCCGTCCGGCAGTACGTCTTAGACCCGCGACGACTCCCATCTGATCGGCCTCTCAAAGCCGTTCGCGGCCCCGGCACCCGCCTCACTGGCGCGGAGGTAGGTCAGCGGCATGATTCCTCTCAGTCCCGCCGCCGCGCCGAGGCGTTCCCGCCACAGCACTCGAATAGGGGCCGGCGCGGTGGGCCAGTGCCGCCCCTCCGTCCGGTGGCGTCTGTGGTCACTCAAGCACACAGATCAGCTAGGCTGAGCCGCGTGGCGCTGGGCAATCTCCCAGATATTCCCGTCGGGATCCTTGAAGTGGGCGGTGCGCATGCCCCAGGCACGGTCCACCGGTTCCCGCACAAACTCGACTCCGCGCCCGATTAGCTCTGAGTAGACAGCGTCGACGTCTTCGACGAAGGTAACCAGCTGAGAGGTCACCCCCACCGGCCGCAGGGCAGCGACCGCGTCCTCGCTGAGGAGATCCACGGCTCCCTCCCGATCCAGCAGGATGAGCATCACCGGATCGAGGTCAAAGCCTGCCGATCTCTCATCCCCGAAATTGAGCGGCAGTCCCAGTGTGTCTTGATAGAAGGTCTTCGCACGCCCCATATCGGAAACGAACAGAACGGCCACGTTGATGTGTTTGAAAGCTGCGCCCAAGGACAATTCTCCTGTTTCTCATCTACCGGCTACACGCCGACACCGCAGTCTATGGGACGGCTGCCGGCTGGTTCATATAATGCGAAATGCCCGAGGCGCGCGTGGTCGACATCCAGATTCAGCCGATCAAGGGCGGCGGTCCACTCAAGCTCGGCAGCGCGCGCATCACCAAGTCCGGCCTGGAAACGATCGATGGGCGGATCCTCGACCACTCCCTCTTCGTCGTCGACGCCCGCCTGAATCCTGAAGGCGATCACCCCTTGCTCACCCAGCGCACGCGACTTGCCCCGGAGTATGCAATGACCTTCCCAGGTACCCCGAAGCTGGCACTGATACGGCCACGGCTGAATGCGGATGGCCTCGTTCTGACGTTCGACAGCGCCGACCCTATTGGCGTTCCGGGAGGGGACCAGCTCGATGCGACGCAGGCTTTGCCGGTGCGGCTGTTTCGCTACCGCGGCCAGGCTCTCGAGGTGCGCCGCTTGTCCCAGTGGCTCACGACGCATCTGGACCGCGACGTCAAGGTGGTGCGGACATCCGGACCATGGGACCGGATGACCAGCAGCGACTTCGCCGCCAATGAGAATCCCCTGCGCGCTCAGGACGGGTATCCTGTCCATGCCGTCGTCCGAGGCGACGTGGAAGCGGCTTTCCGGGCCAGGGGCGCGACACCGGACGCGGGCCGGTTTCGGTACCAAATCCTGCTCGAGGGCTTGCCGTTGTGGTCAATCCACGAGCATGCAGAGGCCGTTGTTGGCGGCGTCCGCATGGTGCAGGCGAAACCATGCGATCGCTGCGAGGTCACCGCCATCAATCAGGAGACCGGTGAGCTGAGTGATGTCAAGCCTCTGGCGGGACTGCGCCAGGCGGGTTCACCGATTTGGATCAGACCCGACACGGGGGGACGAACACGGATCATGGGCGAGAGCTGGATACCGCTGGGCGAGGTCGTTATCGGCGTTGGAGACACCGTACATTTTCGCGGGCGCCGGTCACCACTGAACCTGGATTGGCGCCCGAAGCGAGAAGCACTGCCGGCGCTGCACGTGTCTCTACCGCAGCTCTGATCGTCAAGGCCGGAGGATGAAGCCTAGGATCCACGTCCTCACACTCGCGGTCGACGACCTGGAGCGGTCACATGCCTTCTACCGCGCTCTCGGGCTGCCGTCATCCGGGATTGTCGGATACGAGCACGTGGGAGATGCCGAGAATGCAGCCGGCGCGATTGCCCTTTTTCAGCTCGACGGCGGCTTCTTTCTATGCCTGTATCCTCGAACCGAGCTGGCGAAGGATGCCAAGGTGGCTCTCTCCTCCACAGGCTCCGGGGAATTCAGCATCGGGCACCCCGTGGCCACCAGGGAAGAGGTGGACGACATCCTTTCAGCCGCTCAGGAAGCCGGCGCGACAGTGACCGACCCTCCTCACGAACGGCCCTGGGGGATCTAGAGCGGATACTTCCGTGATCCAGACAACCACCTCTGGGAAGTGCTCTGGAATCCTGCTCTCGAAGACATTTGAGCCGGCGCCGACACGCTCGACTCGGCACGTGCAGAGCCGACATTCCGAGTGGCCCGTCGAATGTGTGAGGGAGGTAGCAGTATCCGGTCAGCGATCGAGGCTCCCTGTTTGTGGCGCCGGGCCTCCCCACCTCGGGGCTGAGTCACTCGATTTCACGGCTCCCTATCCCGGTCCCGGATGCCGTCACCCAGGACCGGGCACACTTTTCGGTGTCTACGTCCGTCCGTCGTTCAAGGTAAATCTGGGAACAACTGTAAAGCCGAAGCCCATGTTGTCGCCGGAGACAAGGTATATGGCGTAGTTGACGTCATTCTTGGAGGGCACCGAACCGTCGTTGGCGTTCTGGCAGAACGGAGATTTCAGGCCTCCCAGTTGTCCCTTGCTCCAGTACGTGTTCCAACACAACTCCAGGTTCTTTACACCCTGTTTGGTGTCCTGACCCCAACGGGAGGCGAATGTCAGCCACCATACCTGTCCCTGGTCGACTTTCTTGTTTAGCCACCCATCATAGAGGTATGGAATGACCTGGCCGCTGGTGCCGTAGGCATCGACGACGCCAACAATGGCGGTCTGAATGTCCCGGTCGTTGAAGAAGACGGTTTGTGGATACAGCTCGTCCTTGAACACGGTATCCTCGGCATAGATCTCCTGAGAGCTCTGATCGACGCGGATCATGTTGTAGTACACCTCCTCAGGGCTGACCGTCGGCCGATCCAGCATCTGCACGAGATACGAGCCCACGGCGTTGACGAGTCCGCCGTAGCCCTCCTCATGGAAGGCGAAGTAGGCCCGTGCCCGGATGGCCTGACGTAGGGCAGGCGTACGGTCCGTGTAGCACGCACCGACATAAACCAGGGAGTGGCTCAGGTTGACGCCCTTGGATGACTCGAGCCATGTCCAGAATTTCGGTTCCAGCAGCACGAAGTATCTGGGACCTCCGAGTGTTGGAACGCTGCCTCCCCAGATTGCGTCCTTCGGCAGTCCATATGTCTTCGCCAGGTTGTCCTGGATGGTCCCGAGGGCCGCCAGCGCCTGCGCTGAGCTGCTGCCCAGATACTGCCCCGTCGCCAGCGAACCGTCTGCTCCGCCATGGGTCGTGATCATGACCACTCCAGGCGACGAATGGAGGGCGCCAATCAGTGCCGGAACGGTCGCGGCCGTGTCCACCAGCTCCTCGGTGGTGTAGCCGTCGGACTTGAGGATCGACACCTCTTTCGCGGTGGTGGCGGAATCCGAAAGCGCACGAACCGCCGGCAGCAGGTCGGTCCCAAAGACCTGCCAGCCGATGTAGCGGGTGCTCTCGAATGGATCGAAGAAGAGAGCAGTCTTGTTCTTGGGGTCGTCCGTGTTGATGCCCGGCGGCTTCGCATGGAGGTGCACCCGCGGATCGCCCGCCAAAGGCCCGGGTGTGAGGGGCATCGCCGAGCCTCCGGCCTGATCCATTGAATCGAGGATAACGGCGACATGCTGGGTGCGCTCCACTGTCAGAACCAGCTCGTTTTCCAGTTCAGTCACCGAGGAGACGTCGAGAGCGGCAGGTCGGATACTTCCACTCTGCCGAGCGCCGGGATTCGCGTTGCGCTGGAGCAGGCGCGTCCCGAAGTGCTTGAGAGCCGGCAGGTGCCGGGCACGATGGGATCCCTGCCGGTCGGCGGGGCCTCTCGCCGCAGCTCCGGACATGCTGGGTCCGGCCGTGAGCGTGGCGCCGGTGACCCCGGCTACGTACTTGCCGGCGGCCGCCACGATCTGAGGAAGCGTGGCGCCGTTCCCGGTCAGAGCTCCTGTTGCCTGAGCAATGCGGTACGCTCCGCTGATCGGATCGATGCTCGTCCGGTTCCAGATGGATGACCCCTTGTTGCCGGAAAAGACCTGAAACGGAATCTGAATTTGTGCCGCAGCGAGATTGACGGCGAAGGTGGCGTGCCGCACGAAGCCGGAGTCATTGAACGTGAGGGTCAGCTTCGTGCCACTCAGTGACCAGCTACCCGAGTACGACAGGTCGCCCTGCGGACTCGTGGCCAGAAGGTACAGCTTGGCGGCCGGGGCGAAGGTCAACGTTATCGTGTCACCCTTAGCCACAGAAGGACCTCCGACGTCTTTGACCAGCGCGTAAGAGATCGACGTCATCGGGCTAGCCGCCGCGGTCTTTGGGTATGGCTGGCCGGCCGCGAATGCGGTCGCTCCGAGGAGGAGCGGAATCGCGGCGACCGTCAACGCCAGAGCAACAGATGCGACTGCATTGATTCGTCGCCGTCCTGCCGGCAGAGTGTTCGTTACTGATGGAATCATGTGGTCTTTCCTCCGGCCAATTCTGTCCGTCAGGCCTAATTGTTCAGCATCTGAGACCATCTCTGCAAGGATGATTGCTATTCTGTCTCTCGCGTCTGGCGGTCGGGTCTAGGCTGAAGCATGAGTATAGAAACCCTCGCTCCGCGCGGCCGAGTTACGACCGTAGACCTCCGCTCGGGCGTTCGGGTCGAAGTGATCACGGTATTGTGGATGGCGGCCGAGGCGGCGGTGGCCTTGGTCGCGGGGGTCATGGCCGGCAGCCTGCTTCTCACCGCCTTTGGACTTGACAGCGTCATCGAGCTGATATCAGGCGCAGTCCTGTTGCGCCGCCTCCAGGCTGAGGCGAATGATGCCTCGCTGGGCGCGGTAGAGCTCGCAGAGCGGCTGGCGGCGTGGGTAACGGGTATCAGTCTCGGGCTCCTCTGCCTGTACGTTCTGGCCGGCTCGATCGCGGGGTTGGTCCTGGCGATCCACCCGGAGCACTCGCTCCCTGGAATCGCCCTCTCCGTGGCCGCCGTCATCGCCATGCCCGTGCTGGCCTGGCGGAAGCGCACCATAGCGGAGAGGATTCAGAGTCAGGCACTACGCGCCGATGCCGCATGCTCTATGACTTGCGCCTGGATGGCTGCCACCCTGCTGGTCGGACTGGCCGCCAGTGCTCTGTTCGGATGGTGGTGGGCCGACAGTCTCGCGGCCCTGGCATTTCTCGTGTGGCTGGTCCCGGAAACGCGCGAGGCACTGGCCAATGCCCGGCGTGGTGAGGTTGGGTGCGGCTGCGCCAAGAGCTAACTCGGAGACGGTCTGGTGTTTCGTCAGCCGGTTAGAGGAACGTGCACCCCGAAGGTCTGAGCCAACAGATACACGTTGAGAACGACGATGACTCCCGCCACCGCATAGGCCGCCCAGTTGGTCAGCGGGCTGTTGACGAGATTGCCCATCAGCTCGCGGTTCCGCGTGAACATCACCAGAGGGACCAGGGCGAAGGGAATCCCGAAGGACAGGAAGACCTGGCTCAGGACCAGTGCGCGCGAAGGGTTGAAGTTCGCCCCGATGACCACCAGCGCCGGAACCATGGTGATCGTGCGGCGCAGGAATATGGGGATCTGCCTGTGAATGAAGCCCTGCATCACCACCTGCCCGGCCATGGTGCCGATACAGGACGAAGACACTCCAGAGGCGAGCAGAGCGATTCCGAAGACCAGGCCCGAGTGATCGCCCATGTACCGGTCCAACCCCTGGAAGACCTGAGACAGGTTGTTGCCCACTCCGGTGAGGCCACGCGCGTGAAAGACCTCCGCCGCGGTGGTCAGCATGGCCATGTTGATGATGCCCGCGATCCCCATGGCGATCACCACATCCACCAGCTCGAAGTGAAAGATCTTCCGACGTGCCCACGCATTGGCGCCTACGATCCGCCGCTGGGTGAGTGCCGAGTGGAGGTAGATCACGTGCGGCATCACCGTCGCGCCTAGGATGCCGACCGCCAGCAGCAGCGATTGGGTGCCCTGGAGATGGGGAATAAAGGTTCCCTGAGCCACGCCGCCGATCGATGGTTTGCCCTTGAGCACCTCCAGGCCGAAGGCGATCACGATCACTCCGACCAATGCGGTGATCACGGCCTCGAGGCGCCTGAACCCCCACGCCTGGAGACCCAGAATCGTAAAGGCGAGGACGCCGGTGAGGAGCCCGGCAACAAAAAGTGGTATTCCGAAAACCAGATACAGGCCCAGGGCAGCTCCGACGAACTCGGCCAGGTCGGTCGCCATCGCGATCAGCTCCGCCTGCAGCCACAGAAAGACGACCACAGGACGTGGAAACCGGTTACGACAGATTTCGGGAAGATTGAGGCCGGTGGCAATGCCCAGCTTGGCGCTGAGGGACTGGATCAACATCGCCATCAGGTTCGCCGCCAGAACCACCCACAGCAGGGTGTAGCCAAACTGGGATCCGCCGGCCATGTTGGTGGCGAAGTTGCCGGGGTCGACGTATGCGACCGCGGCGATGAAGGCAGGCCCGAGGAAAGGCAGTACGGCAGAGATGCCGCGCCGCTCGCCACTAAGGGAACGCTCGGCGGCTCGGAGGACCGACGCCTCGCCAGGGAGAGCCTCGTCGACCACTACCTGCGCCTGCGCGACGGCCTCCATCAGGACTTCACTCTGCCGCCGGCTGCCAACCCATGCAGAAGGATGTGACGGGCAAGGTTTTCGCCCATCGGCTGCGCCGGTTCACCATCAACCGACACCATGAGGACACCGCCGAACGGAGCCACGGACTCGACGGTCGCGGTGTTACCCGGCTTCAGATTCAACGAGGACAGGTATTGAAGCACCTCGGGTTCTTGCCGGTCGATGCGGGCGATCTTCCCCCTCGACCCAGCCGGTACATCGGTCAGACGGACGAGTTCCCGCTCCACCATCGTCCCCTCCCGTGAGGGAATGGGGTCACCATGCGGGTCGAACTGAGGATTACCGAGCTTGGCGGCCACGCGGTCCTCCAGGTTTTCGGAAAACACGTGCTCAAGGCGGTCGGCCTCGGCGTGTACCTCGTCCCACGGGACTCCAAGAAGCTCGCTGAGGAACAGCTCGATCAGGCGGTGGTGCCGGAGCATCTCGAGGGCTACCTCCAAGCCCCGGTCGGTGAGCTGGACGCCGTGATACGGCGTGTGGGTCACCAATGGACCGCCTTCGTCTTCCGCAAGCCGCTTTATCATGGCGGTCACCGAGGGCGGCTTGACGCCGAGCCGGTCGGCCAGCATCTGGGTCGTGGCGCGACCTGAATCTTCGGTAACTAGATAGATCTCTTTTAGGTAGTCCTGCTCAGCAGCCGTAGTATTGCTTCTCAAATATCCACCTGCAAACTTAGTGCCGACTAAATATATCATCCGCGCCCAAAAGGGCCATCGCCAACGACGCGCACAACAAGGTAGTCCAGGCCTTCAGGCTGTTGGTCTCCCTCTTAGCACGATGGTGGTACCGTCGCCGAAGGTGGGCTATAACCCCAGGGGGGAGTCAAGATGCCGGCATGGAGTGCGTACCTCGTGGGCCTCATGAACCGGATCATGGGGCGAACGCCGCCCGAGAGCGCGTCGGTCTCTAGTGGCCAGGCGCAAGTATTCGCCCTGCGGATACGGGGCAACATCCACAATCGGGACATCGATGGCCTAAAGGACGGGACTACCTTGGCTGCACGGGCAGCGGCGCGAAGACCGTGCTCATTTCTGGCCGCCTTCGCACACGTCGCGTCCCATGCTCAGGTCGGCACGCAACTCGCCGCCGACGGGGACGACAACGTTGTCCGGCCCTTCAGGTTGCTGGTCTAGCGCTTGCGACTTTGCTGGTACCAGCACCGAAGGTGGGGATGGGCAGCGGCGCGCCTTGGCATTTCTGGCCGCCCTACCGCGCTCTCAGAGCACAGGGCTAAGCAGGCAGTCCGGTCTCGCCGCCGGGGCACAGATCGAAGCGATCGCAAGAACAGCCGAATCCGTCTGCCCGAAGGGCACACCCTGTCGGCATCGGGCTGGGGCGGGTCAGCTGCCGGCGGCACTGTGACCTGACGGTTAGCCATACGATGCCATGTGAGAACTACCTGCCTTGTGGGCTCCAGGAGAAGCGCCACAACGCGACGACGAGGCCGCCCACGGCCCAGGCAGCCAGGACGAGAAGATCATTGGGGCTGAATCCGGCTCCCTTGGTGGTCGGATCGTATGCGGTGATCAACGCGGCACTGAGATGCTTCACCGGGAAGATGCCG